>ENA-UPWU01001037-UPWU01001037.1-human-gut-metagenome-genome-assembly--contig:-NODE-1037-length-11923-cov-3.884180_pt1 | contig 11923 bp, 11 predicted proteins | sample MGYA00250058_ERZ773392 | MGnify/ENA primary metagenome ERZ773392 (study PRJEB29103, sample SAMN06112084) | human gut metagenome | biome: human gut; feature: ankylosing spondylitis patient; material... | reverse complement strand
ATTAATTGTAAACATATCTTTTCCCATAAAAACATTATACAATATACATAGGAATATATCAAACATTTGTTCTCATTTTTATCAAAAATCTTGCGCGTCTAACTCATCACTACTACAATATATTTATGGGTAATCCCCTTACTTCCAGTAAGGATTTATCCATCTCATTACTTAAACTGTTAGAATGTAGGATGCAATGGTATATCGACTTCATCACTTGGACCTCGCGTCCGTACTTTAGACTGATAACCGGCTCCTCATTCACAGTGTTCGTTTTATGCAGGTTGAATCACATTAGGTGCATTCGTGTCACACACAGTAGTTTGAACAGGTAATGAGTAAAACTGGTATTTATCCATTGTAATATTTTTTAAGGAGTGATAAATTTATGAACGCAGTAGGTATCGATGTTTCAAAAGGTAAAAGTATGGTTACAATTCTGAGACCATTTGGGGAGATTGTATCCTCTCCTTTTGAGATTAAGCACACATCCAGTGATATCCATTCACTTATTAAACTTATTCATTCTATCGAAGGTGAATCCCGGGTTGTAATGGAACATACCGGCCGCTACTACGAAGCACTTGCTCACCAGCTTTCAGCAGCAGATCTCTTTGTCAGTGCTGTTAATCCCAAGTTGGTCAAAGATTTTAATAACGATTCTCTTCGCAAAATCAAGTCCGACAAAGCTGATTCTGTCAAGATTGCCCGCTACGCTCTTGACAAATGGCAAAGTCTTGAACCGTATAGTATTACAGATGAATTACGCGCTCAGCTAAAGGTCATGAATCGTCAGTTCCATTTCTATGTGAAACAAAAAACGGCTATGAAAAATAATCTTATTGGCCTCATTGACCAGACCTATCCAAATGCAAATACTTATTTCAATAGTCCCACCCGCAGTGATGGTTCCCAGAAATGGGTTGATTTTGTCTCTACATACTGGCATGTAGATTGCATTCGTAAAATGTCTCTAAACGCTTTTGTTGAACATTATCAGAACTGGTGCAAGCGCAAAAATATGCCTTCAATAAATCAAAAGCGGAAGAAATTTACACCAAAACAAAGGAACTTGTTCCAGTATTTCCTAAGAATGAAATAACCAAACATATCATCAGACAAGCTGTCAATCAGCTCAACAGTACTTCCGTTACTGTCGAAACAATACGCACTCTCATGAACGAGACTGCCTCAAAGCTTCCTGAATACTCAATTGTCATGCAGTTTAAAGGGATGGGTCCATCTCTCGGTCCACAGCTTATGGCTGAGATCGGTGATGTAACCAGATTCACGCATAAAGGAGCCCTTACTGCATTCGCCGGAGTTGATCCTGGGGTAAACGAATCTGGTTCCTATGCCCAAAAAAGCGTCCCAACATCCAAACGTGGATCTTCAAATTTAAGAAAGACTCTTTTTCAAGTAATGGATGTTCTTATCAAAACCATGCCTCAGGATGATCCTGTATATCAATTCATGGACAGAAAACGCACCGCTGACCACCTGTTCTATGTCCGTATCCGTGAAGCCGAACCGGTGATACACCGGGACAGCATAGGGCGAGGAATTTACGGTCATTTTCCCAGAAGGACGATTCTTCATGACTGTCTGAAACAGCATTCTTCCGATGCCCTGTCTGTGACGGCTTCCCTTTACGAAGAACAAGGCAATGTGCGTCCCCTCATTCCTTGTGCGTTCTTGGGCTTATCCATGTATTTCTCGATTTTCGGGTAATTCTTGTCACCCGGCTTAACGGCATCCGTGCCCGGGACATCGTAGTGAACCAGAGGCTTTTCTGCCTCACGCTCTTCCTTGTCGCCGGGCTTTGTCATCTCGATTTTTGCAGCGATTCTGGCACCCGGCTCGACCGTCAGGACCCCGCACCGGATATACTCACCGATGACCGCTGCATGTTCCCCGAACACATCTTCCTTACAGGTGATATTGCCTTCGATGGCACCATTGACGACAGCCTTCGTATCTGCCTCAATGTTTCCCTTGATTTTGCCGCCGTGCATCTGCAACTCGGCGCATTTCACATTGCCTTCAACGTAGCACTGCTCTCCGACACAGGTGACGATAGCTGCCACGATATCACCCATCACGCGCCCCGCCACCATGACGGCGTCCTTCACTTCGATACCACCATTGATGACGGCATCCGGGGAAATCACACAGATGCTCTCATGCTGCTTCATCATCTCCTCAGCCGCCAACTGACTCTGGTTTTTCTTCGGCATCATGATTTCGGTGTCTTCCTCAGGATGCATCCGCTCCTCAGCACCATCCCCGACACCCAATGCTTCCATCACCTGGTCGCCGATACTCTGCTTGTGTTCCTCTGCGGCATCCAGCGCAGCGGTATCAGCTGCCGGTTTCTTCGTATTAAATAATTGCATATTCTTCCTCCGATAAATAACGTGTATTTAATACAACCATGACTTTACCTGAAAAACTTGGCATCACCAACCGGTAATGCCAAATTTATGGTAAGTCCTATCCTTATTATCTGCCGTTCGCAAGCGCGGTCAAGATTTTTTCGCAGCGAGCAAAACATCCTTGGAAGCCTGAGTCCGGATTTCCTTATACAGCTTCGGATATTTCAGCATCGTTTCCATGTACATATCTTTGCCGCTCTGTTTCACGCCGAGAATCTGTCCGGTGCCGCGCAGTTCAAGGTCTTTCTCTGCAATCTTGAAACCGTCCGTTGTCGCTGCCATCGTTTGAAGGCGTTCGTTTTCCTTGTCCTGAGACAGGAGTACGCAATAACTTTGAAAGCTGCTGCGCCCGACACGACCGCGAAGCTGATGCAGCTGTGCCAATCCGAACCGCTCGGCGTTTTTGATGACGATTACGGTCGAGTTCGGAACATTGACGCCGACCTCTACAATCGTTGTAGAAATTAGGATATCGGCGCTGCCTGCTGCGAACTTATCGATGCCAGCCTGCACATCCTTAGCTTTCATGTCCCCGGAGATAGCCTCGATGCGAACGCCGGGATACTTTGCAAACCAAGCTTTAAGATTCTGTGCGGTCGTCTCGACCGATTCCACGCCAGCCAAAGTTTCGGCATCGGAATCCTCAATTAGTGGGCAGATAACATAGCACTGATGTCCCTGCTTGATTTGCTTATATACGGATTCCATGCAGGTATTCTCGTTCGACCAGACAATAGTCTTGACGGGTTTGCGCCCGGCAGGCATCGTATGGATGTTGACGATTTCAGTGCCTTCCCCGTACAGCGTAGTTGCCAGTGTTCGCGGGATAGGTGTAGCGCTCATACTGATATTATGAACGCCTTCCTTTGCCTTCTGTTTGAGACCCTCACGCTGCTCTACGCCGAATCGGTGCTCCTCGTCCACAATCGTAAGACCCAGTTTTTTGAACTTGACCTTATCGGAAAAGATAGAATGTGTACCGACCACAACATTCGCCTCACCCGAAGCGATTTTCGCAAGTGCTGCCTTCTCTTCCCGGACTTTCATGCCGCCGTGCAGGAACACGGCAGTGTACCCGAACTTTGCGAGGAAATTCGTAAAATCATCATAGTGCTGTCCGGCCAGTACAAGCGTCGGACACATTACCGCACACTGATATCCGTTCATAGCCATACCGAGTGCTGCGATTTGCGCTACGACAGTTTTGCCGCAACCGACATCACCCTGAACGAGAGCATCCACACGGTTTCCCAGTTGCATCTCTTCCAGAACATGGCGTACTGCCTTATTCTGGTCTTCCGTCAGCGCAAACGGCAATTCGCTCTGGGCTTTCCTGACGACAGCCGCTGCGTTTTTGATTCTAAACGGAGATACTTTTGCAGCTTCTGCCTTCTTTACTTCCAGACCGTAGCAGAACGGATACAATACATCCACGGCTCGGCGGCGTCTTGAAAGCATGATATCGGTTTCGTCCTGCGGCGCATGTGCCATCCGCACACAACGGGCAAGTTCCGGAACTCTCAGTGCGTTTCTCTGCTCCTCAGTAAGAGGGTCCGAGACACATTTACGGATATAGGGTAATGCCAGTGCAATCGCATCCAGAAGATATTCGTCCGACATGCCCTTGATTTTCCGGTATATCGGCTTGATGCAAAACGCTGTCTGCAAATCGCACGACACAAAATCCGGTGCCGATATCGTCAGACTCTTGTACTCGTCGCTCCAGCTTGCGATACCGCCTACCGCCAGCATCTGCCCTACACTAAACTGTCTGGCCCGATACGACTGATTGAACCAAAACACCGAGCAAAAGTTATTGCCGTCCGAGAGACGGAGCATGAAGTGCTTTCCGTTGATGACTCTGGTACTAACTACCTGTCCCCTGACCGCCACATGTTGTCCCGCATACTGCTTTCCGTCCGCGAGGCTGATAGGGTTTCTGAAATCGAGGTATTTGGTGGGATAGAACATGAGCAGGTCCTGTACAGTACAGATACCTTTCGCAGCAAACTGAGATGCTTTACGCGGCGTAATTCCGATATCCGTCAACTGCATAGTCTCAGTCATCATTGTCCCTCCAATCAGAGTCGTCGTCCTCTACATTCCTATTATGGATGGTCTCATACCGTTCTCTGTCGAAATGCGTCAATCTGCTTTCCAGCAGAGTATTGCGATACTCGATGTCGTTCGTGAGAATAGCCTCATCGACCGTCTTCATCTCACCGATAATCCTGCATTCCTTCTTAGCTCTCGTGACAGCCGTATATAAAAGGTTTCTCTGCAGCAGTCGTGCCCAGCTTTTTTCAAAGCCAATCACAACCGCCTTAAACTCAGAGCCCTGCGATTTATGAACGGTCATAGCGTATGCGAGCGAGAACTCCGACTGTAAAGTCTTTCTGCTTACCAGCATCGTGTAGACGCGCCCTTCTACATCGCACGGGTTATCAAAACGAATTGTATAAGCGTGATGAATTGTACCACTTGTATTCGGGTCAAGTGCCTTTTCCTGATAATCAACGATGAAACCCATATCACCGTTGACGAAGCTGTTCTTGTGGTTCTTGCAGAGCATCACGCGGTCGCCGAGCCGGTACTCGAATCCCTGTTCAGGTTTAGCCTTCTTCTTGAAATTGGAGAAAAACCAGCTGTTCGCATCGGTGGCGGGATTGAGTTCATCACGAATCAGAAGGTTCATATCAGTTGCCGAAAGTGACCCGCATCCTTTTTTCTTCGTAGGAGTCAGAAGACATACCTGCTTGATACCTTCCCCATATACCTCTGCGGTATCGGCGTTCTTTTCCGTGACCTGTTCGCCGTACTTCTCTACATACGCGAAATAGTTGCTCAATGCAATGTTCCGCATCTCTTTACCATTTGCGGGAATCAACGCAAACTGTTCATCCTGCTTGAAGGTCTCTGTCGTTTCACCGGTATTGATATGAATAGCGTTCTCTACAATAGACCCCACATTGCGGTGGCAGGAAGATAGCTTACATACATTAACGACCCCGCTCTGGATAAGGTCACGCAGCACATTACCGGCACCGATGGCAGGAAGCTGGTCCGGGTCACCTACAATAACGAGTTTGCAGCCGTGTGAAGCGAGTTCAAATACCATGTGCGCCGTTTCCAGATTGCACATCGAGAACTCATCCACCACAATGATGCTTGCTTCACAGTCCCCATGCATGGAATAATATGCCGACTGAATCGTGGATGCGGGATGCTCCGTAGCTTCTCTCATTCTTGCAGAAGCACGACCCGTAGGCGCACAGAGCAAAATGCTTTCCTCGTTGTATCTCAGCCCTCTCGCAATCTGCCAGGTCTTGATAATGGTCTTGATGATGGTCGTCTTACCGCTGCCGGGACCACCGGTAATCACGGTCACATTCTTGATATCAGAGCCAAACACTGTCCGAACCGCGTTTTTCTGCGTGTCGTCCAGCGAGAAACCGTCTTCCGCTTCGATGATTTCGATGGCAGCGTCCAAATCCTGACTGTCCACAAGACCGTAGGTAGAATTCGAACTCGTGTGAATCATAGTACAGAGATACGCGATGTCGCACTCATAAAACCAGTATTTGTACAGGTACATGCAGAACATCGGTTTTCTGCCATCCGTAGGCTTAGACCCCTGTACAACGACTAGACTGTCTTCTCTAGCTATAGTGGCTGCTTTCCGTATCACTTCGTCAGGAAACGCAACTTCGTGCAGAACATTCCGCATCGTTTCTTTGACGACACGGTACATGTCATCTACCCAGATAAAGGTATTGCCTGCCATCTGTGCTTGCGTTTCAAGAGCATAGAGGAGAATCGCCGTCACGCGCCGGATATCGTCACGCGCAATCTGACAACCGCCCAGCGCGACTTTATCTGCCGTAGCAAATCCGATACCTGAGAATTTCTGGTACAGGACATACGGATTTTCCTTGATTTCTTCAAGCGCCATCTTCCCGGTGCCGAATTTCTTGATAACGGAGTTTATTTTCTGTATTGAGAGATACGGCAGCAGGAGCGCAATCAGTTCCTGGTCGTTTGCGATGTGCATATACCCTTCGTGAATCCTGTCTGCACTCTTAACACCGATACCGGAGATTTCTTTCAGCCGTTCCGGTTCCCGCTCAATCACCCGCAGTGCATCTTTTCCGAAATGGTCAACGATTTTCTTTGCAACCGTAGGTCCCACACCCGGTACAAAGTCGCTGGACAGAAGCTCTATGATAGCGTCTTTACCGCCGCCCGCATAGTCGATTTTCGAATTGCTGATGGCGATGTAATACCCACCGAATTTCTGGTCTTCTTTCCAAGTCCCGTTATAGTAGATTTTCGCACCCGCAACCGGATTCGGCACATACCCTTTCGCAGTGCTGCTTTTAGTCTCCCCTTCTTGACGGATTTTAAAGATAGCAAATCCTGTCTCCGGCTCATAGTACATGACCGTTGTGATTTTTCCCTTGAACGGAAGAACATCCTGCGTATTCTGATTTTCAAAATTCTGGACCATGACTCTCACTCTACACTAACACGAAATGGTATTCTGGATACTTTGCTTTCAGGAGTTTCCACTTCAACCGAAACGCCTCGGTCTGCATGTACTTGCCGGACTTTGAATCGAAGCCTTTCACATCTTCGACTATCGTTTTACCCTGCGCATCCAGATAACAGAAGTCAGCCTTGTACACGATTCGCTGTACGCGCTTCTTTTCGTACACGAATGCGTCTTGGATGACGAGTTCTTTCTGGCGTTCAAGATTTGAGATTGTCCCGGCTTTTTCCATCAGCTGTAAATCTAGCCATCGGCAATACTCTTTCGTGGAATCAAATACTGCTACCAGCTTGCCGTGCCCTGAGATGTACTTGTCTCCCGAGACATATTCATCCTCGTACAGATACACCCGATGGTTTCCGTATTTTGTTTTCGTTTTCTCTACTTCTTTCGGCTGTTCGAGCTCGCTGTTTCGTCCGCCCTGTACATTGACTTTCAACTGAGGGTTCCTTTCCAGCGTCTCTTTCAGCCACTTCTCTGTCAGCTGCATCTCAAATTACCATTTCGACTACATTTTCTTTTCATCTTATATTTTACCATGAATGTGTATTCAGTACAACCATGATTGCCGTTTGTTCTTAGTTTGTACATATTTTGGCTTACCTCGCGACAATAGTTTCACTTTTCGACAAGACTTCGGTACATGTTGCTGTTTCACATTTTATTTATATACACTGTTGCTATAGTCATTGTTGCTATTCTGTTTAGAACTCACTGATACAACTCGCCATCGCCCACGCACTCAACCAGAGATAATTAACGCGATTATTTTTGAGATGCTTTTCCTGTAAACGGAGATACTTAACGCGACAATTCTGATGCCTGCCCTATCCAGTTTTCCGTTCTGGACGATTACAAGCACACTACCCTGAGATTATTAACGCGATAATTTTACCATCCAGTCCCCTTCTCCGCTGCAAGAAGACATCGCACCTAACCTCCGAAGAGTACAGATGGCGTCCAGACCGTATCTTTTGTCTTCATCCGGGTTGCTGGAAAATAGAGTAGCTGTCGGTATCATTTTTAGTGTCGAACGTACAATAGCTTCACATCCGTGGTTGCCACTACCTCCGTGAGGATATAATAAAAGTTTCATCTTTTGGCAATGATTGAAAAATAAATATAGAATATAGGATATAACCGATACAGAATGGACTGCTTGATCCAATTGCTGCACGAAAAGCATTGTGTAAAATCTTTCAATTTTTTTATTTCCGGTATCGCAAGAATAGTTCGTAGATAAGAGATTTTTTTATTTTGCAGACGTGGATAGAGAAAAATTCCATCGTATAGAATACCCCACAGTCGTTTGTACAGATAAGTCTGAGCCGTTGATGACCATAAATGATGTCTTTGATAAAAAGACTGTAATATCTTCCATTGTTGATAGTCTGTATCAAATTGTTTGGGACGAAACTTACTAGATAAGGTTCCGCTACCTAATATGCGATAATGATAATGACTTTCGTTTATGCACGCAATGGTGTGTGCATATTCCAAATATTGGTAGTTGAATAAAAGGTCTTCACCGTATGAAACTTGTGGGTCAAACAAAATTTGATGATGCTGTATGATGTTGTTTTTGTATAGTTTCACAATTGGTCCGTACAATAAGTTCTGTTCATTCAGCATTACAAAATAGTTTGTATGATTGCAGCCTAACTCGAAATTTAGTGACTGTTGAGGTATATAATCTATGCAATTCCTGTCTTTGAATTCCTGAGTCAATCCACATATTATCAAATCAGTTTCTTTCTCTTTCAAATTGTTTATCATTGCCGAAAGATAATCAACATCTACCCAGTCATCGCTATCAATAAAACAGATATATTCTCCCTTTGCTTGTTCCAATCCTTTGTTTCGAGCGGATGATACTCCTCCATTGGGTTGATGGACAATTATAATCCGGTTATCTTTTTCTGCCCATTGGTCACATATTTCACTACTACCATCCGTAGAACCATCATCTACTAAGATACATTCAAAATCTGTATAGCTTTGTTGGATAACCGATTGAATACAATTGTCTAAGTAGAGTTTTACGTTATATACAGGTATTATGATAGAAATCATCGTACGAATCCGATAGAATGAGTTTTTTGTTCTTTTTACTACAATTTCTCGTAGACTTTTTGTTCTAAATTCTTTAGAGCAAATTGTCTACCTTTTTCTTGAGATTTTTGTTTGTAATGCATTAAGCAGGTATTACTTGACAATAGGGTTTTAAGTCCTTCGTATAGCGATGTGCCATTGTTGTCAACGATAAGTCCAAACTCACCATTTTCTCCTAATAATTCTTGCATACCAGCACAGCGAGTTGTAATAATGGGCAAGCCTAAAATTAATGCTTCTGTGATTACTTTACTATATCCTTCTGCCCGCGATGAACAGACAAATAAATCGGCTTTTGCCAAGTAAGGATAGGGGTTGGTGTGAAATCCGCTTAGTCGGACACATGTTTCTAAATGGTGTTGCTTGATGTACTGTTCCAATTTTTCCCTGTCGGTTCCTTCTCCCAAAATATTTAGTGAGAAACGAAAACCTTCGTCTTTTAATCTTTTGATGATAGGAAGCAATCGGTCGTAACCTTTTTGTGGTACTAATCTTCCCATAGTGACCATTATCAATCCTTGTTCTAACCAGCAAATAGGATTGATAGATTTGTCTGCTAGTAGTTTTATTTTGTTTTCATCAATAGGATTGTAAGTGACTGTGCTGTTGGGATGGGAAAACAATAGGTCGAAACTTGTTTTTACATCCAAAGAGACAGAAGTAACCTCGTCGAATTGTTGATAGGACTCTTGTTCTTCTTGACAGCTTCTGTATGCTATAGTTGTCCAATGATTGTTTTTTAAATCAGTATGTACCCAAGCGATCTTTTTAGATCGCTTCTTGTTAGATCCAGAAACGATTCGGGTGGCATATCCTTCAATAAAGGCTACTTCGGTGTCGTAATTCCCTTTGACAAAAAGAGCGTAAAACAATTTGGCAGAAAAGTGATGATAGATTAGGTGTTTGAATTTATTAATGATCTTTTTAGTTATTCGTCTCCAGCAATTGTCTTGGTCGCTAATTGGATGGAAGATGTAGTTGTAATGAATTTGCTCGGGATACTCTTTTGTTACATCATCTTTGGTCAGACTATATAATGTAATGTTGAACAATGTATAATCAATATGAGTTAATAGCGTCAGCAGAATTTGTTCAGCTCCTCCACCATAAAGTCCGTTAGTAAAGAAAAGGATCTTTTTTTTCATCGAGTTAATAATGTTTCAATTGGTTTCATCAATACTTCCAAAGTAAATTCCTTCCCTCGTTTGATTACCTTCTCTTTGTAATGTGACAATTGCTCTGGATGGTCGAGTAGTTGTTTAATACCTTCAAACAAGGTCGCTTCCGAATTCTCTGTAATGATGCCATACTTTTCTCCTTGCAGAAGTTCATTCATACCGGAGCAATCAGTGGTCACAACCGGAAGCCCCAAAATAAGTGCTTCAGTTACCGCAGTACTATACCCTTCGCTGATTGAAGAACAGACAAACAAGTCGGATTGTGTCATAAAGGCGTATGGATTTGTTTGGAATCCCCATAGAGTAACACAATCTTCCAACTGTTTTTTGCAGATATAATGTTGAAGCATTTCACGTTCTTCACCATCTCCCAATATCCATAGTTCGAAAGCGTATCCGGATTGCTTCAAACGTAAAGCGATGTGGAGCAACCGGCTGTATGCTTTAACTTTGGTCAGTCTGCCAATGCTGATTAATCGTATTTTGCTTTTGGAAGGCAAAGGTTCGTATTGCTTTCCTTTTTTTATAATGTCTTCGTGATCTATAGGGTTATAAATGATTTTTACTAAACTTTTTACTAAAGGGAAAGCTTTTATAAAGGCTTTTTGGACAGTAACAGAAACTGTGACAATTTGGTGATATCGGCTATATGTCTGTTCTTCATTCTGTTTATTCTTAAATATAACATTAGTCCAATGATGTTTTTCAAAATCAGTGTGTACCCAAGCGATCTTTTTGGCCTGTTTATTAGTAGAATGTGCCAATAGTTTAGTTGCAAATCCTTCCACAAAAGCGATCTCCACGTCTGCATGATGTGGAACAAACCATTTGTAAACCAATCGTAACGGAAGCCACGAATAGATTAATTTGTATTTGAGTTGATAAATCAGTTTCCTTATTCCTTTTATTTGTTCTGGATTGGGCAATATAGAAGTATAGTGAACGTATGGCTTTACATCGTTTACATATTTCCCGCAATCTACGATGCAACATAGTGTGACATCAAATTTGTTCGAGTCGAGATGTTGCAACAAGGTGGTCAATACCTTTTCTGCCCCACCGCCAGATAGGGATTCGATGAGGAAAAGAAGATTATTTAATTTGCTTTGCATAAGAATTTAATATGAACTTGTAAAGACATAATAATTTCTTTTTCCAATTCCAAATGTTGACTGGAATACAATTTAATATTTGGATAGATTGATGAATATTTAATGCTGCTGAAAAATAAGTATACAAATCAAAATCAAGTCTTTGTTGTATTATTTGCTCATCTTGTTGTTTCATGGGGAATTCATCAATAATCCATTGATAATACTTTAAAGCAGCTTTGGATTTTTCTACATTCCAACATGAGCTTGAAGAAATGTTATTTTCACTTTTCCTATAAACTATTAGGCTTTCTTCTGTTGATGCAATTCCATTGTTGTTGCAGAAAAGTAAGATGGAAGCATCATCAGCATAATAACCTGCCGGATAAATTTGATACCCTCCTAATTGTTGAATATGTTGTGTCCTATAAAAAAATTCCGATATTGTATGTTTTCTTTTTCCAATAATAGTATTTGAAAGGAAATCAGCAAATGTTTCATATTTAGGAAACAAGAAGACCGCCATGGACAAAAAGCTACGATCATCATATCACAACT
>ENA-UPWU01001022-UPWU01001022.1-human-gut-metagenome-genome-assembly--contig:-NODE-1022-length-12015-cov-27.051014_pt1 | contig 12015 bp, 11 predicted proteins | sample MGYA00250058_ERZ773392 | MGnify/ENA primary metagenome ERZ773392 (study PRJEB29103, sample SAMN06112084) | human gut metagenome | biome: human gut; feature: ankylosing spondylitis patient; material... | reverse complement strand
GCCGGCACTCCGATGCGCAGCATACGGCTCAACTCCACCCCGTGAATCTTCATCTTATCGAAATGCAACCGGAAAGGTTCTTTCTCCTTACGCAGCAAACGAATGATTAAAGTAGCACTGACCGCATTGGCTATGCCCGTAGCTACAGCCACTCCTGCCACTCCCATGCCGAAGCCTATCACGAACAGCAGGTTCAGCAAGGTATTGACCACACCAGCCATGACCAGAATATACAGCGGACGCCGTGTATCGCCCATACTTCGCAAAATGGCAGCACCGAAATTAAATGCCATGATAAAAGGCATTCCCAGGAAATAAATACGCAGGTAAGTCACCGCCTCATCCAGCACATCCGGCGGAGTACCCATCCATGTCAGAATCGGTCGGGCAGCCACCTGCCCCAACACCAGCAAAAAGAATCCGCTGAGAAGCGCTACCAACTGCACCGTACTGATGGCATTGCGTATGCTCCTGTCGTCCTGCTGCCCGATGTGGTTGGAGATAATGGCACAAGCTCCCATGGAAACACCCATAAACAGGTTTATCAATAATCCGATAACCGGCGCATTGCTTCCCACGGCTGCCAGCGCCCTGCTTCCTACGAAGTGGCCCACTACTGCCACATCCACCGAATTAAAAAGTTCCTGTAACAAACTGCTGGCTGCCAACGGAAGAGCAAACAGCAAAATTTTCTTGAACAACGGCCCGTTCAGCATATCTATCTCATTGCTTTGGGCACGTTTTTTAGTCACACTGTTATCCATTTTTTACCTTCTTCAAAATGCGCGGCAAATTTACGGTAAAATTGGATATCCCTTACCTATTTTCATCAACTTTCCAATTACAAATAAAAAGGATTGCCAGTCAACATTTCTGCAACATGACAATCCTTAAGCTTATATGTTCTACAAATAAAAGTTTTCCTATCAATTTTCAGGAACTATTCTAAAACACAAATCCCTAAAATTCAGATTCCTTAAATATAAATACAAGCTCACCTTTCCGATTGGTACATCCACAAATAGTCTTTCCTCCTTCCTGCAAAACAACACAATAAGTCAATCCATCTGAAAAATGACTTTGCAAACGTTCTGCTCCTAAAATCATATCTCCCATATCTGTTACAAAACAATTGCTTATCAGGATATCATCTCCAGAGTAAGAAACTGCATTATCTAAAGACCTGTTATTCAAATCTGTATGAAACTCAGACACAACTTTAAAATTCTTATCAATCAATGCAAGACTATATCTGGCCGAATTATTCAAACGGACAAAAGCTTTTCCATTATGAAAATAGCTGGCATCTCTCAATCCGTCAAAGACTATATTTCCCTGCTTATCAATATAACATTTACTCCCATCCCGCTTTTCTACCACGGCATAACCTTCGCTAAACGGCCCAGGTTCTGAAGAAAACTTTGCTTCAATCACCATCTTACCAGTCTTATCAATATAACCCCATTTTCCGCTTGCCGTCTGTACAGCAGCCAATCCGTCATTGAAATTCTGTACTTTTGAATAACTTGGCGCAATCACCAGGTTACCATTTTCATCTCTAAATCCATACAACTGCTTCGAATAGCTATAATGAGCAGCAAGCCCTTCACACAACGGACGAGGAGTTTCCAAATTTCCAAACTTCACTTCCTCAATCAGGTTATTATACACCGGTTCCCCCTTTGTATTAAAATAAACCACCTTCGTTACTTTACTGTATCCTTTTTGAACAGATATAAATCCTGCGGCAACTCCATCTACAAAATTTGTACAATCATACACAGGTAACTCCATCACAACCTTGCCGGTTTTATCTATCAATGACATATTCCGTGCCATGCCCTTCTTCGCTGGACAAACCCCTTGATAAAAACGTGGATATTCCCGCATAAAAGGCAGACCATAATTATAATCCAATACTTTATTTCCCAATGTATCTACAAAGAAACATTTCTTGTCCACCTTCACAAAAGCCACTCCATCAGAATAAGAAGCCATATTTACATAAATACTAGGACTTACATCTACTGAAATAACTTTTGTATTGCTTGTCACGACAGGGCATTTCATTGTTGTTTTCCCGTCGTACAGTGTAGCCTGATGTATGCCATTCACCGTAGTTCCTGTCTGAGGTGCATCATTGGCTGTTTTCTCTGTATTAGTATTACTCTTGGAAGCATCTCCCCCTAATGCCTTATCCACTGTTTCGAGCATATTACTAATTTTTTTAAAGAACTGTGCTTCTGCCGGTTGAGGAATTGCACCTAACACACACAAGCTAAAGCCTGATACTAATAGATTTCTTATTTTCATAGTCTTTTTAATTATAAAAGTGTCCTTTATTAACAGACAAATTTAAGTCAAAAAAAGGCCCCCATTTGTTCAATACAAGGTTTTAATGACATAACAAAAACCTTGGTTCTTAAGTAATAAGAAATAATCATAACAGGCAATCCACATAAAATCAATAACCATTTTACCGTTGAGGCAGATTTTTTCAGGCTTAACTAACAAGTATTTGTTTAACTATGCCTGTTTTATCATTCAAATTTTACACTACTAGTAAAGTTAGTAAGTTTTCACAGAGAAATAAAAATCTATTGCTAAAACGGTAAAAAACTCAAACCAACAAGCTTGCAAAAATACCTCAACACGAGCGTGTCAACCTCTCCGCACGTACGTGTCGAGACATCAGCACGAACGTGTCAAGACCTCGTCACGTACGTGTCGAGGTAAATTTAACTATATTTTTAAGAAATAGACCAGGTTCATTCAAGTTTCTCCGAGCTTACTTTATCATTTTATCCATCGGCTCCTTAAAAAGTTTACAAGGCTCCCCTAACCTTCCCGATTAACTCTCCGCCTAAACGCAAAAAAGCCGAAAGTCTCCCGACTCCCGGCCTTTCCATTTGGATAATCAAAAACAAAACTATTTCTCGCTCATTTCAAAATGCCATTCTCCGGCAGACAGCGTCAGCTGACGTTCGTTTTTCGGTTCGCCGTTCACACGCCAGCGCTGGAATTCGGCAGGAAGCACCACCTGTGCGGAAGTTCCTTCCGGTACTCGCAGATACATGGTTCCACTGTGAGCCGACTTGTCCATTTCAAATACGATGCGACGACCGCCCGACAACGGTACCTGGGTGCGGATGAAGTTCAAATGTGCCGGATGAGGTGCCACACGGAATGTACGGAAAGCCGGTTCCAGCGTTTCAATGCCGGCGATGTATTGTGAAAGGATGGTCAGCGGCCCACCGCTCCATGCGTGGTTGTAGGTACCTCCTCCGAAACCTTCGCTGCCGATGCCCCAGCCCTCCCACAGTGTGGTCAGCGGACTTTCTATCATGGCGCGATAACGCAGCTTCATGCGGTTCAGGGCGTCCTGATAATAGCCCATCGTGCAAAGAGCTTCGAGCACGTATTTCTCCATGTACGGACTGGCATGATACCAGGTGGAGAAGAAGGGACGAATCACCGGATACAGTTCTTTAGGCAAGACTCCGGATACGACGGCCAGTGCCTGCGCACGGTCATCGGGTTTGCCCTGATAGCCCGGAGAGACGTAGTATTTTCCGTTCCAGAACGTACGGTGGAACTCTTTACGCAGTTTGTCGGCGGTGGTGCGTGCCCAGGCAGCTTCTTCTGCCTCGCCAGCCAACTGGTTCATTTCTTCGTATCCCTTCAAGGCAATCACATACCAGAGGTTGAACAACAGGGGCATGTCCTTGTTTTCTCCCCAGTCGCCCCAAGTCCATCCGCCGGAACGGGGTATCACCAGTCCTTGGGCATCCGTTTTCCACACGTGAATATATTTCTTTACCCGTGGCAACACGTCGGCAATGGTCTGACGGTCGCCCGTACCCATGTAGTAGGTCCAGAAACCGTAATGACTCACACTGGCCAGCATCTGCATGGGCAGTTCGTCCTTGTAGTTTCCAGCTGGAACGGGTGCAAAGATGGTGCTGTCGGCCCGCTGCCATCCCATCAGCTCATGGATACCCTTGCGGGTCAGCAGGTGAGCCTTTTCGTCGAGGGCATAGAAAGCTTCGCCCAACTCGTTCACCACGTCGCCCCACCACTGGGCACGCTCGCGGTCGGGACAGTCCATATAAGTGTCGCGCATGGTGATGTAGAGCGTACGCTGCGACTTGTCCCACAAGCGGGTAAGCATCGGGTCATCGCAGGAGAAGCTTCCGGCAAAGGAGGTGTCGTAGCCCGTTTCACGGTACTTCACATCGAGCACTTCCACGCCTTCCGGAAGTTCATACTGCACATAGTGGCCGTTCATCCAGCCCTTGCATTCGAATGTCTGTTCTCCTTCACACGTGCGATACTCGGCAAATACGTTGGTGGCCGAACCTCCCCGGTAATTGTCCGTACGGATACGGATACACTTGCCTGCCGGTGCTTTCAGTCGGATGTAAGGAGTTATCTGTGCATTGTAAGGCAGGTAAGCCCGCAGCAACGTATCGCCCTGCATCTCTGTCTTCGCATAAGGCTTCAGCCCGTAGTCTTTCCAGAACGGAATGGGGCGGTCTACCAGCTGATTCCATCCGGCTTTTTCCAGTGATATTTCCGTGGCTTTCTTCCATTTCTTGTCATCATAATCAGGCGACATGAAAGGTATGTCTTTCACTGCATCAAACCCGATGTTTGACTCTGCCAGACGATAGTTGGGCTGTTCGCCCTGCGGCACATAATAGGCCGGATGCTTTTTCACCCGCCATTTTGCATCGGGTTCCACCTCCTTGCCGTTGCAAGAAAGGGAAAAACTGATGCCTGCCGTAGGGGAATTGCGATGGCTGAAACCATCCTTGCCAAAGTACCATACTAACAAGGCTACGGTATTCTCGCCCGCACGCAAGGCAGGAAGCGAAGTAATCACATCGCAATAGGTATCCGAAGGGTTCGGACCGCGTTTCAATCCTCCTTCCGACACCTGCAACTCGCCGTTCACCCAGAGCCAGTATTTCGTATCGGCAGCCAGACGCAGTTCCAGTGAGCGGGGTAATTCTTCCAGCGTGACCGTATTACGGAAACACCACCATGTGCCGGAAGCAGCCGGCTCTTTCTCTTTTAAAGTCCACACCTGTGCCTGCACATAAACAGACAGGCAGCAGGCTAACATACATAACCACTTTTTCATTTCACTTCTATTTTTTCTGTACGGAATGGAAGCACCGGCATACCCGCATCTGTACGGAGACTGCCAATGGTAGCTTCATCAAAACAATAATATACCTGATAAGGTGCTTTCAATCCTCGCAGGGGAATCTGCAAGGTCCTGCCTTTCAAGCGGGCATTGACTGCAACCTGTTTCCCTGTACCGTCTACGACCGTCAGCCCTGTCACCTCTTTGGTGGTGGAATGCAAGGTATTGAAATTCCCCTCCAACGTGACTTCCAGGTTTCGCTTCACCACCCGGGCTTCATGCAAACGCGGACTCTCGTAAGCACCGGTAAACTGACCGTAGACTTTGTCCATAGCCAGACAGGCCAGACGTTCTCCGATGGCCCGCTTGTTGCGCGGATGAATGTCTTTTACATTCTCCACCAAATCGGAAATATTGATCATGGCAGTATTCTTTACCTGCCCCAGCATGAGTTCCTGCTGTTCACGCAATAAAGCCGGGGTGTTGTTCTTCGCTCCGTATGTATGAGGCGCAATCTGCACATAATAGAACGGAAAGTCCCATCCAAAATCTTTTCGCCAGGCCTCCACCATCTTGGATACCAGACGGGCATACGAAGGTGCATTCTCATGGTTGCTTTCTCCCTGATACCAGATGCATCCAGCTATCTGATAAGGCACCAGCGGATGAATCATCTGATTGTACAATACTCCTGGCTTAATCGGCCACCAGGGATAGTCTTTTAGTTTGTTCTTTGAAAGTATCTCGTCTTTCTCCACGATGTCGACCGGTGTCCATACCTCTGCCGGCGTACCTCCCCAGGCGGATACTAAAATACCTACGGGCACTTTCAGATGTTCGGTCAGGTAGCGGGCAAAGAAATACGCAGTGGCACTGGTCTTGCGCATGCTTTCGGGAGTAGCCACCTCCCACTTTGTGCGGCAGTCGGTCTGAGGTGTATCGGCTCCCTGCTTGGGGTTATGGAAGATGCGTACGGACGGACAGGCAGATTGTTTCACTTCCTGCTCGCCGTTCATGATTCCCATATCGGCCGACCATTCCATGTTCGACTGTCCGCTGCACAGCCAGACTTCACCCAGCATCACATCCGACAATTTCCGGCTGTCGTTCCCACCTTTCACTTCAAGCGTATACGGACCTCCGGCACGCCCGGTTGGCACCTCTGCTTTCCAGCGTCCCTGATTATCGACCACCGTACGCACGGTGTCACCCGGATTCCATTCAGAGAGAATCATCAGGGTTTCAGACGGATTTCCCCATCCCCATACGGCTACCTTACTGTTTTGTTGTAACACCATTCCATCGGAGAAAACCGACGGAAGTTGAATCTGTGCCATTGCCTCCATTCCGAAAGTCAAGGCCAGCATTCCTAAAATAAGATGCGTTGTGTTTTTCATTGTTTTATTTGTTCATGTAAAAAAACCTGCAAACAAAGGTAGAAGAACTATCCCAAGTTTGCAGGAAAAAATGATATTTCTGTGGTTATTTTTGATTTTTACCGGAAGACAAAATGCTTAACTCTTTTGCATCGACTTCAGAAGAAGGATTGAACCGGTCACTGCACATGTATTTCTTCAAACTGTAGAGTAACTGACGGGCTTCCGTACGCTTATCCATGTCCTGCCAAAAATCAATTCCCGATACAAGCAGCTTGCCCTTACCCACCTTCGCTTCGAATAGCAAAGCCAGCGGACGGTTTGTAAACCAGTCGTCAATAACCCGTACAATCGGCTGTAAGTTCTTGTCAATCTTGGCCACTTCGATAGCCCCGGAATGACTCATGGCATTCCACCACTGATAATCACTGTAATACTCTGTAGGGAACTCTGAAAGTGCCGGATGAGCAGGGTTACACAAGATACCTAGCGTGTGCGGTGCTTGTCCCAGCGTCCAGGCCGTGTTCCAGAAGATGCTGGAGAAACCTATCTCTACTTCGCCTCCTGCTTCGGCAGGCAAGGAGCCTTTCCGTAAAGAAAGCAGTACGTTACCCCCTTCCTGAAGACGTTGCAACGCTTTTGCATCCAGACGGTCGGTCATCAGCAGTTGTGCTTCATCAGCCACTTTCTGCACCCGTGACGAGAGCATCGAATTGTTGCAACAACAGATGCAGCGGCAGCAGGATGAACACAGCCGCCAACTGATGGAACAGCAATCCAAGCACCGCAGGGAGATGGCGGACAAGGAAGCGGATTACCAAAAGGAAGTGTCATTCCTGAAATCCATCATCCAAAAAGCCAAGAAATGGTTTCCGCTGTTTCAAGAACTGGTGTACATGGAGAAGTTCTGCCTTAAAGTCGGCTTCAATGAAAGGCAGACCGCCACGCTTATCAGCGGCAAGCCGCTGTTCTACGAAGGCGAACTCTATTCGGAGGAACACAAACGGATGTTCTCGACCGAAAGGGCAGGCTTCCAAGTTGTGAAAGACCCGAAAGACAAATCGAAGCTCGCACTTGCCATCAACGGACAAGTGATTGGCGAATGGTTCAAGGAGCAGTTCGACAGGCTGTTTTCATCCATTAGGAAAACGGTTACACCGCATAGAAAGAACAAAGGATTAGGATTGTAAACAAAGCAACGGGAGGATAGCAAGTTTGTGTTTCGGTCTGCCCAAAACCTCTTGTTATCCTTCCGCTGGTCATTTCTTCAATAAAGAGAAAACTATCTTTGCGCAATTCTGCTATGATACATTCTTTATCAGGGAAAACGGTATATCCGCAGGTCTTTTGAATAGATAGTCTGCTTGCACTCCTTGAGTTGCCGCATTTCCCCACGCGGCAAACCCGAAATCAACCCCTGCGTTTTGCGCACACTGACTGTCATAAATGGTATCTCCTATGTAAATAGCGTCCTCGGCATTTATGTGGGATGCGTTCAGATAAGAAAGCAAAGGTTCCGGGAAAGGTTTGGGGCGAAGAGTATCTTCCACACATATCACAGTACAAAAATAATCAGACAATGCAAAAGGAACTGCAAAATCGGTAGTGTATTCGTTTCGGGTCTTGGACGTGACTATGCCCAACTGATAGCCATTCATTTTTAAGTTACCCAACAGTTGCGGAATGCCGTCAAAAAGCCTGATACGAGATTTGTATTTCAGCAGATGTTCATTCCATCTGCGGTTGGCATGTTCGGTATCTGTTATGCCTAATTGACGTAAGGCTACGCTACCCGGTATTCCAAGCGCAAATCTTAGTTCATGCTTTCCGATGTCTTTATGCAGTATTTCATGTACGGTATCTTGTAGGCTTTGTAGTATGGCTTCTTCCGTATCAATCAGCGTACCGTCAATATCAAATATGATATGCTTATACTTTCTCATCACTTTCAATCTGTTTGATTACACGGCAAGGATTGCCCACCGCCACACAATTGGCAGGGATGGAACGGGTGACAACGCTGCCTGCCCCGATAACACTGTTCCTGCCGATAATGACTTCCGGCAATAGGATGGCGCCTCCGCCAATCCATACGCCGTCCTCTATCTTGACGGGCAGAGCGTATGTACGGCATATTTCCTCGCCTTCCGACCAATTATGCACCATGCGTTCACTGACTTTGGTGGAATGGGTGGCTGTATATATCTGTACATTGGAAGCAATCAATACATTACTGCCGATATCAATGCGGTTGTTGTCCACGAAAGTGCAGTTCATGTTGATAATCACTTTGTCGCCTATGAAAATATGCTTCCCGTATTCGCAATGGAAATCAATATCCACATGCACACCTTTACCCATGCTGCCGAACATTTCACGCAACAAGGCTTGCTTGCGCTCCGTATCAGCATAATCGGTGGCATTAAACTGCGCCAGCAGTCGCCTTGTACGCAAAATTGTCTCTACTATCTTCGGGTCTTTGCCTCCAATGAAAGGTTCACCCGCTAAACATTTCTCGTATTCTGTTTTCATAATCTCTACATTTTTAATCGAACTCCACCTGCCAGTTCTTTTCCGAGCGGGCAGCAAAACACATTTCTATTTGTTGATAACTGTTCTTGTCTACAGACAATGGAGGCAGTTCGTCCAATCTGAAATAACCGCTTCCGACGGTTTCTATATTCGGATGGAAACATCCGCCTTTTACCTCGCAAAGCACAAACACCTTGCATACATTGTAGGCGTATGGAGGCTGATTGTGCAAATTGCGGTCATGTAAGGCGATAACCCGTACGGCGTCTACATCAAGCCCAGCTTCTTCCTTTACCTCCTTGACAGTGTTCGATTTGACGGTCTCCATCACGTCCACCCATCCGCCGGGCATGGACCAAGTTCCATCGTTTTCTTCTACCAGCAAAATCTTATCATCCTTGAAAATAGCCGCACGGGTATCGAGTTTGGGTGTCTGAAAACCCGTCTCATTGCAAAACAAATCTTTCACTTGCGCCAAAGGAAGCCTGCTTTGTAAACTCATTATCTCAGCAGCAATTTCTCGGACACGCTCAAAACGTTCCTTGTCAAAAGGGTCTTTAGTATAAGTCAGTCCCGCTTGCGCAATAAATTGAAGTTCTTTTGCCCATTCCAACCATTGGTATTCCTGCCCCTGTTTATCCATAATCTTTGCATACTATTTATTTAGCAAAGTTAGGAAGAAGAAATAACTTTCCGTTTACCCTATGTGAAAAAATGTCCGTTAGTCCTTATTCGGCTCAAGGATTGTTGCGTGATACCCAAGAAAGAAGCTATATATCCCAAGTTCACCCTTTGGAAAAGTTCGGGGCATTCTTTTATCAAATGTTCATAACGTTCTTTGGCAGACCAGTTTAATTGGCGGATATGTATGTCTTGCAAGCGAAGGAAGTTTTCTTGCTGTAACACCCGCATCCAATTTGCAAGGTCAATGTAAGACCGATACAATTCATTCAACTGCACTATTGAGACAGAATAAGCCGTAGTTTCTTCCAACGTTTCTACATATTCAAAGCCAGCTTTGTTGCGATATAAGTCCCATGAACCACAAGCGGCATCTCCTTCTTTGGAAAACCATGTCGTTATTTGTTTTCCATTGTCATTAGTGTCCAATAAAAATGGACGAGTTAAAAATTTAATCAAATAGTCCTTCAAAAAGGGGACAATCGAGTTCTTTGACATCATTGAAATTAGTCTTATCGAACAGATCACGTAAGTGGGTTTTGTCCGTTAGAGAGATACTTAGAATCTGCAAAACTTCGTAAGTTGAGCGTTTCAATTGCATATCGTGTTGAACTATAGCTACGAGACAGTAAGTAATGATCGCCACACTGATTTGAATGCGGACAGCGTTTTCTGTTGTACCCCAGAACCTCTTTATTTTAAGGTGTTGCTTTAGCCATTTGAAAAAGAGCTCGACCAACCACCTTTTCTTATAGAGATTGGCAATATCCAATGCAGAGACATGTGTTGCATTCGTTAGGAAAGTAAACTCACGGTCATCCTCTTCATCGTAGTAACGAATGAGTCGGAATGATTCGGGATATTTCTTCTCTGAGAGATATCCCGTCAGGTTCACTTCAGCATCGGTCAGTACATACTTAGGCATCCTGCGCTTCCATTTAACCGTTGTGCATTTCAAGTTCGTCTTAGCTCTGACAACGAAAAAGGAACTTGTCAGGTGAATCCGATATAGTTCCTTAAAAGAGTCATAAGCCCTGTCGAATATATAATAAGCATTTGGTTCATAATGAATTGAGCACATCGCCGTAGAGTCATGTTTCGATGCTGCGGTTACTGTATAGAAGGCTGGAACTTGTGCTTCAATGTCATATAAGACATGAGCTTTGACGCCTCCTTTCTTTCTTCGGAACTTCGCCCATGGGAATGTGGATAAACACAACGGAATGGTAGTTGAATCAAAAGCATACTTATTTCCTGGAATTTCCAATATATTGGTTGCTCGCCTTTCGCAAGCTTCCTTCATTATATAGAACGCGAAGTCTTCAAAGATTCTGTAGTCACGATTCTGATTAGCATACGCGAGAGTGGCTTTGGCTATTGGATTGCGTCCCAGACCAAGATGATATTGCTTGGCCCGATGCGCTTCAAAAGCAACAATTAGGTCGCGAAGACTTTCACGATTGCTCAGTTGTCCGAACATCATAGCAAGTAACTGATTCCAGCAGGTGAATTGCTTCACGTAGCGATTACCATCATACTTGCGAACAAAGTTATTGAACTGTGTTCTGTTCAGAAAAGCGGTAAGTTGAGCGAATACGTATTTATCTTGGTTCATAAGCGGTCTTCAATTTGACCGCTAAGCTACAAATTCAAATCCGTTTCATTCAGAAATAACACTTAAAAGACTGTATTTCAATAATTTCAAAGACCGATTAGCCAACTTTTATTGGACAGTAGTGTTCCATTGTGTAAAACAAAAGAACGTGTGATGCCTTTTTCAATGAAATAGACTTTCCTGTCCTGCTTCCCAGCATGAATGATGGTTGTTTTTTCCGGAAACACAAATCTCTTAAAAAGACACACCAATGCTTCCAACGCTTCATCTGAAACCGGATAATACATTCTTATTTTTCTGATAATGTTTTCCATAAACTCATTCTTTTTGCAAAGGTACAAAATGAGAACGGCAATAAAGGCAAAATAACTCTCTGTGTTTATTCAACTTAATAAAATCATGTGTAAGTGGGGCGTTTTCTCAATTTAGTTTTGTATTTTTGCATCCGTAAGAGTTATCTTAACAAGCAAAGCGATGCAGACAACGGCAATTGGAACGGTTGCCAACTAATTACCCGAAAACGAGGTAATTCTTCTAACTCTCTTGATATTAAATGGATATATCCTTTTTGCAGAATTACTGAATAAATTTGGTCCATCAAGACCGCTTTGTTCTTTGACATCATTGAATTTAGTTTTGCTGAAGAGATCCCTTAATGG
>ENA-UPWU01001018-UPWU01001018.1-human-gut-metagenome-genome-assembly--contig:-NODE-1018-length-12030-cov-13.640927_pt1 | contig 12030 bp, 7 predicted proteins | sample MGYA00250058_ERZ773392 | MGnify/ENA primary metagenome ERZ773392 (study PRJEB29103, sample SAMN06112084) | human gut metagenome | biome: human gut; feature: ankylosing spondylitis patient; material... | reverse complement strand
CGTGGGCGATGTGGAGGAGATCCTGCCCCTGCTCACTGCCGCGCTGGATAGCGGCGAAAAGCTGCCCGCGCCGCCCATGGTAAAGATGAAGCGGCCCACGCCGCCGAAGCCCGCCCCCATCGGCGACCGCTACGTCTGCAGCGGCTGCGGCTACGAGTATGTGCCGGAGTTGGGCGACGAGGACGGCGAGATCGCGCCCGGTACGCTCTTTGAGCAGCTTCCCGCCGAGTGGGTGTGTCCCGAGTGCGCGGAGACGAAGGATCAATTTGTAAAGGCTTGAGGCCGTGAAGGAGGCAAGATAAGATGTATTGCGTGCGTAAAGTAACGAACGACCTCTACTGGGTGGGCGCCAACGACCATCGCCTGGCCCTGTTTGAAAACTGCTTTCCCATTCCCCGGGGCGTAAGCTACAACGCCTACTGCCTGCTGGATGAAAAGACGGTGCTCTTTGACACGGTGGACTGGTCTGCCTGCCGCCAGCTTTTGGAAAATCTGGCGTATGTGCTGGATGGCCGCGAGCTGGACTACCTGCTGGTCAACCATCTGGAGCCGGATCACGCCGCCTGCATCGAGGAGATCCTGCTGCGCCATCCCAAGGTGAAACTGATCTCCAACGAGAAGGCATTCATGCTCATGCGGCAGTTCGGCTTCCATGTGGACGGACATGAGTGCATCGAGGTGAAGGAGGGCGACACCTTCTCCTTCGGCAAGCACACCGTCACCTTTGTGGGCGCGCCTATGGTTCACTGGCCGGAGGCCATGGTGACCCTCGACGTCACCGACGGCGTCCTCTTTTCCGCCGACGCCTTCGGCACCTTCGGCGCGCTGGACGGCAAGCTGTTCGCCGACGAGGTGGACTTCGAGCGGGACTGGCTGGACGACGCCCGCCGCTACCTCACCAACATCGTGGGCAAGTACGGCCCCCACATCCAGCTCCTGCTGAAAAAGGCCGGCGGCGTTTTGGATCAGATCAAGTACATCTGCCCGCTCCACGGCCCCGTGTGGCGCAAGGATCTGGGCTGGTTCATCGAAAAGTACGACACATGGAGCCGCTATGCCCCTGAGACCCAGGGCGTGCTCATCGTCTACGCCTCTATGTACGGCAACACGGAGAACGCGGCGCAGGCGCTGGCGGCGTCGCTCTGCGATAAGGGCATGAGCAAGGTGGCGATGTACGATGTGTCCTCCACTCATGTCTCCCAGCTGATCTCCGAGGCGTTTAAGTACAGTCACATTGTCCTGGCCTCTGTGACCTACAACCTCGGCATCTACCCCGCCATGCATGACTTCCTCATGGATATGAAGGCACTGAATCTGCAAAACCGCACCTTTGCCATCATTGAAAACGGCTCATGGGCGGTGAAGTCCGGTGACCTCATGCAGAAATTCGTCAACAATGAGCTTAAGAACATGACGGTGCTCAACGAGCGGCTCAGCCTCGCCTCGTCCATGGGCACGGACAAGCGCACTGAGCTGGAAGCACTGGCGGACGCCATTCTGGAATCTATGAAGTAACTGGCAGGGAAGCCAAAACCAAGACAACAGACAACAAACAGCCCCGCCGCGTCGGCTGCAGAAAAACCGGCTTTCAAAAACAGAGCGGGCAAGCGTGATACTGCGCTTGCCCGCTCTTTGCCCAAAAGGACATGAGAAGTGACCGGAGAAGATGAGAGGATCGAAATGGAGATCAGAAAACGAAACGGGGAGTCTGTTCCCTTTCAACAGGAGAAAATTTTCAACGCCATGAAAAAGGCGTTTGACGGACAGGGCAAGGAGATCGGGAGCAGAGAGATGGATGAGATCCTCGCCACCGTTCTCAACAATCTCTCCGTCACAGTGCCGCTCACCGTAGAACGTGTGCAGGACGAGGTGGAGCGAACGCTCATGGAGCGCGGACACTATGAGGTGGCCAAGGCGTACATCCTCTACCGCGAAAAGCGGTCTGCGCTGCGCCGTGTCCGGCATACCATCGCGCGGACGGTGGGGGATGACTCGCTTGACGAGGTGCTGCGCCGCATCCAGATGGATTTTACCGAGGAAGTCTACTCCCTCGCGGCGCTTCAAATGAAGTTTGAGAGTTTCTGTCGCCCGGGCATGACGGAGGATGAGCGGGCTGAGGCACTGACCAAGGCGGCGGTAGAGCTGACTACGGCAGAGGCACCCAAGTGGGAGTTCATCGCGGCGCGGCTTCTGAACCACTCCTTTCGCTGTCGCAACGCACAGGAATGGGAGGGGCGCGGCGTCGGCGACCTCTATGGCAGGCTTCGCTATCTGACGGATAAGGGACTCTACGGTGACTATATCCTTGCCCACTATACCCACGAGGAGATTGCCATGGCGGAGGACTTTCTCTGCCCGGAACGGGACGAGCTGTTCACCTACTCCGGCCTTGACCTGCTGCTCAAACGCTATGTGATCCAGTCACGCAGCCGCGTGCCGCTGGAAACACCGCAGGAGATGTTTTTGGGTATCGCGCTGCATCTTGCTATGAACGAAGGCTCTGACCGCATGGGGTGGGTAAAGCGCTTTTACGATATGCTCAGCCGTATGGAGGTCACGATGGCGACACCTACCATGTCCAACGCACGAAAGCCCTACCATCAGCTTTCAAGCTGCTTTGTGGACACTGTGCCGGACAGTCTGGACGGCATCTACCGCTCGCTGGACAACTTCGCAAAGGTCTCTAAATTCGGCGGTGGAATGGGGATGTACTTCGGTAAGGTGCGCGCTGCAGGCAGCACCATCCGCGGCTTTCAAGGGGCGGCGGGCGGTGTTATCCGCTGGATCCGGCTGGTCAACGACACCGCCGTGGCGGTGGATCAGTTGGGGATGCGGCAGGGCGCTGTGGCGGTTTACTTAGACGCATGGCACCGGGATCTGCCGGAATTCCTTCAACTGCGCACCAACAACGGCGACGACCGCATGAAGGCACATGATGTGTTTCCCGCCGTGTGCTATCCGGATCTCTTCTGGCGACTGGCGGAGGAGAACATAGACGCGCCGTGGCATCTCATGTGTCCGCATGAGATCCTCACGGTCAAGGGCTACGCACTGGAGGATTACTGGGGTACAGAATGGGAGAAGCGGTATCTGGACTGCGTCAATGACCCGCGCATCGAAAAGCGCAGCGTCACCGTCAAGGACATCGTGCGGCTGGTGCTTCGCTCGGCAGTGGAGACCGGCACGCCCTTCGCTTTCAATCGCGACAGTGTAAATCATATGAACCCAAACGGCCACACGGGAATGATCTATTGCTCCAATCTCTGTACGGAGATCGCGCAGAACATGGCACCCATCGAGCACATCAGCACTGAGGTGCACACGGAGAACGGCGACACAATGGTGGTGACGGCCACACGCCCAGGTGAGTTTGTGGTCTGCAACCTGGCGAGTCTGTCTCTCGGTAATCTGCCGGTGGAGGACGAGGCCTATATGGAACGCACGGTGGAAACGGCCATCCGCGCACTGGATAATGTGATCGACCTCAACTTCTACCCGTTGGAATACGCGCGGCTTACCAATCAGAAGTACCGCAGCATCGGCCTGGGCGTCAGCGGCTACCACCACATGCTGGCAAAGCGCGGCATCCACTGGGAGAGCGATGAGCACCTTGCCTTCACCGACGCAGTGTTCGAGCTCATCAACTACGCCGCCGTCAAGGCGGACACAGCACTGGCACGGGAAAAGGGTCGTTACGCGCTCTTTGAGGGCAGCGACTGGCAGACGGGCGCGTATTTTGAAAAGCGGGGTTATACCTCCGAAAAGTGGCGGGCGCTTGCGAAAACGGTGGCGGTGCAGGGAATGCGCAACGCCTATCTGCTGGCGGTCGCACCGACCTCCAGCACATCTATCCTCTCCGGCACGTCGGCGGGCATAGATCCAATTATGAAGAAATTCTTTTTAGAGGAAAAAAAGGGCAGCATGCTGCCCCGCGTTGCTCCGGAGCTTTCTATGGATACATGGTGGTACTATAAGGCGGCGCATCTGATCGACCAAAGCTGGTCGGTACGCGCCGCGGGCCTTCGCCAGAGACATATTGACCAGGCGCAGAGCATGAATCTCTATATCACCAACGACTATTCCATGCGTCAGGTGCTCAGACTGTATTTGGAGGCGTGGAGGGCCGGCGTCAAGACCATTTACTATGTCCGCAGCAAGGCCCTTGAGGTCGAGGCCTGCGAAAGCTGCTCGTCATAAGGAGGATAGCATGACGGAACTGAAGAAAAAGCCCCTCTTTAACCCGGAGGGCGACCCTGATGTGCGCCTGCGGCGCATGATCGGCGGCAATACCACCAACCTCAACGACTTCAACAATATGAAGTACGCTTGGGTCAGCGACTGGTACCGGCAGGCCATGAACAACTTTTGGATCCCTGAGGAGATCAATCTCTCGCAGGATGTGAAGGACTATCCCCGCCTGCTGTCAGCCGAGCGCAGCGCCTACGATAAAATTCTGAGTTTTCTTGTCTTTTTGGATTCCATTCAGACAGCGAACCTGCCTAATATCGGCGCCTACATTACCGCCAACGAGGTCAATCTCTGCCTGTCCATTCAGGCGTTTCAGGAGTGTGTCCACTCACAGAGCTACAGCTATATGCTCGACACCATCTGTTCCCCCGTGGAGCGCAATGACATCCTCTACCAATGGAAAACGGACGAGCATCTGCTGCGCCGCAACACCTTCATTGGGGACTGCTACAACGAGTTTCAGGAGCGGAAGGACGCTCCCACGCTGCTGCGCGTGATGATGGCAAACTATATTTTGGAGGGCATCTATTTTTACAGCGGCTTTATGTTCTTCTACAATCTCTCCCGAAACGGGAAGATGCCCGGCTCGGCGCAGGAGATTCGCTACATAAACCGCGATGAGAACACGCACTTGTGGCTGTTCCGCAATATCATCACGGAGCTGCAAAAGGAGCAGCCGGAGTTGTTCACCGCCGAGAGCGTACAAGCGCTGCGCGAGATGATGCGTGAGGGCGTGGAGCAGGAGATCGCATGGGGGCATTATGTGATCGGCGACGACATCCCGGGGCTGAACCGGCAGATGATCAGCGATTACATCCGCTATCTCGGCAACCTCCGCTGGACGAGCCTTGGCTATCCCGCATTGTATCCAGGCTTTGAGAGCGAACCGGAGAGCATGGAATGGGTCAGCCAGTACGCCGACGCCAACATGGTCAAGACCGATTTCTTTGAGGCACGCAGTACCGCCTACGCCAAGAGCACCGCACTGATAGACGATTTATAAGAAAACCAAAGACATCAGAATAGGAGATACTACTATGAATTACAGCGCTATGATTCAAAATCGCAGATCCGTTCACGCATTCCGCGAAAAGGAAGTTCCGAGCGAGGCTATCGGCCAGCTCCGATCCTACTATGAAAAGACCTGCCCCCGTCTTGTCCCGGAGATTGCAACGGAGTTGATCGTCTTGGACAAGGATGCACAGCCGGCGCTGGAGAGCTCAGCGGGCTATAATCAATTTCTCATCGGAGCACCGCACTACCTGCTCCTTATGTCTGCCCCGCATTCCTATGCGGCCATCAACGCCGGCTACATGATGGAAGATCTCGTCCTCAAGCTGACTGAGTTGGACATTGACACCTGCTGGATGACCTTCACCGACAGCGACAAAATCAAAAAGGCACTGTCTCTCACCACCACGTTAGAGGTGGCGGCAATCGTTGCCTTTGGCTACGGGGAAAAGACCGCAAAAAAGCTGCGGCTGAATATCCTAAGTATGTCTCAGATCGATGTGCGGGCCGAGCAGCAGTACTACGCGCCCAAAAAGGGCGTGCATGATTTGGTTCACATGGGGAGCTGGAGCAACAAGTCTGGGCTTGACGAGATGATGGACTTCTACGACGATATGCTCTGGCAGTCCTTCTACGCCGCTTCGCTCTCCCCCAGCTATCTCAACCGTCAGCCCTATGGCTTCCTTGTGCAGGATCACAGCATCTATTTGGTGCAGCAGGAGGATGCCTACACCGATAATTTGGATGCCGCATTGGATCTCGGTATTGTCATGCTCCACTTCTCCGCCGTCGCCTCCCAGTGGGCGGGGCAGGTACGCTGGGAACTTTCACCTGCTGCGCCCGACGGCCTGCCGGAAGGACTTCGCTCCGCTGCGGTGTACCACATGTAACGACTCTGGGGGAAGCAAGGCAACGGTAAAATGCGCGACCGTCGATCCGCGGTTGAGCGTATGTTCCATTAGAAAAGAAGAACCTATCAGTCAGAGTCTGAGTAAGGAAAATAGGAGGTATTTTTTATATGGCTATCCAAACGGTAACAGATGCCATCCGCTATGTAGGGGTGGATGATAACACATTGGCACTCTTTGAAAACCAGTACCCCGTCCAGCCTATGGGAGTGAGCTACAACTCCTATGTCATTCTGGATGAGAAGATCGCCGTGATGGACAGCGTGGACGCACGGGCGGCGGAAGAATGGCTTTCCAATGTGGCGCGGGTGTTGGAGGGGCGCAGCCCCGACTATCTTGTGGTCACACACATGGAGCCGGATCATTCCGGCAGCCTCATGCGGCTGGCACAAAAGTACCCGGAGATGAAGATCGTGGGAAACGCGAAAACATTTACCCTGATCAAGCAGTTCTTCGGCACAGGTGCATTGTCGGAAGACCGTATGCTGGAGGTTGGCGAAAGAGATACGCTTTCCTTGGGTTTGCACCGGCTGCGCTTTCTGCTGGCGCCGATGGTACACTGGCCGGAGGTGATGACGGCGTATGAGGAAACGGAAAAAATCCTGTTCTCGGCGGATGCCTTCGGACGCTTTGGCTCACTGGAACGGACTGCCCGTGCCCCCTGGGTGCCGCAGGCCCGACGGTATTATTACAATATTATCGGGAAATATGGCGCACAGGTGCAGGCTCTGCTGAAAAAGACCGCCGCGCTGGAGATCCAAACGATCTGCCCGCTCCATGGTCCCGTGCTTACAGAAGGGCTGGAGGAGTGTCTGCGGCTCTATGATCTCTGGTCACAATGGGAACCAGAAGAATCGGAGAGCATACTGATTGCCCACGCATCCATCCATGGAAATACTGCCCATGCGGCGAAGACCCTCAAGGGTAAATTAGAGAAAAAAGGCGTACAGGTCAACATATGTGATCTCACTGTGACAGATCTTTCCTACGCTGTTGCCAGTGCGTTCTACTGCGGGAAGTTGGTTTTAGCCAGCGCCACCTATGACGGAGGACTGTTTCCGCCCATGAGGGAGTTTTTGGAACATTTACGGACAAAGGGATTCCGAAACCGCCGGGTTGGCCTTATTGAAGACGGCTCTTGGGCACCTGCTGCCGCGCGGCTGATGCGCACCAAATTGGAGGAGATGAAGGATATCCACCTTTACGAAACGGTAGTGTCTCTGCGTGGTGCATTGAACCAAACCAGCGAAGCGCAGATGGACGCTCTGGTGGCTGAGCTCTGCGCAGAATAAGCTGCAACAAACCGCAGCTATTTTCGTACAGATGATGGTCTTACTCATCTGCTTTATGTCCCAAGGGCAGAGTACCGTCATCTCAGGTTGAGGTCACGATGTGGTGTGGGGCGAGACCGGAGTCTTGAGAACGCATAAAAGCACAGCCGCAGAGTACATCTGTGGCTGTGTTTTGTGTTCAGTTGCTCACTGTTGCGTGGACTGGATATGGAGAGACAACATATCTCCCGATCTTACATGGGTTATCTTATCTGCCATCACTCTGGCAGTTTGCCTTGCAGATATGTCGGCATCCCCACTGCGGTCGTATCCGGCCTGACCTTAAACATGGCTTTTTCAATCTACCTCCCTTATCGGTTTTCCGCGATATATTTCTCCGCCATGTGGACTGCCACCGCGCCGTCCGCCACGGCGGTGACCACCTGACGGAGGGGCTTCGTCCGCACGTCGCCCACGGCGTAAACGCCGGGAATACTGGTTTCCGTGGTCTCTCCGGCCACGATATAGCCGCCGCCGTCCAGCGCCAGTTGACCCACCGCCAGCGCCGTGGCGGGCTGTCGGCCCACGCTGACAAATACGCCGTCGCAGTCCACCACGCTTTCCTCACCGGTGACGGTGTCCCGCAGGCGGACGCCGGTCAGCCTGTCCCCGGAAAGCAGCGCGGAAACGACGCTGTTCCAACGGAATTCCACGTTTTCGGCCTGTGCCAGCGGCTCGTGATAGATCTTGGTGGCCCGCAGGGTGTCTCTGCGGTGGACGAGGATCACTTTTTTCGCCACGCGGCTGAGAAGGAGGGCATCTGCCGCGGCGGAATTGCCGCCGCCCACCACGACCACCGTTTTGCCCTTGTAAAACATCCCGTCGCAGGCGGCGCAGTAGGCCACGCCCCGGCCCAACAGCTCCGTCTCTCCGGCAACGCCCAGCGTTCTGGGGTCTGCGCCGGTGGCCAGCACCACGGTTTTCCCCCGGAAGATCCCCTCACTGGTTTCCAAGAGCTTGGGAACCGCCGTCAGATCCATGCGGAGGACTTCTGCGTATTCGCTGCGTACCCCGAAGCGCTCCGCCTGCTTTTGCATCTTCTCCGCCAGAGAGAAGCCGTCGATCCCGTTCTCAAAGCCGGGGTAGTTGTCGATCTGCTCGGTCAGGGCCATCTGCCCACCGGCGGACAGTTTTTCCAGCACGATGGTGTCCAGCCCCGCCCGTGCCGCGTACAGGGCGGCGGTGTAGCCGCCCGGGCCGCCGCCCACCACGAGCATATCATAAACATGATTGTTGTTCATATCTGAACCCTCCGTTATTTCGCCAAGGCTTCCTGAATGAAACGGTCGATTTCTGCCTTTGAGCCGGGCGCGGTGATGGAATCCACGGCCTTTCCGTTCCGGTACAGCACCAGAGTTGGGATGACCTCGATCCCCTCGGCCCCCGCCAGCCGCGGCTCCTCGTCAATATTGATCTTGCCGACAACGAGGCTGTCCGCGTATTCTTCTCCAATCTTCTCATACGCGGGGCTGATCCTCCGGCAATAGCCGCACCAGGGCGCCCAGAAATCCACCAAAACAGGCTTTTCCTCCCGGATCAACTGCTTAAACTGCTCCTGATTCATGTTCATAGCTGCCATATCTGCCAGCTCCTTTCCTTTGTTTGGGTATAGTATACCGCATGACAAGCGGTTCTACTGTGACGGCGTCACATAATTTGAAAAAATCGGCGCGGCGCTGCTCTGGTTGTACGATTAGGCTCCTTGAGCTCTGCAAAGCTTTTGGAGTTCAAACAGAAAATACCAAGAGCCAAAGCGACTGTGGGTATGATCAAATCAGATTGTACGAGCTGACGCTGTCCTGCCGATCTATACAGACCGTACTGCGATGCGATCTCTGCAGTACAGCAGGCCATGAACGGATATGATCCCGACATCATCGGCTACTGTTGGGATGACAGCAATCCCCGTATTCAGTTGGAACCCCGCGGCAATCGCGGATATATTGAACTGCGGTCCGTGAAAAAGAAATAACGATTCCTACAGGGAAAATAACTGGTATATCCAAATTAGTATAACACTTTTATTTTCTGTATTTTGAGGGAGTAAATCCATAATACCTTTTGAATATTTCAATCAATCTACTGGGGTTGGAGTATCCAACAATTCTTGAAATTTCCGCAATGGTGAGGTCGGTCTGAATAAGCATATGCTCGGCTACAGAGATCCTTTTCCTCTGAATGTATTCAGTAATGGACATATTATAAACTGACTTAAATAGTTTTTTCATTTTGCTTTCACTCATATATGCAATGGTGGAAAGCGTCTGCAACGTAATATTAAAACTGTAATGTTCGTCCATGTAATGCGTTAGTTCAGCTAATGCCTGCAAATCTGTTTTGTTAATGGGCTGGCCATTCTCTTCATTTAGTCTGTTTTCTTTCAAATATGAAGCAAGATAAGAGATAATTTCATATATTTTTGCTTCTACTGTAATTCTGGACGCTTTCATGGAAAGCAGATACTCATATAGGCTTTGCATAGCATGATTAACATTTGGTAAATAGAATTTCCCTTTTTCTTTGAAAAAATCAGAAAAGTTCACTTCAAGATCACCGGAAATTTCCTGGAGATACTGATCAATAAATTCCTGGTCAACCTGCACGGTAATACATCTTAATGGAATCTGAGGATGATAAATAGCTTTATACTTTTCAGATGGTTCATAGCAGCGCAATGTATTCGGAGAAATATTTTGATACGGATAGAATTCATCTCCTGCGCCACTAATATAGAGAGCAAGTACATAACCAGACCCAATATGTTCTCCGACCATAGTTTCCTGGTTAAATCTTATATCTGTCACTGTAATGATGAAATCGTGGTGAACCTCACTCGTCCATTGAAATCCGGTTCCATATTTTGGGTTGATCTTATAATATGTTCCGTACTCTATTGGATTCTTTATCGATTCAACAAAGAAATCATCTCGTTTAACTTCTATCATTGGCTCCTCCAAAAGATACCTCGTTTAGATTTATTAACACCTTGTTTAGACTTTATATCTGTTTTGCCCTTTACAGTTATCTACAACTAATTATAATGAAAGAGTTGATGTATGTCAAACCGTTTTTAAGCAAAAAGAGGTGTATATTTGAAGTCAATGCGCAGTTTATATAAAAAACTATTTCATTATGTCCCAGATAAAAGAATTTGGGCATATTTCTCCATGGCACTATCTGCCGTTGCCGTCTGCTCATATATGGGAGCATATTGGTTTCTGTGGCAGTCCATTGTGTCTATTCTGGTTATTCCCGTATATGAGAAGGCTATGTATGACGCAATTATTGTAGTCATACTTATGATTTTACGAGGCATTCTCAACATTGCATCGGCAACGTGTTCCCACTACTTAGGCTTCCGGCTTGAAACAAACTTAAGGAAAAATGGGCTTCATAAATTATTGGATGCCTCTTCTTCCTTTTTTGACCATAACAGCTCTGGAGAGATTCGAAAAATTATTGATGATAACGCAGCGGAAACACACAAAACAGTGGCCCATTTGATTCCGGACAACGTCACTGCTGTTATGACGCCGGTGTTAATGTTTGTGCTGATGTTTGCAATAGACTATCGCCTTGGTATTCTCCTGATCCTTACAACTGTGATTGGTGTTCTTCAGTATCGTAAAATGTCCGGTGGTACTGAATTTCTGTCTGGCTATTCAGCGGCGCTTCAAAAAATGAGTGCGGCAACAGTAGAATATGTCAGAGGAATGCAGATCATAAAAATCTTCGGTGTAACTGTACAGTATTACAAAACTCTGATTAACTCGATCAAAGAGTACAAACAGTACGTCTATCAGTATAGCCTCAGCTGTAAGAATCCCTACGTCGGATTCCAGGTTCTGTTCAACGTGTTTTATGCTTTTGCTGTACCAGCCGCAGTTGTATTCATCAGCTATGGAGAACCTGCTATGCTAATCCTGGCAAAGATTGTTTTCTTTGCTGTGTTCTCCGGAGCTGTATTTACTTCTTTCACATCGATCATGTTTACGGGGCAGGATAACTTTGGCGCACAAAATACGCTGAATCAGCTTGATGAGCTGACTACTTCTATGGATCAGGCAAAGCTTCCACATGGAAACGAAGAGACCTTCCAAGATTTCAATGTTGAATTTCGTCATGTTGACTTTAAGTATGATGACAACTTCGTGCTGAAGGATTTCAGCCTGACACTTCATCAGAATAAAACTTATGCGCTCATCGGGTCTTCCGGGGGAGGAAAATCTACCATTGCAAAGCTGATTTCAGGTTTTTATCCTGTCGATGGCGGCGAAATTCTGATTGGTGGAAAGAACATTCAGAGTTATTCTGAAAAAGCTCTCATTCAGAACATCGCATTTGTTTTCCAGCGCAGTCAATTACTAAAGACCTCAATTTACGAAAATGTCCGAATCGGAAATCCTCAGGCAACACGGCAGCAGATTATGGATGCACTTGACGCAGCGAACTGCACATCCATCCTTGACAAATTCCCCCAGCGGGAGATGACCGTCATAGGGGCAAAGGGCGTATACCTTTCCGGTGGTGAG
>ENA-UPWU01001007-UPWU01001007.1-human-gut-metagenome-genome-assembly--contig:-NODE-1007-length-12146-cov-23.306985_pt1 | contig 12146 bp, 8 predicted proteins | sample MGYA00250058_ERZ773392 | MGnify/ENA primary metagenome ERZ773392 (study PRJEB29103, sample SAMN06112084) | human gut metagenome | biome: human gut; feature: ankylosing spondylitis patient; material... | reverse complement strand
GGATACCCATCTTCAGGTCTACAAAATCTCCCACAAAATTCATAAGTCCAATGTTTAAACTGAACTTCTTAATGTCAACTCCTATAAAATATCCAGAATCGGAAGTCAATCCATACAAAGTAGGAGGACGCCCTTCGCTGGTTTCCTGCTTTCCGTAACTCATGATGTACCCTTCATCACACATCTCCATAATAAATTTTGTAACGGTAGGTACACTTAAATCAAGTTCTTTCGACAAATCTGGTATAGTAGATGAACGGTTATACATATAATAAGTAATAATCCGTTTCTTGGTCAGTGCATTCTTCGACCCCCTTTCGATTTCTTCCAATAACTTTCGAGTCATATTTCCTTCCTTATTAATTCCTCTTTCAAATATAATAATATTTTTTAGAAAGCATCTCTTTCAAATATAATAAATCAAATTACCCTATAAATAAATTCATATTCAAGGAATTCTGCCTTAAACAGACAAAATTGAATAAGCTTATAAAAAACATTAAACTGTATACCCATCGTTACATTAAGAAAAAATTAATTATATATTTGCGATAATTAATAATTAATTTTATTAACTATCTAATTTGTTATATTATGAAAAGAACCATAAAACTTTCCCTTTGCCTACTATCAGCCCTACTTACACTTTTGTCTTGTCAAGAAGAAAGCATACAAGCTGATTACCAAATCATCCCATTGCCTCAACAAATCCAATTAAAAAGTAATGAAGATCCATTCATTATCAATAAAAAACAAACATACTATACCCAAAAGGAAATAAAAAATTGAAAGAGTACGCACAACTATTGGCACAATATATAGAAGAAAAAACTCATAAAGAAATAACAATAGACTCCGGCACTAAGGCAAATAACTCTATTATTCTACAAATTGTACCCCAAAGTACTAATTTGGAAGGATATCAGATAGACATAAACTCCCATCAAATTACCATTAGTGGCAACAGTGAGGCTGGTATTTTTTATGGCATACAAAGTTTATGGAAAGCATTGCCTATAGCACAAGAAAATAAAGTTATAGCACTTCCAGCTGTACACATTAACGATTTTCCCTACTTCCAATATAGAGGAGCACATCTTGACGTAAGTAGACATTTTTTCAGCGTTAACGAAATCAAGACATATATCGATATGATGGCCATGCACAACATGAACACCTTACACTGGCATCTTACAGACGACCAAGGATGGCGTATAGAGATAAAAAAACACCCTCGTTTAACACAAATCGGCTCAAAAAGAGAAGAAACATTAATAGGACATCTCAATGATTATCCTGAAAAATATGATGGAAAACCTTACCAAGGATTTTATACCCAAGAACAAATAAAAGACATCGTCAACTATGCATCTCATAAACAGATTACAATCATACCAGAAATAGATTTACCAGGACACATGCAAGCTGCATTAGCATCATATCCAGAATTAGGCTGTACAGGAGGTCCTTATAAAGTATGGACCAAGTGGGGAATTTCAGAAAATGTACTCTGTGCAGGAAACCCCAAGACACTCCAGTTTTTAGATGATGTCTTTAATGAAATTATCGAAATGTTTCCTTCCACATACATACATATAGGAGGCGACGAATGCCCTAAGACCCAGTGGAAGCATTGTCCTAAATGCCAGGCATTTATTCAAAAGCAAAACATAAAATCAGATTCAATATATACAAAAGAACAATATCTGCAAAGCTTTATAATGAAGCACGTATCAGAATACCTTAAGAAAAAAAATAGAAAAACAATTGGATGGGATGAAATTCTAGAAGGCAATGCTGATCCTCAAGCAACAGTTATGTCCTGGCGTGGAGAAGCCGGTGGAGTAAAAGCTGCTCAACAAGGACACGATGTCATTATGACCCCTAATACTGTTATGTATTTTGATTTCTATCAAGCATTAGATACAGACAAGGAACATTTAGCTATAGGAGGATATATTCCTATTGAAAAAGTATACAATTACACTCCAATCCCCAACCAACTAACCCAAAATCAGCAAAAACATATCATAGGAGTACAATCCAATTTATGGACTGAATATATACCCGACTTTTCACATGTGCAATATATGACACTCCCCCGATGGGCAGCACTAGCAGAAATTCAATGGAATAACCCCAAACAGAAAAATTATAATGAATTTCTTAATAGACTAAGAAATATGCTAAAATTATATGATTTAGAAAAATACAATTACGCTAAACATGTACTAAACGTAGATGCTACCTATGTATCTAACCCTGAAACAGGATACACAGAAGTAACTTTATCTACATTAGGAAACGCACCCATACACTATACACTCGACGGCACTATTCCAACAAACCAATCACCTGTATATCAGAAAAAACTACAAATAAACAAAACAACAACTCTACAAGCTATTGCAATCCGCCCAGAAGGAAACAGTGAAATCTACAAAGAACAATTTCATTTCAACAAAGCAACCAACAAACCTATAATACTAAAATTCCCTGCCGACGAAAAATATAACGGACAAGGGTATGGAACATTGGTAGACGGAATCTCCGGAAATACAACTTACGGAAGTGATAAATGGCTAGGATTCAGTAATGGAAATGACATGATTGCAACAATAGATCTAGAAAAAGAAACACCTATTACATCAGTCTCACTCAACACATGCATAGCGACTGGTGATGGTATATTTGACGCGCAACATATTTGCATAGAGCTATCAAGTGACGGGAAAAACTATAAAAAAACAGCATCACAAATCTATACGATGCCAACAGAGCATAGAAAAGAAGTCAAGCAACATACACTAACTTTCCAAACTCAAACAGCACGATACGTCAGAATATCGGCTACATCAGAAAAGAAACTGCCTTCATGGAGTGGACTTCCAGCCATACCTGCCTTTATTTTTGTAGATGAAATATCAATAGAATAATCCTACCTTATAAACCAACCATGACTCAAACAAAAAACACCATATATCCCTAGCACAACAAACCGTACATATTACAAAAATCTCACACTATCAACACATTTAATAACAATCTAAAACTAAATACCTAATATTAATAATATTATCAAACAAAAACAGTGTCAAATAATAACAAATAGTCAAAAGAGGTTAAATAAAAAATAAAATAATACACCGATAGTATAATAAATAAAATATTTTATATATTTGCATTATAAGAGTACTCTACATTTATTAATACAATTAAATCGATAAATAAAGTATTATGGACGATTTAAAACAATTAAAAGAACAGTATAAGGAAGAATTACTTAATAATGTACTTCCTTTTTGGATTCAACATTCCCAAGATAAAGAATGCGGTGGTTATTTCACATGCTTGGATCAATTCGGAAAAGTTTTCGATACCGACAAATTCATCTGGCTACAAGGTAGAGAAGTCTGGATGTTTTCTATGTTATATAATAAATTGGAGAAAAAGCAAGAATGGCTGGACTGTGCCATACAAGGTGGCGAATTCTTAAAAAAATATGGACACGACGGTAATTACAACTGGTATTTCTCATTGAACAGAGAAGGAAAACCTCTGGTAGAGCCATATAATATTTTTTCATATACATTCGCAACAATGGCCTTTGGACAGTTAAGTCTGGCTACCGGTTGTGAAGAATACGCTGACATTGCCAAAAAGACATTCGATATTATTCTTTCCAAAACAGATAACCCGAAAGGAAAATGGAATAAACTCCACCCCGGTACACGAGACTTAAAAAACTTTGCTCTTCCTATGATTCTTTGTAATTTAGCCTTAGAAATAGAACATTTACTCGACAAAGATTATCTGCAAAGTACAATAGATACGTGTATACATGAAGTAATGGATATCTTTTACCGACCTGAATTAGGAGGACTCATTGTAGAAAATGTAAATAGTGATGGAACCTTGGCCGACTGTTTTGAAGGAAGACAAATAACTCCCGGGCATGCTATTGAAGCAATGTGGTTTATTATGGATTTAGGAGAACGTCTCAATCGTCCTGACCTGATAGAAAAAGCTAAAGATACAGCATTGAACATGTTCGATTACGGCTGGGATAAAGAATTTGGTGGTATTTTCTATTTCATGGATCGCAAAGGTTTTCCACCTCAACAATTAGAATGGGATCAAAAATTATGGTGGGTTCATATTGAAACATTAATCGCCATGATAAAAGGTTACCAACTGACAAAAGACAACCGATGTCTAGAAGTTTTCAAAAAGGTTCATCAATATACATGGAGTCATTTTAAAGATCCAAAGTATCCGGAATGGTTTGGTTATCTAAATCGAAGAGGTGAGGTTTTACTTCCACTAAAAGGTGGTAAATGGAAAGGATGCTTCCATGTTCCTAGAGGGCTTTACCAATGTTGGAAAACACTGGAAAAGCTATAATACATAACCTATCTTTACCTTAATCTTTAAAACCACATTCTTATGAAAAAAAATTTCAAACGCGAAAAATGGATTTCAAGGATATCACTTGTAACCATTGCTTTAACCTGCCAAAATGCAGTATATGCCACTGATGTTCTATCAGGATCAACCGTGGTATCATCTATTATACAACAAGAAGGTCGTACGATTTCTGGTACTGTAACAGACGAACAAGGTAATAGTATTCCTGGTGCAAATATTCTTATAAAAGGGACTTCTATCGGTACAATTTCAGATATGAACGGAAATTTCGAAATACAAGTTCCCAGCAATCAAAATATCCTACAAGTTTCCTTTATAGGCTACAAGAATAAAGAAGTTACCATAGGGAATAATAAAAGATTGAATGTCCAGCTAAGTGTTCAGTCAGAACAACTCAATGAAGTAGTTGTCACAGCACTGGGTATCAAGCGAGAGAAAAAAGCGTTAGGATATGCCATGCAGGAGGTTAAGACAGATAATCTGACAGAAAACAAATCTATCAGTCTCAGCAATATGCTACAAGGAAAAGTAGCCGGTGTACAAATTGCACAATCAGGATCCGGAATGGGAGGATCAACGCGTATCATTATGCGTGGTCTAAACTCACTAAGTGGCAAAAATCAACCTCTTTGGGTAATTGACGGCATTCCTATTAATGATGATTCAAATGGTGATGCCGATGAATATGGAGGTACAGACCTTGCCAGTGCAGCTTCACAAATTAATCCGGAAGATATTGAAAGTATTTCTATCTTAAAAGGAGCCAATGCTGCCGCACTTTATGGTTCAAGAGCACAAAGCGGAGCCATCATAATTACCACGAAGAAAGGAAAACAAGGGCAACCTTTACAGCTGGAATATAACGGCAATATCCAATTCAGCAAAGTATACAATCCATACGACTATCAAAATATTTATGGTCAAGGGTCCAGTGGGGTATTCAGTACTTCAGCCAAAGGTAGCTGGGGTCCGAAAATGGAAGGTCAGATGGTTGACAACTGGAAAAATGTCATCTATGGCAATACAGATTATGGTCAATATGCATTGCTTCCACAAGATGACTACATCAAGGAATTCTACGATACCGGCGTACAATATTCAAACACTGTAACAGCATCAGCAGGAAGCGACAAACTTACGGGACGTTTATCATTTACAGACAGCAGAAACAATGGTATTGTTCCTAACCACTCTATCAATCGACAATACTTCGACTTAAACACTGAATTCAAAAACGATTTTCTGACTATCGGAGCAAAAGCCAATTACATGATAGAAAAGACTAATAACGCTCCGGCACAAGGTAGTTACGGGTTAATGTCGCAGTTCATTACCATGCCACGTGGTATTCGTCTATCTGACCTTAGCACCGATATGTTTAAATCAAACGGACAGGTACAAAACTGGACTGGCCCGGCAGAAAACTATACCAACCCTTATGGAATGATATTGCCCGATAACGGAAATAAAAATACCAGAAACCGTTTCTTAGGACAAATCAAGGCATCGTTAAAACTGACCAGTTACCTGAACTTGACGGGACGAGTAGGTGTAGACTGGTACAACGATCAGTACCGGAAATACGCTATTCATCAGTCTGATGGATCGACAGCTTCACAATATGTTCATAGTGAAACTTCTCATAAGGACTTTACCGCCGATTTAATATTGAACTTCAACAAGACATTCGGAGATTTCGGTGTAACAGCCAATCTCGGTACTTCTGTCGAAAACCAATCGTATGAAGGTCTTGCAGGCGATGCAGGTACTTTCCAGATTACCGACTTCATCTGGATGGGCAACGGCGACAAACGAGAAGCATCAGAGTCTTTCTATAAAAAAGAGATTCAATCTGTATTTGGTAATGCTTCTGTCAGCTGGAAAAGTATGTTATATTTGGACGTAACAGGACGAAACGACTGGTCTTCAACCCTACCAAAAGAAAACAGATCTTACTTCTATCCATCTGTTAGTTTAAGTGGCATCATTTCTGAAATGCTAAAAATGCCTGACTGGATTGATTATCTAAAAGTAAGAGCATCATGGGCAAAAGTCGGAAATGATACTGATCCTTATAAATTGGCTTATGCATACAGTAAATATGGTAGTCTGGTAAATGGAGGAACCATTCTTGAAATGCAATTACCGGATGAACTTCCACTGAGCGACTTAAAACCGGAAAGTACTAATTCATACGAAGCAGGATTGGAATGGCGCATGTTCCAAAATAGATTAGGTGTTGACTTTACTTATTATCAAAGTGCAACAACAGATCAAATTCTAGCAATTAATACTCCGGTTCCATCAGGATATACCAGCAAGTTGATCAACGCAGGTAAGATTCGCAGTAAAGGTTATGAATTGACCGTAACAGGAACACCTATTCTGACCAAAGACTGGAAATGGGATATCACCTTAAACTGGGGATCAAACCGTACCGATTGTATCGAACTAGGTGGAGGTATCAAACGTTACACGTTGGGTAGTACTAGTATCGCATCAGTAGTTATCAATGAAGGTGGAAAATATGGTGATATTGTTGCAACCAACGCTTATCAGAGAGATGCCAATGGTAATATTTTAATTGGTGATGATGGACTACCTCTTACTGAGACAGATAAGGTTATTGGTAATATGTTACCAAAATGGACAGGTTCAATAGGCACCGGATTACAGTGGAAAAATCTGTCTCTTAATGCTTTGATCGATATACGTTATGGTGGCGACTTTATCTCTATGACTGATGCCAACGCATGTTCTGCAGGAACATCTGCACGAACATTGGAAGGACGTGACAAAATGGTTGTAGATGGCATTTTAGCTTCAACAGGAGAAGTAAATACCATTCCTGTTACAGCACAAGAATTTTATACTAAAATAGGAAGTTCAAGTGGTGTAGCCGAAGAATTTATGTATAAAGGAACCTATGTAAAAATGAGAGAACTATCTATAGGATGGAATCTTCCAACTTCCTGGCTTAAGCCACTCAAGCTACAAGCTGTTAAGGTTTCTGCAGTAGGACGTGACCTCTTCTATTTCTACAAAGATGCACCTGTAGATCCAGAATCAGCTATTTCTAGTGCTGACTATGCTCAGGCATTCGAATATGGTTCAATGCCTCCTACTAGAAGTTTTGGATTTTCTTTAAATGTTAAATTCTAAATTTAGAGCTATGAAACAATCTTTGATTTTATCCAGTATATTTTTGGTTGGTATGGAACTATTCAGCAGCTGTACTGATAAGTTCGAATCCATGAATACCAATCCCGGAGCTGTTACAGAAGCAAGTTTAAAATATATCTTGCCTTATGTACAGGAAGTAGGTGCCCACCTTGATTGTACACCTTACCAAAGAGCAGACAACTTATATGCGCAAATGTATTGTCAATATTTTGCAAATGCAGACGCCGGCTTTGCATCCGACCGATACGGTTACAACGATTCATGGTCCAATGAAGGGTTTTGGCAACCATATTACAAAACTCTAAAACACATGAAAGTAGCAAAGCAAACAGCTGAGAATAATCCAGAAGAAACAAATATATGCCAGATGATTCGCATAACACAAGCCTATAACACAGCTGGCATGACAGATACATTTGGAGATATTCCGTACTCAGAAGCTGGATTAGGAGAGACAAAAAACAAATATGACTCTCAGGAATCTATCTATCAAGATATTTTTAAAGAATTAACAGAGGCTGTAAACATATTAAAAGAAAACAGAGAAGGACAAACAACCTGTACTTCAGACAATGATCTAGTCTTTGGAGGCGATATTCAAAAATGGATCCGTTTTGGTAATTCATTAAGATTACGCTATGCACTGAGAATTTCATATATCGATCCGGCACGTGCAAAATCAGAAGGTGAAGCAGCCTTGGCAAGCGGAGTAATGACCAGCAATGATGACAATGCCTATATGACAGCCTCTGCTACCGGAGATTGGGGATGGGGACATCCTTTATACATGATGAGCTTATGGAACGGATTCTGTATGAGTAAAACTATGGAAAATATTTTAAAAAATGAAAGTACAGTCACTGATCCACGTATGCCTCTCTGGTTTGGACAAACACAAGATTACGTTGCAGCTTTAAGAAATGGAGACAATACTTATACTGGAGAACAATTTGCCGGCATGTCAAACGGAATGAATGCAACAGAAATCGGATTGCCGGAAAACGGAGTAAGAAGACATTCTGTTTGCCTTGGATTACAAGCATATCCCGACTGGAATTCTCAAACAACCCCTTCGGAAGATGTATTAAATATAACAGTTACTCTTCCTCTAAAAATCATGACTTACGGTGAAGTTTGTCTGTTAAAGGCTGAAGCAGCTCTACTTGGTTGGAACGGCGCTGGAGATACTGGAGAAAATTACAAAGAAGGCATTAAAGCTTCTTTAGCAGATGAGCGTTCATTCTTAAGTGACGCTTCACTGTCTCCATCAACCAACGACGAAACTTATATGACAACAGGTAAAGTTGCATGGAACGACAACGATACAAAAGAACAGAAATTAGAAAAAATCGGAACACAAAAATGGCTAGCCCTTTATCCTAATGGCATAGAGGCATGGGCAGAATGCCGTAGAACAGGATATCCGAAACTTTCACCTGTTCTGCATAGTGAAGATGCTAACATTAATCCTGCCAATCATGAATTCATCAGAAAATTAAGATATACCGACGATGAACGACGTGAGAACAGTGAAAATGCAACAAGCTCCTCCCTTAATCAAAATCAAGGAGACGGCTCTACTGTACACGTTTGGTGGGATACAAATCGTCAGCAAGAAGTTCAGCAATAAATAAGTGCCTTATAAAGATACAGATTATCAAAGATGTTGATAATCTGTATCTTCAAACTGATATAAAACCTTATCATTATGGAAAAAGCACAGCGCCTTATCTCCTTGGATGTTTTAAGAGGAATTACAATTGCAGGTATGATTATCGTCAACAATCCTGGCTCATGGAAACATGTCTACACGCCATTGACGCATGCTGTATGGAACGGACTAACACCGACAGATTTGGTGTTTCCTTTTTTCATGTTCATAATGGGTATCTCAACTTATATATCACTCAAAAAATTTAATTTTTCATTTAGTTTACCATTAATAAAGAAAGTAATTAAACGTACCATCTTATTATTTCTCATCGGATTATTCATCAACTGGTGTGCTAAGGGTATGTGCAGCTTTCAAGAATTAAGAATACCAGGAGTATTGCAGCGCCTAGCTCTTTGTTACTTTTTTACAGTTATCATATGTACAAATATTCACGAAAAATATATTCCTGCTTTAATCACTGTATTACTCCTCATATATCAAATTATATTAGTGACTGGCAATGGATTTGTCTATGGACCACAAAATATAATCGCTGTTATTGACCAATATATTTTAGGAGCTTCACATCTTTACAACGATCATGGTATTGACCCTGAAGGAATATTAAGCACGATACCATCCATATCACATACACTCATCGGATACTGTATTGGCAAAATTTGCATTGAAAAAGAAAATATACACAGTAAATTAGAGAAACTTTTTCTGATAGGTACTGTACTCTTGTTCGCCGGATATCTATTCAGCTATGGCTGTCCGATAAACAAGAAAATTTGGTCGCCCACTTATGTATTTATGACTTGTGGTGCCGGCATTCTACTATTATCTTTACTTATTTGGATAATTGATATCCGAAAATATCAAAAAGGATTCAAACTTTTTACTGTATATGGCGTCAATCCATTATTCTGCTATACAGCAGGCGAACTATTATTCATCGCTCTGATACATATTTCAATTGGAGGAAACACACTTCATACACGGTATTATCAGCATGTATTAGCTCATTACTTTGGAGATAATTGTTTTTCATCGCTACTCATGGCATTATCTATAGCTGTTGTTATCGGAATAATAGGATACACATTATACAGAAAGAATATTTATATCAAAATATAAAACAGAAAAAATTAAAATTTAAGCAATATGACGAACCGTAGAGATTTTATAAAAAAGACATTACTGACAGGTGCCGCAGCTTTTGCAGCTCCCTCCTTCCTGCATTCAGAAAATGAAATGCCCGCTATTGCCTCATTGGCCAATGAAAGCAATATGAAAAAAGAAAATGATAACAATCCGTTAATTATTCCCAAAAACAATGGCTTACGCATCACTGGGACTTTTTTGGATGAAATATCACATGACATACCACATCAGAATTGGGGAGTAAAAGAATGGGATCGTGATTTTCAATATATGAAAAACATTGGAATCGATACTGTAATCCTTATCCGTTCTGGTTATCGTAAATTTATTACTTATCCATCAAAATATCTATTAAATAAAGGATGTTACATGCCATCAATGGACCTAGTAGATTTATTTTTGCAATTAGCTGAAAAATATAAAATGAAATTCTACTTCGGGCTATATGATTCGGGAAAATACTGGGATACAGGTGACCTTACATGGGAAATAGAAGATAATAAGTATGTTATCGATGAAGTATGGGAACAATACGGTACCAAATATAAAAGTTTTGGAGGATGGTATATAAGCGGAGAAATCAGTCGAAAAACTAAAGGAGCTATTGGTGCCTTTCAAGCATTGGGGAAACAATGTAAAGATGTATCAGGAGGACTTCCTACGTTTATTTCACCTTGGATTGACGGTAAAAAAGCCGTTATGGGAACAGGTAATCTAACAAAAGAAGATGCTGTATCCGTACAAGAACACGAACGTGAATGGAATGAAATATTCGATGCTATACACAATGTAGTAGATGCTTGTGCTTTCCAAGATGGCCACATCGACTACGATGAACTTGACGCTTTTTTCAGTGTCAACAAAAAGCTAGCAGATAAATACGGCATGAAATGCTGGACAAATGCAGAATCATTTGATCGTGATATGCCTATCCGCTTCCTTCCAATCAAGTTCGATAAACTACGAATGAAGCTAGAAGCAGCTAAAAGAGCCGGATATGATAAAGCCATTACTTTTGAATTTTCGCATTTCATGAGTCCTCAGTCTGCTTATCTGCAAGCAGGACATCTTTACGACAGGTATAAAGAATATTTTGACATTAAATAATAAGGAGAAATTATAATGGAATCAACTAAATTCAATCTGGGATATATGATTTTCCTTTCCTTTGTTGCAGCCATAGGAGGATTACTTTTCGGTTATGATACTGCTGTCATTTCTGGAACTATCAGTCAGGTTACCGATCAATTCCAACTCGATGCATTACAACAAGGTTGGTATGTAGGATGTGCTTTAATTGGTTCTATATGTGGTGTAATGTTTGCAGGAATGTTAAGCGACCGTTTAGGACGAAAATGGGTAATGATTATCGCTGCTCTTTTATTCTCTATATCAGGAATCTGGTGTGCAGCTTCATCTGATTTCAATCACTTAATAGCTGCCCGTATTTTAGGAGGTATTGCTATTGGAGTAGTTTCAATTGTTTCCCCTCTATACATATCCGAAGTTGCAGCAGCACAGTATCGAGGTAGGCTAGTGTCACTTTATCAAGTAGCTGTAACCGTAGGCTTTTTAGGAGCATACATTGCTAATTTTTATTTATTGAGTTTCTCACAAAGCGGATTCGAATCAATATTTGTATTTACAACTAATTATTCCTCAATATTTTATAAGCAATAAGTCAGGAATATGGTCGTTGTCTTTAATTGTACAT
>ENA-UPWU01001005-UPWU01001005.1-human-gut-metagenome-genome-assembly--contig:-NODE-1005-length-12174-cov-5.089278_pt1 | contig 12174 bp, 8 predicted proteins | sample MGYA00250058_ERZ773392 | MGnify/ENA primary metagenome ERZ773392 (study PRJEB29103, sample SAMN06112084) | human gut metagenome | biome: human gut; feature: ankylosing spondylitis patient; material... | reverse complement strand
TTGTTCGGCGTGGCTGCGATCGTGTTGTACCCCGTCACCGCCGTGTTCTGGTAGACGTTCTCCACCGGGATAAGCCCCGCCGCGAACTGCTTCCCGAACACCGCGTATACCGCGCTGTAATACTCGCCGTCGCCGCTGGAGAGCATGGTCTGCCTGCCGTCCCTGATGAACCTGAACGATATCCCAGGGTGGCTGAGCGCCAGCTTCTCAATGACTGATGCGCAGTAGTTTCCCTCGGTCACGTCCTTTTTCAGGAACTTCAGGCGCGCCGGGGTATTGTAGAACAGGTCGCGGATTATTATTGTAGTGCCGTCCGCGCAGCCAGCCCGGTCGTACTCCACCGGCTCGCCTGCCTCTATGCGGTAAATGCTGCCTAACTGATCCTCGCGCTGCTTTGTCAGCAGCTCCACGCGGCTGACCGCGCATACGGAGGCGAGAGCCTCACCGCGGAAGCCCAGCGTATTTATGCTGTCGAGGTCATCCTGCGTGTAGACCTTACTTGTGGCATGCCGCATGAACGCGGTCGGTATATCCTCGTGGGAGATCCCGCAGCCGTCGTCCGTCACGCGAAGGTAGGATATTCCGCCGCGCTTGATCTCCACGGTTATCGAGGCAGCCCCCGCGTCGATGGAATTTTCCGCAAGCTCCTTTATCACCGAGGAGGGGCGCTCTATGACCTCTCCGGCGGCGATAAGCTCGTATACGCTCTTGTCGAGCAGGTTGATTTTTGGCATTAGTGCTCCGTTCTAAGCCCGTTCCGGGCAATACAAAATCGCTGGATCAAATACAGATCACAGACGCGCTTCACGAATTATTACAGCGATTACAGCGTGTCCTTTATGTCCTTGAGGAACATCAGCGCGTCCATCGGGGACATGGTGTTGATATCTGCGGCGCGCAGCTTCGCGATGGCGTTCTGCTCGTTTATCGCGGTGAAGCTGAACTGATGATCCGCAGTCTTTTCGATGGTCTCGGAAAGCTTTGTCCTTCCGAGTTTTTCAAGCTCCACAAGCTCTTCCTTGGCGCGGTTTATCACCTTCTGCGGAAGTCCAGCCAGCTTTGCGACCTCGATTCCGTAGCTGTCGTCCGTGCCGCCCTCGCATATCTTGTGAAGGAACCTCAGCTCGTCGCCGCGCTTGACCGCCGCAACGCTGAAATTCCGTATCCCGTCATACTCCTTTTCCATGGAAATAAGCTCGTGATAGTGCGTCGCGAACAGCGTTTTGCAGCCGATAGCCTTTCCGCTGATGTACTCCGCGACCGCCTTCGCGATGGAAATTCCGTCGAATGTCGATGTTCCCCTGCCTATCTCGTCAAGAATGACAAGGCTCTTTTTGGTGGCGTTCTTGAGTATCTCCGCCACCTCGTTCATCTCTACCATGAACGTCGACTGCCCGGAGGTCAGGTCGTCGGACGCGCCCACGCGGGTGAATATCTTATCCACTACGCCTATCTTCGCGTACTCCGCAGGAACGAAGCAGCCTATCTGTGCCATCAGCACGATTATCGCGGTCTGCCGCATGAACGTGGATTTACCCGACATGTTCGGTCCGGTGATTATCATGAGCCGGTTGGAGTTCGTGTCGAGGTAGGTGTCGTTCGGAGTGAACGGGTGGTCGGTGAGCATTTTCTCAATGACCGGGTGGCGTCCGCCGCGTATCTCTATAACGCTGTCGAGGGTCATTTCCGGCTTCACATAGCCATTCTCTATGGATGCCTGCGCATAGCTGCACAGTACGTCCACTGCAGCGACCGCCGCAGCAGCCGCCTGAACCGCTTCAAGCCGCGTTCCGATAAATTCGCGCACCTCGCCGAATATCGCCTGCTCCAGCGCGAGTATCTTGTCGTTAGCGCCGAGTATGTCGGACTCCACCTTCTTCAGCTCCTCGGTGATGTAGCGCTCGCCGGTGGTGAGGGTCTGCTTCCTTATGTAATGCGCCGGGACCTGGTCGAGCTGCCCCTTGGAAACCTCTATGTAATAGCCGAATACGCGGTTGTAACCGACTTTCAGCGTGCGTATCCCGGTGGCGGCGCGTTCGCGCTCCTCGATTTCGGTCAGGATATCCTTGCCGCCGCCAGTTATCTTGCGCAGGCGGTCTATCTCCTCGTTGAAGCCGTCCTTGATAACGCCGCCGTCCTTGAGGGTCAGGGGCGGGTCGTCGACTATCGCGTTTTCGACCAGCGAGGAAACGTCGTTCAGCTCGTCTATCTCGCTGTTGAGCTTCCGGAAAAGCGCGCTTTCCACCCTGGAAATGCACTGCTTCAATCCCGGGAGCCGCGCGCAGGTCTGACCCAGCGCGTAGATATCCTTCGGGGACGCGGATTTGTACATTATGCGGGTCATGAGCCGCTCGAGGTCGTAGATGCCGTTCAGCGCGTCGCATATGTCGTAAAGCAGCGCAGAATCCTTCGTCAGAGCCTCCACCGCGTCGTGGCGCTTGAGTATCTCTGCGGGATTTATCAGCGGCTGCTCCAGCCATGTTTTAAGCTTGCGCCTGCCCATGGAGGTCACGGTCTTATCCAGCACCCACAGCAGCGAACCGCGCTTTTCTTTAGTACGCATGGTCTCGGTCAGCTCAAGGTTTCGGCGGGTCGTGAGGTTCAGACCCATGAACTCGCCGTCGGCATGAACGGTCAGCGATACGAAGCGCTTTACGGTCGCCTTCTGGGTCTCGCCGAAGTAGCGGAACATCGCGCACAGCGCCTGACGTACCAGCGGCATTTCGGATATTCCAAGCTCCGCGCCGTTTTCGAACTGGTCGGTGATGACCGACATATCCGAGCCGTCGAAGCTGCTTTCATCGAGCATTTCGCACAGACAGCGCTTGAGCCTGTCGCGCACGAAAGCGTGAACCTCTTTAAGGTCAAGGAACGCCTGGTTTATAAGTATCTCCACCGGGCTGAATCTTGACAGCTCGGAGATGATATCCTGCTCGATGTCCTTGCCGCTCTTGCTGAAAACGTGCACCTCGCCTGTGGAGATATCCGCGAACACCAGCGCTGCGGACTTCCGCTCCTCATCGGGGCAGATGCAGGCGATGTAGTTGTTGGAATCCTCGCTGAGCATGCTGGATTCAATGACCGTTCCGGCGGTTACGAGCCGGATAACGTCGCGCTCAACCAGACCCTTTGAAGCCGCCGGGTCGGTGAGCTGCTCGCAGATAGCCACCTTGAATCCCTTGTCTATGAGCTTCTTTATGTATATCTCGCAGCTATGATAGGGAACGCCGCACATCGGCGAACCCGCACGGGAGGTCAGAGCAAGCTCAAGCTCCTGGGACACGTTCTCCGCGTCCTCGAAGAACATCTCGTAGAAATCCCCCAGCCGGAAGAACAGTATATAATCGCTGTACTTCTGCTTGATGTCAAGATACTGTTTCAGCATCGGGGACAGCTTATCCGATTCCTGCGCCATTTTCCGCACCTCCCTGTGAATTTGCCTTGTGATTTAGCCGCAGCCGCCGCAGGTCGCGCAGCTTCCGGTGCAGCCGCTTGACTGTGTGGTCGGGCAGGTCATCGGGTCAGCGCCCTGGAGGGTCAGCGTGAGGACTGTGTTCACCTGGTTCATAAGGTCGTCCATTCCCTGCTTGGTAACGGTGAAAAGCGCCATATTCTCGTTGGTCATGACCTTCTCGTATGCTTCCTGCATGTCTGCGTTCAGCTTCTGGAGCTTCTCCTTGTCCTGCTCCTCCTCCGGCTTGTTATACTCCATAGCGGCGTTCTGACGGATAAGGTTGAACTCGCCGATGAGGTTCTGAAGCTCTGTATCCTCGTCGTTCGCCTTCTTTGCCTTTGCTTACTCGATATAGCGCTCGTCCTCCTGGATAGCCTTGCCGAGCTCTCTTACTGCCTGTATTGCGTCCATAGTTGTTCTCCTTTACACTAGTTCTCCGATGAGCGCCCAGTTGAGCGCGTCGGTTATCTTCACATCGACGAAGCTGCCGATAAGCGACTTATCCCCGTCGAAGTCAACGATTATATTCTGTATGCTCTTTCCGGTGAGACAGCCGTCCCGGGTCCTGCCCGGACCCTCGCACAGCACTCTCATGGTCCTGCCGATGTAGTTATGATAGGAAGAGCAGCCTATCTCGCCCTGCACCTCCAGCAGCTCGCGGAACCACCTGCCCTTCTCCTCCTGGGAAATCGGGTCGGGCATTTCCGCCGCCTTTGTTCCCTTGCGCGGGCTGTAGATAAACGTGAACAGCGAATCGTACTTCACCTCGCGGATAAGGCTGAGCGTCTCCTGGAAGTCCTCGTAAGTCTCGCCGGGGAAGCCGACGATGATGTCGGAGGTCAGCGCTACGTCCGGGATATGCTCCTTCGCGTAGTTTATCAGCTCCAGGTAGTGCTCCCGGGTGTAGCTGCGGTTCATCAGCTTCAGTATACGGCTGCTGCCGCTCTGCACCGGAAGGTGGAAGTGCCTCGTTACCTTTTCGCACTCGGCGATGGTGTCGATAAGCTCGTGAGTAGCGTCCTTCGGGTGGCTAGACATATAACTTATCTTGAACTCCCCGGGTATCGCGTTTATGCGCCGCAGAAGCTCCGGGAAATCAACGTCGGTGCCCCTGCCGTAGCTGTTGACGTTCTGACCCAGCAGCAGAAGCTCCTTGTAGCCGTCTGCAACGAGCTGCTCCGCCTCGCGGACTATCTCCTCCGGGTCGCGGGAGCGCTCCCTGCCGCGTACGTACGGCACAATGCAGTAGGTGCAGAAGTTGTTGCAGCCGTACATTATCGGAATGCTCGCCTTGAGCTTGCTCTCCCGGCGAAGCGGTATCCCCTCGGCGATAACGCCGTCCATCTGCGGTATTGATATCTGCCGCTTGTGGGTGGTCAGCGCCTCGTAAATAAGCTGCGGAAGCGTATGCAGAACGTGAGTTCCGAACACCATATCAACATACGGGAAGCTCTTTTTTATACGCTCCGTGATGTGCTCCTGCTGAACCATGCAGCCGCACACTCCGATGAGCATGTCCGGCTTGAGCTTTTTGTTGTGCTTGAGCGCACCGAGATTTCCGAACACCCTATCCTCGGCGTTTTCACGAACCGCGCAGGTATTGAAAAGCACGAGGTCGGCTCCGTCGGCGGAATCCGAGAATCCGTATCCCATCATCGCGAGCATGCCCTTTATCTTCTCGCCGTCGCTGACGTTCTGCTGGCAGCCGAAGCTGTGGACGTGGGCTATCGGAGGCTGCTCCCGGGCGGAGTTCAATTCCCGCACCTTTTCAGCATATTCCTTCTGTGCCGCTGTCTCCGCGGCAGTTACTTTTGTCGTCATGTTTCAGTTCCTTTATATTTTCTGCGTTAAGATAATATTTTCAGCTTGTTGAAAAAGTGTTCTTTGCCCGCATAGTGGGCATCTGAAATCCATTTTTTGACCCAGCTTTGCCGGGTCAAAAAATACTTCTATCCGCGCAAGTGTGCGGTTTGTCGGCAAAGCCGACAAACCGTGCGCGCGGCGCGGATGTTCGTCGGAAAAGTCCCAACGGGACTTTTTCGACGGTCAAAGGCGGGCAGCCCGAAAGCTGTCCGCCTTTGATTATTCAGCCTGGAATGAATCAGTTACCGGTATACTCGGAGAGTGTGATCTCGATATCCACCGACTTATCCCTGCCGCGGGAATCGGTTCTTACTACCGTTGCCGTAACAGTATCGCCCGGCTTCTTGTCCTTGAGTATCTCGGATACCTCGTCGACTGTGCGTACGTCGGTGCCGTTGATAGCTGTGATGGTATCGCCAACTACCAGACCGCTGGAGGCTATCGCCATATCCTGGTCGATATCAGTAACCACAAGACCCGGAGTCATGCCTCTGACCGCGCCTACATAGTCGCTTACCTGAACGCAGGTGATGCCGAGTATCGGTCTGCCGGAAACGTAGCCCTTGGTGATGAGATCGTTGATGACCGACTTTGCGTCGTTAATAGTGATCGCAAAGCCAAGATTCTCAGCGTTGTCGTTGATGAGCTTCATGTTAACTACGCCGACTACCTCGCCGTACATATTGAACAGGCCGCCGCCGGAGTTACCGCTGTTGATCGCCGTATCCGTCTGGATAGCGGAAATGCTGTTGTCGTCGTAAACCTGTCTGTTCAGACCGGAAACAACGCCCTTGGAAACGGATGTCTCAAGACCGAGCGGGTTGCCTATTACAACAACATCGTCGCCGAGGCTCAGCTTGTCGGAGTCGCCCAGTGCAGCGGCGGGGAGGTCGCTGTCGGGCTTGATCTTCAGCACTGCGAGGTCGGTGTCGGTGTCGGAGCCTAACAGATCTGCTTCGTACGCTGTGGACACGCTGGTGCCGTTGTTCGGGTCGGTGGTGTTGACGTTGACTACCAGCTTTGTAACGGTGTAGTAGTCGTTCTCGGCAACATGCGCGTTGGTGATGATGTAGCCGTCCTTAGAGATGATGATGCCGCTGCCCGCGCCGTAGAGAGTCTCCTGACCGCGGTAGTTTACATAGACCTCAATATATACGATGGAATCCTTGACTGCGGATACCAGGTCTCTTGTGTAGGCGTATGTGCCGTCGCTGTTGCGCTCGGCAGTTCCGGAGGAGGTGTGGTCGACAACGCCGGACTGAAGCGTGTTCAGTACGTCCTGCGCGCCTTCGGGGACGCTGCTTTCGGAAGCGCTGGTGCCTGCGGCGCTGTCCGCAGAGGAGCTTACGCTCTCGGACTGGGAGGCTCCGCCTATCAGGAGCTGGCTCGCCTTATTAGCCGCGAAGGCTCCGCCGAATCCCGCGCCGCCGCAGAGTACCGCTATCGCTGCCACGATGGCTACGATCTTTCCGGTGCGGTGGGTCCTGGGCTTCTTCGGGGGCTGCTGTTCGGTGAAGTTCATTTCGGGCTGTGTATTCTGAGCGCTCTGTACGTTCTGGGCGTTCTGTGTATCATGAAGTTCCTGTGTATTCTGTGTTTCGTTCATGCCGTTATAGTCATACATAAATCATTCGTCCTTTCTTTCAGACCGGATATGTAGGGGAGGATTCCCGGTTTTCCGTATCTCCCTTGCTGTGATTAAATTATATCAGCCTAATGTGTCGATACGGTGAAACAAATTTGAATAATCAATTAAATAAAGCTGAAGGAAATGGTAAAAAACCGGCGGGAAAATTCGCACTTTTCCCGCCGGCTGTGAATATTCGTCAGCCCATGCTTGCGGGAGCCTCGCTCATCGAGGGAGCCTCGTGACCCTTCACGGCTCTGTCAGCCGCAAGGGCGATGGCGCACTCAAGGCGCTTCTTCTGCATTTCACAGGCAATCTTGTAGGGCTTCTTCACGTCGCCCTCGTAGATGAAGCTGTTAGCGTTGCATCCGCCGGAGCAGAAGAACTTCGCCCAGCAGCTGCGGCAGCCTTCCTTGCTGTAGACGTGTACCTTCGAGAAATAGGTCTTGATATCGTCGTTGAATGTTCCGTCATAAAGGTTGCCCATTTTCCACTGCTCTATTCCAACGAACTGGTGGCAGGGGTAGATATCGCCGTGAGGCTCCACCGCAACGTAGTCGTTGCCGCAGCCGCAGCCGCGCAGGCGCTTTATCGCGCAGGGGCCGGCGTTGAGATCCACCATGAAGTGGAAGAAGTTGAACTTGTCCTCGGTGCGGTTCGCCATGACGTCGCACAGCTTGTCGTACTCGGAGAATACGCGGGGGAGATCCTCCTCGTTGATGGCGTAGGGCATAGAGGGGTCGGTAACCACCGGCTCAGCGGAAAGCTGAACGAATCCCAGGTCGCGCATTGCGAGGATATCGTCGGTGAAATCGAGATTATACTTTGTGAAGGTCGCGCGGACGTAGTAGTCCTTGGTTCCGCGGTTCTGAACCAGCTTCTGGAACTTCGGCACGATGATGTCGAAGCAGCTCTTGCCGTTTATGGTCTTGCGGATACGGTCGGTGACCTCGCGGCGGCCGTCGAGGGAGAGCACGCAGTTGCTCATCTCGCGGTTGATGTAGTCTATCTTCTCATCGTCGAGCAGGATACCGTTGGTGGTTATCGTGAAGCGGAAGCGCTTGCCGTGCTGCTTCTCGATGGAGCGCGCGTACTCAACGGTCTGTACTACCGTATCCCACGCCATGAGAGGTTCGCCGCCGAAGAAGTCAAGCTCGAGCTGCTCGCGGTTGGCGGAGCGCTCGATAAGGAAGTCGATAGCCTTCTTGCCGGTCTCGGGGGTCATAATGCAGCGCTCGCCGCCGAAGTCGCCCTGCTGCGCGAAGCAGTACTCGCAGCGGAGGTTGCAGTCGTGGGAAACGTTCAGGCACATGGACTTTACCGGGGACTTGACCATTGTGTCGCTGTACTTTTCGTAGTCGTCCTCGGCGAAGAGCGCGCCGTCCCTGTAGAGCTGGTAAAGCTCGGCGTAGCTCTCGCGCACTTCGTTTTCGGAGTACTTCGGAAGCTTTGCGGGGAGGTCAGCGGGCATTTCCTCGGTCATGGGGGCGTCAACGAAGTCGAGCATGTCGTACGCGCAGTCGTCGGGGAGGTGGACAGCGCCGCTGTTGACGTCGAGCACTATGTTGTAGCCGAGCTGTTTGAACTTGTGTATCATCGGAATTTCGCCTTTCTATGTAAATATCTTTCTGTGCGGTGATCGCTGCGGCATAGTCCGGAAACGGGGACATATGCGCGGGACGCGATATAAAAACCGGTGTGATCAGATGGTCACCTCTAAAAACCTCATGTGAGCGAAAATGTGCAGTGCGCGCCATCTTCGTCTGTCAACGAGCGAAATTTCTGATGTGACGGCGTCCATGCCGTCACTTGGTTATTTCGCTCTGCAACATCGTGTTGCACCTCTTCGTAAGGCATACAGCCTTACTTCATCGGCTTTCCTAGAATCTGGCACACCCTGCCCATTTTTGCTTTTCGCACCGGTTTTTAGAGGTTCCCATATCAAAAAAACTGGGCGGAACAGTTCCGCCCATCGTGTGTAATATCGGTGGATATTACTTTTCAGACTCACATTTCTGGTTTGCAACTGTGCAGGAAGTCTTGCAAGCAGACTGGCAGGAACTCTGGCACTTGCCGCAGCCGCCCTTAACAGCGGAAGCCTTCAGGTTAGCCTTGTTGATGGTTGTGATGTGCTTCAAATCAGACACCTCTTTCGTGATTGATTGCAGGGTATTTTCCTGCGATTATTAACAGTATACCATATTTCCGCGAATATTTCAAGGGGAAACGCGAAGTTTTTTCAACTTTTTATTATTACAGCATGCCGGGAGCGGATTTGTCAACATTTCTTATTTGATAAGGAATTGCATGACGAGCTCCGCGGCAAGCACTCCGCCGCAGGCGGAAAGCGCCACTATCAGCAGTCCTCTGTTGAACAGAGCCGCAATGAGCGCCGCCGCGAATCCCACGCACGCGGTTATCACCGACCCGGTGCTGAAGAATATCCCCGGGATAGTCATGGCGGTCAGCACCGCATAGGGTACGTAATACAGGAAGCTCAGCACAAACGGCGAGGTTATCTTCCTGCGTATCGCCGCAAGCGGGAGCATTCTCACAAGGTAGGTCACGAGAGCCATCGTAAGTATGCTCAGGCACAGATATAATGTATCAGTCATCAGCTTCACCGTCCTCCGTGGGTTTCGGGAAGAACAGCGCTCCCAGCGCCGCGGCGATGACCGTGCAGATTATCACCGAGAATCCCGAGGTTATGCCGCTGAATACCGGCACGAACTTGATTACGCAGGACAGCGCCGCGGCAATCGCAGCGACCGCAAGCACGCCCTTGTAGCGCTTGGCAGGCGGAACCACTATCGCGATGAACATTCCGTAGATCGCAATGCCGAGCGCCAGCGTAACTATCTCCGGCAGGACGTTTCCGAGCAGCGCGCCGGTCGCCGTGCCCGCCGCCCACATTATGTAGGGAAGCGTGATAAGCCCGTACATATACGCCGGTGTGACCTCGCCGGGCTTAACGCTGGCGACTGCAAACACCTCGTCGGTCACGCCGAACGACGTGGTGAGCCGGTGGAACAGATTGTAATTCTTGCTGAGCTTCTGGCTGAGCGAAAGGCTCATGAGCGAGTAGCGCAGGTTGATAATGAGCTGAGCCAGCGCTATTTCGAACAGACCGCCTCCGGCGGCGATGGCGCCTATCCCGGCGACCTGACCGGCTGAGGTCAGGCAGGTCATGGAAATGAGTATCGCGGCTAACGGCGGGATTTTCATTCCCACCGCGGTAATGCCGAACGCAAAGGATACCGAGAGATATCCCAGCCCTATCGGAAGCCCGTCCTTAAGCCCCTGGAGGTAATCCGAACGGCTCCCCTTTACTTTATTTGTTTTCTCTGACATAATTCTCCCTTTTCCGCAGGTCATATTGACAACTTTATTATTTTAGCACAATCACGGGAATAAATCAATACAAAATATACGGACTTCCGCAATTTATTACATATATAATTCACAAAAATTCCGGTCGGCTCTTGCAATTATTAAAGAAAAATGCTAAAATGATAATATGTGCTGAAAAGCATTACAAAAACGAATACAAATAAAAAGGAGAAAACAAATGGGAAACATTTTCGTAATTATCGCATTTGTGGCTTATGCCCTTGTTATTCTCGGAATAGGAATTTTTTCCTACAAGAAATCCAAGAGCATGAACGATTACTTTATAGGCGGGCGGCAGCTCGGAAGCTGGACAACGGCTATTTCAGCCCAGGCTTCGGATATGAGCGGCTGGCTGCTGATGGGTCTGCCCGGCGCGATCTTCGTCAGCGGGCTGACTGAAAGCTGGATCGCGATAGGTCTTTTCATCGGTACATACCTCAACTGGAAGATACTCGCGGCAAGGCTCCGTAAGATGTCCTACGCCGCCGGCGACGCCATCACTATCCCGGAGTACTTCCAGAAGCGCTTCTTCACGCAGAATCCCGTTATACGCTTCGCGTGCGCGGCAATTATTTTCGTGTTCTTTCTTATCTACACCGCTTCCGCATTCAGCAGCGGCGCCAAGCTGTTCAACTACATGTTCGGCACGGATTACACGCTTTCCCTTACCATCGGCGCGCTCATCATCATTTCCTACACCTTCCTCGGCGGATTCTTCGCGGTCTGCTGGACTGACCTCATTCAGGGTCTGCTGATGTTCGCGGCTCTGGTCATAGTTCCGCTGGTGTGCATTATCCAGACTCCGGACGTTTCCGCAGTGCAGTTCCTCAACGCTGACGGCGCTGTTATCTCCAACTACCTCAACCTCTTTGAGGACGTAAACGGCAACATCGCATGGACCACTATCCTTTCCGGTCTGGCGTGGGGTCTCGGCTACTTCGGAATGCCGCATATCCTGGTCCGCTTCATGGCTATAAAGTCCAGCGATCTCATCAAGAAGTCGCGTATAATCGCGACCATCTGGGTTTTCATTACCCTCGGCGCGGCTGTGCTGGTCGGAATTTTCGGCTACATCTTCCTGAACTCCGCAGGCAACGAGGCTATGCTGGCTGAATTCAACGCCATCGGCGACGCGGAAAGGATCTTCATGTTCCTCAGCGGTAAGCTCCTGCCCGGTATCATCGCGGGTATCGTGCTCGCGGCTATCCTGGCGGCTATCATGAGCACCGCGGATTCCCAGCTCCTCGTGACCGCTTCCTCTGTGAGCAACGATATGTTCAAGCTCTTCAAGAAGGACGCCAAGGAAAAGACCCTCATGTGGATCAGCCGCGGCACCGTTATTGCAGTCGCAGTCATTGCGTACATCATCGCCCTCGACCCGAACAGCTCGGTAATGGGTCTGGTTTCCTACGCATGGGCAGGCCTCGGAGCGGCGTTCGGTCCGGCTATGCTGCTCTCGCTGTTCTGGAAGCGCATGACCATGAACGGCGCAGTTGCCGGTATTATCTCCGGCGGCGCGTCCGTTGTCATCTGGGAGACTATCCCGATGATCCCCGCAGACGGCGCGTTTGTAAGCCTCTCCGCTGCAACCGGTATTTACTCGCTGCTGCCTGCGTTCATTATCGCGCTGGCTGCCGTAATTATCGTGTCCCTCTGCACCAAGGTCGACAGGCAGAAGGTCGACGAGCTCTTTGCAAGGGCTAACGCTAAGGAGACCGAGGCTCAGGCTATCGGGGAATAATCAAGATATCTGTTTATGGTACCCTCTAAAAACCTCCTTCACGGCAGATTTCTATGACTTATATCATCTGCTTCGTTGTCAAACCTTGAAATACATCAA
>ENA-UPWU01000997-UPWU01000997.1-human-gut-metagenome-genome-assembly--contig:-NODE-997-length-12225-cov-6.138953_pt1 | contig 12225 bp, 6 predicted proteins | sample MGYA00250058_ERZ773392 | MGnify/ENA primary metagenome ERZ773392 (study PRJEB29103, sample SAMN06112084) | human gut metagenome | biome: human gut; feature: ankylosing spondylitis patient; material... | reverse complement strand
GACTCTTTCTATTTTCGTGAAAATGCAGAGTCCGTTTCTAAGGATACCGCTTGTTTTGACGGAATAAAGAAACGAGTGGAGAAATTTCGGAAAGAAATGAAGGGACGTAAGACAAGCACCGGTCGGAATGCCGTTATGCCTGGGGAGCAGAATCCTGAGTTTCCGGGAGGTGAAAAGGCATGTATGGCCTTTTTGTCTAAGAATATCCACTATCCGCCTGTTTGTGTATCTGAAGAAGCGAGCGGAAGAGTATATGTGCAATTCGTGGTGGAAAAGGACGGAGAAATCGGTGGGCATGATGCCTGATTGGAAGCCCGGATATAAGAACGGCAAACCCGTCAGGGTGTTGTTTTCTTTGCCGGTAAAGTTTGGGTTGAAATAGGCATAAGGAAAGATGAAAGGCGGAAGCGAAGTGTATTCCTTCCGCCTTATTCTTGTGGTGTAGCGCTGTCCTGCTCTTTTGCTTCCGTGTTGTTTTTCGGTGCGTCCGGCGTATCGAACAAACCGTAAGTAGTACGGAGGACACGGAATTCCGTCCGGCGGTTCAGGGCGTTGCAGATTTCCTGCTGTTCTTCCGGCAGTTTTTTGATGAAAGCTTCCGTCAACGTGTCGTTCTCATGCAGGAACGGATACCGTTCCGTCAATCGTTTGCGGATGACTTTCGGGCGTGTCTCGCCGTATCCGATGGGAGTCAGACGGTCGGTTGCGACGCCGTGTGCTATCAGGTACTTTACCACGGATTCTGCCCGGCGTTGGGAGAGGCGGATGTTGTATTCATCCCTTCCCCGATAGTCGCAATGCGAGCTGAGTTCAATCGTGATGTTCGGATTGTCTTCCATGAGCGTGACGAGGGAGTCCAGTGCGAGGGTAGAAGAGTCTGTGAGTTCCGCACTGTCGAAAGCGTAAAACACATTGTCTACCAATACGGGAGCCGTGATAGAAGCCAGTTCGAACTGAAGTACGTATTCTTTGCTTACGCTGCTGGTGTCCACTCGCAGTTGTTCTTTATGATTCAGGAATCCCTTGCACGTACCTAAAAATACATAGTCTACATTCGGTTGGATTTCCTGGGTAAAGGAACCGTCGCCTTTCACGCTCAACTTTAGATTGGTTCCGTCGTTGCCTACCATGTAAACCAAGCCTTCCGGCAGTTCATAGCCGTCTTTTTCGTAGACCCATCCCTTGACCGTGAGCAACACTTCCGGACATTCGAAACTCATGATGTGGTCCCACCCTCGGGCATCGCCTCGGTTGGTACTGAAAAATCCCCGGTTGTGCAGTCCGTCGAAAGTCATGGCAAAATCATCTCCTTGCGAATTCATCGGATATTTCAGGTTCTCTACGGTCCATGTGCCCGTACTGTCCTGTTCGGCCTTGAACAGGTCCAAGCCGCCCATGCCGACGTGTCCGTCGGAGGAAAAATACAAATCTCCGTTCGGACGGAACGAAGGGAACATTTCATTCCCCGGAGTATTGATGGGTTCGCCGAGATTATCCACTCCGCCTAACCCGTGTTCTCCTATTTCGATTCGCCAGATGTCCAGGCCTCCTAATCCTCCCGGCATGTCGGAGACGAAATACAGCCATCTGCCGTCCGGCGATACGGTAGGATGGGCAAAGGAGGATAAAGTGTCTTTGGTGATTTCCAACAATTTGGGTGCGCCCCAACTGGCATCCGTACGATCCGAAGTATAAATCTGTGCATATCGCGGATATTCGGGGTCATGCGTGCAACGGGTGAAATACATCGTTTTGCCGTCCGGCGAGAAAGCACAGGCTCCTTCATCGTACTCACTGTTTATCTCGGATTCTACCTGTTCCGGCGACTGCCATTTCCCTTTATCGTCTTTTCGGGAGATAAAGATGTCACCGGACTTGATTCCTGTGATGCCGCTCAGTTCGTTGCCTGTTGCCTGTGGGCGTGTGGAAGTCAGGTACAGCATGTCCATATCATCCCCTGTCAGCATCGGGCAATAGTCCGAACGGCGGGCATTGAGTAGCGGTTCTTTCTTTATCGAATACAATGTAGGTTTCTGTTTCCAGATGGGCGCCATGGTACAGCCCTGTAGGCCGTGACGTGCCAACACGTCGTCCGGTTTGTACTGAAGGTAAATCTCATAATTCTGCAACGCTTTTTTGTAATCGCCGTTTTTGAGTTGTATTTCAGCTAAATAAAAATAAACGATGCTGTCCGGGTAGTTGTATCGTGCCGCATTCTGATATGACCCGATAGCCCGTGAGGTGTAATTGATACGCCGATAACAGTCTGCGGCTTTATAGGCCCGTTCGCCCCTCTTGGCCCGTTCCTTGGGTTTGGTTCGCATATAAGCTTTCCGGTATTCGGCAGCCGCTTCGAAATATTCTCCGATGGCGTAGAATTTATCTCCTTTTTTCACATTGCTTTCCGCACTACAGCCTGCGAGCCATAGTGTCACGAAAACGACCCCAAAAAGAGAAATCCATTTTTTCATATTCCGTTCGGTGTGCAAATATAATTTTTTTATTTCATTTGCCCTTGCAGTTCACTGCTTTTTTTGGACCGTAACGGTTTTTAATGGTCTCTTTGTGGGGTCGTTGTGCAATAGTGAATATTTCGTTTAGCGGATAATGATTTTATCTTGTTTTACGCTACCGTCGGTGAAGGTGGTCTGACGGATGTTGATACCCTTACGGGGCTGCTCCAACTGTATACCGTCCATTGAATAATATATCGTTCGTGTCACAATTTTACCGCCGGTCGTTTCGGATACCTTACTGCCTTCTACAGGAATGAATTCGAACGGGTAATCATTCGGGGTTTCCGTCGCAGCGAAGTCGATACTGCCGTCTTCTGCCACTTGCCAATAGATGTTACCGCTACGGGCCGACTTTTGGATGGCTAATGTTTCAATATCTACGGCACCACTGAAGCGGAACGGCTTGGTCATGGTTTCCTGCCACAACCCCTCGTCGGTCAAGTAGGTTCCGTCCAAAACCGACTGGAAACCGTAGGTCGTAGAAGGAGGAGTGTTGACGACGTTCCATTGTTGTGCAGCTTTATTGGACTCATCTTCAGGCTCGAACGAGGGATAGTCGTCGTTGCCATGATTGGTAAGATACGTTCCGTAGGTCTTGTGCCGGATGTAGTAGTTGCCCGGTGTTACACTGCGGTATCCCGTTTCTTTTACATAGATTTGATAAGTGATGGTACTTGTCTGGCCGTTTATGGTATAATCCAATGTATAAGAGGCGGAAGTTTGTACGTTATTAATGGTGAGAGAGTCTTTGGTAGAGCCGTCTCCCCACAAGTAAGTTCCTCCCGTCATGGCATCTGCCGGTGTGGCCGTGAGCGTCACGTTGTCGCCTTTTTCTACGATCATCATGTTCTTATCCGTATAACGTCCGCCGTTGACGATGATGTCAGGGCGTGCAGCCTGTACATTGATACGGAAGACGGTTTCCTGGCGACGTCCGCCTTGGTTGGTATGGATGACGGAAACGGTACGTGAGGTCGTGACGTGCGGCAGGGTGATGGAAGAAGCCGTACTGCCGGTTTCCCACAAATAGCTTCCATAGCCTCCCACACCGAATATGGATAAGGACACTTCGCTGTTGTATAATACGTTGATGGAAGTCGCTGCACGTGTGGAACCATTGTAGGTTATGGTCGGGTTGATTGTGCTTTCCCCACAATCGCCTTCCACGGCGATGCTGAACATCTGTTCGCTTTCCACACCGTTTTCATTCGTATATGTCACGCGCCAGATGCCGCTCCTATCGGCTGCCACGGTGAGGTCTTTTGTGTTTTCTCCGGTGTTCCATTTCCATTTTCCCGTATCGGTTGTGCCGTCGGGAAGTTGTGGCTTCAGGGTGACAATCGTACCTGCCGGGAGCGTTTCCGTAGGTTCGGTACGGTACGTACTGTGCAGTCCGCCCAGTTCGTTGTGTTCCACGCTTATACCGTTGTATTCCATGATGGGAGTGAGCGGGGTGGGTATTTGTTCGGAAGTAGGGAAGTCGCGGGTGTTCATCAATACGGAATAGCCCATGTGGTCGTAGCCTCCGCTGGTGTTACCCTGTCCGCCGCCGTCGATGCCCATTTTTTCGTAGACAGCTTTGGAGAAAGGCATTTCTACGCCTTTAATGCCTTCATAGTGCCCGATGACGGTACCCCAGTAAGGACGTATTTGTTCTCCCAATGCGGGGCCGGTTTGTATCCATGTTCTACCGTCACTCCAGTGTAGTCCACTCGTACCGTAATGGTAATCAGTCCACGGCAAATTTTGCACGCTTTGTATTTGTGCCGCCAAGTACTCTATACCGGCTGCCAGTCTGTGGTCCATATAAGAGAACAAATCATCGCCTTGGTTCCAACCGATGTGGGCTATGTCTACGGCCAGTCCGCCGGCCATGGCGGCATGGCCCACATCACGGCCGCTTTCTTGCATTTGTCCCAGTTTGCCGTAAGCTCCGGTTTCCAAATCGGATTCTTGTGTCGTGACGACAAGGTTGCCTAAAAATTCGGTCAGTCCGTCGTTCAGGATAGGGTCGGAAGTACGCGGGTCGGTGAAAGTACCCACTTGATCGTATTTGAAGAAAGAAAGTCCTTGATTATAAATGAATACGTCATCGCAAAGGATGCCTATACTCATGACGGCCAATACGTTACAAAGTCCCCAGTTCGACCAGTAATGTCCGGGGCATTCCCACCATTTTCCCGAATTTTGCCAAGTTCCGTTGCGGCCGCGCAGGAAGCCGATGCAAGATGGATACCACACGTCGAGCATCCATTGTTTGAATGTGGTGAAATCTTCGTCAGACCATCCTTCGTAGTCGCGCACGAGTTCGGCGGCGTTGGCAAAGGCATATCCGTATAGTCCTGCAGCCAGTGCATAATTGGAGTCGCCTCCGATGCCTTTGGTGACGCGTGCCCATTTCATCAGGACATCCACTGCATGCTTGGCATGTTCTTCCGAACCGTCGATTTTCCACCGCAGGGCATTTTGGTAAGCGATAGAAGCTCCCTGCGCTGCATTAATGTAATTTTCTCCTACTCCCCCTCCGCGTATGATGGTCGGTACGGGATTTGTAGCTGCCGTAGACTGTGAGAATCCGGCGTTGACCAATACATTGTAGGCTGCTACGACTTTTTCATTTCCGGCTTTGAGCTGTTTCCTGATACGTTCAAAGTCGGCATCGGTATGGAGGGCACCGGCCATGTAGTAGCCTTCGATGAAGGGGAACGTGTTGGCGTCGGTGTAGCGGATCTGTTGGGGCGGCAGTTTTTCGAGTCCCATGTCGAGCAGCCGGATCGCCTGTGTCGAATCCCCACGGAAAACATACTCCTTGGCTGCACGGGCGAAGGATTCGCGGGCTTTCGAGGCGCTCAGGGTATGTTGGATGGTGTGGTCGGCGTAGGTTCGGGGATCGCTCAGGTTTCCGTAACGGAATGTTTCGGTCAGCAACGGCGTTACGTAGTCCGGATCGACACGCCCGATCTCCTGCACGTTCCTGCATGGCGTGTAGATCGGTACCAGCCGGTAAGTGTAACCGTCGAACTGGAGGTAATCGAGCAGCCCGAGCGATTGCAACGTGTAAACCTGTGTGAAATGGATCGGACGCTTCCAGTCGAAATGGGCCAGCATGTCGAGCAGCATCATCTCGCTCTTGTCGATCGCCCGTTTGGGCAGTTCCATGTAGATCGTATCCACCATCAGGTCACGATCGGCTTCCTTGACGATGCCCGAGGCGATCGCGTTGTCCTTGTTTACGGGCAGGGCGAAACGGTTGCTCGGCAGGTCGTCGATTTTGCTTCCGTTGCTCAGAACAAGTTTGGTGCGCGGATCTTCGTTGCGGATAAAATCGATGGCCTCTTTCAGCTCCAACGGGCGGTCCACGATGTTTTCTATGGGCAGCATGTCGTTGGTGTAGGTGTATTTGCTGCGTGGCAGCGTGAAGGGGATGCCCGGCGCATCGTTGGCTTTGGTTTTCAGTTCGTCGATGTACCATTCGGCGCCCAGGTAACTCGTGTTCATGATCCGCACGTCCGGGCGCACGCCGTCCACCTCCTGATTGAACCACAGGGGAAAGGTGTCGTTGTCGCCGTAGTTGATGATGATGGCATTGGGCAGTACCGATTGCAAGTAGTTCCAGCCGATGTCGCGGGCCATCGTGCGGTGCGAACGGTCGTGATCGTCCCAGTTCTGGGCCGCGAGAATGCCCGGTACGACCATGCAGACGACCGTAGCGGCTATGGGAGCCATGAGGCCCTTGCGTCGGGTGGCCCAGACGATCAGGTCGCACACGGCGAGTACGCCCAGGCCGATCCAGATGCAGAAGGCGTAGAACGAACCCGCATAAACATAGTCGCGTTCGCGCGGTTCGTTGGGCGAGGTGTTGAAGTAAACCACCAGCGCGATACCCATCATCACGAAGAGCCACATGACGATCGAGAAGTTGCGCGGATCGCGGTTGAGCTGATAGATCAGGCCGATAAGACCCAACAGGAAGGGGAGGAAATAGTAGGTGTTGCGCCCCTTGTTATTCGCTATTTCGTCCGGCAGGTTGTCCTGCGGCCCGAGGTAAAGCTCGTCGATCCACTTGATGCCCGAGAGCCAGTTGCCGTCGGTGATGATCGCGTCGGTAGGCTGGATGTCGCTCTGGCGCCCCACGAAATTCCAGAGGAAATAGCGCCAGTACATGTGGTTGAGCTGGTAGGTGAAGAAATAGTTGAGGTTCTCGCGGAACGTCGGCTCCACGATTACCAGCGGTTCGTAGCCCGAACCGTCGTCCCAAAGCGTCCGGCGTCCGAAATCGAGCACTTCGATCTTGTTCGGGCGTCCCTGCGCGTCGCGGACGATTTCGCCGTTTTCATCCCGTTCGTAATCGGTCCGGGTGCGGTAGGCGCTCCATGATTTGTAACTCTCCTTGCTGGCAGCGTAGTTCCACATACGGGGGAACAGATGCATGAACTCGTCGGGGTGTTCGTACCCGGAGATGATCGAAACCGTTTTGTACTTGCCGTCGTCGTCCAGGTAGCGGACATCCTTGTATTTGTAACCGGAGGTCGGGGCCGAGAACTGGGGACCGTAGAGCAGCGGTTTGTCTCCGTACTGATCGCGGTTGAGCAGCGAATAGAGGGCGAACGGATTGCTCGGGTTGTTGCTGTTCATCGGGGGATTGGCCGCGGCGCGGATCGTAACCGATGCGTAGGACGAGTAGCCGATGAGGATCATCAGCGTCGAGAGCAGCACGAGATTGAGCACCGTGCGCCCTTTTTTATGGGTGAAATATACGCCCATGCCGAGCGCTCCCAACAGGGCTACTACGAAGAACACGAGGCCGGAATTGACGGGCAATCCCAGTGAATTGACGAAGAAGAGGTCGAACAAGGCGCCGATATAGACCGTATGGGGGATGATGATACTGTTGATGAAAACCAGAATCGCGCCCGAAATGAGGGTGCTGACCGCAATACCTTTGAACGTGATGCGCTGCGTTTTGCGGAAATAGTAGATGAATACCAGCGCGGGAACGGTCAGCAGGTTGAGGATGTGCACGCCGATCGAAAGCCCCATCAGGTAGGCGATCAGCACGATCCAGCGCATCGAGTGGGGCTGGTCGGCCTGTTCCTCCCATTTGAGCATGAGCCACACCACTAGGGCGGTGAACATCGACGAGAGGGCATATACTTCGCCTTCGATGGCCGAGAACCAGAAGGTGTCGGTGAAGGTATAGGCGAGTGCTCCGACCGCACCTGTACCCAATACGGCCACGATGTTGGCTTTCGTAAGCTCCGCGCCCTGACGGGTGAGGATGCGGCGTGCCAGGTGGGTGATCGTCCAGAAAAGGAACAGGATGCAGAACGCGCTGGCCAGGCAGTTCATGGCGTTCACCATGTGGGGTACATAGTACGTCGAGGGTGCCAGTATCGTGGCCAGGCGGGCCAGCAGCATGAAGAGCGGTGCTCCGGGCGGGTGCCCTACTTCGAGTTTATACGAGGTAGCGATGAATTCGGAGCAGTCCCACAGGCTCGAAGAGGGCTCCATGGTCAGCAGATAGGTCATGGCCGCGATGGCGAAGACGATCCAGCCGACGATGTTGTTCCAGCGTTTGTAGCTATTCATTTGAGTTTCGGTTTGTCCGCAAAACGGCATGTCCCCTGCGTGCGAAGTCGAACGTTCGGTTTTTTAGGGCAGTCCGTCGGATTTAAGTCTGTTGTTGTGTACAAATACGATGAAAGCCGGGTGCAAAATCGATTTTGCCGGATTTTGCCGCAACGGGTTTCCCGTGCTGTGCAAAGATAGTGAAAGCCGGGAGAAAACGGGAACAAGTTCCCGGTTTTCCGAGGCGGATCCTATCTTCTGCAAAGATATTAAGATAACGCTTAAATCGGGTGTTTATTTTTGTTTTTTGTTCGGATTCTTTATTATCGTCGGTAAAGTATGGGGTGCCGCAGGCCGGAATCCGGGTATATGAGGTGCGAGATTCGTTCGATTTTCGGGGGATGCGGGATTCCGGTTGTCTGCCGGATTCTGAAATTTCAACAGAGAGGAGTATGTGTTGGCAAAGGGAGAGTATATGCGGATCTGAATCGTGTTGTGGAATGAATTCGGAAAAATTTTTATAAGGAATGCCGACCTGTGAAAAACCGGTCCGATTCATAATCGGACCGGTTTTTTTGTCTTCGGAGCAACTCCTGAAAGATCAATAGGAGTAATCCTCGCAGGGAAGTTTTCCGGTGTATTCGATTTCGAGCTCGGTATTTTTGTCGTCCTCGTCGATGGCTTTGAACGAGCCCGTAATGGTATAGTCGTCATTGCCGTTGGCGACGATTTTGAGAGTTCCCTCCGTGATTCTGTTCTTGATGATTCCGTAGGTGGGATCGTTGTAGTTCCAGAAGGATTTCGCCAGATCGAAAGTCATGTTCTCACCGGCGGCACCGCCCGTGTAGTCGCCGCTGGCGAGTTGCAGAGGATCTGTGGGCGCGAGCGTAATGTAGAACGTGATGCCGTATTCTTTTATCGGAGAGCCATCTTTCAGGCCGAGGAAGAATACATTGTCCCCATTGTAGTAGAGGTCGCCGACGGTCATGGTTGCTTTCGGTGCTTCCGGAGCCGGAGGAGTCGAATAGTTGTTGAAAGGTACTGTGCCGGTAAAATCGATCTTAATGGCTGTTTCCTGTCCGGTGTCGCTCGCTCCCCGGAGAGTGCCGGTTACGGTGTAGTTGTGGTTCCCGTTGTTTGTCACGGTGAGTGAACCTTCTTTGATCGTATTTTTGATCCGGTCGTTGAAATTCTCCTTGTCGATGAATGTCCAAGAGGATTTGGCTGCGTCGAGGGTCATCTCTCCGCTGCCGGTCGATACGGGGTAGTCGCCGCTGACGAGCTGCAGGGTCTCCGAAGCGGGTAGTTTGAACGAAAGCGACGCTTCGTAAGTATCTGTCGGGTTGGCGTCCTTGAGGGTCAGAGTATAGATATTGCCGTCGTAGTAGTCCAGGTTGCCGATGGTCATGGTCACCTCCGCAACAGTCGGTTCCACGGGTTCCGGATCGGCGTAGTCCTCGAAAGGAAGAGTGCCGGAAAAGTTGATTTTCAGAGCTGTGTTTTTACCGGTTTTATCGGATGTACCTTCCAGTGTGCCGGTGATCGTGTAGTTGTGGTCGCCGTTGCTGACGATGTGAATTTTGGTTCCCTCCTTGAGCCGGTTTTTGATCTTGTCGTTGTGGTTGTCCTTGTCGGTAAAGTTCCAGAATGACTTGCTCGCATCGATGGTCATCTCTTCGCCTGTCGTTGCTGCCATATAGTCGCCGCTGGCCAACAACGGTGAATCCGAAGCGGGCAGCTTCAAGTAAAAGGTTGTCTCGTAGAGATCGGCGGGATTGGCATCCTTGAGCTGGAGATAATAGATGTTGTCGTTGTAACGATACAGGGAGCCGGTGGACATGGTTACCTCAGGCACTTCGGGTGCGGGATCATCCGGAGTATCCGGATCATCCGGGTCTTCATAGTCTTCCGAGTAATCGGAAATCAGCAACCGACCTGTGAATGCGAACGCTACGCCCGCTTCGTTTTCCATAATGGAACCCCCGTCCTGAATGGAGCCGCCTTTCATGTGGCCTCTGATCGTGTAGGTCATGTTGTCGCCGATGGCGACTTCGAATTCTCCGGCTTCGGCAACGTATTGTGTCCATTTGGGGGCGACCACATTCCAGTTGGAACGGTATCTAGTCGTATTTTTATTGTTGAACGTATTTATTTCCCAAGTGGAGGAGGCGGTGTATTTCCCGGCCGGAAGGGTGAAGCTACCCTTTTCCTGTCGTGGGACATTGACATAAAAGCATACGCTACATCCGCGGGCAGAGTTGTTCAGGTCTTTCAGGTAGAGGAAATAAACGGCTCCGCCTTCTTTGCTGTATTCACTGTCATGCCCGTAGTACATCAGTTCGCCTTCGGTCATCGTATGGGCGATGTACCCGGTCATGGGCGGATTGGGATCGTCCGGAATTTGGGGTCCCTGTGGGTCGTCCGGGTCGTTCGGCTCCGTCTGCTCCATACCGTTGTCTTTGTCGCTGCATGAAGGCAGGCATCCCAAAATCCCCCCCCCGAACATCAGCAACATCCATGCGAATCTAAAGTGTTTCATAGCGTAAAAGGTTTTAGTGCCGGGCCTACGGCAGGTTTTTAATTTTCGGCAGAAACGAGGCCGGTCTTAAAAAAAAGCGCTTTCTGCTTAAGTGTTTTCTTTCATGTAATAGAGATGTTGTTTTTCTTTGTTGGAAAAAAATAGATAAAATATTCGGTATTTGCAAATGTTTTTGTCTTTTTTAATTTATTGTGTGTTTTTATTGGTTGAAAAATTGGGACTATCTCGTTCGACGAAGTTTGAAACGATATTTTTAAGTGAGGAGACGGTCGAGATAGTCGTCTGTCGGTTGTTAAGAAGATCAGTCCGGACTGAATGTCCGGACTGATCGGGAATTTTTCGTATGGAGCCGGTCTGATGCTTTTCTCCTGAATGGTAGTTTTCAGGAGAGGCGTAGCGATCGGTGTAATTTCGACGGTTGCCGTCGTCAATGTTGTATGGATGTGTCGTTTGTCGTAATAGGGATGAATACGATGTCCGAACAGCGCAGGGCTTCGTCATCGACGGCAAAGGCATAAATGTAGTATTTGGAGTTCGGTTCGAGCGTTTCCTGGATTTCTCTGGATTGTTGAAAGGTATATTGGCTCAGGATCATTTCGGCCGTGTAGCCCATCCATCCGTAGATCTGTACGTTGTCGATCCAACTTTCCGATATTTTCTCCAAAACGGTCGCATCCGTATCGGCCGCATCGACGCTGCCGTAGATCTTTGCGACAAAATGGCCGTCGTAATCGTTCGCTTTGACAAGAACGTCGATGTTGAGACCTTCGGTCGAAACGATCTGTATGTCGAATTTTGTGTCGATTGTTTGGGGTGCCAGGGTTGTGAGCGTCTTTTTTGAGATCGGGGTCAGCCTTTCGATCGTGATGGGATCCACGCCGTATGCGTAAACGAGGTATTCGGTATCGGGTTCCATGTTTTCGATCAGCCTGTCTGCAATAGTCCCCTGTTCGAGGTATTCTTGTGCCCAGCTTTGCCAGCCGCTGCCCGTTGCGTCCATGTCTGTATAGAAGTCGATGTCGTATTGGTAGAGCTCGTCATCCGTCTTGAAATCGGCGGCAGCCCGGGAGGGGATGATGTTCAACAGATAATACATTTCCTGGTCTCCGGGACGGACTGTAGTTCGGAATGTTTTTGTGGTGATGTCCGAAATCGTTATCGTAAATGCCTCCTCCGGACGGGCCGCCTGTTTTGCTGTAAAGGAAGGCGCCGGCTGGATATCCGCGTACGAAACTTCGATGATTGCTTCTCTCTTTTCCGCTGTTTCGTTTTTGGTTACGTTGAAAGAGATGACCCCTGAGGTTTTGGTATCGATGTCCGTTATCCAACTGTCGTTGCATTTGGCAGACAGGGTCGCATTTGCGACGGGGTTTTCGATCGTGTATTCGATTTGGAAAGGTCCTCCTTCGGCCGGAACATCGAGGCTCTCTTTGGCGAATACGATTTCAGGCTGTGCATCCGGTGTGACGGGATCGTCGTTGTTACACCCGGCAAAGAGCGAGGAACCCAAAATCCCCCCCCCCGAAGATCATCAACAACCATACGAATCTAAAATATTTCATAGTATAAAAGGTTTTAGTGCCGGGCCTACGGCAGGTTTTT
>ENA-UPWU01000977-UPWU01000977.1-human-gut-metagenome-genome-assembly--contig:-NODE-977-length-12317-cov-5.833824_pt1 | contig 12317 bp, 10 predicted proteins | sample MGYA00250058_ERZ773392 | MGnify/ENA primary metagenome ERZ773392 (study PRJEB29103, sample SAMN06112084) | human gut metagenome | biome: human gut; feature: ankylosing spondylitis patient; material... | reverse complement strand
TCTAGCTATATCTTAATCATTATGTTCTTCTTTTTCTTGTTTTTTCTCTCCATCATCTAAAACTTCTACATCTGGTTCTAATTTTTTTACAATTTCAGTTACTTCTTTTTTTACATTTGGATTATCTGATTTGAATGTTAATTTTAAAGTAGAAAAATTAACTATTACATCTTCATAACCTTTTGTTTTTGCTATTTCATCTTCAATTTTCTTTGCACAATTTGCACAATCTAACCCCTCTAGTGTATATTTATAACTCTTCAATATGTTCACATCCTTTCTTAACTATTTCGTGGATATGGTCATCATCTAAACTATAGAAAACAACTTTTCCTTCTTTTCTGAACTTTACTAATTTAGCTTGTTTTAAAATTCTTAATTGATGTGATATTGCTGATTGAGTTGTTCCTACTATATTTGCTATGTCACATACACATAATTCATCTTCTAATAATGCATAAATAACTTTCATTCTTGTTGAATCTGCAAATACTTTGAATAGTTCTGCTATATCAATAATTGTATCTTCTTCAATTAATTCTTTTTTTATTTTATTTATATCTACATTATCTATCATATTATTTCTCCTTATTATATATGAATATATATTCATATATTTAAATAATATCACTATTAATATAAGATGTCAATATGTTTATATTATTTTTTATCAACCATATCTATTATATATAAGTTAATTATTATATACTATTATATGTTAAAAATAAAAACCACTTGTATTTTTTTACAAGTGGTTAATTTTATTATCTAGTTAATGTTCTTGTTTTAGCTTTTTCTACTGTATTAATATCATTAGATAATGATAATTCTTCTAACTCTTCTTTTGTTAAATCACTTAATGGTACTATGTAAAGATTATCGTTAGTTATAAACCCTCTTACTACATTGGTATCAGTTCTCCATATTCTTGTATAATAGATACCATCATTGTCATAGAAGAAAGATATGTCAGTAGCAGAATTTATTTGTGAAGAAAGGTTTTTTTCTGTACCAAAAAACTCATATTGAACTGAATTACTATTAAATAATACACCTATTGCTTCTAAATAACTACCTTTCAATAATATGTATTTTGGTAATTCTCCTTCATACTCAAGAAAATCTTTATTATTTAATCTATTTTCATAACTTTCTCTCAATTTTAGAACAAAGTACTGTCCATCTATATCTTCTTTTTTACCTGTATTTAGTATATTATTGATGCCTTTGACCAGCAGCGGGATATGCTCGCGCGTATGATCCGTCCCCTTGAACGTCGGGTCGCACCCATGATCCGCCGTAATCACCAGCAGATCCTCATCCCCCAGCAGGTCAACAATCTCCGGCAGCTTACTGTCAAAATACGCCAGCGCATCGGCAAACCCCTGCGGGTCGCGGCGGTGGCCGTAGAGCATGTCCGTATCCACCAGATTCGTGAAGCACAGCCCGTCAAACGGCTTGCGCATGTAGTCCAGCCACGCCTCGATGCACGCGGGATTCCCAGCGGCGTGGTTCGAGCCAGTCAAGCCGCGCAGGGCGAAGATGTCCTCAATTTTGCCCACGCCGTAGGATGCCATGCCCGCATCCTTCACAGCATCAAGCAGCGTGCGGCTGAACGGCTCCACGGAAAAGTCGCGGCGGCCGCTGGTGCGCTGGAACGCGCCTGCTTTTTCCCCCACGAACGGACGGGCAATCACGCGCCCGACGCACAAATCACCCGTGAGCATCTCGCGGGCAATGCGGCACATCTCGTACAGCTCCTCGCGGGAGAAAATCGCCTCGTTGCAGGCAATCTGGAACACGCTGTCGGCGGAGGTATAGACAATCGGCGTGCGCTTCGCCAGATGCTCCTCGCCCAGTTCGTCCAGAATCGCCGTGCCAGACGCGGGCTTGTTGCCGATGACCTTATGCCCGATGCGCTGCTCGAACGCGGCGATAAAATCCGCCGGGAAGCCGTTGGGGAACGTCGGGAAAGGCTTAGCGAGCGTCACGCCCGCAATCTCCCAGTGTCCCGTCGTCGTGTCCTTGCCCTTGCTGGCTTCGCGGCACATGCCGAACGCGCCGACCGCGTTTTCATCCGCCGGATAATGCGCGCCCGCAATCTGCCCCAGTCCCATATGCGCCATGTTCGGCAGCGACGGATGGCAGACATCCACCGCGTGACCGATTGTACACGCGCCCACGTCGCCATAATCCGCCGCGTCCGGCAGCTCACCGACACCGCAGGCATCCAAAACCGTCAAAAAAATGCGTTTCATTTTGATTCGCCCCTATCCATTGCAATTAAGGCACCACCGCACAATTCGGCGGCGCGTCTGTCGATGTCTTTTCCGCCATCTGCGGCATGCAAATTCCTCGATTTACCGCCAGTAAACCTTCGGAATTTGCATTTGCATCTGACGAAAAATCCATTCGCCAGCCGACCGCCTCATTTGTGCGGTGTTACCTTAGGATTCCCTATCGCTATTATACACCAGAAATTCCGCTTTGAAAAGGCTTGTTTTTGGGCGAAAAATCGTGTATCATGGCAGATGAGGTGAATCATATGCTCCGCACTTTTGATGATATTTACGAAACCATGCCGTGGGACGCGGTGGATGCCGTCGTCTTCGACGTTGGACAGGTACTGCTGTCCTATAACCCGCAGGAAATTCTGGATGAGCATGTGCCGGATCGCCCCGACCTGCACCCGATTTTGCTGGAAAAGATTTTCCGTTCCCCCTACTGGCTCATGCGCGACCACGGGCTGATGACCCGCGACGAAGCCATTGAGGCCATGATCGGGCGCGACGAGCCGCTCCGCCCGTACATCACGCGCGTGATGCACAACTGGGTGGACTTGAAGGAAGTGCTGCCGGAGGGGCTGAAAACGCTGCAAAGCTGCAAGGCGCATGGCAAGAAGGTCTACGTCCTCTCGAATTATGCCGACGATGCCTTTGCGGTTGTCGAGCACAAGTACGACTTTTTTAACCTCTTCGACGCGAAATTCGTCTCCGGTCGCTTGAAGCTGATGAAGCCCAGCGAGCAGATTTTCCAGTACGTCATTTCCGCCACGGGGCACGAGCCGTCGCGCGTGCTGTTTCTGGATGACACGCCGGGGAACGTCGAGGGTGCGCTCTTCTGCGGCTGGCAGTCGCTGTGCGTGTCGCATCCCGGCAAGCTGACGGAATTTTTCGGCTTGGAATAACGCAAAGCCTTGAATTTTCCGCATTTTCCTCTTGACATCCCCCTGCGAACGTGGTATCATTACCGTTGAGCCGCACGGGAGAGGTCTGTCACAATGCGCATCTGCGCAACCTCAGATTCCGGCGAGTATATAATAGGAGGTGCTTATTGTCATGTACGCAATCATCAGCGCTGGCAACAAGCAGTACAAGGTTTCTCAGGGTGAAACCATCTACATCGACAAGGTGAATCAGGCAGATGGCTCTGCTATCTCCTTCGACGCCATCATGGTCGTCAATGAAGGCGATGTCAAGGTCGGCACGCCCACTGTCGCGGGTGTGACGGTTGAAGGCAAGATCGTCGGTCAGGTCAAGGGCGAGAAGATTAAGATCTACAAGTACAAGTCCAAGAAGAACTACCATCGTCGTGCCGGCCATCGTCAGCCCTACACGAAGGTGGAAATCACCGCCATCAACGCCTAATGACGCGCGCTGTGCTTTTTGAGGACGCTGCCGGACGCATCACGGGTGTTTCCGTCAAGGGACATTCCGGCTATGCGGAGGAAGGCAGCGACATCGTCTGCGCGGGCATTTCCACGCTGCTCGTCACCATCGACCAAGCGCTTTGCAGCCTCGTGGGGCTTTCCCCCATCGAACACGGCGGTGAAGATGGCTTCGCCGAGGTGCTGCTGCCGCCGGGAATCACCGATAAGCAGATGGAACAGGCGCAGCTGCTGTTTGGGGCGCTTCGCATCGGCTTTTCCGACATTGCGGAGCAGTACCCCGCGTATTTTCGGCTCACGACCCGCAAGGTTCATTGAGCCACGACCTTGATAGATAAATTGGAGGGTATTACCATGATGAAGTTGAATCTTCAGCTGTTCGCTCATAAGAAAGGTATGGGTTCTACCCGTAACGGCCGCGACAGCGAATCCAAGCGCCTTGGCCCGAAGCGTGCCGACGGTCAGTTCTCTCAGGCTGGCAACATTCTCGTTCGTCAGCGCGGCACCAAGATTCATCCCGGTCAGAACGTGGGCATCGGCAAGGACGACACCCTGTTCGCGCTGGTGAGCGGCGTTGTCCGCTTCGAGCGTCTGGGCCGCGACAAGAAGCAGGTTTCTGTCTATCCTGTGGCGGAATAATCGCTTCCCCATCCGCTTTGAAACGCCTGATCGCCGCAGAGATGCGTCGGTCGGGCGTTTTCTGTTAGAGGATTTCAGGCGCAGTTCGCGCGCTAATTACTCCGCATTCCGAATTCCGCATTCCGAATTTCTTTCAGGAGGTTTCCATGCGTTTCTTCCGTACTTCCCCTGAAAAACTCCCGGCGGCTGAATCCGAGATGATTTTCTCCAAACAGGACTTGAAGCAGCTGCTTTTGCCGCTCTTGGCGGAGCAGTTTCTCGTCGTGCTGATTGGCATGATGGATACCATCATGGTGTCCTACTGCGGCGAATCGGCAATGAGCGGCGAATCGGCGATGAGCGGCGTTTCGCTGGTGGACAGCATCAACGTGCTGCTGATTGGCGTGTTTTCCGCCTTGGCGACGGGCGGCGCGGTGCTGGTCAGCCAGTATCTGGGGCAGAAGCGCCCGGATGCCGCGAAAACTGCCGCAAAGATGCTGTTCTATGTCGTTTTGCTCGTTTCGCTGGCGATTATGGCGGTTTGCCTGATTTTCCGCAAACCGCTGCTGTTCGCCATCTTCGGCAATGTCGAAGAGGACGTCATGACAGCAAGCCAGATTTACTTCCTCATGTCGGCGCTCTCCTATCCCGTCATGGCGATTTACAATGCCTACTGCGCGCTCCTGCGCTGCATTGGCAATCCGCGCGCAACGATGTTCTCCTCCTTCATCATGAACATCGTCAACCTCATCGGCAACAGCGTGACTATCTTCTGGCTGGGCTGGGGCGTGATGGGCGCGGGGCTGGCGACGCTGATTTCGCGCTCCGTGGGCGCGTACATCACGCAGCGTGCCCTCCGCGACCCACACTGCCGGATTCCGTATCCGGGCATGTTCCCCTTCGAGTGGCATCCGAGCGAGGTCAAGAAGATTCTGAGCGTCGGCATTCCCAGCGGCTTTGAGAACGGGCTGTTCCAGCTCGGCAAGCTGCTGCTGCTGAGCATGATTGCCACCTTCGGCACCGCCAGCACCGCCGCGAACGCCGTCGGCAACACGCTCGGTTCATTCCAGTGCCTGCCCGGAAACGCCATTGGGCTGGCGATGATTGCGGTCGTTGGGCAGTGCTGCGGCGCGCACGCCTACGATCAGGCGAAATTCTACACCAAGAAACTCATGCAGATTGTCTATCTCTGCATGGGCACGCTGAACATCCTGATGCTGCTCTGCAACCCGATTATTACCCTGCCGTTCAACCTCTCGCCGGAAGCGACGGTGCTTGCGCGGCAGATTGTGGCGCTGCACGGCGCGGGCTGCGTGATTTTCTGGCCGATGTCCTTCACGATGCCGAACGCGCTCCGTGCGGCGGGCGACGCGAAGTACACGATGACGGTCGCGGTCTTCTCGATGGCGGTCTTCCGCATCGGCTTCGGCGTTTTCCTCGCGACGACGATGGGCATGGGCGTCATCGGCGTGTGGATTGCCATGCAGATTGACTGGGTGTTCCGCATCATCTGTTTCCTGATTCGCTGGCACAGCGGCAAGTGGCAGACGAAGACGCTGGTATAAATGAAAAGCGCGGTACGTTTTCCCCGGAATGGGGCGTACCGCGTTTTTTGTTGTGCCGACTTTTGTGACAGCCGTAGTTGATTTCGCTACCATTCAGGTCATTGCCATGCTTCCAGAGGGCAAAGAAAACGAACGAAGTTCGCGATCGCCCTCTGGACTCCTTCGGGTCGCCTCCCATGTTACTGGACTGTGTTGGAAGGCTTTTTAGTTACTGGCAGGGACGCTTCGCTGCCTGCACCTTTGTTGTGCGCATTTGGCATACTGGTCACCCGTGGAGCGGTTGGGGCGTTGCCCCAAACCCCACCAGAGGCGCCGCCTGTGGACTCCGCAAGGGGAAATTTTCCCCTTGACCCCTTTCGCGCGATTGAGTTGGTCGCTCTTCCATACTTTACCCGCGTGTTAATCCGTCAGGCGTTCCTTCGTCTCGCGTCCCTCACGCAATAATTTTCTCATTCCTTCCCGATCCTCATCCCGCAGCGCGTCCCGATACTCCGTCACCCGCTGCACCAAGTCCTCCACCACCGGCAGAAGCGCCTCTCGATTATCAAAGAACAGCTCCGTCCACATATCCTCATTCAGCCTTGCCACGCGGGTCATATCCGCGAAGCTCCCTGCCGAGAACCCGCGGTGCTTATCCGCCAGCGGGCACTTCACATACGCACTCGACACGACATGCGCCAGCTGCGACGTATACGCAATCATCTCGTCATGCGTCTTCGGCGTCGTGAACTGCACACGCAGGAAGCCCAGTTTCATGAAAAAGTCGCGGGCGCGCTGCAAAACCGCCGGGTCGTCGTCGCCGTGACCGCACAGAATCATCGACGCATGGTCGAACAGATCGTCGCGGGCATACTTGAAGCCGCTGTACTCGCGCCCCGCCATCGGGTGTCCGCCGATGAAATGCCACGCATACCGCTGTGATACGGGAAACAGCGCGTCGCAAATCACCTGCTTCACGCCGCCGCAGTCAATCACAAGGCTGTCGGGCTTAAAGTCCGCCGCGTGCGTGGTCACATAGTCAATAATCCCCTGCGGGTACAGGCAGACCAGCACAACATCGCACTGCGGCAGCGTCTCCGCCGTCAGTTCGCCGTCAATCGCCTCCATCAGGAACGCGCGGCGCATCGTGTCCGCATTCTTGTCCGTGCCATAAACCGTGTACGGCGTGTGGAGTTTGATGGTTTTCGCGAGTGAGCCGCCAATCAGTCCCAAGCCGACAATACCTACATTCTGCATGAAAAAATCCTCCGTTCTTCTGCACTCCCGTTTCAAGGAATGCGCTGCAACGGAGGATTTCGACGTATCATGCGTTTTTTCCTGCTGATTTACGCCTGAACCGTGGCTTTCTGCTGCTTTTTCTGCTTCTTCGCCGGCTGCTCGCCAACTTTCGGGACGTGGTATTCGCACTTTTCGTCAAAGCGGACGGATTCCGGCGGCTTCTCCAGTTCTTCTGGATGATTGAGCAGATACGACATCGTGCCGAAGAACGCCGCGTAGTGCGCGCCGGAGCAGACGCGCTCATCCGCCGTGATGCCGATGGGCAGGAAGCGCTTCATGCGCGCCTCGCCCTTCTCCACCACGGCAACCTTCTCCACGGTACCCATGCCGAAGAACAGTGTAACCGAACCGAAGTTGTAGATGTGATGGTTGACGTGATGCAGGCCGATGGAAGCGTTGTTGGTGATATACATGCTGGTATGGAAGGGCAGCTCATCCAGCAGTGCGCCGGGGCAGAGCCCGTAGCGATCAAGCAGGCGAACCAGCGCGACGATGCCCGTTGCCAGACCCGGCACGACCAGCACCGCTTTCGCCAGCTTATCCGCGAAGTTCTTCTTGTCCTCGCCGCGGTTGGCGTTGATGACGGCTTCCATGCGGTCGCGCACGTCGTAGATGGTGTCGGTCAGGTCGTACTTCACCTTCACCGCCGTCTCGCCCATTTCGGCGTTCTGCGGGTTTTTGAGCATCGTGAAGGACACGGCGCACATGTTCCGCGCGAAGAACTGCTTATTGAGGATGAAGCGGTTGATTTCCGGGTGCTGGGACACAGTGCGGACGAACGCGGCGGTAATAATCTGCATGAACGTGATTTTCTCGCCCTTCGCCGCCTGCGCCGCAATGTAGCGCGTCAGCAGCTCATAGTCCACGCGGTGCTGCAGGAAAACCTGCGCGTCGCAGCGCATGGGCATCAGGTACGGCGTAATGCCGACGATGGGGTCAATGGACGACACGCGCCGTCCGTCGGGTCGGAATCCGAACATGGTATTTTCCTCTCTCTCTTGTCCTCGGCTGCCAATCGGAATGAATGAAAAATGAATGATTTCAGCCGCAATTTTATTGTAAGGATTTTGGGCGATTTGTCAATAGGGCATCGGCGGATGATTTCGGATGTGCGCAAAAAGGCACTGCCGCGCTGCAGCAGTGCCCATTGCTTTGCCCTCTGACTGGGATTTTTACCAAGTCGCCTTCATGGCCTGTTCCACGCACTTCTGATGGTCTGCATCCACGCGGTCTGTACCGTGGGTCTTGCTGCCGTAGAAGTGCAGGCAGAACTGCCCGTCGAAGTTGTTGTCCAGAATTGTGTTTGTGCCGTGGGGTTCGGAGTAAATCGACGCGGCATACACATGCCCGTTGTACTTCACCAGCACTGCGCGGCGGCGCCAGCTGAACGTGCCGCCGTTGATTTTCTTGAGAATCGCGGTATCTTCCGCCGTCAGCGGCTCGGCGTCCATGTGGTTGCCGCCGCTCTGCCGGCGCGCGGAGAAAATCAGCCCCGTGCTGACGTCCTTAATCTGGAATACAGCGCCGTTCGGGATGACGTTCTTGCCGCCATTGAACCAGTCCAGTTGCTCAGTGGTGATCTTGCCGCTGCTGACGCTTGCCACGGCAGATTCAATCTTCTTGAGCGTCGCGCTGCCTGCCACGCCGTCCGCCGTCAGACCGTATTTTTTCTGGAATGCCTTGACGGCGCTCTCGGTCGTCGAGCCGAACGAACCGTCGACATATGCCGTGTAGAAACCCAGCTTCTTCAGGTTGGTCTGCAGCGTCTTGACTGCCGTGCCGGTTGCGCCCTTGCGGAGCGAATCGTCATCGGTGCTGGTATTGCTGTCCGCGTTCTTGTAGGCGGTGTCGAGCTTTTTGAGCGTTTCGCTGCCCGCCACGCCATCCGCCGTCAGGTTATACTTCTTCTGGAACGCCTTGACCGCAGCAACCGTCGTATCGCCATAATCGCCGTCAATGGACGCATTGTAGAAGCCGAGCTTTTTCAGCTTCGTCTGCAAATTCTTGACCGCGCTGCCGGTTGCGCCTTTGCGGAGCGAGTCGTCGTCCTTGTCGCTGTCCGCGTTCTTGTACGCGCTGTCGAGCTTTTTGAGCGTTTCGCTGCCCGCCACGCCGTCCGCCGTCAGGTTATACTTCTTCTGAAACGCCTTGACCGCAGCAACCGTTGTATCGCCGTAGCTGCCATCGACATAGGCGTTGTAGAAGCCGAGCTTTTTCAGCTTCGTCTGCAAATCCTTGACCGCGCTGCCGGTTGCGCCTTTGCGGAGCGAGCCGTCATCCTTGTCGCTGTCCGCGTTCTTGTACGCGCTGTCGAGCTTTTTGAGCGTTTCGCTGCCCGCCACGCCATCCGCCGTCAGGTTATACTTCTTCTGAAACGCCTTGACCGCCGCGTATGTGCCCGAACCAAACGTGCTGTCCACCGTGCCGTCGTAATAGCCCAGCTTCTTCAGCTTCGTCTGCAAGTCCTTGACGGCGCTGCCGCTGTCGCCCATGCGGAGCGAATCATCGTCCTTGTCGCTGTCCGCGTTCTTGTAGACACTGTCCAGCTTTTTGAGCGTCTCTTTGCCTGCAATGCCATCCGCCGTCAGGTTATACTTCTTCTGGAACGCCTTGACCGCCGCGACGGTCGTGTCGCCATAATCGCCATCGACATAAGCATCATAATAGCCGAGTTTTTTCAGCTTTGTCTGCAAATCCTTGACGTCGCTGCCAGTGCTCCCCTTTTCCAGCCGCGTCGTGCTGCTGGAAGAACTAGAACTGCTGGCCGTCTTGGTCACGCTGACATACGTTTTATAGACATAGCCGGTGTATTTCCCGTAAGTCACTTTATACCAGCTGCCGCTTTTGCCGAGAATCTCCAGCTTCGTGCCTTTGGGCAGGGTTTGCAGGGCATCGCTGGTCGAGGATGCTTTTTCGCGCAGAATGAGCTTGCGCGCAGTGACCGTCGCCGTATCCGCCAAGGCGGAGGAACAGCCCAGCAGCATCAGCGCCACCGCGCCAGACAGAAGCCGCCGCAGCCCGGAATTCATCATGGGGAAATCACTCCTTTCCGTACAGCCTGATTTTATTACAAAATTGTTGCATTGTCAAGAGGCTTTTTCCCTGTGAATTGTAAATTCTGTGGCGTTTTGGCGGATTCTCCCCTGTTAAATTCGGCGATTATCTTCCCGTTTGCAATATCTTTTTTTCCATGAACATGTTTCCGGTATTTGATAAAATGTTACGTTTTTGTTGAGCGTACAGCGCCTTTTTGTGCCGATTTTCCTCTGCCGAACTGTTCGAGCGTCATTTTGCTGTTCGCCTTGATGAATCGGCGGAATTGTGATATAATGAAAATTGGTGTTTTGTCACCATTGCGATTTTGATATACTTCCTTCATTATAAGAGGAGTTTTTTCATGGCAAATCAAGCAAATCACTATGATGCAGGCAATATTCAGGTGCTGGAAGGGCTGGAAGCGGTTCGGATGCGTCCGGGCATGTATATCGGCACCACCTCGACACGCGGTCTGCATCACCTGCTCTGGGAGATTGTGGATAACGCGATTGACGAGGCGTCGAACGGCTTTGCGGATGAGGTGCGCGTGACGCTGCACACGGACGGCTCCGCATCGGTGTACGACAACGGGCGCGGTATGCCTGTGGATGAGCACCCGACCATGCACGTCAGCGGCGCGGAGGTCATTTTCACCGTGCTGCACGCGGGCGGCAAGTTCAACAACGAGAATTACAGCTATTCCGGCGGTCTGCACGGCGTGGGCGCGTCGGTCGTCAACGCGCTGAGCAAGTGGCTGACCGTGGACATCTACCGCGATTTCAGCCATTATGCCATGCGCTTCACAAGTCAGTTCGACGAGAAGAAAGGCAAGGTCATCGCGGGCAAGCCGGACGCACCCTTGGCAAAAGTCGGCAACACACGCAAGAAGGGCACACTCGTGCGTTTTCTTCCCGATGACGCGATTTTCGAGGACGTGCGCTTCAATTACGACACAGTCTTCCGCCGCCTGCAGGAGTTGGCATACCTGAACCGGGGCTTGAAAATCGTCTTTCTCGACGAGCGTGTGAGCGACCCTGCCCGCCGCGAAACAACCTTCCACTACGAGGGCGGCATTATCGACTATGTGCGGTATTTGAACGACGGCAAAACCGTCCTGCACGATCAGCCGATTTACCTCGAAGGGCAGAAGGATTCCGTCATCTGCCGCGTCGCCATTCAGTACACCGACGGCTATACCGAGAGCCTTTTTTCCTATGTCAACAACATCCCCACGGGTGAAGGCGGAACGCACGAAACAGGCTTCAAGGCGGCATTCACGAAGATGTTCAACGACTACGCCCGCCGCAACGGCTTCCTGAAGGAAAAGGACAGCAACCTGACGGGCGAGGACTTCCGCGAAGGCTTGAGCTGCGTGCTGACGACGATGGTCAAGAATCCGCAGTTCGAGGGGCAGACAAAAGGTCGTCTGGGCAACAGCGAAGTGCGCCCCGCGGTGGAGGGCATCATCACCCAGCAGCTGACAGACTGGCTGGAGAACCTCAAGAATCAGGAGATTGCGCAGCAGATTGTACAGAAGGCGATTCGCGCCGCGCAGGTGCGGGAAGCCGCGCGCAAGACCCGCGACAACGCCCGCAAAGCAAATCAGTTAGACGCCGCGCCGCTGGTCGGCAAGCTCAGCGCCTGCCGCGGCAAAAAGGCGGAAGACAATGAGCTGTTCATCGTCGAGGGCGATTCCGCAGGCGGCAGCGCCAAGCAGGGGCGCGACAGCCGCTATCAGGCGATTCTCCCCCTGCGCGGCAAGCCCCTCAATGCCGAAAAGAAGCGGCTCGATCAGGTGCTGAGCAACGAGGAGTTCCGCTCGCTGATTACCGCGCTCGGCACGTCCATCGACGAGAATTTCAACCTTGCCAACCTCAAATACAACAAAGTCATCATCCTCTCCGATGCCGATCAGGACGGCGCGCACATCCGCGCCATTCTGCTCACTTTCTTCTTCCGTTACATGAAAGAGCTTGTCACCGGCGGTCACGTTTATATCGGAATGCCGCCGCTGTACAAGGAGCAACGTCTGACCGAAGCGAAGCAGCGGCTCTCGCTGATCTAATAAATACTGTAATAAAAAGCTGGTCGTTTTTTCATTGGAAACAGAGTCATCACCCAGTAACTTGGTGAGCTGTTGTACGGGTGTATTA
>ENA-UPWU01000970-UPWU01000970.1-human-gut-metagenome-genome-assembly--contig:-NODE-970-length-12367-cov-4.402441_pt1 | contig 12367 bp, 8 predicted proteins | sample MGYA00250058_ERZ773392 | MGnify/ENA primary metagenome ERZ773392 (study PRJEB29103, sample SAMN06112084) | human gut metagenome | biome: human gut; feature: ankylosing spondylitis patient; material... | reverse complement strand
ATCATACTAGACCGGAAAAGAGGATTATGTTAGAAAAGGCAGCAGATTATGTCGCATTGGATTTGGAGACTACAGGTCTTAATCCGAGGGAGGACATGATTATTGAAATCGGGGCGGTAAAGTTCATTGGGGGCAGCAGGATGGAAAATTTTTCCTCCTTTGTTAATCCGGGGATACATATTCCGCCAAGAATTACGGAAATTACGGGGATAGATGACAATATGGTGTCATCTGACCCGGTAATAGATAAGGTATTGAAGGAACTATTGGATTTTATAGGAGAGATGCCGGTATTAGGTCATAATGTGGCATTTGATTACGGCTTTGTCTGCCAGAAGGCTCTCAACCTGAAGATGAAATATCAGGCAATGTGTATTGACACTCACAAGATATCCAGAAAATTACTTTCAGGTCTGGAAAGCAGAAGCCTTGAGAATCTGTGTAATTTTTATGGGATTGTGGAGGAGCCAAGACACAGGGCGTTTTCCGATGCGGCGGCAGCGGCAAGATTGTATGACTGCATGTATGAAGAAGCGCTGAGCCGGGATATGTGGCTGGGAAAGCTTGATCTTTCTCTTGCTTGCCGCATGGTATACTTCCATACCAGCTTCAAATTTGCCGGAGCATATTCTCATGAACGCGATTCTATCTCTGTGCGCCTTGTTCATATTCGCCTGTATCTTGAACACAAAAGCCGAGAAAGGCTCTGTCACAGGATCTATAATCCCCTCAGATGAATTACGCCCAAGCGGAGGCGTTGTCATCTGCAGGAAATAATTCAGGAACTGCTCAATACCAAATGTATTGAGTGCGGAACCAAAGAATACAGGTGATAGTTCTCCAGCCCTGACTTTCTCTATATCCATCTCATCTGTTGCTCCGTCGATGAGCTCTATCTCCTCCTTGAACTGTTCATACAGATATGGTCCAACCAGCTTCTTGAGTTCATCATCATCAATGTGGTAATCAGTCTCAGCCGCTTTTTTCGCTCCACCTGTGGATATAGCCTGAAATGTTGAAACAACCTGTGTCTTTCTGTCATACACGCCCTTAAACTCTTTACCGGAACCTATAGGCCAGTTTACGGGGCATGTCTTTATACCGAGGACTGTCTCTATATCATCGAGAAGTTCAAATGTATCTCTTGCATCTCTATCCATCTTATTAATAAATGTAAATATAGGAATATGTCTCATGACACAAACCTTAAAAAGCTTTATTGTCTGAGCCTCAACACCCTTTGACGCATCAATGACCATGACAGCTGAGTCAGCAGCCATGAGGGTTCGGTAGGTATCCTCCGAGAAATCCTGGTGTCCTGGAGTATCAAGGATGTTTATACAGTAACCATCATAGTTGAACTGTAAAACAGACGAAGTAACAGAAATACCTCTCTCCTTCTCTATATCCATCCAGTCGGACACTGCATATTTTGAGTTTGCTTTTCCTTTTACTGAACCGGCTGTATTGATGGCTCCTCCAAAAAGCAGGAACTTCTCTGTAAGTGTCGTCTTACCGGCATCAGGATGTGAAATTATGGCAAATGTCCTTCTTCTGTTTATCTCTTCTCTTAACTTGTCATCCATTATCTTTTCCTCATATTTATTTTTTTATAAATCCCTGTTTGCGGATATGCTTTAATTGTTCTTCTCTTTCAGGGCATCTCTGTTCTTCTGTGCCCAGAGCATAAGCGACTGTATATTTACAGACATCCTCTCAAGTTCATCAAGAATCGCATCAAATGCTGCCACCTCAGTTTCATCAACTATTCCATCAGCGGTTATTTCTATGAGCTGTTCTGATATATCCTCCATTTTCTTTGATGAACCAAGGAACTGGAGTATAAGTCTGTCCAAACTATCTGCATTTATAGGCTTCACAGTCTCTTTTCCTATAGGGCAGTCGCTTGAACAATAGCTGTTGCAAAGCTCAGGTATGTCATACGCCTTTGACATGGACAGCACTTCCTCCGGATACGGGACTACTGTTCCAAGCTCTATCCTAGAAAGCCTTGTTCTGTCGATATTAAGAACCTCTGCACTTTTCTCCCTGCTTGTAAGACTATCATTATTCTTAGAAGAATTGTACATCGCTACATAATATTTATTATTAAGAGCCTTGGTCGCTTTTTTACTCATTTCCTTCTCCTTAAGTACTTTTCTTGCTTATACACCTAATTACACATAATACCACACCACACGCAAATGGTGAAGCCTATATTTCAAGCTTATGTGAATCAATGACGTGCAGATCCGCAATCGATGCGCCTTTTTCACTACATACAGCCACAACGAACTGCGCCTTTACGCTCTCTTTGCAATTTGGCACACTGACGCAGAGCGCACCGATGACGTGCGGCAGCCAGTCGGCAGGGGAGAGCAGCACGCTCACCGCGCCGCAGACTGCCAGCGCCAGATTCAGCCGGTCCGGGATGGTCTGCGTCTCGGCATCAATGAGCGAAACGCTCAGCAAGATCCCGCAGACCGCCAGCGCCAGCAGCGCGGCCCAGCTCATGCCGAACAGACCGCCCGGCAGGGCGTAGGCAGCGCCGTACCGCCAAGTGCAGCCCAGCGCCAGCACGCCGCCCAGAAGCTCCACCAGCAGGTACCGCGCCGGAATGTGCGCACCGCAGTGGCGGCATCGCCCGCGCAAGAATAACCAGCTGAACACAGGCACTAAGTCCGGCGCACCCAGCGTGTGGCCGCATTGCGGGCATACGCTGCGGCCCTTCAGCGGGTCCATGCCCCGCGGCAGCCGCCACGCGACGACGTTCATAAAGCTGAACAGCGCCGCGCCCAGCAGAAAACGAATGAGTCCCAACAGAAGCTCAAGCAGCAGCATGGCCCACCCCCGCGCGGTATTGCAGCCGGTCCTCCGCGCGGAAAACGCGGTAACCGCCGTCGGCATCATAGATAGCGTACATGCCGTTCTCCTGATACAGGAGCCGCTGCACGGTGTAGCCGTTCGGGTCGATCTGCAAAAGCGTCACCGTGCCGGGCAGTGAGCCCAGCGTGCGGATTTCCTCGGCGATGCCGTCCGCAAAGCCGTCCGCGCTTGTCTGGTCGGCGAACGTCTGCCCGGCGGAGTAGCACTGGGCAGACACGGCACTGGCCGCCAGCCGCGCAGCCTTGACCTGAGCCAGGGCCTCCCGCGCACGGGCCTGATAGCGCAGCTCCGCCGCGCCGGTCACAATAGTATACAGGACAGCGCCCAGCGCCAGCAGTACGGCGAGCTTTTCCGCAAACGCAGCTTTGGCCCAGCGTTCCCCGGTATGGCGCAGCCATGCGCCCAGTCGTGCTGCCAGCATTGTTACACATCCTCTACCATATAATAACGCACTATTTAGTATAGCGTGCCGGGCCTGTATTTGCAAGAAATTTCGCGAAAAAAACTCTGCTTTTTGTTCAAAGCTAACGGAAATTATGGCGAAATCGTGCACAACTTGCCGCTGACCCACTATATTTGGTGTAAATTTGCTGAAATCTCGCGGAGTTTCTTGCGAAAACGTCACATTCCGAGTATAATGGCAATATATATAATCTGATATTGTGTCTAATTGTAACCTTTCACCGGAGAAACGACGGGAGCATCTATGGTGCAGTACAATAAAAATATAAAAAACAAAAAGAAAGGCTTTACGCTGGTGGAGCTGATGGTCGTTCTGGCTATCACGGCCATTCTGGCTGCGCTGGTCGGCGGCGGGCTGATCGCCTACACGCGGCTGGCCCGGTTTGAAAAGAACGAGGCCAACGCCCGCACGCTGTTCCAGACGGCGCAGATCTCCCTGACCCGGATGGAGACGGCGGGGGAGCTGGATGCGTTCCGCCGGCAGGTCATGGAGGAGGGCGACACGGGCGACCACTTCCAGAACGACGTCACTGTGACCGACGCGGGCGGCAATACCCTTGTGAGCCGCACCAAGACCGAACTGAACCAGAACGTGGCCGCGCTCTACTATGACCGCACGGGCGCTGCCGCGGGCAACCATAACGCGCTGGTCAAGGAGCTGCTGGGCGATTACATCTACGACGCCTCACTGCTGAATGCCTCGATCTGTGTCGAGATCGACGTGCAGAGCGGGCAGGTCTACTCGGTCTTTTACGATACCAAATCCGATAAGCTCCGCTTCAATCAGGACGGTGCTACGAATATTTATGACCGCAGCTATGACCACCGCCGCAATGACACCCTTGTCGGCTACTACTCTGCCGAGGACCGCGTCAACGTTGTGCAGCTGGTGCAGACGAAGCTGAAGGTCAAGAATCCCCGCCTGACGAACGGCGAGACGCTGACCCTGAGCTGGAGCGGCAACTCCAGCCTCGGCGATCTGGACACCTCCTACACGGCCACGGCCTACGATGCCAAGGATACCGGCAAGACGAAGCCGCTGTTTACCATCACGATCAAGCGCGACACCGCGGGTGCGGCGGATGATAACAAGCAGGTCATCACCAAGATGCCTGTCACGATTTATACGTATAATGATGCGGGCCAACGGACGGAAACCGAGAAAGAACTCTACTTCCCGCTAAGCTACAACAAGGGCAGCTTTGTGCTGACGCTGGACGCCATGGCGGACGCGGCGCTGCTGCGTGCGTGTGAGAACGACGAGGTTGCCGCCACGAGCCTGTACAGCATCACCCGTCTGCTGAACGACCCGAAGGACATCTACATTGCCATGCGCGCCGAGCCGCGGGAGAACTACAGCGATACCTACACAGCCAGCAAAGAGGAAACGACGAACGAGGAAAATACCCTGCTGGCCAAGGGCGGCACGGCGGTCACGGCTGACCTGAAATATTTCCGCCATCTGTACAACCTGCGCTGGTCTGCGGATTGGAAGATTGACGACAAGGGCACCTACACGCTGACCCCTCAGGCCAGCAACAGCACCGGCCTGAACTGGACGGGCGGCGGCGTCACGGTCTACTGCGCCGCGGGCGCATGGCCTGCGGCCAAGGTGCCGTCCCTCAATGACCCTGTCGCTTGGCCGACGATCCCGGAGCTGGGCGAAAAAATAGTACTTACGAGCGAAACAACGGGCCTTGCCACCAACAAGACGACCCGTGTGCCCATCCTCAATCTGCAATTGAGCAGCAAGTCCGTTGCAAAAACCGGCAGGGCAAAGCAGGACGAGCTGGCCGACCACTATGTCGGCCTTATCGGCGAGAACAAGGGCAAAATTTCTTACATCACACTGCGCGACCCGGACATTCAGGTCAACGTCAAGACCGAGACCCTCGACGCCGGTGCGCTGCCGAACGAAAACCAGCTCAAGCTGACCGCAACCAAATTCGTCACGGCGCTGGCGAAGGAAGACGAGAACTGGCGCGATGTGCGTGCTGTCGGCGCACTCTGCGGCGTCAACACCGGCACGCTGGAAAACTGCGCCCTGACCCGCGGCACGAACTCCTCGACGAGTGCGCTGGTGGCCGCGGCGCTGGCGTTTGACAACAAAACCACCGCAACGCAGCGCAAAGCGCAGACGCAAAACGCTGGCGGCAAAAGCTATACCTACTATACAGACGAGCCGCGCGGCATTGGCGGTCTCGTCGGCGTTGCCATACCCAAAACAACGGATTCCGTCATGCAGGATCTGACCGTTGCGTCGGACGTGACGGTGGCGGGTCTGCTTGTGGACGAGAACACGAAAAGCGTTACAGACATAGCGGCAGACCAGCAGGCCGAGAAGGCCCGCTACGCCGCTGCGGCGGCCGGGCCGGGTGAAAAGAACTCCCTCTGGCGCAGCGTCGGCGTGGGCGGCGTGTTCGGCACGGTGGACGCTACCCAGATGAAAACGAACGGTGATACGAACATCGTCAACAACGGCTTTGTGACCGGCAACGGCTTTACGGGCGGCGTCGTCGGCAACCTGTTTACGACAGGCGCAAATACCAGCGCCCCGAGCCTGACGGGCCTGAGGAACAACGGCACGGTCAGCGCGGGTGCCAACTATAAGGGCGATACCGCGGGCGATGCGCGCAGCCTGGTGCTGGGGCAGTTCTTCGGCGGCATTGCGGGCTACGGCAGGGGCGTGACCCTGCAAGGCTGCGAAAGCGTGACCCGTAGCGACCTGACCGAGACCCAGCTCAAGGAGCAGGTCAAGGCGGGCTTCGACGAAACCGGCACATTGACCGACGCCAGCCCCCTCAAGGGTGATTTCGTCGGCGGCCTTGTCGGCTACGGCAAGGAAATTGTGCTGAACGGCTGCAAGACCGGCAAGGGCTACGTGCTCGGCAGCCGGTTTGTGGGCGGTCTGGCCGGTGGCTTTACCGGCAGCGGCGTACAACAGAACGATACGAACAGCAGTGACGTCTTTGGCAGCCGCTACGTCGGCGGCATCGTGTCGGTCAACGGCAGCAACAGCCAAATCAGCGGCATGACCAATACGGGTCTGGTCGCGGCCTTTGGGCAGAACGCGGCCTACGTCGGCGGCATCGTCGGCGTCAATGATGCCGGCTGGGGCGGCAGTAAAGACCCAACTGCCACAGCCACCGTGCGGAACTGCGCCAACCGTATGTCCGGCGACAACGCCACCGATACCCGCCGCATCAACCTGTTAAAGGGGCTGAGCGGCTGCGCCGACTACGTCGGCGGCATCGCGGGCTGCAACGGCAAAAACGGCGTTGTTACGTGGGATGAGAACGGCACCCCGACGCTGGGTGCTATCCTGTACGGCAACAACTACGTGGGCGGCGTGGCCGGTTATAACGATGAAAATGCGACGATCTCCAACACCTCCGGCCAGAACCTGACCATCAGCGGCCAGATCGTGGCGGCGGGCAAGGCTGTCGGCGGCATGATCGGCCTGAACTGCGCCTCCACGCTGCCCTCCGCCACTGTGGCGGTCAGCCGCGTGGCGGGTCAGCAGCTTGTCGGCGGCGTCATCGGCGCCAACCTGCCGGTGGGCGGCTTCACCGTGACGGGCGGCGCGTTTAACACACATGTGGCCTCGGGCCGCGTCGAGGCCGACGCCGTCGCGGGCGGCATCATCGGCTACAACCGTCTGCTGACGCCCAAGCGCGCGGGCGTCACGCTGGAGGCGCTGCTGCCGACGATTGACCAGAACACCGGCGTGCTGACCGACAGCACCGACGCGCAAACGGCGGACGGCACAATCACCCTTGCTAACTTCCAGAACAAGCTCAACCTGCAGGCCGACATCTACGTCGGCGGCATCGTCGGCGCAAACGACGCCAATACGAAGCTGACGATTCAAAAGGCAACCAACGGCGCAACGCAGAACGCCCTGTCCGTCGGCGGCCTGAACCCGTCCAACAACGGCGCGTTTAAAGGCGGCGTATCGCTGAACGCGCTGGCCGGTGGCCGCTATGATTTCGACGACGTGCACGGCGCACTGGCGGGCGGTATCATCGGCTATGCCACACCCAACACGGTGCTGAAAAACTGCATAAACTACGGCACAGTGGCTCACAAGTGCGCCGCAGGCGGCTTTGCGGGCTGGAACGAGGGCATGATCACCGGCGGCAGCATGGCGGCGTCCCTCGGCAACCGTGAAGCCGGGTATACCTATCTGGGCGGCGTTGCGGGCGTCAACGGCGGTCTTATTCAGTCTGCCTACCCGGCTAAAGACTGCGCCGTGCGCGGCGACAGCTATGTCGGCGGCATTGCGGGCGTCAACCTGGGCGTTGACGCTGCGGCAAGCAAGGGCCTCATCATCTGCACGGGGGACAACAGCAGCACTGGCACGGTGGAGGCCAACCAGTACGCGGGCGGCGTGGCCGGTACGAACAGCGCCGAAATCACCCGTGTGGATAACTACGCCTCGGTGCGCGCCAGCACAAAATATGCGGGCGGTATTGCGGGCGAGAACTACGAGGGCGGCAAAATCAGCGCCTGCGTCCATGCCCAGAATCAGGTCTACGCCACCAACGGCGAGGCGGGCGGCATCGCGGGCAATAATAATAAAGACGCGCTGATTGAGAATGTGCAGGTCAGCGCCGCCGTCACCGCGGCCAACGGCACGGCGGGCGGCGTCACGGCCACGAACTTCGGCATCATCGGTCAGGAGACCGGGCCGGAAGATAACAGCAGCGTAAGCGGCTGCACGATCACCGGCACGTCGGAGAGCATCGGCGCTGTTGCAGCGTACAACGGCAAGGGCGCGACCATCCGCAACGTGAAGCTGGCGGAAAACGTCAACGTGCGGTTCAGCACCCCGGCGGTCACGATTGGAGGCCTTGCGGGCATGAACGATGGTGCCGTCACCGGCTGCCGCGTTGAGAACGGCGCACTGGCACTGAACGACGGTCTGCGCGCGGGCACCAACACCGTCACGCTGGGCGGCGCGGTGGGCTGCACCACGGAGCACGGCACGGTCAGCAGCACCAACGTTCTGCTGGACCTTACACAAAATCTTGATAAATATACAAATTTGGGCGGCGTCGCAGGCCAGAACGACGGTACCCTGGATCAGTGTACCTATTCCGGCACGATGGGCGGCAACGCGGACACGGACGGCCTTGTCTCCGTCGGTGCGCGCAGCACCGGCAGCACGGTGGGCGGCATTGCCGGTCTGAACAACAACACGATCACCGGCTGTGAGGTCAAATACATCAAACTGCAGGTCAGCGGTATCAGCAACATCACCACGACCCAGACCGCAGACGAAAAGCTCGCCAGTGCCAGCCATGTGGGCGGCATTGCGGGCCGCAACAATGTCGAAATCGTCAACAGCTATGTCGCCACCGAGCGCAGCGGCAACGCGGGCAGCATCATCACGGCGCGTTACGGCTTTGTGGGCGGCGTCGCGGGCTCCAACAACGGCACTATCAAGGGCAGCGGCAGCAAAACTGTGCAGACCGATTTGATGCCCGAGTTGAAAAAGAGGATCGCTGACGGAGACACCAATGCAATTGTCGCTGCGCTGCGCGGCAACCCGGTAAATGGGACGGGCGCTACAGTTAGCTATGTGTCCAACTTTGTGGATCTCAAGGGCGTTGACACTGTGACGAATAAGGGCTACACGAACGTTTACAGCGACACGGGTCTGGCCGCTAACGATCTGCTTGTCGGCTTGCGCGGCAGCAATAAGGATATGAACAACCTTGCCAGCGGTCACTTGGGCGGAATTACCGGATTCAACGGCCTGAACGGCAGCATCAGCAGCACGGCCAGCGGTAAGTGGTTCGTCTATGCGGATAACGCAGCCCGCGATGATACCACCGTTGGCGGCATCGTAGGACAGAACGAATCCAATGTGACGTGGCAAAATAGCCCGACAGCAGATAGATGGTAAAGGGCAGTGCCGTAGCTGCATACACGACCGCCAGAAGGAACAGGTTGTTCAGCAAAAAGCCGCTGCCAATATGGTTTTTCAGCCACACATCACCGTCACGCAGCATCAGGAAGATGGGAACTACGATATAGTTGACATTGATGAACAGACCTGCCATAAACAGCGTGTTCAGCAGCTTGCGCCCCTTGAACCGGAAACGGGACAGGCAGTAAGCCGCCGGCAGCGCAATCACCAGCAACAGCACCAGAGCCAGTGCTGTGACCAGAACGGAGTTGAGCATATATTCGCCCATCTTGGCTCCATTCCACGCATTGACGAAGTTCTGCCAGTAGAATCCGGCAGGCAGTGCCCACGGATTGCCGTAGAACTCCGAGTTCTGCTTGATGGATGCCATAAACACCCATGCCACCGGCACAATGATCGTCACAGCCAGCAGGATCAGCACAAAATAGATGAAAAATTTGTACAGGCCCTCCGCCGAACGGGAGGATTTTTCTTCCGTTTTCTTCATGTTTTTCCTCCTTAAAACTCCAGCGGTTCACGGCTGGTGGCACGATTGACACAGGCGGACAAGGCGAACGAGAACAGGAAGATAACCACACCGATTGCCATGCTGTAACCGTACAGACCTGCATCTTTCTGGCTGTACATATAGTTCAGGGCCACATCCGAGGCACCGTTCGGCCCGCCGCTGGTCATCGCCTTGACGAACAGGAACGCCATATTGATGGTGGAAATGATAAAGAAGGTCAGGGTGGTACGGATGTTCGTCCAGACCAGCGGAATCGTGATCTGGAAGAACTGGGTCAGACGGCCCGCTCCGTCCAGATTGGCGCTCTCGTATAAGCTGGCAGGCACCGAGGACATGGAAGCCATATACATCACCATATAGTAGCCCACAGCCTGCCAGACCATTGCAATGATGATGGACGGAATGACCAGCTTTTCGCCTTTCCACAGGATGGGGTCGCTCATGTTGCGGAACAGGCCGATGATGCTGTTCAGCATTCCGTTTTCCGGCTTATAGATGGCAGAGAAGATGCCGGAGATGACGACCACCGACAGGATGTTGGGGATGTAGAAGATGATGCGGAAAAAATTCTGGCCTTTGATCTTCTCCCGGGTCAGGATGGCTGCAAACACCAGCGCAAACGCAAAGGTGATGATGGTAACGACCACCACCAGCAGGATCATGTTCTGCATGGAGCGGATGAACTGGTTGTCCTTCAGCAGATGCTGAAAATTTTTCAGCCCGACAAAGGTTTCGTTTGGCGAGTAGGCTCCACGCTCATACAGGCTCATGCGGAACACATTGAGGGTTGGCAAAATCATAAAAATGAAAAACAGGATGGTGGCCGGTGCCACACAGAGGAACACGAACCGTTTGCGGCTTTTATCCGTTCTCATAGGGGATTGACCGCTCCTTTCTTGATGGTACTGTACAGCCCAAAAAAGCGGAGGCGGTAAAAACCGCCCCCGCTGGGCAGGGCTTAATTACTCGATGATGTTGGCGCGCATCTGGTCGCTGGCGGACTTGATGCCGTCGATCCACTGCTGCTCGGTCATGCTGCCGGACACCAGAGAGTTGACAGGGTCGAAGAACACAGTGCGCACTTCCACGCCGGGGATGGCGCTGAAGGCTGCAAAGTTGCCCATGGCGGCCTTTGCGCCGTTGTCGTAGATGGAGTAGAACATCTTGTTGTCGCCTTCCAGACTGTCGGCGATGCCCAGCACAGGCTGGATAGCGCCGCTCTCGGCAAACAGCTTGCAGGCTTCGTCGCTGTACAGGTAAGCCACGAACTGCTTGGCGGCATCCTGATGCTCGGCACCGGCGGGGATCCATGCCTGCTCGAACCAGGTGTAGCTGTAGCTGTCGCCGCCGGCCTTGACAGCGGGCAGAGCGGTCATGCCCCACTCAAAGCCGTCTGCACGGGGAGCCTCGGCCATCTCGCCCACGATCCAGGTGCCGTTGGGCATGAACAGGGCCTTGTTGTCCAGCACCAGCTGCTGGTTCTGGGTAAAGTCCTGATCGTTGGCCTGTGCGGGGGTGATGGGGTTGGTGTAGGAGGCCAGCTTAGCCACGATATCAAAGCAGGTCTTTGCCTCGGGGGTGTCCCAGATGCCCTCGGTGTAGTGGGTGGCCTTGTTGAAGAACTCGGGGCCGCCTGCTGCGTACATCAGAGCATAGAAGAAAGCGTCGAAGTAACCGGTGGTGGGGTAGGTGAACAGGTAAGTGCCCTCAGCCTTTGCCTTTTCGCCCAGCTCCCACATCTCGTCCCAGGTCTTGGGCACGTCCCAGCCCTTTTCCTTCAGGAAACCGGCGTTGTAGAACAGGCCGCAGGGGCTGTAGAACATGGGAGCCAGATAGGTTTTGCCGTCGCCGTAGGGGTTGGTCAGGGAGGTGTCGGTAAAGCCGCCGGCGATCTTCTCGCTCACCTTCTTGCTCTCGCCGGGCACGGTCATGCTCAGCACATCGGTGATGTCGGCGATCAGGTTGCCCTTGATGAACTGCTCGGTCAGGGCAGCTTCACGGCCGGTGGCCAGATGGACCACGTCGGGGTAGTCGCCGCCCTGCATGGAGGGGCCGATGACGTCCTCCAGCTTCTTGTCAGTGGTCAGGTCTACCTTGATGCCGGTCTGGGCGGTAAAGGCCTCGGCGACCTTCTTCCACATATCAGCGCCGTAGCCGGTCTCGATGGCGGCTACCTTGATGGTAACGTCTGCAGCCGCCGCTGCGGAAGAAGCGGCGGTGGAGGATGCCACGCTGGATGCGGTGGAGCTGGAAGAGCCGCCGCAGGCAGCCAGACCCAGTGCAGCGGCGCCAACGCCGGCCGCCTTCAGGAAATTACGACGAGAAATACGATTCATAAATGCCAACGACTATGCACGTGGCTGGTACAGCTGTGACGAAGTGCCCGGTGATTTCCAATTAAAATACTTCAATATCAACCGTGACAAAACAACTTTGATTCCTTTTATCAAAGCCGCCCAACAGTATAATCCCAACATGACTTTCTGGATGTCCCCATGTTCACCCCCTTCATGGATGAAAATCAATCATTACTATTAGGTACGCAGTGACCGTAATCAAAATCAGATGCCGCCTTT
>ENA-UPWU01000969-UPWU01000969.1-human-gut-metagenome-genome-assembly--contig:-NODE-969-length-12370-cov-4.912308_pt1 | contig 12370 bp, 8 predicted proteins | sample MGYA00250058_ERZ773392 | MGnify/ENA primary metagenome ERZ773392 (study PRJEB29103, sample SAMN06112084) | human gut metagenome | biome: human gut; feature: ankylosing spondylitis patient; material... | reverse complement strand
TTTTTTTTTTTTTTAATGATACGGCGACCACCGAGATCTACACTCTTTCCCTACACGACGCTCTTCCGATCTGGATACATGCTGGAAAGCGGCAGCGACGTACTGACCGCGGAGGGGATACGCCTGCACCTGACGGAAAAATACCGCGGGATACCGGTGGAGGTGTTCCGCAGCGCAAGCTCCACGAATACCGAGGCAAAGGCGGCGGCGCTGCGCGGAATGCCACACGGAACGCTCATCGCCGCAAACGAGCAGACCGCAGGGCGCGGCAGGTTCGGGAAGCCGTTCTATTCCCCGGCGAACACGGGACTTTACATGAGCGTGCTGCTAAAGCCACAGAAGCCGCTTTCCGACTGCATGGGGATAACGATGGCGGCGGCGTGCGCCATTATCGACAGCCTGGAATCCGTGTGCGGCGTTCACGCTGGAATAAAGTGGGTGAACGACATTTTCTGCTCCGGCAGGAAGGTCTCCGGGATACTCACCGAGGCAATGAGCGACTTTGAAAGCGGCATGGCTGAATCCGTGATAGTCGGGATCGGCGTGAACATCAGCACGGAAAAATTCCCGGAGGAGATATCCGGAATCGCAGGCTCAGTGGGAGTATTTGCGGAGCGCAGCCGCCTGTGCGCGGACATCGCATGCAGGTTGCTCGACTACGCCGAGGATCCCTCGTCGCGCGGGCTGCTGGAGAAATACCGCAGCCGCTCGCTGGTCCTGGGGCGTGAGGTAACGTTCCGGCAGGGCGGCGCAGAGCGCACCGGAAAGGCTCTGAAAATCGACGACAGCGGCTGCCTTGTTATTGAAACTTCATCGGGAATTGAAACGCTGCGCTCCGGCGAGATATCCATCACCGGAGGATTCAATTAAATTCTGGTACTGTACGTGCAATAATATCAAAATAGGGCTGAGATCGTACTCAGCCCTGTAATTTTAAGGTAACCTCTAAAAACCGGGACACGAGCAGATTTCGTATATGACTTATATCAGATGCTAGGCGTCAAACCGCAGGAATACTTGATGTATTTCAAGGTTTGACAACGAAGCAGATGATATAAGTCATAGAAATCTGCCGTGAAGGAGGTTTTTAGAGGTTACCTTTAATTGTATTTGCACTCGAATCCGGTGAACTCTGCGGTTCCGCGAGCCGCGTAAAGTCCGGTCATTACGCCTGTGAAGCCCTCCGCGACCTCGCTTGAGAGATACTTTGTGCTTCCGTATCCGAGCTGAACCTCTCCGCAGAAGAAGCTGTAGCCGTAATTGTCAGCCTTTATCGTGAGCTTTGCAGAGTCGCCGCCGATGGGAAGCTCGTTCTGGCGGTGCTTTATTCCGCCGATGTTCAGCATGAGTACCGCCGTGCAGCCGCTCTCCGACTTTTCAAGGAGAATATCGTAATGCTCGTTTTCGGTGATGAGCACGGTAAGTCCTCCGACAACGCCTGCGCTTCCGGTCAGCTTCACAGTGGAGGTCATTTCCATGTTGAAATCACGCTGGCGCATTGCAATGAATGTGGGGGAATCCACGTCGTCAAGCGTGATATCCGAGCCGTGCAGCACCGCCTTGTCGTCTGACAGCTCGTAGTTTTCCATGACAGGGCGGCGCATGAAGCACCACTCCTTGTCCCAGGAGGTGTTCGCGAAAGTGAAAACCCGCTGCTCGTTCTGGGTGAAATCGCCCTTTATTTCGTAGCTCTCATCTGTGGTGCCGTCGTTTCCGCAGGTGAACCAGCCGTCCTTCCCGAACTTCACCGGCGTGAGGAACACCTCGCGTCCAAGGTGGTGGTAGGGTCTCCAGATATGCTGCTGACGGAATCCCAGGGACAGCACATGCCAGTCGCCATATTCGTCCTGGACAAGGTCGCCGTGACCTATTCCCTGAATGATGAACGGAGCCTTGTTGCGGTTGGTGAGAACCGGATTCTTCGGGTTGCCCTCGAATTTTCCCCAGACGGAATCAGCGCGGGCGCAGGTTATCATGTGACCGTACTCTGTGCCGCCCTCCGCAGCCATGAGGTAGTAAACTCCATTTATCTTGTAGAGATGCGGGCTTTCAAGGTAGCGTCCGCCGGAGCCCTGCCAGATGCAGCGGCTTGGGGAGAGCTTCTTTCCGGTGGCTAGGTCGATTTCGCACTGAACCACTCCCCCGACGCCGTTATCATCGGCGCCGTTGCTCATGAAGTAGGTGCGGCCGTCCTCAAAGAACAGCGACGGATCGATACCGCCCTGATCGACGTATATCGGCTCCGACCACTCGCCGTAGATATCGTCGGTGTAAACGTAGAAATTCTGGTGGGTGGTGTCGTTGGTAGTCACCATGTAGAATCTGCCGTTGCTGCAGCGGATAGTCGGCGCGAAAACTCCGCCGGAGCTGTTGATCTTATCGAGCATTACCTGGCTGGATCTGGTGAGCACATAGCCTATCTGCTTCCAGTTAACGAGGTCTGAGCTTTCGAACAGCGGAACTCCGGGGAAATATTGGAACGAACTGCACACCATGTAGTACTTTCCATTGTAGGAGCACACGCTCGGGTCGGGGTAGAATCCTTTCAGCACGGGATTGTGATATATCATCTGAGGACAGTCCTTTCGTATTTTATAGTCTATGCTTTGATTATAGCATGTCCAGGGTGGAAATCCAACCATGTTTCGGACAAAAACCAGCACAAAACGGACATAATATGAAACAGCCAGTCTTGACAAAATATGCCCTGATGGATTATAATAGTAATATTGACCGGACAAAACCGCGAAAATGTCCGGAAAACGGGGGTTAAAAACATGAAGCACAACGAGCAGTCGCAGCAGACGAAGCAGGCGCTATCCGAAGCGCTGAAGGCTATGATGAAGAAGAAGCCGCTCAACAAGATAACTGTGCGCGAGCTTGTGGAGGACTGCGGAGTCAACCGCAAGACGTTCTACTATCATTTTGAGGATATATTCTCCCTGCTGAAATGGACGCTCGACCAGGAAGCAATGTGCATGTTCGGGAAGTACGACCTGGTATCGCAGCGGCGGGATGCCGTGGATTTCGCGTTGGATTACATCAGCTCAAATCATGATATTCTGCATAACATAGTGCATTCGATAGGCCGCTCGGAGCTTTCGAGGTACTTCTACAACGACATCTACGAGCCGATACACAAACTGGTCTGCGAGGCGGTAAAGAAGCATTCCGTGACGGCGGAGGACAGCTATCAGGTGTTCCTGAGCCGTTTTCTGACCGAGGCTATCGCCGGAATACTTCTGGACTGCATCGAGCGTGACATGGGAGACCGCAAAAAGCTGGCGGAATATATAGCGGCTACCATCACCGGAGCTATACTCGGTTCGCTGGGCGTTTCAAAGTAAGCCGCAGTCAGGATTTGATTCGAAGCCGATAGCATTTTGAGCCGTCAGGAATATCGAACCACTACGTGCTCAACGGCGAACACCCAATAACGCTAATACAAACACTGGCAGGCTTTTCAGCCTGCCAGTTTAATATTACGCCTTCATACGCTTCTTATAATCCGCCTTGATCTCCTCAAGGGCAACTGCGTCCTGCTTACGCTTTTCCCTTGCGTCGCTCTGTATCTTCTGAACCTCGTCGATACCATTTACAATGGTAGTCCAGGTCTCCTGGAGGGTCTCCACCTTGATCGAAGAGCCGGAAGCCATAGCCGCGATCTGCTTGCTCTGCGCGACGGTGTTCTGCGCGTTCTTCTTGAGCATTTCGTTGGTCTTTTCGTCGAGCGCCTGCATGGAATCAGCTATTATCTTCTGGCGCTTGAGCATGATTGCCTGCGCCAGCGCCTGCTTGAATACCGGCATGGTGATGATGAACGCGGAGTTTATCTTTCTCACCAGGTTCAGGTTGGAATACTCCATGGTCTTGAGCATGGGAACCGTCTGAATAGCCACGTTCTCAGCTACCTTGAGGTCCATGACGCGCTGGTCGAGTATCTCGCGCATCTGGGTCAGGTTGGAGAGATCCATGCGTATCGTGCCGTCGTCCGGGTTAGCCTCGCACTTTGCCGTGTAGTCCGCGATGTACTGGTCAAGCTCCTTTACTGCCTGTTCTCCCGCCATGATGTACTTCACAAGCTCCTGGTAATAGCCGAGGTTCGCGTCGTACATGTTGTCAAGCTTGGTGTTGGCGTCGCCGATCTCGTTTTCGTACTTCTTGAGCTGAACGTAGATCCTGTCGACCTCGCTGCCCATCGTTTCGTACTTGCCGATGATCTTCTCAAGCTTCTTCTTGAGATTTCCGAAGAAGCCCGGCTTCTCGTCCTGTATCTCCTTAATATCGAACTTATCCATAATGCTCGCAAGTTCCTTGAGCATTACGCCGGTGTCGTTCACCTGGTCTATCGTCATGGATTTCAGCACCTGGTCGGAAGCCTTCGAGATCTCCTCTGCCGCCTCTGCGCCGAACTTAACGATGGTGTTGGAATCGTTGAGGTTGATGGTGCTCACAAGCTTGTCGATCTCCTCGCTGGTGGCAAGCTCCTGCTTGATCTGGTCAGCCGTTACCTGAATATTGAAGTTCTTCGCTTCCTCGATCTTCACATCGAGCGCAGCTTCCTCGGGGGTCTTTGCAAGAGTGGTCGCCGGAGCAGTCTGGGGCTGTGCCGCGGGCTGCATCTGAGAGCCGGGTGTAAACTGTAATCCCATAATCGTTTGTTCCTTTCGAATTTACTTTCTGAACAGCCTGCCGAAAAATCCGCCGTTCTTCTGCTCGGAGGGTATCTTAAATTTCGGCACCTCCATATTGTAGAGAAACTCGTTTTGAGTATGCTCCTCGAATGCGTCCGCAGAAACGAACGTTTCGAGATTCTTGTACCCCGTCGGGGTGTATATCAGTATATCAAAGCCGATAAGATTACACAGCACAAGCTGAATGCACTCCTCAAGAGAAAAGGTCTGCTCCACTGCGTCTATCCATATCAGCTTAGGGAGCTGCTTCGTGAAATCAAAGCTTTGCAGCAGCTTCATGAACTCCTTGTCGAGGTTCAGCCCGAAATGCATCACCGAGCACATAAGCTCGTCGCCCTGAAGCTTCAGGAACCCGCTGTCCGCCGCTTCCTGGAGCTTGAACAGGAGCATATCCTGTATTCTGTCCGGAAGGTAGCTGTAGCGGTTCAGCGAGGACGCCTTCAGCCGCTCGGCGTCGATTTTTCCGTTGCGGTAGAAGCTGCGGTAAACCGACAGGTCGGGATTCGCTGTCGGCTGCTGGTCTGCGGTCTTTACACGGAGAATAGTCTCCGGCGTGAGCCGCTCGCGTATCTCCTCCCAGTATGCCGCCGCGCTGCCGTCCTTTACTCCGCTTATCTTTGCGAAGATATTCGGCACCGTTACAAGGTTCCCGGAGGTCTCAAAGCCCTGCCGGAACCGCGCTTCCTGCTTCCACAGTATGCCTATCTCCTCAAGCGTGGTTTTCAGAGTGACGGTCTGGCTGTTCGGAAACTGGAAGTCCCGGAATATCCCCGCGTCGCCGCCGTAGAGCATGGTGTCAAGCTCTCGCTCCGCGGAATACGCCACCGTTGCGACCTTCATCTTGACCGCCTTGCTGGGGTAGCTTCCGCTCTCCCTGCTCTGCGGAAGCTGGAAAATCTGCATTCTGTTGTCAATGTTCTTGTCGACCGTGATATCCAGAAGCTGCTTGTTCGGCGTGATGTAGATAACATCGAACCCGCACCGCGACATGAAATGCAGGAAATACAGCTCCGACTGCGAGATATCCCCGTAATACAGCACCACCGGAATATCCGCGTACTGCACGGCGTACTTCCGCGCCTGGGTGCAGCGGTACAGCCAGGAAATAAGCTTGCTTCCGTAGTTGAAAACCACCGTCTGATTGCCGGTGTAAAGCTCGTTGAGCAGCTTGCGAAGCTCCGTTTGGGCCAGCGCGGTGCGTATCGGATCGCCGTTCAGCTTTATCAGCAGCGCCAGCTCGTCTATCATCTCGCCGGTGCTGTTCCTGCTGACCGTCCCGAGCTGCCTTATCTCCTCGGCGGTTGGGTTTTCCATCGGCTTTTCAATGAAAATAAGCTGCTTCTTGCTTCCCGCGAAGCCCTCTTTGAACTTCAGCAGCATGTTGTTGTACACCGCTTCCTCGTCATAGCCGATGAGCGCCGCGAAGTACACAGGGATAACCCCGCCCTCGCGGAACACTCCGCCGTTTTTAACGACGCGGGTGCGGTGTTCTGTCATGAAGTCCTCAAAGATACCCGCCGCTGTTGTGCTGAGCCGCTGCACGGTGTTCTCCACCTGCTGCGCGGAAGCCCTCATCTGGCTCATCTGAGCCGCCTTTGACAGGTCGATGTGCGCAAAATCCATCTGTATCATTCCGCTCATGGAGCCGGTCATATTCTGAACACGGTTCGCATGCGGAAACTTGTCAAAGTCCTTGTCCATGCCGTAGGAAACGTACACGATACGCACCCCGGCAAGGTTCATGATATGCAGGAAGTACAGCTCGCGCAGGCTCGCCGCGCCTATCAGCACCAACGACTGCGGACGTACCGCAAGGTACTTCATCAGCCAGCAGAATATCACGAGGTAGGTGTTCCTGCCGTTTGCGCCGCAGTTCCTTGAAGCCTCGGTGAGCGCCTCCGCCATGGTCCCGGCGTCGCATTCAATGCGCTGCGTCGAGAGCCACGACTGTAATCCCGCCTTCACCGACTTAACGTCGCTGAAATCCCCCGCGGCGTAGTTCGCGGCAGCGCTGACCTCCGCAGTGGAAGCCATGGGGATCTTCCCTTCGAAGAACAGACCGTTTTTCTTCGCCGCCGCGTAAGCCTCGATCAGCATATTCTTGAAAATATCGGCATTGTCGTAACCGGTATAACGTACAAATCCTGCGGAAGCCATTCTGTCTGTCCTGTCCTCTCAATTAATGTGTAAAGTGGGTTCCCGAAAAACCGTGACGGAGCTTCGGATCCTTTATGTGCTTGCCTGTATACCGTAGCGGCTGCAGAGCTTCACCAGCCCGTCGCGGTATCCCGCGCCGACTGCGGATATCCGCCACTCGCCCCGGTATATGTAGAATTCCATCGCGATGATGGTTATTTCGTTCGTGAGCCCCGGTATGTTGAACCTCACGCGTTCCCTCCCCTGGGAAAACAGCGCCACCCTCGGCTCCCTGACCTGCGAAAAATTCTTCACGCTGTCTCCGGAATAAACCGAGTATGCCACAGAAATGCGCTGCACCTCCGGCGGGAGCTTCGCCATGTCAATGGAAATATGCCCGTCGTCCGGGTAGTAACGCACCGCGCCGTCCGGGGAGCGCTCGTTTCCAAAGAACACAAGATCGCCTTCTCCGCGGCATTTCTCGTTCTCGTCAAGCAGGAATACATATGGGTCGATATCCGCGTTTCCGAGCCGCTGCCCGGTGAGGTACACCTCCACTGTTCCGGAGAGGTATCCCGCCGCCGGAACGCGCTGACCCTTCCGCAGCTCAAGAAGCTGTTCATCTGACAGCGGAGCCGCCCCCACGTCGGAGATCACGTCCGCCGGCTCCGGATTCACAGCCATGGCTGGAGCTGCGGCGGTCAGCGGAGCGTTCCTCGCTATCTGCGGAGCCTCGTAAATGAGCCGCTCCTTTACCGCCGGAGCATTCGCCGAGAACCTTCCGCTGAGGTATATCCTCCTTCGGAACTGCGAAACCAGAAGCACCTCCGAATAAACCAGCGAAGCGGAGCCGCTTCCGCTGACGAACACCCTGACGCTGCTGCGCCCAGCCGGGATATCCTGCGGCTCGAACCTCACCCCGGAGGCGGTGCAGACCAGCTTCGCCGGGGCGGAAATATCCACCGTCATAATGAAGCTGTTCTCCTCAGACGGGGAAAGCTCCCCGAGCTGAAGCGCCCGCGGGATACCGCACTCGCCGTCCTCCGCGCCGAAGCCGGAAACAGTGCCGAGCACCTCCACGCCCCTGATATTCACCGGAAATTTCGCGGTTATCGCAGGCTCGGAGAGCGCGCCTTCGGTTATCTCCACGCGAAGTCCCTCGAGGGTCACGCCCTGCGACGAAACCTCGATAACGCTGCCGTGCTTAGACCACACGGTAGCGCTGCTTCCGCGGAGAGTCAGCGGCTTGTTTATAACAACAGGTCCTTCGTACTCGCCCGCCGGTAGCGCGGCTGTTCCCCCCGCCGGGGTATTTGCAATTATATCTGACAGAGCTGACAAGCCGCTTCCCTCCTGACCGGTGCTGATTTCTGATTAATTACACGTTGACGCCGTAAGCGCGGCAGAGCGCCTCGAGTCCGCCCTGGTAGCCCGCTGCAACCGCGTTGAACTTCCAGTCGCCGTTGTAACGGTAGATCTCGCATACAACAAGCGCAGTCTCGATGGAGAACTCCTCCATGAGGTCGAAGTGGATAACTTCCTCGCCGTTAACGTCGTCGGGGTTGTCGATCTTAACTACTCTTACGTACGCGTTGGATACCTGACCGAAGTTCTGGTTGCGCTGCTGTGCGTCGAAAATCGTTACGGCAACTGCAATCTTCTCGATCTCCGGAGGGATCTTCGTGAAGTCGATGATGATAGCCTCGTCGTCGCCGTCGCCCTCGCCGGTGCGGTTGTCGCCGGTGTGGACTACCGCGCCGTTTCTGCCGTTGAGATTGTTATAGAATACAAAATCCTCGTCGCGGAGAACCTTGCCGTTTGCTCCCAGAAGGAACACGCTCGCGTCAAGGTCGAAATCGCTGCCGCCGTCGTACTTGTTGGTGTCCCAGCCGAGACCGATCCTTGCCAGAGTTACGGACTTGTCAAGACTTACGCGCTGACCCTTAGAAAGATTTACTGCCATTTTGTTTTCCTCCTTGAAAATCATATATGTTGTCCCCCGCGACCCCGCATTCTGCGGAGCCGCCGGGAATTTACCGAGCCTTACTTGTTGGAGACCGCCTTTGCGATACCCTTTCTGATGAGGTCCACCGGAATAATGGAGATCGCCATTACAAGCACCATCAGCCACTCGGCAGCATTCAGACCGTAGCCGCTGAGGATAGCGCCGCCGAGGTAGGTCATGAGTATCTGAACTACCGCGATTATGCCGAATACCGTAAGGAATCCCTTGTTCTTTCCGAGGTTATCGAACAGGTTCGCGCGGTCGGTTCTTGCGTTGAACGCATTGAACACCGCGATGAAGATGAAGAATGCGAAGTATGCGGTGTGAAGGAACATATGGGTCTCGCCCTCGATGGTGTTCTGACGGAGGAAGCCCCAGCTTTCGAGGAAGCTTACGCCGGGTACGTTCGGGTCAGCGTCGAAACTGCCGAGTACCAGAAGCGCGAGGGAAAGAATGAACGTCCAGCCTGCGCCGGTGATTATCTGGGACATCATGTTCCTGCTGATTATCTGTTCAGTTCTGCGCTTGGGCTTCTCGTGCATGAATCTGGAGAGAGCCGGCTCGCCGCCGAATGCCAGAGCCGCCAGCGTATCCATTACGAGGTTTACCCACAGGATCTGGATAACGGACAGCGGGTTGTCAATTCCGATGAGCGGGCAGATGAAGCTGATGAGAACCGCAGAAACGTTGATGGTGAGCTGGAATACAATGAACTTCCTGATGGAGTTGAAGATGGTTCTGCCGTAGAGGATAGCGCGGTCGATGGAGTTGAAGTTGTCGTCCAGGATAACGATATCGGACGCTTCCTTTGCGACTTCCGTGCCGCCGCCCATTGCGAAGCCTACGTCCGCCTTCTTGAGCGCCGGGGAATCGTTGACGCCGTCGCCGGTCATGCCCGCAACGAGGTCAAGCTCCTGGGCAAGGCGCACCAGACGGCTCTTGTCGGAGGGAAGCGCTCTTGCGATAACGCGGATATTCGGGAGCATTTTCTTGATCTCCTCATCGGAGAGCTTTGCAAGCTCGTCGGAGGTCAGGACAACATCGGTGTCCTTCTCGAGCAGACCAGCGTCCTTCGCGATGGCAACTGCGGTCTCCTTGCGGTCGCCGGTGATCATTACCACCTGCACGCCTGCGCCCTTTACCTCCGCGATGGCGGTCACGGACTCCGGACGCACCTCGTCGCGGATACCCACAACGCCTACCAGCGTCCAGTTGCTGCTGTCCGGAAGCGCGTCCTCGCCGAGAGCGTCCTCTGTGGTAGCGATAGCCAGCACGCGGATAGCGCGGTTTGCAAGCTCGTCTATCTGCTTGTTGAGCTGGGTCATGTCAAACGGCTTCTTCTCGCCGTTCACGTCCCAGTAGTGGGAGCATCTCTGGAGTATCTTCTCGGGCGCGCCCTTGATGAGCGTCAGGTCGTAGTCGCCTGTTACCTGGGTCGCGGAGTACTTGTTCGTGGAGTTGAACGGGATATTGCCGACCGCCTTCACGTTCGCGGAGCACTCGGTGCCTGCCGCAAAACCGAGTATAGCGCGCTCGGTGGCGTTGCCGCCGATCACCTTCATGTCCTTGCCCTCGCCGGAAACAACGGAGAGCGTGTTCTTATGGATAGACAGCGACAGAATATCCTTCAGCTTTCCGCCGATGTCGCCGAACTTCTTGGATTCGTTGAGAGCGCCGTCGATGAACGTTACCGCCTCGAGCTTACCCTTGGTGATGGTGCCGGTCTTATCGGAGAACAGGATATTCAGGGAGCCTGCGGTCTCGATACCTGCGACCTTTCTTACAAGCACGTTGTCCTTGAGCATCTTGCCCATGTTCTGCGCGGAAACTATCGCGATCATCAGCGGAAGTCCCTCGGGGACAGCCATTACGATAATAATGACCGCAAGCATTACGGACTGGATAACAGCCTCGAGCAGAGCCGCCCACTGGAAAACTCCCTCTGCGAACAGGAACGCTTCGATGCCACCCTCGCCCATGAACAGCGTCTTTATGAGCATCGCGACCGCGATAGCGATACCGCCGATGTAGCCGAACTTGCTTATGCCGTCAGCCAGCTTGCCGAGCTTCACCTTGAGCGGAGTCTCGCGGTCGTCGTCGGTCTGGAGTTCGCTTGCGATCTTGCCGTATACGGACTTGTCGCCGACTACGGTGACTTCCATTACCGCGTTGCCGGAACATACCACGCTTCCGCGGAACACCTTGTGCTCGTTGTCGAAATTGAGGCTCTCGTCGGTATCCTTCCAGCCCTCGGGAACTGCGAGCTTCTTAGCCTCGCGGCTCTCGCCGTTGAGTACGGACTGATCTGCCTTGATATCGCCGTCGATGATGATACCGTCAGCCGGAACCTTATCTCCGGACTGTAACAGAATAGCGTCGCCGACCACGATGTCGTTTATTGCCACCTCGGCGATCTCGCCGTTGCGGTAGACCTTGCACATAATGCGGGAAGCCTCTTCCTGGAGCTTCTGGAACGCGTTCTCGTTCCTGTACTCAGAGAAGGTGGAAACCAGCGTTGCAAGCGCGATAGCCACAAAAATTCCAAGAGGCTCGTACCATTCCGGAGCGCCCTCCTTGATGATCCCAACGCCGCCGAGCACTGCCAGAACAACGTTGATGAGCAGGGCAACGATGAGTATTTTTATCATCGGGTCGCCGAGGTTGCCCTTGAGCTTATCCCAGAAGCTCTCGGATGCCTGCTCCGTCATGCTGTTGTCGCCGTATTTCTGCCGCGACTCCTCAGCCTGCTTGTCTGTTAAACCAACCTGGTTCATAAATATTCCCTTTCTTTCAAAAGAAATCACCCAAAGGACTAATACACCGATACTTCGCACAGCAGACCGTCATCACGGTCGGTCATGCGGAACACCGCTCCGTCCCTGAGCTCTACCGCCTGTCCCTTCGGGACAAGCCTTCCGGAGGGAGAAGTCATGCCCTCCACCCCGTTGTTGACGAGCAGCCACATTCCGTTATGCCTGCAAATGTACGCGCGCATATCGGTGCCCGCCTTTTCATCATTGTGGACAGCGGAACTTACGTGCCAGTCGTACAGCGGCATGCCATCGTACGCGATAGCCTCGCCGTTGTCACGGTATACGCCGTTCCTGCCCCTCATCATGCTCTTGAAACCGAGCCTGATCACCCTGTCCCGGAGGCGTGTTCCGCAGAAGGGGCATACGGGAGCACTCTCATCTCTGAGAATGAACCATTTTTTCTCGCAGCCGGGATTCCCGCACTTCACAAGTCTGTCCCACGCGCGCAGGAGCTCACGCTCCCACTCCATCGCGGTCGGCCTTTGTGAAGGGTCGTGAAGCCCGTCCACGAACGCCCTAAGGATGCGCTTCAAGGAGCTTCCGCCCGAAGAAAAAGCCCGGCTCATTGCAAAGGAACCCGCCTATGGCCGCGTGATCTGCCGCTGTGAGGCAATCCGAACGGAAAATCAAAATTCAAACAGGCGCTGCGCGATCACAACCTGGAATATATCCTGAGCGAGGCGATCAACCAGCAGGAAAATGGAGATGCTGTAGTTGCGCTC
>ENA-UPWU01000967-UPWU01000967.1-human-gut-metagenome-genome-assembly--contig:-NODE-967-length-12372-cov-3.606832_pt1 | contig 12372 bp, 10 predicted proteins | sample MGYA00250058_ERZ773392 | MGnify/ENA primary metagenome ERZ773392 (study PRJEB29103, sample SAMN06112084) | human gut metagenome | biome: human gut; feature: ankylosing spondylitis patient; material... | reverse complement strand
CCCGGCACCTGAAGGTTGTCCCAACCTTTATCGTTGAAGCCGGTTTTCCAGAAATCCGTGGGACGTGCATCCGCATTGATGCGGACAAGGTTGGCACTGTGGGAGAGAACGGAAACCCCATCAAGGTTGATCTGGATCGGCAGCTTCTTAAGCCGTTGGCAGGAACCGGAAAGATGTTCTGCTACGATAGTCCGGAGTATGTAAAGGACATGGGTACGCCTGAACGCTATTACTCTGTATGCGAGGATTACAAGACTGGTCGTGTTTCTGGTAAGAATCTGAAGAACAAGCAGAAAGCGGTGTTCCTTGATCGGGACGGTACAATCAATAAATATGTGGGTTTCCTACGGAACATAGCCGAGTTTGAGTTGATGGACGGCGTTGCAGATGCAATCAAAATGATCAACGCCTCCGGTTATCTGGCAATCGTTGTTACGAATCAGCCTGTGATTGCCCGTGGGGAAGTGTCCTTTGAAGAACTCGAAGTGATTCACAACAAGATGGAGACACTTCTGGGAATAGAAGGAGCTTATTTGGATGCCATCTACTTCTGCCCACACCATCCGCATAAAGGATATGAAGGGGAGCGCCCAGAACTGAAGTTTGACTGTGATTGCCGCAAACCCAAACCTGGAATGCTGCTGAATGCAGCACGGGACTTTAACATTGATCTGTCGCAATCTTGGATGATTGGCGATGGGGAAAATGATATCAAGGCGGGTCAAAATGCTGGATGTCAGACTGCTTTGATTGGCTCTGAGTCCTACGGACAGACTGTGACGGTATCGTCTTTGAAGGACTTTGTAGAACAGTACCTGAAATAAGAGGGGGAGTACGACTATGCGTGAACTGGATAACCGATTGATGAGACATATCGACTTGTTGGTAGAACGATACCCTTCTTTAGAATCGGCAAGGAATGATATTGTTGCTGCATACCTTTTGCTGGAAGAGTCATATGAGAATGGTGGTAAGCTTCTTGTGGCTGGCAATGGTGGTTCTGCAGCAGATGCGGAGCATATTGTTGGTGAACTGATGAAGGGTTTCAAACTGCCTCGTAAGCCTGAAGCAGATTTCGCAGAAAAGCTGGTTGAAGAAAATCAGGAGCTTGGTTCTGTTTTGGCAGAAAATCTGCAGGGGGCACTTCCTGCAATTGCACTGGATGGTCATCCTGCCCTGTCTACGGCCTATATGAATGACTGTGAACCACTACTCTGCTTCGCGCAGCAGGTTAATGGTTACGGAAAATCGGGGGATGTGTTCCTTGGAATTTCCACCAGTGGCAATAGCAGGAACGTCCTGTTTGCTGCAACCACCGCCCATGCAAAAGGTCTGAAGGTCATTGGATTGACTGGCGCAAAAGACAGCAAGCTGAAGGACATGAGTGACGTGTGCATCAAGGCTCCGCAGACGGAAACCTATATGATTCAGGAACTGCATCTGCCGATCTATCATTGCCTGTGCCTGATGCTGGAAGATAAATTCTTTGCTTGATTATGACTAAGCCATGCACAAAGCATGGCTAGCAGATGAAGACGATAACTCACCATATCCATATCATGGAAAAGTGGAAACCCTTGCCTGGGCAAGGAGCCTCGGTTGGAGTAAACGTAGAGTGAGCAACAAAAACTTGTTGTGAATTATCGATTTTTGACGCTTAATAAAGCTATGTGACGTAAAACAAAGACTTTTCAAAATGCATTAACCGCTTTGTATCTGTTCGACTTTTTCCTTATCTTCCTGTATGGCTTGATTGGTTTTGCGAACCATTTCTAATTCAGCAATAAGATCAGCTATCCGACTTTCTGTTTCTGTAACTAATTGTCTTATCTTTTCAGGTTCAGTACCCAGTGAAATCCCCATTTTATCAAGTTGTGAAGCCGCTCTGCTATACGCCTGCAGGGCGGCTTCATTTTGCTTATAGAAGGTATCCTTCTGGGCAAGTGGTTTAGACGCATACTCCAACCAAACAGATTTATAGGTGTGGCACGCCTGCAGATTATGAGCCGTTGCTGCATAAATTTTGCTTTTGGAACGAAGCTCTGCAATCTTGTTGCGGAGCTTCATTTCTTCGCGTTGATATGCACTGATTTGTTTATCAAAGTCTGCAGCTGAATGTATACCATTATCAGCCATGCTGCCCAAGAGTTTTCCAAGCTCTTGGGCATTTGCAATTCCTGCACGGCGTTCCACATTAGCGACTCGACGGGCCAAACTGCTTTCAGAAGTGCCAACCTGCACCACACCTCCTAGCGACTGCGCCAGATCAGCGCCACTGATTGATTTTCGCGTCTTCTCGCTGCCAATTGGCACATAGCTATACTGCCAACCGGGATATAGACTGATTGCACAGCTTCCTTGCTCGACGTTTCGCTGTACATAGCGTTCCGGAATGAATAACCGCTCAATGTGATATTGCGGCAATTGCACCGTTACGCCGCGCAGGCTCATGGCCGTAATCTGATCAGCAGTCAAACTTACAATCAGTGGCTGCGCCAGATTTTCTTCATCGATTTGTCGAATCAAATCAGTGCCCCGAATTGTGCCATGTGTGCCGTCATCGTAAGTTATATCATACGAAAAGGCAGAGCCAATGTCAGCAGTTACTGCTCCGTCTGAGGTGGTATGGATGTGCCGATTATCCATCATCAACTTTGCAGAGTTCCCGTTCGCATCCTGTATTTGCAGCAAGACACCACGCTTTCCGGCAGAACATATCTGACGTGCCGTTAGTCTGACAGACGTATCGCAGCTTAGCGGATATTCCGTGGTCAATTCTCGATACAGCTCTACAACTGGTGTACTATGGCTTGTATCAAGGCCTTCCACTCCGCTTTTCATCGAAGCCTCCAAGCCGCCGAGGGTAAATCCATCTCCTAAAGCATCCGCAGGTATCCATGTGCCATCTAAGTTGACAGCCTTATACAAAAGCTGTCCGGATTGTTTTTTTACTCGTATCTTAACCCCCTCGAACTGCAGAAGCTTTGCAAAGTCAGCAAAGGTTGAGACATTCGGAAGTATCTTAGCTATGCGCTCACGAATAAATAGCTGTTCGGCAGCGTTATCCTCTAAGCGCTCCACGAGGCCGGTATACGTAAACTTGTCGGAATCAGCCAAAGATGTATCTCTGATCGCACGTCCCGCGCCCTCTAGCAAGTAAGTCATGTGCTTGCCTCGCTGGCAAACAGAAATGCCCAGTTCCTGCGACATTTGCAGAAACTGGGCATAATTCGTGGCACGCTCCAGGCAAAAGTTAAGCTTCTTGCGGACTTCAGTGCGATTGCTGGTTGTGTGTTTCTTCTGTATGTAAGTGGGGTAGAGCTGGCCTAGCTGTTGCGGATCTTTAATAACAGACAACTGTGATTCCATGCAGAGCCGATCAGAGATACTACGGATTTGCTGCGCGGTGCGGTAGGGAACAGTGCGCAGCTTTTTGTAATCATAAAAAGAAACGGCGTTGATAATAATGTGGTTATGTATGGAATCTTTATTGATATGGGTAGCAACGACAAACTCGAATTTTCCATCGGTAAATTCCATTGCAAGCTTGCGGCCCAGGTCATTATAAACCGTTATAGGAATAGTATCGGCCGCAACCACCGCCTGGGCTTCGGGCTGCATCAGCAGCAGGTCCTGCCATTGCTGCAGTAACGGAAAAATCAAGCACTGCAGTCTGTGGGGCGGTATTGTAACCTGAAATCAATTCCTGCCCATCGGTTTTGTCCGGATTTTCTATGTAGTTGATTGCATCGCCAAGCCGAACTTTTACCGCATGAATTTTGGTGATAGCCATAGTAGATTCCTTCTATGTAAGAAACAGGTGAAGATTGTCACTCAGGGCTTGCGAAAATCATCAATAACAGACAAAAACGAATAGCTATTTTCACATGCCCACTTGCTAAAAATATGATTGGATTTTGCATAATATTCCGTTGCATACATATTAGACTAGTTTTCGCAGAGCTTTCACCAATCGTTCCTGATAGAGCGACTTCATCTGTAAATATTCACGCCGCAACTGCTCAACATCGTTGGTGGTAACAGATTGATTCGTGTTGCAGCGTTTAGCTACTTGGTTAATGTTACTTGAGATATGACTCAAGCTAGAAGAAATTTCTTTTATAACAGAAAAATCCTAATGCTTGACTTTGCCGGTAAGCAGCATTTCCCGACAATAGGCAGAAAAGTTCGACATATCAGATTCCACCATTTTGTTTTGGATTATTTCTAATTCTTGTTCTGTAAAGTATAGTAGCTTTCCGATTGAACGCTCGCGATTCTTTTTCATTGGCACAATTCTCCAAAGGAAGTCTGGCTTCAAATTAAAGAAGCTTACGGGAAAACGGGTTTTAGGGTGTCCCTAAGAGGCATGTGTGTATAAACACATGCAATGCTTGCTAACGTTCGCTTTCGCTCACGTTACCCCTTCGGGCCGCCCCGGCGGTTCTTCTGGCGAAACCAGAACAGCCCGGCTCCGATAAAAACGATGGGCAAAAAGTCCAGCACATTCCAGAACGGATTTTCTGACTTTTTGCTCTCCGGTACAGGTTGAGAAGGGGTTGGCTCCGGGGTCAGCGTTGCAGACGGCACAGCGGTAGCTGGTGCATTATAGGCTGCCGCTCACTGTACAGTGGTGTTCTCGTCATGGCTGGGCGTACTCAAATCAGCGTCTGGATTTTTTGTGTCCGTTACTGTCAGGCGAAAGCTTGCGCCGTCATCGGTATTCAGCTCCTTCTGCTCGCACTCGAACTGGTATCGTTTCGCCGCATCGCCTGCAACGCGGGCAGATAGAAACGCATACAGTCCGCTGTCAGCTTCCGTACAAACGGCGGCCAGTTGGTTGGATTCGTATACATCCAGCGCGTATACTGTACCGCTGTACAGGTTCTGCAGGTAGACAATACAGTGTTGGGAAAAGCCAGCGGGTGCTGTCAGATACGAACTGATCTGGGCAGTCTCGGGCAGATAATCAGCGGGTAGTTGGCGCAGCGGCAGCGGCGTATAATAGCGTGTCTGCCCGGTTACTTCCGTGAACCAACTCTCATCTGCAAACTCATATTGCAGCTCATACTGACCACCAGCCTCGACCCGCAAAAAGGTGGTGCCGTCAACCTCGCGCAGCGGCCAATCGTTTAGTGCATCGTATTGAACAGCGGCATTGCAGTAATAGGTGCCCTCCGGCAGTGCCACAGTCTGGCTATACTGGTTCAAGCCGTTCAGCGTTACAAGAACAGCGTCCGTGTCGTTGGGACCGCTGCCCAGCGTAATCAGCACGGAACGTTCCTGCAGCTCCGCGGGAATATCTACTAAGGATACCGTCACCTCTCCGTTTCCCGCAGCAAGGCAGTGCGGTGCCAGCACCATGATAAACGGAACCAAAAGCAAAATCGCCAGAACTCTTTTCATAAAAGCCTCCTTAAAATCCGGCATAGGTAAAGTAATGGCAACCGCGGCTCTCCATCCATGCGTTGGACATGTTTACGCTGACGACGTAGCCATAACAGCATTCGATCCACGCACCACCGCCAAGCGCCATCTGCACATGACCTTGCTCACCGCCCGCAGCATAGACGACCCGCAGGTCGCCCGGCTGGACCTCAGCAGGGGAGATTGCCCGCAAGTCACCGGTGCGGCCATAGGTGGCTGTATTACCGGCTGAGAACGGCAAGCCCTGTGCCCAGTAGCAGTACTGCACAAAGCTGGAACAGTCTAAATTCATCCCGACGCTGGCATTGCCGGGGCCACCGCGCAGCGAAGAGGGCTGCCCGTACACAAAATGACCTTGGCAGCTAATGGCAAAGGCTACGACCTGCCCGCGCGCAGTGTCGGGGTCAATGTTCAGCCCGGCCAGCAATGCCTGCAGCTCTTCAGCAGTCAAAGCGGAGCCTACCGAAAGGCACTTGATACCGTCCGCAACGCCGTAAAGCGCCTCCCAGTCCATGCGATACAGCAGGGATGCCCATTCCACGTTGCCATAAGTATCCGCGCCGTTCTCATACCAGCCCTTGAAGCCCGCCGCACCGGGCGGCAGCGTTACAGATTTCGTAAAGCGGGCAGTGACCGCATTGCCCGCATACTCATTGCCGTACTGGTCCTGCTTGATGACTGTACGTGTCAGCGTGCCGTCGTTGCTGCTTGCGGCCAGTGCTTCCAGGTTGCCCGTGCCGCCGTTCGCACCATTGGGGACTTCGGTTTCCGGGTCAGCATAGCGGTCATAGCCGGTCAGGTAAATGGTGCAGTTCAGATCATAGTGGCCGTACTGGCCGTCGTGCAGCTCTCCGGGACACCATGGGATAGCGGTTGCGTTGGCAAAGGTCACGGTATAGTCCTTCGTCATGACCTCGTCGCCGTCGGTGGTCTCCACTGTAAAGGTGGCGGTGCGCTCGTTCGGAGCATAGAACCAATCATTCAGCTCGCCCTTGTAGAGATTCGCGCTTTCATCCAGCACGATGCTGCCGGAGCAGTCCTCTGCGGCAATTTTGCCGTCGACAACTTGGGTGTAGTCATCCGGCAGGGTACACAGCTCTGACTGGGTGGCCCCATCCGGGAAAATGACAGGAAAAAAGACGGTCACATCGTGTGTGCCGTCTTCGATCCATTCGGGGTGGCTGCTGCCTTCCGCGTGATCGTCACTCCATTCCCATATTCCGTTGCGGTAGTGCCCGCATTCTTCGTTGCCTTGGGCACAGGTATGCGTTTCGCATCGGTACTCTGTGATGGTCACGGTCTCGCCCTCGCTGCGGTAGCCATTGACGCAGCCGCCATAGCTGATGCAGGAGTAGGGCGCTGACTCCCGCGCGGTAATTTCCATGCCGTAGGCTGTCAGGGCGCGGCAATATTGGGTAAATGGCACGTCGTCCGTAAAAGCCGCAAGCTCCTGTGAACTGGGCCAGTCCTGCTGATAATAGACCGCGGCCATCGAGATGATCTCTGCAGTGTCATTGTAGATGCCGTTGGCGTAGCTCCAGGTGACGCCGTGCTGCATATTGTTGCTGTGCTGGCCGGTCAGTGTGTCGTAACCGTAGGGGTTGCCGTTGGGGTCAACATCGTTGCGAAAAGCCCTGCGAAGCTCATCAGTGGCAGCTTCATTGCGATATGTATTGATGCTTTCGACAAGCTGCTGAATATCCTCCGGCCTGTCGGCACACAGCGCGCTGGTCGTTGTAGTACCACTCATCTGGCCTAGCAGCCCAATAATCAGCAACAATAGAATGATTACGCCACAAATAAGCGCCGTCCTGCCGATAGAAGCCATCGCTTTGACAGGATGGGCAAAGAACCGCGCCACTCTGATTACGCTATGACCGGTCTGAAAGCCTGCATTACTGATGATACCCGGCGCACGGTCAGCAAAATCATCCGCGCTGGTCGAGAACGACTCCGCATAATGCAAGGCCGTCCTGGCACCGGCAGAGCCGATTTGTACGGCAGAACTTCCCAACTCCATCCGCAGCACGTCGCCGCCTGTGTGCAGTACCTCCTCGGCGGTGCGCGTGCCGTCCTGCATATCCTTGATGCCCTTCACGGCGTAGCTGCCCAGTATGCCGACGTCCTCCGCAGCAGTCCCGAGAAACGTCTCCTGCATAATCAGTTCCGCCGCCGCGCCGTGTACGCCGACATCCTGCGCTGCATCGGTGGCAAAATCCTCTTGATAGCTTACCAGCCCGCTTGCACTCGTGATGCCGTGCGCTGCGGCTGCTGTGCCGCGCATGGCAGGGGAGCGGTAGCCGTTTGTCTGCTGATTGCACAGCAGTTCGTAGTAGGCATTGCTGCGGCTGGCCCGGGGCGTATTGGTGCCGGCGATATATTTCCGGTTGCCATCGGCGGGAGGTGATAAGCTTTCTGCTGCATCTTCGCTATCGTCTGAAATGACGTCTTTCGTTTCACTTACATAATCGTCATTTGATAGCAGTGATTCGGCTTGCTTTTCAGTATTATCCAGTAGTTCCTCGCCGTTTGATGCTTCATCTACCTGATTGTGCAGGCTTTCCGATAAGTCAGTATCGGTATGGAATAAAGGTTTGTAGCTATAATTTTGCGTGAATAGTTCTGACATGGCAGACTCCGTGAGGTTGTTTTTAGAGATGTGCTGGTGTAAGCATAACGTATTAAGACTTTCGATTAGGAGATGTATCCATCAGCCTGAACAGCTCGGTATCCTTCGGAAAATCGTTGTTGAAGGGTACCACCGTCTTAGACACGATCAGAAGTCCGCTGCCGACCTCTGCATTCTCGATGTACCGCTTTTCCTCGTTGGAAATGTGCAGCAGCCGCGCCAGATCGTTGGCATCGTCGGGGGACTGGTTCAGCAGCTTGATATATCCGCAGTCGGACAGCATTCGGCGTGCGTCCTCGTTGTCCAGAACCGAACGCACGTGCTGGGTGATGGAGGTCAGAATCGCACCCCACTTGCGGGCGCGGCTGGACAGCTGAAAATAAAAGTCCGTGCAGTCCTTGTTGCCCAGCAGCTGCTGGAACTCGTCGGTAAACACCCAAGTACGGCGACCCAACACGCGGTTCCGAGTGATGCGGTTCCAAACCTGATCCAGTACGGTCAGCATGCCGATAGACTGCATCGACTTGCCCAGCTTGACCGTATTAAAGCAGATGCAATGATTCTGCACGTTCACATTGGTCTGGTGGGCAAACAGGTCCATGGAGCCACTTACATATAGCTTCAACGCCGTAAGCAGTGGCTTGACTTCCTCTCCCTGCAGCGCAAGATTTCTATAAAAGTCGTGCAGCGTTGGCATTTCCTCGCGCTTGGGATTTGCCATATAGCGCTGATAGGTCAGGCCGGCAGCTACATCAATAAAGGTTCGCTCCTGGGGCGACAATTCGGAGCTGTGTAGAATGAGCTGGCAGAAATTCTGCAAGAACTGACTTTTCAGTCGGATGGGGTCCTCATCGTCGCCGTAGTCCTCGGTAATGTCCATGGGATTGATATGGGAGGGGCTGGACGCGGAAATGTCAATCACTACGCCACCCATGGCTGTAACGAGATGCGTGTACTCCTGCTCTGGGTCGATGAGAACAATATCATCATCTGGCCAGCGAAGCATGATATTGGTGACCATCTGCATTACGGAGAAAGACTTGCCGTAGCCCGTCATACCCAGTACCATACCGGCAGGGGCGGGCAGCAGCTTGCGGTTACACAGTATCAGATTCTTACTGCGGGCGTTGATGCCCTCGTACAGTCCGCCCGGCTGGAACAGTTCCTGTGTGGTGAACGGCACATAGATGGCCGTGCTGACGGTTTCCAGCGTGCGCTCCAACCCGAGCCATTTCTTGCCAAGCGGCAGCATACTGTTCATGGCGTTGCGCTGCTCATACAAAGTGCTGTCGAAGCGGCAGGTCTGCTGCTGTACGGTGCTGCAAATGCGCCGCACGCGCTCGTCCAACTGCGCATTGGAATCGCCATAGGTATGAATGAGGATGCAGACTTTGAAGATTTTTTGGTTTTTGGTTGTAATGTCATCCATCATCTGCTCTGTGTGGTGCATTTTGGATTTCAGATTATAGCTCACAGCTATGCTGGCAGGCATATTTCGCTCGCGTGCTTTGGCAATGGCATCGTATTCTTCCTTGTGCATATAGGCAAGCTTTTTCTCAATTTCCTGGACAGCTTCTGCCTGGTCCATAGCGTCAACATGCATTGTGATGACGTGGTCAAAAGGAAGTTCGGACAGCATAGAGAACAAACCGTTCTTCATTTCCGGTGCTATGCCCCGCAGATACATTGTCTTGCCGATTTTATCGCCAAACTGATAGCGGTCACGGTAGACGGCGCGCGAGTCGTCATGCTCCGGGTGCCAGTTGTAAGAGCTGGGTGAAATAAAATCCTTCGTAGTAAGGTCATCCTCAGCCAGCAACCAGTCATAGGAAAAGCTCATTTCATCATTGGGCCGCATGATGCCTTGTAACAGGTTCAGGCGCTCAATGCCGGACAAGATGCGCGTACAGCTGACCATACGCTTGAAGTGATCGGCAATACTCTGTGTGGTTTTGTCCGGTGCCATATGGTACAGTCCATATTGGCGCGTTGCGAATGACGAAGGCTTTGCCCTTGGCGACCTGATCCTGACTTTCGGTCAGGCCGCTGTCCTTATGGATGTGGTAGTTGCCGTTGTAGGCCGCGGTATCACTGGCAAAGGTGGTTTTCTCCACATACCAGCCCTCATCTGCATATGTGACCAAATCCCCGCTTTCCCGCTGCCTGTCGGCTTCTGAGGAAAACATATCATCAATTGAGGGCATCTTCATCGCGTTCAAAAATTTGTTCTTCGCGGCCATAGCCGGAAACCTCCTTCGCAAATTCAATATAGGCCTTTGCACTGTTGCTTTTCGGGTCGTACAGAATCGTCGGCTCTGCATTGGCCTGGCTCTCCTGTACCTTCACGTTTCTGGGAATCTCCGTCGTGAAAACGTGAATCTTATTGCCGTAAGTGCTGCGGACCTGCCCGCAGTAGTGGTCGGAAACGTTCGTGTGCTCGGTCATCGTCAGAAGAATGCCCTTCACCCGCAGTCCGGGGTTGGTTTTACGCTGCACATTCGCAATAGAGGACGTCAGCCGCGACATGCCCACAACGGAGAAAGGCTGCGCCTGCATCGGGATAATAATTTCATTGGCGGCGGCCAGCGCATTGGTCAGTAGCAGGCCAACAGAGGGGGAGCAGTCGATCAAACAGTAGTCGTACTGATTGTTGTACTGCTCCAGGCAGGATTTCAGAAGCACCTCGCGGCACATCATCGTGCCCATGGCCAGCTCAAAGCCCGCCAGCCGCAGATTGGACGGGATAAAATCCACCCGTGCGGCAGCCTCCTTGCGTCCGGTCTGGTAGACACACTCCCGATTTCCTATCGGCTTTTCGCAGGAGGTCTTCATCAGCAGCTCCGTAATGGTTTGGTCAAGGTCCTTTTCCGGTGGGATACCGCAGTAGCAGGAAAGATTGCCCTGCGGGTCAAAGTCCACCATCAGGACGCGGTAGCCCTGCTGGGTCAGGGCAATGCCGAGGTTATACGTTGTGGTCGTTTTCCCCGTGCCGCCTTTCTGGTTTGCGATTGCGATTGTTTTCATCTTGTTTCCTCCAAAATATCATCCATGCTGATGCAGTGTGCGCGGTACTCCTGCATGTACTGCACCAGTGTGTCGTTGTAATCCTTGCCCATCGGCGGCGGGCGGTCCTCCACGGCTTTGCCGCTGCCCGCAAGGTGCGCAATAATATCCTGCGTTCGGGTCCGCCCTGCGTTGTCGTTGTCCAGACAGAGGACGATTTTGCAGACAGCCGGGAAATACTTCAAGAATGCATCCAGCGCCGCATAGTCCGTACCGCCCAGCGCCAGATAGTGGACGCTTCGCCACGGCCCGGTATGCTGCATGAGCTTTAGAGATGCACCGGACATAGCGTCAATGGGGGCCTCGTATACCTCAACCGTGTCGGCCTTAGTGCTGGCCTGTATGTAGAACGGGTAAATCTTCTTGCTTCCGGGAATATCACGCCGGAATTGCAGCTGTGTACAGCCGCGCAAGCTGCCGCCTTTCGCAACACCCTCACCATCACGTCCAACAAATACGCAGTTCGGGTGATTTTTGAAGCTCGTCTGGTACAAAATACCCTCCTTGCGGCAGAACGCCAGTACATTGGGGTGGATACAGCGCCCGCGTAGATACGCCATAGCTGCATAACTGTTTGCGTCTGGCTTGGGCAGCTTGAAATCTCGTGGTGCTTCCGGTTCAGCGCGCGGCTGCGGCAGGCTTACAGGTTGGGAAGAATGAACGACGCCGCCTTGGATGCGGTTGATCTCCCGCACAGCCTCAACATAGGGAACCTTCTCGACGTCAATCAGATACTTCAGCGCCGTGCGCCCGCGCAGGCCAATGCAGTGCCAGCACCATAGGCTGTCCTTGCTGATGGTCAGCGAACTGTGTACCTTGTGGCGGTATTCCTTGCCCACGAGCTTCAGGTTGCCTGGCTCAACGAGTTTGAAGTAGGTCAGCAGGTCCAGCTCCTTCGCCCGCGCGATTTCTTCTTTCGTCACCCCGGCCATACTCTACACCCCGTATTCTGTTTTTCAATCTGTTTTCTGTATCGTTATAATCAGTCTAATTACTATCAGTCTTATTTGCGTGTGATAATCACATCTCCAGAAGTGTGAAAATCACACTTCAAGAAATGTGATTTTCACATTTCTTGATTTATGACGAAACAGCAAAGTTTTTTACGTAAATCAAGCTGGGCTTTCCCAACCCTTGGCGCTTGCGCTCAATCAGACCTGCATCCTTTTCCAGCTCGAGCATAAGGCGGCAAGCCTTCTGGTTGGCACAGCTCAAGGCCTCCATGATTACCTCGGTGGTGAAGATGATGTAGA
>ENA-UPWU01000963-UPWU01000963.1-human-gut-metagenome-genome-assembly--contig:-NODE-963-length-12387-cov-29.714460_pt1 | contig 12387 bp, 7 predicted proteins | sample MGYA00250058_ERZ773392 | MGnify/ENA primary metagenome ERZ773392 (study PRJEB29103, sample SAMN06112084) | human gut metagenome | biome: human gut; feature: ankylosing spondylitis patient; material... | reverse complement strand
ATAATAGACGCTGTATAATCAGATCCACCTCTTCCCAAGTTGGTTACTTCTCCCGTATTCTTATCGGTAGAAATAAATCCCGGCACCAGAGAAACCTTTGGTATTTCACTGAAAGTCTCACGCACCAGTCGATTCGTCAGCTCTGAATCAAGAATATGTTTATTATGTTTCTTTTCGGTTTTAATGAAAGTACGGGAATCGAACCACACTGCTCCCTCAATAAGAGTAGCCACAATGATGGAAGAAAGACGTTCACCATAGCTCACAATCGTAGCAGAAGTTTTCGGAGAAAGGTCACGAATCAAATAAATACCCTGAAAAATATCCTTCAATTCGCTCAGCAGTTCGTTCACCAGATCCAGAAGCAACTCTCTTCCCCGCCCTGCCGGAATCACAGTGTACACCATTTCAATGTGACGGTTCACGATTTCCTTCATTTCCTTCTCATAAGCATCATCGCCCGAAGCGGCCATTTTCGAAGTACAAATCAGTTTATCAGTAATTCCCCCTAATGCGGAAACGACTACAATTACTTTGTCATCTATACCCTCTACTATACGCTTGACACTTAACATGCTATTGACAGAACCTACGGATGTTCCGCCGAATTTCAATACTTTCATAGGTTACCATTAATTTTTAGTCCGAAACCCAATGGTCTCGGTATATCTCCGTAAGGCCTTACACTACGGCACAAACGGAAACAATGAATTAAAATAAATCTTGATTGAATAAAATAATTGAAAAGTCTGCATCCGCAGACGTGTATCACGTAGAAACACCAAACATACTATCCTCACCCCCTAGGGGTCATCCCTGTGGTAGATGTAATGAAAGGCATATACCCATGCCCGTTCAACAAGATGATATGAAGACAGTGTACAGTCATAGATTATTGTTTTTCCGTTGGCAAATATAGCAACATTTTTCTACAAACAAACAAATAAATGATATTTTTTTGCCAGTATAGAGAATAAGCATAAGATTTCGTACCTTTGTAAAGAATTAGTGTAACAAATATGGCAAAAGAAAAAACGGTCTATGTCTGCACAAACTGCGGACAAGAATCTCCTAAATGGGCTGGGAAATGCCCCTCCTGCGGACAATGGAATACATTTGTGGAAGAAGTGGTGCGCAAGGAAGCTCCTGTAGCCAAGCACGTGGCACACGGCATCGAGTCCGTACGCTCCAAACCTCAACGTCTGACCGAAATAGAATCGAATGAAGAGCAACGCATAGACATGCTCGACGAAGAGCTGAACCGTGTATTGGGAGGGGGACTAGTGCAAGGTTCTCTCACCCTGATTGGAGGAGAACCGGGCATCGGAAAATCTACTCTGATACTCCAGACGGTGTTGCGGCTTACCCACAAAAGAATTCTCTATGTATCCGGTGAAGAAAGTGCCCGCCAGCTCAAACTTCGGGCCGTCCGCATTCCGTACCCGGAAAATGACAATCTGCTGATAGCCTGTGAAACCTCATTGGAACAGATTTTTACCCATATAAAGAATGCGGCTCCCGATTTGGTTATCATCGACTCCATTCAGACGATTTCTACCGAAAATATTGATTCTTCTCCCGGCAGCATCGTGCAGGTAAGAGAATGTACTGCTTCCCTTTTAAAGTTTGCCAAAGAAACCGGCACACCGGTTATCCTCATCGGACATATCAACAAGGAAGGAAGCATCGCCGGACCGAAGGTATTGGAACACATCGTCGATACCGTATTGCAATTCGAAGGAGACCAGCACTACATGTACCGCATCTTGCGCAGCATCAAGAACCGATTCGGCAGTACGGCTGAACTGGGAATCTACGAAATGAGACAAGACGGACTACGGCAGGTGAGCAACCCTTCCGAACTGTTGCTTACCCAAGACCACGAAGGCATGAGCGGTGTCGCCATCGCCGGTGCCGTGGAAGGTGTACGCCCCTTCCTGATAGAAGTACAGGCATTGGTCAGCACAGCTGCTTACGGGATGCCACAGCGTTCCGCCACCGGATTCGACCTGCGCCGTATGAACATGCTGCTGGCTGTACTTGAAAAACGTGTCGGATTCAAGCTGGCTCAAAAAGACGTGTTCCTGAACATTGCCGGAGGGTTGAAAGTCAACGACCCCGCCATAGATTTGGCAGTTATCAGTGCCATTCTTTCCAGCAACATGGATGCAGAAATTGAAGCAGGCGTATGCATGGCAGGAGAAGTAGGCCTGAGTGGAGAGATTCGTCCGGTCAACCGCATCGAACAACGTATCAGTGAGGCCGAAAAGCTCGGATTCCAACGGATGCTGATTCCCAAGCACAACCTGTCTGGCATTGACCGAAAGAAAATAAAAATCGAGCTCATCCCCGTAAGAAAAGTGGAAGAAGCTTTCCGGGAATTATTTGGATAACCCTTTTCACACCATAAAAAACGCCTGTGCGCTTTGAAGTATTCTCCATGCGCACAGGCGTTTTTTATTCAGTATCCTATCTCAATACCCGTTATTTCTGAACGGCATTTTCATAAGGAACCATTTTTTCCAAGTTTGCATTTGCCTTTTCAGGTTCTACGCTTGCAACTTTCTGGAACCATTCTTTAGCTGCTTCCGTATTTCCAGACAACCAAGCCAATACACCCAAGTTATTGAAAGCACGCGAATCATCTTTCACCTTATCCATATAAGAAGCTGCCTTCTTAAAGTCACCACTGATAATGTTGGCTGAAGCTGCATTCACATTAGCCGTTACATCTTCCGGATAGGTGTTAGCCGCAATTTCATACACTTCTTTATATTCCTTTGTTCCAGGCTGATACATAGCTGCCACACGATACATTTCCTGCAAACTCAACAATTTCGGATTGGTATAAATCAGGCGGGCTGCTTCAGAGTTCAAGACTTCTCTCACTTCGTAATCTACCGACACGCTCAAACGACGCAGACGAGGATAATACTGGTTCATCATCGTACGATAAGTAGTCATCCCCAGTGTAGATTTCAGTCTAGCTTCACGTACATCCAGATTTTCATACTTCTGAATTACAGCCAAAGCCTTTTCCGCATAAGCAGGTTTATCTTCTTCCAGCATTTTCACCAAAGTCTCCCAATCTTCCCCTGCAGAAGTCACATGCAGCACTTCCTGCGGGAAATTATATCCACCTTTCAGGTTCAGCGCAAACGATTCCGCACGTTGCTTAGCTACACGGTCATTGGTACGAACCGAGCCATCGGGTGAAGAGTATCCACATACATTGATCGACTTAAATGTAACCAAGTCTCCATCTTCCAACGGATCCAGAATCTCTTTCAGTTTCTGCAATTCACTACGGTTATTCTTGTAATCCGCGTCAAAAACCGTCTTGCCTACCGGAAACTCAATAAACAGAGTACTTTGCTCTGAACGTACTTTCAGCGGTTCTTCTTTCGGTGTCAGGAAAGAAACCATTTCCTTGCAAGGATCACATACCTCAAACTCGGTGGGCAATGCCGGAGTTTCTACTGCTACATCCGGCTCAATCACCGTAATATCCAGCAAATCGACCTCACAACATTCTTTTCCTTCTTGCAACAGAATCATGGAAGCATGATCCATCCATGCCTGATAAGGAATAGAAGCCTGATAACGTACTACGTCTTCCCGGTTTTCCTGACGTCCGTGAATCACTGTATAAGGATTGTCAAACCCGAAACGACGAGCCATCTTACGCTCTTGACGGCGCATCTTGTAATCACCATTCTTTCCAGTTACCACTACCGGAGGCATGGCATAATAGTTTTTACCTTCACGCAATACAGGAGTAAAGGCATATGTCTGCTCACTATTTACACGTACTTCTTCCACACTCATAGAAAATTCAACGGTCAACGTATCATTTTTCAACGTTAATACAGGACGTGTATACTTTATATCACCCGCCATGGCAGCCAGCGGCAACATGACAAACGACAATATATATGCTAATTTTCTCATATCTATTCTTTATTTAAATTACAATGACTGAACTTCTACGCAACGGTGTTTTGTCTTATACTTCGGACCGAAAGTAAAATTGATTCCCAAATTAATGTTGGCAGAGAATCGGTTAAGTGGTGCATAATATTTTGGAGTGTATTTACACAATGGCACATCAGCAGCCACAAAGAAGTTGAAACCTCTTGGGTGAAAATTCAACATCAAACCTCCTGTAGAACCAAAGTTAGAAAGAGCATAGTTCACTGAAGCTTCGAACCAAGTTAAAGGAGATACATTCGCTGAAACACGTGCTTCTGTCCAGGAATGACGTCCCTGGAAACGAGAAGAAGACAAGAAACCAAACTTCAAGCGGTCATAAGCAGGCAATGTATATTCCGCACCAAGATTCAAGGTAGCCGCCAAAGCTGTAGTACGCTTCAGTCCCTCTCCATCCTTTGTAAATTTAGCCATCTGTTCCAAATCATCCACAATACGGTCTGCCTGATTATCTATTGAATTCGGATCGTTATCTCCCAAATCTGATTTTATGGGAATTTCATTAAAACCATTAAATTCAAAACTATTATTCATAGAAGCTTTCACTGTATTTTTCCAGCGGATAAATCCTAAATCAAGCACAGCAGCAGAGAATGTCCACTCATCGTTCAGGCGATAAGTTGCACCAAAATCAAATGCCATACCAAATCCTGTGGGACCGATATTCTTGTCATCAAAATCCACGTCATCATACGAAATCAACTGTTCAGACCCAGGTTTCAGTTTATCAGTACGGTTACCATTGGCATCCAGTTCATAATCACTATCATCGTAATTACCAGTTTCTCCACGAGTAGGAACAATCAACCCTTTACCTGAAAGATAAGCCTGTGCACCCGACGGAGTAATTTTCCAAGCATCCGGCGTAGCCTCAATGTCCAGTCGGTCAATCTTCACGGTAGCCTTGGCAAGACCTACCAAAAATTTCATTTTTGCACCAACCGTCCACTGGTCGTTTATCTGACGAGCATGTCCCAATGCCAATTCAGCATAATTAGTAGAAAGGATGCTCAAATCGTTTACTGTGTAACGAGTTCCCTCCGGAGCATCGACTCCGTTTTTCATAAACTTAAACAGCTGGTCGGGAGCCGACAAGTTGGTATTGCTTTTAATAGAAAGTCCTATCGTATTAAAACCTCCCCAAGCATAAAACCCGGTAGACAGGATATTTTCATTCACATTAAATCCCATTTTCAATCGGTTAGGCAAACCATTTAAGAAGTCTTTTCTGCTCACTTCCTCGTGCATGAAAGTCATCAAATCGCCATTAGACTTCACAAACAAGAAATCACCTACACCTGCAGTTCCTTGAGCTCCTACCGACAAGTTTCCTAGTCCGGGCATACTAACATATCCTCTTTCTCCCATAAATGCAGGGTTCAATTCATGACGATAAGTAGCACCTCCCAAAAAATAAGCAGAACGATTAATCTGAGGTTGCGCTACAGCTTCACCCACAAACCCCAAAACAGCCAATCCGGACAGTACCGTACACAATATATTTTTCTTCATTTGTTTCATTTTTTCTCGTTCATTATTAATTCAAATTCACATTCACTCCACCTGGCACAGACAGTTTGACACTTGTCACCTTCAGCCATTGCGTATCCTTCAAAGGCACACCAGTAGCACTTCCCGGTACAGCTGTTATTTTAAAACAAATCCGATCTATTTTCGACAAGAATGCAGTATCATCCGAAGTCAGGCTTAAAACCAGTTCACTTGTTGCAGGTTTTTCTCCATCTGTACTTTCTGTCACATATTGCTTATCTTCTTCCATTGTCTTCTTCACAGCTGTCAGTTCATTGCCATACACATCCTTAATCTGCACATTTTCAGCTTTCAGTTGCAATTTCAAAGGAATGGCATTGTCTACCGACAACATAATCTTGGCATTTTTCAGACTTACTTTATCCAAATCGTTCAAGTCTTTGTTCAAATCTTGTACAGAATCATTGTATACGATATTCAAACCTTGTTCGAAACTTAACGGTACATCTACCTCATAACTTGCCGGCAAATCATACTCTTTTCCTAATTCCGCATTATAATAATTTTCATTTCGAACAATCGGCTGCAGATTCACATCAATATCATCAGGAATAGTTTCAAGCAAATTATTTATGTCTTCCACTTTTATATTCTCTGTAACTCCTTCAATAGAACAGTCTCCTGTACGAGAAAGAGCAATGATATTTGTACCTGGTATCAATGCTACCTTATTCTGACCATATCCAGTTCCTATTTTTACTTCATGCCCTTCAATATTGACATTATTCTTCTTCGGAGTAAGTACAGCATCGATTTCCACATCCGTCTCCAAAGGATTATCAGCTTTCAGTAAGATTACCGGATTAGTAATATCCAAACGAGTATCCTCGTCTTTCAAGAAATCGGGAAGGTCATTCAATTCTATTTTTGTTGTTTCCGCTTCAATCTTTGGCTGAATAACACCAGTTACAGAATTTACAGTCATTTCATCCAAAGTCACATACATAGTCATCTTTAATTCACCAGAACCACTTGCATTCACAACCTGAACCACCCCTTGCATGAAAACCTCCTTTTTAATAGATATATTTCCATCTACAACAGGTATTCCCTCGCCTGGCTTATCTCCAAATCTATAACCAATTACGTTGAGTTTTCGAGGTGTTGTTGATAATGTTTCATTCAAAGTCAAAGTATTACCTTCTTCAACTTCTCCCTTCTCAAACACAAGGAAATCCGGGAACTTAACCTTCAAGTTTTTTGCCTTCACTTCATCAAATTTCAAACCTCCATCAAACTCAAAGGTTACAGTCATAGTGGCTGGAGTCTGTGCCTCAAGAGCTCCTAATTCTTTTAAAGCCTCATCTATGTCATCAGCAACAGCTTCCAAGCTATTGGATTCATCCAACTCAACATCTACAGTTGCTTCAACTTCATCCCCAATAGAAAATTCAGCAAGACCTTTTTCTAAACTTGTTTCAGCACCATTAATCGTTACCTGTGCTACTACGGTTGGTTCCACACTAATATCATCTTTTTTCGTCAGATGATACACCCGAGTAGTTGCATCTGGTTGAAGAATATCCCCTTCTTCTACTTCAATAATCTTGCTTAAGAAAGTCGTATCTGTACTACCGGCAGGAATTGTGAGATATTCCCCTCCTACATTTATTGTCATGTCTATGTCTTTGTCAAGATCATACTTGTTATCCACACATGACACCGTCCACAATGGGAACGACAACAAAAATCCCCATAACGGAGACATTTTTTTTACCTTACACATCATAATTTTATTTTAACTAATATTCAACTATCACTATCAATAACACTTTCTTACTTACAATTATTGAGAGAAATCGACCATAAATATAGAAAATTTTACTACACTCATAAAGGAAAGTCTTAAATCAGTATAAAAAGTCCTATCTAATTCCCATTGCAAGAACAAAACAGAAACCCTATCTTTGCAAAAAAGTTACAAATAATATGATTCACGAATACCAACTCCGAATTCTGCCCGAACAGGCAGCCAGTGAACAATCACTCAAACAATACATTAGCCGGGAAAAAGGTCTGGACGTACGCACCATCAATGCCATACGTATCTTGAAACGAAGCATTGACGCCCGGCAACGTACTATTTACATCAACCTGACCATTCGCGTATTTGTCAACGAAACACCTTCCGAAGACGAATTCGAACGTACAGATTATCCTAACGTAGAAGGTCGTCCAGCCGTTATTGTGGTAGGCGCGGGGCCTGGAGGATTGTTTGCAGCCCTCAAGCTCATTGAATTAGGACTTCGCCCTATTGTAGTGGAACGAGGAAAAAATGTACGTGAGCGAAAAGAAGACCTGGCCCGTATCAGTCGGGAGCACAAGGTAGACGCTGAATCAAACTACAGCTTTGGGGAAGGTGGAGCCGGAGCTTACTCCGACGGAAAGCTCTACACCCGCAGCAAAAAGCGGGGCAGTGTAGAAAAAATATTAAATGTATTCTGCCAGCACGGAGCCAGTCCTACCATTTTGTCGGACGCTCATCCGCACATCGGGACGGACAAGCTTCCCAGAGTCATCGAAAACATGCGCAACACCATTCTGGCCTGCGGAGGAGAAGTACACTTCCAGACTCGAATGGAATCCATACTTATAGAAGGTCAAAAGGTAAAGGGTATTGAAACGAATACCGGAAAGACCTTTTTAGGCCCCGTCATTCTAGCAACCGGACATTCTGCCCGAGATGTATATCGCTGGTTGTATGACCATGGGGTGCAACTGGAGACCAAAGGAATTGCCATCGGCGTGCGACTGGAACACCCTTCCATGCTGATTGACCAGATACAATATCACAATAAAAACGGACGAGGAAAATACCTTCCTGCTGCCGAATACAGTTTCGTACAGCAAGTAGACGGACGAGGAGTGTACAGCTTCTGCATGTGCCCCGGTGGATTTGTCGTACCGGCAGCCAGCGGTCCTCACCAGCTGGTAGTCAACGGTATGAGTCCGAGCAACCGTGGCACCAAATGGAGCAACTCGGGTATGGTGGTAGAAACACGACCGGAAGACCTTCTGCTCCCGGAAATGCAACTCCAGGCGGAACCTTTCTCCGGATCCAATGAAAGCCTGACGGAAGAACTGATTCTGCGCGACGGAAAGCAGCCTGAAGGAACTGTCCACACATTAGCCATGATGCGTTTCCAGGAAAAGCTGGAACAAATCTGCTGGCAGCAGGGAAATATGCGACAGACTGCCCCCTCGCAACGTATGATCGATTTCACACGAAAGAAACTCAGCTATGACCTTCCGGCTACCTCTTATAGCCCGGGATTAGTATCTTCTCCCCTTCATTTCTGGATGCCCTCTTTCCTGAGCGAACGCCTGAGCAAAGGTTTCCAGCTTTTCGGAAAGAGTTCACGTGGCTTTCTCACTAACGAAGCAGTCATGATTGCCGTAGAAACACGTACTTCCTCTCCCGTACGCATCGTACGTGATAAAGATACCTTGCAACATCTTACCGTAGAGGGTCTCTTCCCTTGTGGAGAAGGTGCCGGATATGCTGGAGGTATTGTCTCAGCAGGAATTGACGGAGAGCGATGTGCTGAAGCCGTAGCCCATTATTTAAACCACTAATTACCTACTATATGCACCACCTGCCGGAAATTGCCATCATTGAGCCCAACACGCTGACGGCCCTCGGACTACGCACGATTCTGGAAGAACTTATTCCCGAGGCAGTCATACGTACGTTTTCTTCTTTTGAAAAACTGATAGACGACACGCCCGACATGTATGCACATTACTTTGTGTCGGCCAACGTGTATTTTGAGCATACATCCTTTTTTCTGGAAAGAAAACCCAAGTGCATTGTGCTCTCCGCAGGAGACCCTCCCTTGCTGACAGGAATCCCAAGCCTGAACATTCTTCTTCCACAAGAACAACTGGTAAAAACCATCATGCAGACCCGAAAACGAGGACACGAGCTGACGCATCATCCCGTAACACCTCCTGCCACTGATGCAGAACATGAACTGAGTGCCCGAGAAATTGAGGTACTCAGACTTGTCACCAAGGGATTGATTAACAAAGAAATAGCAGACAAACTTCACATCAGTCTGACTACGGTTATTTCTCACCGGAAAAACATCACAGAAAAGCTGGGCATTAAATCTGTATCCGGCCTGGCCATCTATGCAGTCATGCACGGATACATTGACGCAGACCGTATCTAATTCAAAATCCTCATTTATTAGGATTGCCCATCCAGGCAAATTGGCGTTACTTTGCAGCCGTTAACTAAACTATATCTTTCAACAGAATGAAAAAAAATATTGCTATCGTTTCGTTACTGGCTGTTTCTATAAAGAGCGCCTTGGCAGGTCCGGTATCACCTGAGAACTCATTACCTAAAGATACAACAAAGGTTATTGACATAGAAGAGGTTGTGGTTATTGCTACTCCAAAGGAGAACAACCGTCTGCGTCAGCAGGCTACTTCATCGACTTCCTTTTCACAAAGTGCGATGCGCAATAATTCGGTGACCTCTGTAAAATCATTGTCTGCACTGGTTCCGAACTTATTCATTCCAGACTATGGTTCTAAGCTGACCACTTCTGTTTATATCCGAGGTATCGGTTCGCGTATCAACACACCGGCTGTCGGACTTTATGTAGATAATATCCCTTTCATTGACAAATCTGCATTCGATTTCAACTACTCCGATATTGAACGTATCGACGTAATGCGAGGACCACAAGGAACACTCTACGGACGCAACACCATGGGAGGACTTATCCGTGTGTTTACCAAATCGCCGTTTACGTATCAGGGAACAGACCTTCGTTTAGGTGCTGCCACCTACAACAATTACAATGCCTCACTTACTCACTACCATCGTATCTCCAATCAGTTTGCCTTCTCAGTCGGACTGTTTTATGACCATAAGGGAGGTTTCTTCAAAAACGACTTCAACGGAAAACGAATTGATACGGACAACGAGTTTGGCGGACGCATACGTGCCATTTATCTGCCGACTGAAAACTTGAAACTTGACTTTACCGTAAACTACGAATATACCAACCAGGGTGGCTATCCGTATGAATACACGGGTAAAGTCAAAGGAGAAGAAGACCGTGCAGAGTACATCGGCCGTATCTCTTACGACAATGCCTGCGGATACAAACGTAACTTGCTAAACACCGGACTGAACCTGGAGTATCAAGCCGACAACTTCATTCTTAGTAGCGTAACTGGCTTTCAATACTTGCGCGACCACATGGACCTGGACCAGGATTTTACGGAGCAGAACATCTACACCATGATGCAGAAGCAGAATTCCAAGACACTCAGCGAAGAAATCGTGTTGAAGTCCAAACCCGGACGCCGCTGGCAGTGGACTACCGGAGTTAGCGGATTCTATCAGTGGCTGGATACAGAGGCTCCTGTCACCTTTCAGAAGGACGGAGTAAACTGGCTGAATTCTACCATCAACACAAACGCCAACAAATACATGCCCACGATATCAATGGGGGCCATGAGCATGAAGCTAAACTTCAATGACGTAATCAATGGTGAACAGCTTGCCATTCCGGGAAAATTCAGCACGCCGATCTTGAATGGGGCGATTTTCCATCAATCCACTTTCAATGATCTTTTCGGACTGGAAGGACTCTCTTTCACTGCCGGTCTCCGCATGGATTATGAAAGCCTGAAACTGGATTATTATAGTGGTTGCCAATTCACACATACTTACTCATTGAGCGGTACATTGACTCCAGCCAACAAAGTAATTGAAATGATTCCGGCACAAGAATTCAACGTAAACAACAGTTATGATGGAAAGCTGTCGCACGACTATATCCAGCTGTTGCCTAAATTCGCCTTGCAATATGATTTTGACTCACGTAACAACATCTACGCCAGTGTATCCAAAGGATACCGTTCGGGAGGATACAACATCCAGATGTTCTCCGACCTGTTACAGAATGACATGCAGGCAAGTATGATGAAACACGTGGCCGATGTAACCATTCCGGTGGTCAACAATGTACCGATGCTGAACGAAGAACAGAAACAAATGATTGCCGGAATGCTGAACGGTATGGCTCAGAGCCCGCAAACAGACGTAAAAGCAGCCACGCTCTACAAGCCGGAATATTCATGGAACTACGAAATCGGTTCTCACCTCACCTTGTTCAACGGAAAGTTACAAGCTGACCTCTCCGCGTTCTATATGGACACTCGTGACCAGCAGTTGTCACGCTTTGCTGAAAGTGGATTGGGACGTATCACCGTGAATGCCGGAAAGAGCCGTAGCTTAGGTGCAGAAGCCAGCTTACGCGCACAGCTTACCGACCAGTTCAGCCTGAACGGAAACTACGGATATACATACGCCACCTTCACTGATTATGTGATAAGTGAAACAGAAAACTATAACGGCAACTATGTCCCCTTCGTCCCTAAACATACATTTGCAATAGGCGGACAATACATTTTCCCGCTGCGCAAGAACGCTATTCTGGACAACATCACCCTGGATGCCAACTATCGCGCTGCCGGCCGCATTTACTGGACAGAACAGAACAATGCCAGTCAGGCACTTTACGGCACATTGAACGGCCGACTCAGCTTGAACAAGGGTAACGGACAAATCGGTTTCTGGGTAAACAATGCCTTAAACAAAGATTATCAGGCTTTCTACTTTGAAACAATGAGCCGTGGATTCGCACAAAAAGGACGTCCCGTACAAGTGGGAATTGACATCCGTTGCCGCTTCTAAAAAGCGCAAGAATATTAAAAACAGAACGCTTCGACGTTTGAAACAAGATGTAGTGTACTAAATAAGTTGACACAATTTATTTAGTAACATGCGTAAAAATCGAAAGTTTTCAAAGGCAGAATGCC
>ENA-UPWU01000958-UPWU01000958.1-human-gut-metagenome-genome-assembly--contig:-NODE-958-length-12416-cov-5.157549_pt1 | contig 12416 bp, 5 predicted proteins | sample MGYA00250058_ERZ773392 | MGnify/ENA primary metagenome ERZ773392 (study PRJEB29103, sample SAMN06112084) | human gut metagenome | biome: human gut; feature: ankylosing spondylitis patient; material... | reverse complement strand
TCCCTACGACGGAGAACCTTGTTATAATTTAGGTCTTGTATTAAAATACCAAGATAAAACTGTTGAAGCATACGATGCGTTCTATAAAGCATGCTGGAACGCTGCTTGGCAAGATTCAGGTTATTACTCTTTGGCCCAATTATCGGCTGCACATAATGAGTGGGATAATGCATTGTACGAAATTAATCAGTCTTTGGTTCGTAACTGGCATAATCATCGCGGACGTCATTTAAAAGCAATGATTCTTCGTAAATTGGGACGAGAAAAAGAAGCCATAGAACTGATTAAAGAGTCACTCAATATAGATAAATTCAACTTTGGATGTCGTTTTGAAGCATGGCTTCAGTCCGGTGAAAAAGAAATGCCATCAAGTTTAAGAATATTAATGCGTGATGAATCACGTAATTATGAAGAACTAGCTACAGACTACGCCCAAGCCGGCAACTGGGAAGATGCATTGGCTGTGGTAAATGCAGCATTAACCAATATATCGGCTCCTTCAACAATGCTGTTATATTATAAAGCGTGGTTCCTATGTAGAATGAATCAACAAGACGAAGCTGTCTGTGTAGTAAGTCAAGCAGAAAACAGTCCATTAGATGAATATTTCCCCAATAGTCTGGAAGCGATTTTAGCTCTTCAGTGCGTAACCAATTTACCGATACATGCACCGAAAGCTTTTTATCTATTAGGTAATATATGGTATGATAAACGTCAATACCAGGAAGCAGTCGATGCATGGGAACATTCTAAAGAAATGGACAACGGCTTCCCTACCGTATTACGAAATCTTTCATTAGCTTATTTCAACAAACTTGGAAAGAAAAAAGAAGCAGTACAATTACTTGAACAGGCATTTATGCTTGATGAAACAGACGCACGCATCTTAATGGAATTGGATCAATTATATAAACGCATGGATTATTCTCCGAAAGAACGTTTGCATCTATTAAACAAACATAAAGAAATAATAGCTACTCGCGATGATCTCTATTTGGAATATGCTACATTGCTTAATCTGACCGGCGAATACGAACAAGCCATGCAACTCATTGACCAACGCCAATTCCATCCTTGGGAAGGAGGAGAAGGTAAAGTACCTGCCCAATATCAATATGCACGTATACAATTAGCAAAGAAATCTCTAAAGGCAGGAGAATACGAGCATGCACTTGCCTTGATTGAAGAATGTTTTGTCTACCCTCATCATTTGGGAGAAGGAAAACTGTATGGTGCACAAGAAAATGATTTCCTTTATTATAAAGGATGCATTTTGGAAGCAATGGGTAATCATGATGAAGCACATTCATCATTCACAAAAGCTGCTTCGGGCAATGGACAACCCACAGCTGCCATGTACTACAATGACCAAAAGCCCGATAAAATCTATTATCAAGGTTTAGCTTTACGGAAAGTAGGAAAAGAAGCGGAGGCACGCGGAAGATTTAATTCCCTAATTTCCTACGGTGAAAAACATTTATATGATACTTTTGTAATGGATTACTTTGCTGTGTCTTTACCTGATTTACAGATTTGGGAAGACGACATGAATAAGAAAAATCGAATCCATTGCCACTATCTCATGGGGCTGGGGCATTTAGGACTAGGTAATAAAGAGAAAGCCGACAAGTGCTTCAGTTATATAAAAGAAATAAATCCTAATTTCCAAATTTGGATATAATACCATAAGACAAATACAATATGAAGTTATTAAATCAATTATTACTTGCTATTTTAGGCATGGTCTTTTTGACAGGATGTAAAGAAAGTACGTCAATTCTTTCTTTAGCCGGAGAATGGGAATTTGCCATAGACAGTATGGATATAGGTATTTCAAAACATTGGTATACCCAATCTTTTCCCGACAAAATAAAATTGCCCGGAACGATGGATGATGCAGGATACGGTATCCCCAATCGGTTATTACCCTCAATAAGCAAACCTCAAATATTGCATCTCACTCGCAAACACAGTTATGTAGGACCGGCTTGGTACATACGTGAAATATCCGTTCCTTCAGATTGGGAGGGAAAGAACATAGAACTGAAGTTGGAGCGTGTTATTTGGCAAACAAATGTATGGATAGACGGTAAAGAAGTAGATGGAGAGCAAGAAAGCTTGATAAGCCCCCATTACTTTGACCTAACAGAATATCTGTCACCGGGGAAACATCGGATAGCCATTCGAGTAGATAACAGAAAAAAATACGACATCACTGCCGGTGATATGGCACATGCATATACCAATGAAACACAAATCATGTGGAATGGTATTTTGGGAGAAATCTCTTTGCGGGCGAAAGATGCTGTCTTTATGAAAGATATACAGATATATCCCGATATTCAAACCCGGGAAATCCATGTAAAAGGGAAACTACAAAACACAGGGAATAAAGCTTCGGGGACATTGACTGTTCATGTAAAAGAGAAAAACACAGGCAAATCTGTTACGGAAATAGAACAGCAAATGGACCTTTCGGCAGGCGAAACAATGCTGGACTTTGTTTGTCCCATGGGCGAGGACGTACGGCTTTGGAGTGAATTTACTCCGATAATGTATGAGCTGGAAATAAAGATGAAAACCAAAGAGAGTCTGGCGCAAGAGAAAATTGAATTCGGAATGCGCCAAATTAGCCGTAACGGAGCCGATTTATTAGTCAATGGTAAAAAAGTGTTCCTTCGTGGTACATTGGAATGTTGTATTTTCCCATTAACAGGTTACCCCCCAACCACTAAAGAAGGATGGTTAAAAGTCTTCCGTTCCGCTAAAGAATGGGGGCTGAACCACCTTCGGTTTCACTCTTGGTGCCCTCCTAAAGCAGCATTTGAAGTAGCGGATTCACTCGGTTTTTATTTGCAGGTGGAATTACCACTTTGGTCTTTGACCGTAGGTGAAAATCCTGAAATGAATCAATTCTTATATAATGAGGCAAAACGAATTTTATCGGAATATGGTAACCATCCCTCTTTCTGCTTTTTGAGCCTTGGAAATGAATTGCAACCGGACTTTGAATTTTTGGGAGGTTTATTGGATTCGGTAAAAGCCCTTGATTCCAGACATTTGTATACAACGACTTCTTTTACTTTTGAAAAAGGACATGGCGATTGGCCTGAGCCGCACGATGATTTCTTTATCACTCAATGGACTAAAAAAGGTTGGGTGCGCGGACAAGGAGTTTTTGATGTAGAAATGCCAAACTTTAATAAAGATTATTCTGCTTCTGTAGATAGCATGCCCGTTCCGGTTATTACGCACGAAATAGGACAGTATGCTGTGTATCCTGATTTAAAAGAAATAGAAAAATACACAGGTGTATTAGAGCCTCTTAATTTCAAAGGAGTTAAACAAGAGTTGGAAAACAAAAATCTGCTAGAAAAGGCAGATGATTATTTGTCTGCATCCGGTCATTTGGCTGCCATTTTATATAAAGAAGAAATAGAACGTGCCATGAAGACTCCCGGCATCAGCGGTTTTCAACTTTTAGATTTACATGATTTTCCCGGCCAAGGAACTGCATTAGTCGGCTTACTAAATGCTTTTTGGGAAAGCAAAGGCGTAGCCAATGCCGAAGAATTTCGTCAATTCTCTGCTCCGGTTGTCCCATTAGCTCGCTTCTCAAAAGCCGTATACAAAAACAACGAGCAGTTTACGGCCGACATTGAGATTGCTAATTATAGTTCTGAGGAAATCAACAATAAGAATATCAAATGGGCATTAACCAATGCATTCGGTCAGCCATTACAAGAGGGTATTATACCTTTAACAAACATAAAAATCGGAGGCGGGAATATAGCCGGTAAGATTTCTTGTTCTTTATCAGAAGTTAAAAAAGCAGAACGACTGACTTTAAGAGTTTCCATCGAAAATTCCAGTTATAAAAACACTTGGAATATATGGGTATATCCGGCCACTTTAACGATAGAAAAAGAAGAGATTGTAGTAACAGACAAACTTACCGAAACACAAAAAGCTCTTGCAGCCGGTAAAACAGTATTATTCAATCCCCCTTATCAACTTTGTGCAGGTTTACAAGGCAAGTTTGTTCCGGTGTTCTGGAGTCCTGTCCACTTTCCCAAACAAGCAGGTACAATGGGACTGTTGTTAGATCCTACTCATAAAGCTTTTGCACATTTCCCAACAGAGGGACATACCAACTGGCAATGGTGGAGTCTGACAACCCAATCGCGCACTTTAGTAATCGATAGCATATATCAACACATTACTCCATTAGTGGAATGTGTAGACAACTTTGCCAATAACCGCCGATTAGCGACTCTTTTTGAAACTAATTGTCTAAATGGGAAATTAATAGTATGCAGCATGGACTTGCTAAACCATCAGGATACATTTCCTGAAAAAAAGCAATTGTTATATAGTTTGATTAACTATATGAAATCCAATGCTTTTGCTCCCGTGAAATCCATTTCATTTGAAGAACTTTGTTCGTTAGTAAAACCAAGCTCGAAAGGTAAAAAGGAGGAAACTCCCCAATCTGTCTATTAATAGGTTTAGTCAAAATAAGGACCCGAATATCGGGACATAGGACACTAGAATTCTACTGAATAAAACCGGCAAATTCTAGTGTCCATACAAACTTTGTTTTATACCAAAATGAAATACTATGAATAAAATAACGGAATATTCCCTTTGGGAAGTATTGGAACAGATTACATCAAGTTTAAAAAGTAAACGTCTGGCAGATGTCTTTCGTTTTACCTCCTTCTGCCCTTTCGAAACGTATGGTCCTCACAAACACATGCGCATTGAGATTAATTATATAAAAAAAGGAAATTGCATATTGCATCTGGACAATGAAAGCATAAGTTTCCATGAAGGTGACATCATGATTATCACTCCACATGTAGAACATCAATTTGAAGCCGGTGCAAATGGCACGATATTAATGCAATTAGAATTTTTACCCGAAATATTTTCTCTTTTTCATTCAAATATCAAAGTTGGCACAGAACCTATACCTACACCTTCCTTTTTGTTTTCTAAAGAAAACAGATTGATTAAAATAGTGAACAATGTAGGTGTAATGAGAACTATACAACGCATTGTCAATGAAATGGAACATAAAGGACCGCATTATCGATACCTGGTAGTAATGTATTATGCAGAATTATTAATTCTTCTCTATAGATATATGCATGAGACCTATCTGTCTATCTGCACAAATGAGCTGTTAAAGAAAGCAGTTTGCTATATCCGGCACAACTACCAAACAGACATCAACATCAATGATATAGCCGAATATGCAAGTATCAGTGAACGTTATTTAAGAAAATTATTCTCACAGAACTTGAATCTTTCTCCTTTAGATTATCTGAATCAGATTAGAATCAATAAATCCATCGAACTGCTAAAGAATACTGAAAAATCCGTCAAAGAGGTTTGTTTTCTTTGTGGTTTTCAATCGCCTCAGTATTTTTCACGTATATTTAAGCAGCAAATGGGACTCTCCCCTCGGGAAATGGCTAAATCATAAAATAATCCATTCAGTTATTTATTTAATCTATTCTTTAATCAAGGAAAATAGTGTTTCTTTGTATCCACAAAGATATCTTAATCTAATTCTTTTAATCAAGATTATATATGAAAAAAAGTTTCTTATTCGCCATGATGCTGTGCTGTGCGCAACTACTGTCTGCACAACAAGAAAGAATCGATTTATCGGGAACATGGCGTTTTCAGGCTGACCCCATGGGATTCGGAAAGACACCGGGCTCAGAACTCTATCAAGCAAAACTTACCGAATCTATCATGTTGCCGGGCAGTACCGACGAAGGCGGAAAAGGTATGTTGACAACCGCCCGATATGTAGACCGTCTTACCCGTAAATTTGAATACTGCGGCCAAGCATGGTATCAACGCGAAGTGATTATTCCCGAAGAATGGAAAGACAAAGAAATCACACTCAACTTGGAAAGATGCCATTGGGAAACAACTGTTTATGTAGATGGAAAAGAAATCGGTGCCAAAGAACACCTTAGTGTCCCAAACCGTTTTTTACTGAGCAAGCAAATGACTCCCGGCATGCATATTCTTACGATTTGTGTAGACAATCGCTTGAAATATCCAATGGATCAATGGAATCATGGAACTACAGAATACACGCAAACCAATTGGAACGGCATAGTAGGAAAAATAGAATTAACGGCATACGAAAAGACAAATATACATGCTTTAAAAGCATATCCAGATATAGAAACACGAACGGTAACATTGGACATCACTGTAAATAATACCACCGGACAACCGACTAATGGACTATTACAACTGGTTATCAACGAAAAAGGTGGAAAAACTGTCAGTGAACAATCTTTTCCCATTACTTTAAAAGAAGGAAGCAACCAACTGATTAAAGAAATCAGCATGGGTAAAAATATAAAATTATGGAATGAATTTACTCCTTATCTATACGAAGTAAAAGCAATGCTTACCGCTGATAACAAACAGGACAGCAAAAATATAACTTTCGGTATGCGAGAAGTCACGCAAGGCAAACATCATATCCAAATAAACGGGCGCAATGTTCACTTAAGAGGAGCATTGGACTGCTGTGTCTTTCCCTTGACCGGATATCCGTCAACAACTATCGAAGACTGGAAACGTATCTTCCTGACCGTAAAAGATTATGGCATGAATCATATCCGTTTTCATTCGTGGTGTCCCCCCGAAGCCGCTTTCCATGCTGCCGATGAAGTAGGAATATACCTGCAAGCAGAATTGCCTATGTGGATTAAAGACGTCGGACAATATCCTGCACGACGTGACTTTTTCGAGAAAGAAATGTATGCCATATTGGAAGAATATGGAAACCATCCTTCCTTTATTTTAATGTGTAACGGAAATGAAAACGAAGGTAATTTTAATGTTTTGGAAGACTTGGTGAAGAAAGCTCAAAAGCATGACAATCGCCGACTCTACTCTGCATCTACCGCCCGTACGCACACCCCCTCCGATCAATATTATGTATCGCATGTGACAGAAAAAGGATGGATAACTGTATACGAAGGTAAACCATCTACAGACTGGGACCGTAAAAAAGAATCGGATATTGACTGCCCTGTCATTGCACACGAAACCGGACAGCGCTGCATGTATCCTAATTTTGCAGAAATGGAAAAATATACCGGAGTCGTATCTCCTCGTAATTTTGAGGTATTCAGAGAAAGATTGGCACGCAATGGAATGCTCCATCAAGCAGATGATTTTTTCCGCGCAACCGGTGCTCATACAGTCCTACAATATAAAGAAGTAAACGAATCATTACTCCGTACTGCAAATTCGGGTGGTTTCCAATTGCTGGGACTTGCAGATTTTCCGGGACAAGGAAGTGCTTTTGTCGGTATTCTTGATGCCTTTTGGGAAAGCAAAGGATTGGTCAGCCCCGAAAAGTACCGCGAATCCTGTGCACCTACCGTTCTTTTAGCACGTATGCCGAAACGTACTTATATGAACAATGAAACTTTCACGGCAAAACTGGAAATTTATCATTATGGAGAACATCCGTTAAAACGCGGAAAACTGAATTGGGAACTGAAAGATGGCAAAGGGAACACTGTAAAAAAAGGAAATATCTCAACCCCTGCTATACCCTGTGCTACTGTTGACTCTTTAGGCAAAGTAAACATCAGCCTCAACAATGTGAGTCATGCCGAAAAATTGACTTTACATACCACCCTGAATGATACCTACCATAATGAATGGGACATTTGGGTATATCCCTGCCAACAAACAGCAGCCGATGACTATGTATATGCACGCACTTATGACGAAAAAGTAAAAACAGCTTTGCAACAAGGAAAGAAAGTATTACTTATCCCCGAAAACGTTAAAGGACGCAAAACTAAATTTGCCAGCCACTTCTGGAATCCGATTATGTTCAACTGGAACCCTATGATTGTCGGGACACTCATAGACAGTAATCACCCGGCCTTTGGCGAATTCCCAACTACCTCTTATGCCGATTGGCAATGGTGGGACATTTTAAACTATGCCACCGCTATGGAACTTAATGATTTGACCGATATCACCCCCATCATACAAAGTATCGATACCTATGAATACAACCAAAAACTGGGTATTGCTTTTGAAGCACGTATAGGTAAAGGCAGCCTATTTATCTTATGTGCCGACCCGGATAAGGACATAGAGAAACGCCCTGCAATGAGACAGTTACTCCATTCTGTGAAAAACTATGTAGCATCAAAAGCATTTACTCCTGTCAAAGAGTTACAAATATATCAATTGGATGCCTTGTTTGCACCTTCTGTCAAGCACAAAAAGGGAACAAAAGACAATGCAGCCATCAAACAATTATTGAATCAATGAATATAAAAAGTATATTAACAACCTGTTTTGTGATTTGTGCCGTCCATGTGTCGGCACAAACCCCTTTATACAAACAATCTTCCGCACCTGTTGAAAGCAGAGTGAAAGATTTGCTGGGACGTATGACTGTAGACGAAAAAATCGGGCAGCTATGCTGTCCGCTAGGATGGGAAATGTATACCAAAACATCCAAGGGTGTAGTGCCTTCCGAACTATATAAAGAACGGATGAGCGCTGCACCCATCGGTTCTTTCTGGGCAGTGCTACGTGCCGATCCATGGACACAAAAGACTTTAGAAACCGGACTAAATCCCCAATCCGGTGCAAAAGCATTGAATGCATTACAGAAATATGCCGTCGACAGTACTCGCTTGGGAATTCCCATTCTCTTTGCCGAAGAATGTCCACACGGTCATATGGCCATCGGTACTACCGTCTTTCCCACTTCATTGGCACAAGCCAGCACATGGGATAAAGAGTTAATGTACAAAATGGGTGAAACAATAGCATTGGAGGCACGTTTGCAAGGGGCTAATATCGGATACGGTCCGGTATTGGACATTGCACGAGAGCCACGATGGTCACGTATGGAGGAAACTTTTGGCGAAGATCCTGTACTGACCTCTACTTTGGGAGTTGCTTTTATGAAAGGTATGCAGGGAGAAGTGCAAAATGACGGAAAACATCTTTTCTCCACCCTCAAGCATTTTGCTGCTTACGGTATCCCTGAATCCGGACACAATGGTGCACGCGCCAATATCGGTATGCGACAATTATTTTCAGACTATCTGCATCCTTTCAAGAAAGCAGTGGAAGCAGGAGCAGGCACAATCATGACTTCTTACAATTCCATTGATGGTGTTCCCTGTACGGCTAATAAATATTTACTCAGTGATATACTGCGCAAAGAATGGGGATTTAATGGCTTCGTATATTCCGATTTATCAAGTATTGAAGGCATAACCGGCGCCCGGGTTGCCCAAAATCACAAAGAAGCCTCAGTATTGGCTTTAAAGGCCGGAGTAGATATGGATTTAGGGGGAAACGCCTATGGAAAAAACCTTCGACAGGCATTAAAAGAAAAACTTATCGGTATGCAGGATATAGACAGGGCGGTTGCCAATATACTCCGTCTCAAATTCCGTATGGGATTATTCGGAAACCCGTATGTATCTCCTGAGAAAGCCGGACGGACGGTACGCTCCCGGGCACATAAGGAATTGGCACGCCAAGTAGCACGTAAAGGAGTGGTATTACTGAAAAATGAAGGTATATTGCCTTTAAGCAAACAACTGAAAAGCATTGCAGTCATCGGCCCGAACGCTGACAATATGTACAATCAGTTGGGAGATTACACAGCACCTCAGGAACGTAAAGAGATTACCACCGTTTTAGACGGCATACGAAATACCGTCTCAGCTTCCACACAGGTGACTTATGTCAAAGGATGTGCTATTCGTGACACCACCGCCCATCACATTCCTGCTGCTGTGGAAGCCGCACAAAAAGCAGATGCCGTCGTATTGGTAGTAGGCGGTTCGAGTGCCCGTGACTTCAAAACCAAATACATTGAAACCGGAGCGGCCACGGTTACTCAAGAAGAGAACCAACAATTATCCGACATGGAATGTGGAGAAGGCTATGACCGCAGCACTTTGAAGTTATTGGGATATCAAGAAAAACTGATGGAAGCTATAACCTCTACAGGAAAACCGGTAATAGTCATTTATATCCAAGGTCGTCCGCTCAATATGAATCTGGCAGCAGAAAAAGCACAAGCCTTATTGACCGCTTGGTATCCCGGAGAACAAGGAGGTGCAGCCATAGCCGATGTTTTGTTTGGAGATTACAACCCGGCCGGACGTTTACCGGTATCCATTCCTCGAAGTGAAGGGCAACTACCCCTGTTTTATTCACAAGGAGAGCAACGGTCTTATGTAGAAGAAGCCGGAACTCCACTATATGCATTCGGTTACGGTTTGAGCTATACTCAATTTGATTACAGTCACTTAAAATTGGAAAAAGGGAATTCTCCTGACATTTTGCAAAAAGTGAGTTGCACGATAACCAATATCGGTGACAGAGATGGTGAAGAGGTAGTGCAGCTCTACATCTGCGACAAAGTAGCTTCCGTATCACAAGCTCCTATCCTGTTAAAAGGATTCCGACGTATCTTTTTAAAGAAAGGAGAAAGCAAACAAGTAACCTTTACCCTGGGAAAAGAAGAGTTGTCACTTTATAATATGGAAATGAAGCAAGTAGTAGAACCGGGAGAGTTTAAAGTTATGGTCGGCACAGCTTCCAATGATATACGTCTGGATGGAGAGTTTACCATTACGCCTTAAGGGGACTCTTCTTCTGCACACGAACAGGTTATAAATAAAAGAAAGAGACTGTCCAAAGTAACTATCATTTCATCGTTCTATCATCGATGACCGGACAGTTACTTTGGACAGTCCTCCTTCCTTATTTTCTCATTGCTCATCATCAGAAACGATTGCAATTCACGTCATCACGTTATTGAATCTTCAAAATACTTCTTTGAGACAGAATGGCAGAAGAAGCGGCCGGAGTTCCCTTGCGAGTACAATAATCAAATTCCGCAGACTTATCGCCATCAAAAGATTTCCATTTCAACTTCAACTTCACTGTTTTACCCTGTGTATCCGGCAAATCACTCAAATCAAATGCTACAAGAGCATCTGCCAACTCTCCCCACATATTACCATGTGAATTGTGGCGGAATTCTACTTCATAAGGATTAGCCGGATCTTGACTCTTCAACAAATTAACGAAATGCGGTTCAGTACGATCTCCCCATTCTGTTCTGAAGCGAAGTGTCAGATAACCATCTTCTGCAATAGTAACCCAGTCGCGCACTATTTCTACCGGATCAGTACCATACACGACATCATTTTCTTCTCCCAAATCAGGAGCAATCGGTTTAGTCAGGATACTGTCAATCCAGTTAATATGTACAGCCTTACTGTATCTGCCGCTAACCTCGTCCACTTCATCATAATTGACTAACGCTCTCACTTCCTTTTCACCAAAAGGAGATGACGCAACATTTATAGGCAACAATGTCGTGCTGTCGTCCAATTGCAGGAAAAACGAACCATCATCCACGTTTTTTACCGTTACCAATGCATTGGGTATTACTTTCCCATACCAATTGTCATTGTCATCATCCAAACAAGACTGAAACCCCATGGCAAACACAATGCCCATTCCCCAAACCAGCCACTTATTTACTTTCGAAAATACATCCATAATTATTTTTTTAAAGTTAACGAAATCAATAAACAATGTTTTCTTCTGTAATTTTAAAATGCATGCAATAAGGGAACACTGCACTCTAAAGTATTAATTTATTATAATCTCCGGTAAGAACGAAGAAGGGGCCAATAAAAATTCCCCAAAACCATGAAACTTCTCGAAAAAAGGTCTTGAGTTTTTCTATCAAAAATCGCAATGCATTCCGAGAAATTCCAATTCTTTTGAAGAAAAGATGAAGTTATACCGGTGAAGGAAAGCTGCCTATCAGCAAAGTTGATACAATCTGCTTTCACACATAACAGGTATTGCAACCTCCTATCCATGGGGATTCCGTGTGAAAGTTTTTCAGACTCAGTCACCAAAAACAGGGAGGAGTGAGACCTGTCTTATCCGCCTCGAAACGTACGTAGAGGGCTATACGAACATACGTGCAGACTTATGCGTACTAACGTGAAATCATGCACCTTCCAAAAGACAAGGACGTTTTTGGAAAAAATAACGAGTTTTTTGAGTTTCCTAAATCGTTTCATTAGCCGGACTAAACGTTTTCATTCTTTCAATTATGCCTGTCTGTCCGTCGAATTACTACAGTCTTCGGCAGCGGACTGTATGGTTCGTTGCAGTGGACCGTACAGTCTGCTACAGTGGACTGTACAGTCCATTGCCGTAGACTGTAATAATCTTCCGTTTAAAAGAACTTGGCTGACCCCGGGAAACGGCTTATTCTTCCCTTTGTTTGTGATATGATATTTAAATCCCCAAGAAAAAGAAGAGAGCATAAGTGATGGTAAAGGAGA
>ENA-UPWU01000953-UPWU01000953.1-human-gut-metagenome-genome-assembly--contig:-NODE-953-length-12443-cov-4.735970_pt1 | contig 12443 bp, 10 predicted proteins | sample MGYA00250058_ERZ773392 | MGnify/ENA primary metagenome ERZ773392 (study PRJEB29103, sample SAMN06112084) | human gut metagenome | biome: human gut; feature: ankylosing spondylitis patient; material... | reverse complement strand
GGCGGTCCTGCCGGTGATGTGATCGTCATGGTCACGGTGCGCCCCAGCGAGGTGTTCCAGCGCGACGGCTACGATGTGTGGGTCACCGTGCCCATCACTTACAGTCAGGCTGTGCTGGGCGACACCGTGCAGGTGCCCTCCATTGACGGCAAGGTGGAGTACACCGTGCCCGAGGGCACCCAGAGCGGCACCACCTTCCGCCTGCGCGGCAAGGGCATCCAGTACCTGAACGGCCGCGGCCGCGGCGACATGTACGTCAAGTGCGAGGTGGAGATCCCCAAAAAGCTGAACAAGACCCAGCGTGAGGCCCTGAAGAAATTTGAGGGCACCCTGAAAGAAGAAAACTACGAAAACCGCCAGGGCTTCTTCAAAAAGCTGAAGGATATGTTCAACGCATAAACTTACGCCAAAGGCGGCGGCATCGTTCAGATGCCGCCGCCTTTTTTGCTGCCGCAAAACAAAAAGCGAGGGGGCTTCCCATCGGGAAGCCCCCTCACAGTGGATCTTTGGTATCTCCGGGCAAATTACTTCTTGAAGATGATGTAAGCTGCCGGGATCAGGCCGATGCCGCTGGTGGCAATGTTGATGGCCACGAAGTTGTAAGCGCAGCCGATGCCGTAGATGGCGCTGGTCACGTTCTTCTCACAGCCTGCCACAAAGGCGTCCAGACCGGTGTCCAGCCAGGTGTTGGGGTTCTTCTTGCGGTAATCACGGATCTCCGTGCTTGCCTTGTACCAGCCATAGGGCGGGATCAGGGCAGCCAGCAGAGCCTGGGTCATGGTAGCGCCGCCTTCGGTGTAGGTCATCTCTTCCTGCGACAGAACATTGTACATTGCGGGAAGCATCATGGTCTTTTCCATAGTAACACTCCTTTTACACAAAACATATTCCATCAGTGCACCTGTTGTGCACTGCATCGTCGGGAGGCAAGGGCACTTACTTGCGCAGGATCAGCACCAGGCTCACGGGAGCCAGTGCGCACACCGTGACGGCCGACACGCCGTCGCGCAGGAAGTTGCTGGAGGACTTCTTCATATCGGCAGACAGGGCGTCCAGGGCACGGCCGTAAACGGTAAAGACGTTGCCCTCTTTGTTGCCCGGCTGCTTGAGCCAGTCACGGGTCTGCTGGATGCCCCAGGCGTAGCTGGCAGCCAGCACGCCCGTGCCAACGATGGTGGCACCGGTACTATACAGGCCCAGCAGGGTGGAGATCACGCCGCCGCCCTGGGTGTAGGTCATTTCGTTATCGGACAGCACTGCATAATCAGCAGGCAGATGCAGATCTTGTTTCATGGTATCACACACTCCTTTGAAGAAGCGCACCGTCCGCATTGACGGGCCGCTTCGTTTCCCTCAATGGTTCGGATGGAGAGAGACCCTCTCGCTACCCTCATTTTACAACAGGTGTTTGTTTTTTGCAAGGGGGTTCTGGGTAGAATGTGCAAAAATCGGAAAGGCGTATGAAAAAAACTGGAAAAGATTGTGAAAATAGCCTGCAATAATCTGACAAAATGCAAAAATGCCTGTGCCACGGCCCAAAAGCACGCGGCACAGGCAGAACAAACCGGGAAAACTCTCAGCCGGTCACGCCGGCGCGGTAGAGATAGGGGTCGCTCTTGAAGCTGTCAAAGCTGTACAGCACCAGGATCTGATCATAATCGTTGTCAGCGATCAGCTGGTCCAGACCAAAGTTGTAGTTGCGGAAGTCCACCACGTCGATGTCGGCGTAATTGGCGGTGAGGTAGGGCACGAAACAGTTGGCGTAGCTGTCCTTGATGACAAGGATCTTTCCGGTGCCGTCGCCCTGCACCCGGCTCAGGCCGTTGTTGCCGTGCAGGAACATGGCGTACTTGTCGTAGACGGTGAGCTTGTCGGTATCGTACAGGCCGGTGGTCTCGCTGTCTGTGGGCTGCCCGGCGGCCGTCACGTTGTAGATGGTCAGCTGGTTGGGCAGGTCGTACCAGGTGATGGTGTCCGGCACGGCGTTCCAGGTGCGGGCCTTGGAGTAGTGGGTGCCGTAGAAGCGATCGGCGGTCTGGGCCGTGTGGGCGGCGGTGTCAAAAGGCGTAAGACCCAGGGCAGTGCACAGCTGCTGGTAGGCGTAATAAGCGCCCAGGCTCGTCCAGTGGTGGTCGGTGCGGTAATAGAGATACTCGCCCTTGTGGTCGGTCAGGGTGCCGCGCACGTCCATGGTATTCAGACCAAAGCAGTACGGAAGCAACGCATTTGTTCCTGGAAGATTTGCCATGACATGTTGTGTTGAGGATATCCAGTTTGTCGGATTCAAGTGTTACTATCAGGGAGCTAGAAATCTTGTGGATAGACAGTGGGTGGATGTGACAGCGAAGATCGGATATGAGTATTATCCTGATTTTGACGGAGAAGGACCAGTTCTTACGGCTGAGAAGGTCACACTTACAAGTGCTCCTGAAGAGGAAGTTGTATATTTCAGTTAAAAATAAGATCCCTGTATACGGACAAGCTTTGTATACAGGGATTTTTTGTGCTATAACGCCGGAAAGATTACTGAGTGGAATGTTGAAAAAGGTCTTACGAAAGTGTAAGTTGCGTAATTTTCTTGTAGAATTTATTATTAGCATAGTTGTAAAACTATAACGGAACAGAAAGGCATCATATGTTCAAAAATAATTTGGTATGTGGAAGTGCAATAGCGATAATGCTTCTTACTAATCTGGCGCCGGTGACACAGATAAAGACAGATGCGGCAGCGTTGTCACAGGCGGGAAGTAAGGCTATAAATACAGTATATGATACACAGGATGATGAAGGCGATGACTCATTTGCAGAGATGGACGATGAATCGGATGGGACAACTGAAATCAGTGCAGATGGAAGTACATATGGAAAGATAGAACACAAGATCATCACTAGAAATCCTGACATCAGTGTAAGCCTGAATTATGGTATTGACGGATATGCGGTTTATGATTCGGGCTCTCAGGTTGTACTGAATGTGCACACAGATGTGGAGTTTAGCGGCAGGGTGGTCCTTATGCCGGACTATGACGAGGTGTACAGTGACAGTGCAACCATGAAATATTCCCAGGAGATCGACTGGGGAGCAGACTCGGACAACACAGTGAAATTCTATGTAAATGAGCTTGGGTATGGAAGGCTGCTCATTCAGATAGAGGATGAGGATGGACAGGTAGTATATGCTGAGAGTGATCAGCCAAGTGTGAGCGGGTATGAGATGGCGACAACAGTCGGAGTACTGTCTGATGACCGGGATTCATTTGAGAATCTGGAAGATGCGAGGGTCAGAACCCGGAGTGACAGTGTGAGTGTCAGAAAACTGAATATGCAGACAGACCTGTTCCCAGATTCGCTTCAGGGACTGGAGGTTGTCCATTATATTCTGATAGATAAATATGATACCTCAAAGCTCTCAGAAGATCAGATGGAGGCTTTGCAGGAGTGGGTTTTCGAGGGTGGTACTCTCATATTGTCACTTGGCAAAGATGCGGACAGAGTTCTTGGCGGATTCGACAGCAAGTTTATCAACTATGAATTAAATGGAAGTTCATCGAAAAATGTCACTGTATGGTCTGATAAAGGCAGTTCAACTGAATATAAGAAAGTATCTGTTGCAGATATCTCGGTATATGGAGCACAGGTAAACGACGCGTTAGGTGGTGTAAGTGTTCTGGATACAGGGTACGGCAGGGTAGTGGTGGTTCCGTATTCTCTGGTATCAAAACCGGTGGCTGGCGGCAGCGGTGAACTGCAGCTTATGGAGATGATACTCAAGGCTGGCTACACCGACAAGATAAACAACCTTGTCCAGGGTTCATTTTACGATAACAGTGCAGGTTATGGAATAATAAATGCGATAAATACAAACAGGAAGAAGGTGGTATCACCGTATATTCTTATAGTGATACTGGTGGTTTACCTGATACTGTGCGGCCCTGTAACCTACGTTGTGTTGAAAAAACTTCGCAGGAGAGAGTGGTTGTGGATAACGGTTCCTGCGTGGGCGTTGGTTGGAACTATTGCAATATACATTGTAAGTACCAGATACAGCGTGACGAGACCTCTGGAACTTACATTTGAATCGGCGGACATAAGCGATAACATTATGAGACAGAATGTATATACATACATAATAGGCTCTAAGGCAGATAGTTACTCAGTGGATGTGAACAGTGAGTATGACAACGTACAGGTTATGGATGAGTATTACGGAGATGCCACATATTCCCAGTCTATGAACATTGAGAGATGCGCCAGCGATGATGGCATAACGATGAAGTTTGATACCCATATTCCATTTGGCGGCATAAGTCTTCAGGCGAGCAGCGTGACGACAAATGACATAGGCAGATTTGACAGTTCATTGAAGCTTTACACTGATGGCATAGAGGGAAGTGTAAAGAACAACACGGCATATGATATGCGGGACGTGGTTGTTATGACTGATGGATATTATTACTGTTTGGACAGCCTGCCGGCAGGGGAATCCATGGATATAAATAAGCTCCATAACAGAAAGATGACAAATGGTTTATCAATAGACTGCATGAAAAACTATTATATATACAGATTTGGAAGCGGCTATAATTATGATGATGAGGCAGATGTCATGATGTCGAGAAATTATTATATGCTGCTCAAGATGGGAGCGTATTCATCGGTTCCATCAGGAATGGGCAGGATAGCTGTGTGGGCCACGATAGATAAGGAGGCCGATATAAGTGACGGTCAGTCATCTGAGAAATATGGTAATTACGTGGTATATGATATACATCCCCAGGATTATGAGGATTTAGACGGTGCATATTACAGCAATATATATACAAGGGATGTCAATAGATTTGAACAGTCGGATTATGACACCGATGATCTTATGATGTATTCGGATCAGGTGGACATAGATATATGCTTCCAGAACGATGACAATATAACTACCGTTACAAGAGAGAGCAGTACGAAGGATGAGTCAACAGCAAATGTGATCGTGAAGGCATATAATTTTTATACAGACAATTACGATGTCATATTTGTAAATGGTTCACAGGAGATAGAGGGAGACAGACTGGCTCCTTATATTGAAAATAATGAGATGCGGCTGAGATGCATATCGCCACATAAGGGTGAGGATTATACAGAGACATATCTTCCGCGTATAAGTGCAAGAGGGGGTGGACAGTGATGGTAGATATTGTGAATCTGACAAAATATTATGACGGATTCGCTGCCCTGGACAATCTGAATCTCCATATCGACAAGGGGGAAATATTTGGCTTTGTTGGTCCTAACGGGGCTGGAAAAACCACCACCATGAAGATCATGTGCGGACTAATTAAGGCTACATCGGGAGAACTTCTGATAGATGGCGTTAATGTACTGAAAAAGTCGGCGGATGTCAGGCGTAAGATAGGATATGTTCCTGATTTTTTTGGAGTATACGACAACTTTAAGGTTATAGAGTATATGGAATTCTACGGTTCCATGTATGGAATGTCCAGACAGGCTTCAGATGAGATGGCAGACAGACTGCTGGAGCTCGTAGATCTGTCAGACAAGCGAGAGGAGTTTGTGGATGTGCTGTCAAGAGGTATGAAGCAGAGACTTTGTGTGGCAAGAGCCCTTATCCATGATCCTGAACTGCTGATATTAGATGAGCCAAACTCTGGACTTGATCCGAGAGCTAGAGTAGAGATGAAAGGCATAATGAAGAAACTGAGAGAACTGGGCAAGACAGTAGTGATAAGTTCACATATATTGCCGGAGCTTTCGGAGATGTGTACGAGCATAGGGATAATCGATCACGGAAGGATAGTGTCCAGCGGTAAGGTTGATGATATAATGGCGCAGGGACATGCGGAGGCGCCTGTAAAGATAAGGGGGTATATATTAGGACTCAGCGGACACGAGGCGCTTGACCGTATATCCGTGATAATCAGGGAGCGCTTCAGCGTTGACCGCATAACTGAAAAAGATGGAGAACTAATAGTGTATTATCACGGGGACCGTGAGAGTGATGCGGAGCTTCTAAGGAGCCTTGTGGATAACGGTGTTCATGTGCATCAGTTTGTTAGGGAGAAGGAGAATCTTGAATCCCTGTTTCTTGAGATCACAGGAGGTGGTGCAGATGACAAAAACAACACTCATTAATCCGATACTCAGGAAGGATGCGCTTGTAAACGCCAGAAGCCCGAAGATGATAATAGTGGTGACCATGATAAACTGTCTCTTCGCCATCATTGCATCAGTCGCATTTGCCATGTCATTTGGATCGGGTTATCAGGCATATTATTCATACATAGTAAAGCTTTTCCCTATTCTTGGGGGATGCGAGCTGGCTATAATATGCATGGTCCTGCCTGTGATGACAGCTACATCGATAGCGGGCGAGCGTGAGAGACAGACACTAGAGATAATGCTCACAACACCTGTCAGGTCGTTTTCTATAATAGCAGGAAAACTTGCCTCTGCAATGGTGACAACATTTATGTATGTTGTGGCAACTCTTCCATTCCTTGCTGTGTCATTTGTCGTGGGAGGTCTTGGATGGAAGTCACTGTTTGAGTTTATCGGAATCGTTTTGTATGTTGATATATATATAGGAAGTTTTGGAATGTTTTATTCTTGTGTGCGAAAGACATCGGTGTCAGCCACTATATCAACTATCATAACTGTGGTTGCAATCGTGCTTATATCATACCTTGCAGGAAGAGTTATGATCTCTGCTATGTACATGACTGCAAGTGTTGAGGCTTTTAAGTTTTATCAGGCAGGGATCAGGACGATTTATGCACTGAATCCGTTTTTATGGATATTTGAATTTGCAGATCAGACCTTTTATGCAGACAGCCTGTTGCCGTCACTTGAGAAGGCGGGGGGCTATACAGTGTTTATGTCGGACTATATGACATGGATATCTGTTATATTCAATCTGACTGTGGCGGTGGTGATGCTTAAACTGGCATCGGCAAAGCTGCGGTCTGGAAACAGGAGAAAGACACTATCCAAAAAGGAGTTTGACTTGTAGGATAGGATAGTTTATTCTCGTTTATATGATATGTGCTTCGAATGGAGAGGCTGTCCGGAAGGATAGAAAGGAGCACACATAAGACATGTACAGTAAAGTTTTAAGTGGACTTGTTCGAGGTGTGGAGGGAACGCTTATATCCGTTGAGACGGATATACATGACGGTCTTCCTATGATGAATATGGTTGGATATCTGTCCGCCTGCGTCAGGGAGGCCGGAGAACGCGTCAGGACCGCACTTCGCAATTCCAATTTCAGTCTGCCGCCGAAAAGAGTCACTATTAATCTGTTTCCGGCGGATATCAGAAAAGAGGGAACGGCGTTTGACCTTCCAATTGCAGTAGGAATACTTGCGTCTATGGGGATCATCCCACAGGAATCCATTGAAAATATACTTATATTAGGTGAGATGGGCCTTGACGGACATGTAAGTTCGGTCACAGGAATTCTCGCCATAGTTCATCATGCCTATACGCAGGGAATCAGAAAGTGCATAGTCCCATCTGGCAACTCGCAGGAGGCTGCGATCATAGATGGTATGACAGTTATACCGGTGGAGAGTCTCACAGAGCTTGTAGATTATCTCAGTGGAATAAGTGCCATAGAGCCGGAATATGTTGATGTAGACGGACTGCTGGGAGAAGCACCTGACAGAAGGGAATGTGATTTCTCTGAGGTTAGGGGGCATGAGACATTGAAGAGGGGCGTTGAGATAGCGGCGGCGGGAATGCACAATATATTGATGACCGGCCCTGCCGGCGCGGGCAAATCCATGATAGCCAGACGCATTCCAACCATACTGCCAAAGCTCACATTAGAAGAGAGCATAGAGATAACAGAGATATACAGTGTGGCAGGACTTTTGAAGGATGGCGCCTCCATAATAAACAGGCGCCCCTTCAGATCCCCTCATCATACGATCTCATTGCATGCCATGTCAGGAGGCGGCAGGGATCCAAGACCAGGAGAGATAAGCCTGGCCCACGGAGGTGTCCTTTTTCTTGATGAGCTGCCTGAATTTGGAAGAAGTGTGCTTGAGGTGATGCGCCAGCCACTTGAGGAGGGGGCGGTCAACATATCAAGACTTAATGGAGTTTACAGGTTTCCGGCGGACTTTATGCTTGTTGCGGCGAGAAATCCGTGTCCATGTGGACAGTACCCGGATGCAAATAAGTGCACATGTACAGTGAACCAGATAAGAAATTACAATGCGCGCATAAGTAAGCCGCTTCTGGACAGGATAGACATAAATGTGGATGTGAGGAAGGTCCAGTATGGCGAATTGTTCGGGGATGGAGTTGGCGCTTCATCATCAGAGATGAGGGCACGTGTCCTGGCTGCCCAGAATATACAACTGTGCAGGTATAAGGGTGAGGACATACGGTTTAATTCGCAGCTCGACTCCGGCATGTGCGAAAAATATATACCGCTTGGAAATGCAGAAAAAGAATTTATGGAAGATTGCTTTACGAGACTCTCACTCACCGCAAGAGGAAGCTACAGGGTGCTCAAAATTGCAAGGACCATAGCGGATCTTGACGGTGATCAGGATGTGAACGTAAGACATCTTGAGGAAGCGGTGTTTTTCAGAAATGCGGATGGGGGAGGTGCAGTCTGATGATAGATGACGAACTTCTATATCTCTGGTATGGAATGATGAACCGCATGGTACACACCCAGAAGACTGAGCTTGCATTCAGGTTTGGCGGTATCCGTGGGTTGTGGGAGACATCAGAAAAGGTCTTGCAGGAAAGTCTTACGAAGAAACAGTTTGAAACGGTAATGGAGAACAGGACGGAGCATGCTGTACTTGAATACAGGAATAGGTTGGAGGCTGGGCATATCACGTATGTATATCCAGGGCATGACTGTTATCCTGGAAAATTGTATGATATTCCGGATCCACCCATGCTGCTGTTTGCTGCAGGAGATATAAATGTGCTGAAGGATATGGCTCCGGCGGTGGCGGTTGTTGGAGCCAGAAAGGCCTCGGTGTATGGCAGAACGATGGCGGACAGGATCTCGGCGGATGTGTCGGCAGCAGGTGTTACGATAGTTAGCGGAATGGCACTTGGGATAGACGGGACTGCACATCGGGCGGCGTTATCCGGCGGTGGAAAGACGGTGGCGGTTCTTGGAAGTGGTATAAATGTGCCTTATCCAAGAGAGAATTATGATATATACCGCAGTATAGTAAATGGCGGAGGCGTTGTGGTCTCGGAAAGTGGACTTGATGTGGCACCGGAGGCATTTCGTTTTCCCTACAGGAACAGGATAATAAGCGGAATGTCAGACGGTGTGCTGGTGGTGGAGGCCCGTGAGAAGAGTGGCTCCCTCATCACAGCCGATCAGGCACTGGAGCAGGGGAGAGATGTGTATGCGGTTCCGGGAAGAGTAACTGATACGGGCAGCGCGGGCTGTAACAATCTGATAAAAATGGGCGCAATGTGTGTTACATCGTCTGGGGATATATTGGAAGAACTTGGAATACAGACAGTCAAAGGACAGTTCCTTAACAAAAAATTACTTGCACCTGCAGAGAAAAAAGTGTATAGTTGTGTACGTTTGGAATCAAGACATATTGATGATATATGTTTTGAGTCTGGGATGACGGTGTCTGAGACAGCTCAGATACTATTTGAATTAGAGAAGAAGAGGCTGGTAAAACAGTTGGTGAGAAACTATTACTGCAGGGCTTGAGATATCAGGGAGAGGCGCTGCACAGCTTCGTGACTATACACAGAATATTACGGAAAGGAACAGATACCTATGGCAAAAAATCTTGTTATTGTTGAGTCTCCGGCAAAGGCTAAGACAATCAAAAAGTTTTTGGGGTCAAACTATGAGGTCATAGCTTCAAACGGACATGTTAGAGATCTTCCTAAGAGTCAGATGGGAATAGACGTTGATAATGATTTCGAGCCAAAGTATATCACTATAAGAGGGAAAGGTGATATTCTTGCGGCACTCAGAAAAGCGGTGAAGAAAGCGGATAAGATATATCTCGCAACTGACCCGGACCGTGAGGGAGAGGCTATATCCTATCATCTTATGAAAGCTCTCAAGCTTGAGGATAAGGATTACAAGCGAATTACATTTAATGAGATAACAAAGAATGCAGTCAAGAATTCAATAAAGCAGGCGAGAGATATAGATATGAATCTTGTTGATGCGCAGCAGGCAAGACGAGTTCTGGACAGATTGGTTGGTTATAAGATAAGTCCGGTCCTTTGGGCAAAGATCAAGAGAGGCCTTTCAGCAGGCCGTGTCCAATCAGTTGCGCTTAAGCTTGTGTGTGACAGAGAGAAAGAGATAAATGATTTTATACCACAGGAATACTGGACATTGGATGCGAATCTCATAGCCGGCAAGATGAAAAAGCCTATCACTTTCAAGTTTACAGGCGATGGAACAAACAAAGAGGAGATATCCGGACGCGCTGCACTCGATGAGATATTAAAGTCACTTGATGGCGGAGAGTATGTTGTAAAGTCCATAAAGGAGAGCGAGAGAAACAAGAAACCTCCGCTTCCATTTACAACGAGTACGATGCAGCAGGAGGCGTCGTCCAAGCTCAACTTTGCAACATCAAAGACCATGAGGATAGCCCAGCAGCTGTATGAGGGCGTTGACATAAAGGGCCGTGGAACAATCGGTCTTATAACATACCTGAGAACGGATTCCACCAGAATATCGGAGGAGGCTGTTGCGGCAGCAGACACATATATTGCAGACAATTTTGGGCAGCAGTATATCGGGGATTCCAATGGAAGAGCCAAGACTGACAAGAAGATACAGGATGCACATGAGGCTATACGTCCTACGGATGTGGCACTTTCACCGGTCATGATAAAGGATCAGGTATCCCATGACCAGTTCAGACTGTACCAGCTTATATATAACAGATTCCTTGCCAGCCAGATGTCGGGTGCTGTATATTCAGTCAAGAACGTGAAGGTTGGATGTGGCAGTGCTGTATTCCAGACATCAGCATCCAAGATAGCATTTGATGGTTTCCTTGCCGTGTACAATCTGGACAATGACAGAGGAGAGAGTGTGGCAGGTATCAACAATCTGTCTGAGGGCGATGTGCTGAATCTTGACAGCCTTGATGAAAAGCAGCACTTTACACAGCCACCGGCGAGATACACGGAGGCGCTTCTCGTAAAGACTCTTGAGGAACTGGGTATAGGAAGACCAAGTACTTATGCACCAACCATATCAACGATACTTGCGCGAAGATATATAACAAAAGAACAGAAGAAGCTTTATGTTACCGCCTTGGGAGATGCGGTGAACCAGAGTATGGAGCAGGCGTTTCCTGTTATAATAGATGTAAATTTTACAGCAAACATGGAGTCACTTCTTGATAATATAGGAGAGGGCGCAGTTGACTGGAAGGTCGTAGTCAGAAATTTCTATCCAGATCTCGATGAGGCGGTAAAGAAAGCGGAGGCAGAACTTGAGTCCATAAAGATTGAAGATGAGGTGTCGGATGAGGTCTGTGATGTGTGCGGACGCAATATGGTAGTAAAGTATGGCCCTCATGGCAAGTTCCTTGCATGCCCGGGATTTCCTGAATGCAGATCCACAAAGCCGTTCTATGAGAAGATAGGCGTTGCATGTCCAAAGTGTGGTGCTGACGTTGTCATAAAGACCACAAGGAAGGGTAGAAGATACTATGGATGTATAAAGGCTCCTGAGTGTGATTTTATGTCATGGGCGATGCCAAGCAACGAAAAGTGTCCTGAGTGCGGTGGCTACATGGTCGTCAAGGGCAATAAACTTGTATGTGCTGATCAGAAATGTGGGTATACATGTAACAATAAGGCGGCAGAAAATTAAAAATGAGATTATATATCCTGTGGGAGGGAAGGAGAAATCCGGATTTCCCACGGGATTTTTGTTGTATTGTCTGTTATTTTATATAATTGTGTGAAAATTAGCAAAACGCTTAGGTTGTCATAATGTTGAAAATTGTGTCGAAAAATGATCCTACCACAATATGTTGTGGCTAAAAATGCAAGTAAAATCAACACTTTCTTAAATTTTTAAATTCATGCCTACTTTACATAAAATAGGCTTGTTATGAGTAATTCATTGTGATAGAATTTCAAATAGTCATAAAAATTCGCGCAAAAGATACTTTTTGTTACATATTATTACACAAAAATTTGGAGGATAACTTATGAGTGTACAATTGTTAGATAAAACACGAAAGATAAACAAGTTATTGCACAATAACAATTCACATAAGGTCGTGTTTAACGATATCTGTGATGTGCTCAGCGATATTCTGGCGTCGAACGCCATGGTTATTAGCAAGAAGGGAAAGATACTTGGACTTAAGAACAGGGAAGATATCCCTGAGATCCACGAGCTGATCGAGGGAAAGGTAGGAAGCCTTATAGACAACATGCTCAAC
>ENA-UPWU01000952-UPWU01000952.1-human-gut-metagenome-genome-assembly--contig:-NODE-952-length-12445-cov-5.868613_pt1 | contig 12445 bp, 14 predicted proteins | sample MGYA00250058_ERZ773392 | MGnify/ENA primary metagenome ERZ773392 (study PRJEB29103, sample SAMN06112084) | human gut metagenome | biome: human gut; feature: ankylosing spondylitis patient; material... | reverse complement strand
GGTGTTCCGGTCGGCGGCGGATCATACTTCGACGCCGGTCAGTTCGCGGACGGCCCGGCGTCCCTCGTCGCCCAGGGAGAGCGAATACGAATTGACGAAGAAGTCGATGTGGTGGTCGATCACCCGGTCGTCGAGCTCCCGGGCGTGCTCCTTAATATAGGTGCGGGATTCCTCCCGGTGTGCGAAAGCATATTCGATGCTCGTGCGGAGCAACCGTTCTATTTCGCAGCGAAGCTCTTCCGGCAGTGTCCGTCGGGCGACGATGGCTCCCAGCGGAAGCGGCAATCCGGTGCGGGATTCCCACAACTCTCCCAAGTCGGCGACCAGCTCCAGGCCCAGTTTCCGATAGACGAAACGGCCTTCGTGGATCAACACCCCGGCGTCGTACTCCCCGCGTGCCACGGCGGGTGCGATTTCCGAGAAGAGCACCGGCTTTTTTTGCGTGATCGACGGGTAGAGGCGGCTCATCAGGGCGTTGGCCGTGGTGTGCATCCCGGGTACCGCGACCCGGCGGATCGAATCGGGAGGTGTTCCCTGCCGTGCGACGAAAACCGGTCCGTTGCCGCGTCCCAAAGCCGAACCGCTGTCCAGCAGGGTGTAGCGGGACTGGATTTCCGGCAGCAGGGCGTAGCTGATTTTGCTTACGTCGGTTTCGCCTGCTTCGGCACGGCGGTTCAGTTCTTCGACGTTTTCATACTGCTTGAAAAGCGTTACCCAGTTCCGTTCAGTCGTACCGGTTGTCACCGTCTGCTTCATTTCTTTTTTAACCCGCAGAAGCGCGTCCTGCTTGTCCTCAATGATTTTGGTGTAACTGTTGCGGAACTCGAAGTATTCCGATTTATCAATGATGCCGCCGATGAAGTTCTCGTAAAGCCCCAGCTTGAGCTTTTGGTACCGTTCAATCTCTTCCTCGATTTTGGCGATCTGAGCTTCGTAATTGAAAGCCTTACGGCTCTGAGACGGAAGCCGTTCTATCATCGCAAGCGCGTGTTCCAGATTGATGACAAGCTCGATCTGGTCATGAATGGCACGGAAGACCTTCTCTTCAACCTCTTTTGCGGCGATGCTGTGCGGGCTGCACGTCCGGCTGTGCTTATTGGTGGAGCAGACGTAGTAAATATACTTTTTCGTCTTCGACGGGACGGTCTTGCGGATCATTGGCTGCTGACAGTCTCCGCAGAACAGGAAGCCGGAAAACAGATGCGCTTCGTCCTGATCGGGCGAACAGCGCATATCCCGCTGCATCATGACCTTGACTGCCATGAAGTCCTCGTAGGACACAAGAGCTTCATGCGTATTTTCTACCTTGACCCACTCGGATTCATCCTTGCTTTTCACGACGCGGACTTTGTAGTTGGGAGTGCCTCGCTTGCCCTGAGCCAGAACGCCGATATAAACCTCGTTGGTGAGAATACGCTGGACGGCTTTGTATGTCCATTTTGCGGTATCGCCGGTTTTGAAGACGGTATCGAACTTTACGCCGACGGAATGCTTGTATTCCATTGGGGACAGGACGCCCATCTGGTTCAGACGCTTTGCAATACGTCCGATGGAGAAGCCGTCCTTGTACATGGAAAAGATCATCTGCACATATTCGCTGACCGCTTCATCCACGATGAGCTGATTTTTGTTCTCCGGCGATTTCATGTAGCCGTAAGGCGCGAACGAGCCGACGAACTCACCGCTCTTCTGCTTGACTTCCAGACTGCTTCGGATTTTCATGGAGATGTCCTTGCAGTAAGAATCGTTAATCAAGTTTTTGAACGGGATAACAAAGGAGTCGGATTGCGGATCACCGGTCAGACTGTCATACGCATCATTGATTGCGATGAAGCGTATGCCGAGCTGCGGGAATATCTTCTCAATGTAACGTCCGCCGTCGATGTAGTTTCTTGAGAAGCGGCTGAGATCCTTGACCACAATGCAGTCAAGCGCACCCTTGCGGATTGCCTCTTCCAGCTTTTTGAACTGAGGGCGATTGAAGGAAACGCCGCTGTAACCGTCATCCACAAACGGCTCACAGACAAGCTCCAAATCCTCATGTCTTGCGATATAGTCCTCGCAGATGGCTCTCTGGCTGGCGATGGAGTTGCTTTCTACTTTGTCTCCATCCTCACGGGACAGACGGCAGTAGATCGCCGTGCGGTAAACCTTGTCTGGCATAAAAATAACCTCCGTTTTTCTGTTTGGTGTGGTACATCAAATCAGAAAGACGAAGGCTTGCTTCAACTCTTATGAAGAGGAACACAAAAACGCCACATGACCATCAAGGCAAGCGGCTTAATCCGTATTCTTCTTTTTTTGACCGATTAAATTATACCACAGGCTCAATCGCTTGTCCATAGAACCGGGTGAAAAGATTCAGACTGTTCATAAATCAAAGACCTCTCAGATAGTGTTCCAGACAATCTTCCATTGTCGTGTCCGTCTCGGCGAAGCTGATCTTCACCACTGTCTTCCCGTCCAGATAACAATAGGGATTTCTGATCTGCTTGATGAACTCCCTCAGCCTGTCCTCTTGCGGTGCCGCAGGATCAAGCCGGATGCTGCTTCTTTGAACGAGTGTGCTACGGTCAACCGTTTTCGGGCTGACGCTTTTCATTGTTTCAATGCCCATCATATTCTAAGCACCTCCTGTTTCGTGAAAATATTCAGGACAAAAGGATATGGCAGAGCATCTTGTGAAGATACCCTGCCACATAGTTTTCATCCTGAAACTATATAGTAAGTTTCTTTTGGGTTTGTTTCATTGTCCGGCATATTTGCAGCTCGCGCCCCTGCCAGAAGAACTTTGCAGTTCCGGGAATGCTGCGGACTACCAATGGTCAATCGGTATCATGGGACTCTCACCCCTCCGAGGATCGCTCCGAGCCGCCCCTTCAAAGAAAAGACGGAAGTATCATTATACCCGGCATCTGCATCGTCGCAAGCAGCCGCACCACACGACTGTTATAGCTCTCCGGAGGTCGCTCACTCCCTTTCGGGAGGTCTTGGCGTCGGAAGCTGTGTTGCTTCGCAGAAGCGGAAAGATCCGCAGCACTGAACTATTCAGTTTTCAAGGAGCAGTGAAGTGGTCTGATTGACCCTTTCACTTTACAACGGACATCTTTTTGCCGTTTGTTGAGTACCGCTCAAAAAAATCTTTGAAATTTTTTCTGCACCGCTGCTTTGAGGTCAAATGCAGCTCTGATGCCGATGCCTTTCCTCCGGGCAAACTCTCGAAGAGTCAGCCCCTCACGGGTCATCGCAAGATACAATTCGCGCTGCTTTTCGGTCAGAATAGAAAGAAGCTCCTTCTCTTTGAGGGCGGTGATCAGTTCCTCCATGCAGTCGCGGGAGTCTGCCAGCCATGCAGCGGACTTCACATCGTCCTCCGGTATAGCGTCAAGGGACAGCACGGTATCAGAAATTTTCTCTGCGCCGTCCTCATCCTCAGAGGTGTTGTCAGAGCCATACGAGCGTCTGATCCGCTTTTCCTCTGCGCGAAGGATTCTCATAACCTTGCGGTCAACCTCGGAAACTTCGCCGGTTCGTTTCACGCGAACCATGCACTTGCCGTCCTCCGTAGTCCAGAGGTCGTAATCGAACGCGATAGGGGTTTTAGGGATTTTCATTGTTCATCCTTTCCGCTGCGCGGGAGCAGCGGGAAGGGTGAAGACAGAAAAAGAGCCGCATGACGGTGAGGTTTGAATCCCATGCCGATAAAACAGAGTAATTACACTCTGTCTCATGCGGCATTAGGATGACTTCACCTATCAGGCGGCTCCACAGCTCAGCTATGACATATATTTTATTTTAGAACAGAGGCTTGTCCTCTGGTTCTTACTTGGTACGCGGTCGCAGTCTTCTCATATTCAGCACATCAAAGACTGTGATCCGCCCGCATTTCTTGCACTTTGATTCTACATGACCTCTCGTGTCTTCGTAGACAGCAATGGCATTATGCTGACAATAGGGACATTTCAGGTATCGGGGCTTCTGCTGGGAAATGGCAACTCTTGCCCTGCGGATTTTTTCGATCAGCTCCGGCGTCGGTTCCTGAACCCGAATGGATGCTCTCTTCATTACCACACCTCCAATGGGTCAACATACTCACTGAATGGACGATCTACCATGTAGCCGAGCTGACGAAGGCGGATAGACGCCGTTGTCTTGGAGACACCGAACAACCGGCAGAAAAGGCGCAGCGTTAAGTGATCACCATACGAATACCTCCCCTCGTAATTGATCAGCGGCGTTTCTGCAAACCGACGCATTGCCAGGTCAACCTCTTTTTGAGGAAGCAGGATCGCCGCGCCCAAGACATTTGCTTGCCACTCGTTCCAGTCCTCGCGGGTTTTCAGCTCTCGCGGCGTATAGGCTGTCCGTGCGGAATATTTCATTTCGCAGGAAGCCTTTACCTCTTCCGATTCCAGTTGGAAGAGAATCTGATGGGCGCACTCGTGGGCAAGGGTAAATCTGCGCTTGGCGCAGAGCCGCTGCACGTTGCCGGATCGAATGAAGCTCTCGTCCAAGATGACCTGATTACGCTTCAAAGCCAGTGTGCGCGTAATACCAAGTTCCGTGATCTTGTACTCAGTGTCGGCATAGGCAGTGACACCGCAGATGCTTCCGTCCGGCGAGAGACGGGCGAATGATACGCGAAGACCGAGATAGTTCTTTGCAAACTGATCAATGGGTGTTGGCAAAGCTGATCGGTCGGGCTTGTCCGCCTCATCCCCGAAAAAGAACCGGTTGAAGTCCTTCGTTGTTGATGCTGCAATTTCTTCAAGTTGGCGCTGGGATAAAATCATGAGCAGTTGTCCTCCTTTGCTTCGACGAACCACTTGTCTCCTTCGTGGAAAAGAAATGACTCCTTTCCGCGAATCTGAACTGTGTAACGGATGCCTCCGCCCCCAACCTTTTTGGATGTGGCGCGGCATTTGTATAGAATCTGGTCGATTTGAAAGATTACACCGTTGTCCCACCAGATAAGGCGAGGGAGGATTGCCCCCTCCTTGTCCACATCCAGCGTAACCGGGACGTATGCTTTTCTGTACTGTGTAGCCATTTCTGTTTTTCTCACTCCTGTTCCCTCATACCGGTGTATGCCGGTACGGATGATCTTCGGCAGCATAAATGCCTGTCCATTTGAACTGCTCAAAAGATGTAACTTTTTCGTGTACAACTACTCATGCCCCTTGACAGGATGAGCAATTCAGGATATACTATGAGTAGTTGGATTGCTCAGTCATTATTATACGCACTTCAAGTGCCTTTGTCAATAGACTTGCGCAATTTGATGTCGCAAACTTTTTGTGAACAGGAGTGATTACCAAAATGACGTTTGGAGAGAAATTCAAGGCTGAACGGGAGAAGCGGAAGCTGACCCAGCAGGAAGTAGCCGATGCACTGGGGATCAACAGGCGTATGATTACCCGGTACGAGAACGGCATTTCCTTTCCCCGTACCAAGGACGCTTACAGAAAAATCGCGGAATACTTCAAGGTGGATGTGAACTATCTGCTGACCGAGGACGAAGAGTTTGTGGTTCAGGCATCCGAGCAGTACGGCTCCCGTGGCATGAAACAGGCAAAGGACCTGATTGAAGGGATGTCCGGCTTGTTTGCGGGCGGTACGCTGTCCGAGCAGGACAAGGATGCGGTGATGAAGGCGTTGCAGGATATATATTGGGAATCCAAAGCCCGGAATGTTGAGAAATACACGCCGAAGAAATACAAGAAGACCGGTACGGACGCAGAGGAATAACTGTCTACGTCTCGGTTTCTTGACGGATTTACTTTGACTGTTTTCAACATGAAAGGGGTGAAGGTCCCGTGATAATTCGCTCCGAGGAAATATACAAAAAGGCGAACAGCATTGTCAAAAGCTGTGGAACAAGAGATACCTTGAAGATTGCCCGTGAGCTGGGCATTCATCTCCATTTTCTTGACAATCTGAACGATCTGCTCGGAATGTACACCTACCGCCATAAAGAGCGGCATATTCTTCTGAACTCCAACATGGAGTATCTGATCATGCAAATGGTTTGCGGTCACGAGATCGGGCATGATACCTTTCACCGTGATCTTGCCAAAGGAAACGAACCGCTCCCGGAGTTCGTGCTGTTCGATATGCGCACAAAACACGAATATGAGGCGAATGCGTTTGCCTCACACCTGATCATTGACGATGATGAGCTGATTGACCTGATGAAGCAGGACTACGATGTGGTGCAGCTCTCGGCTGCAATGGGAACAAACATCAACCTGATGCTGATCAAGCTCAACGAACTGAACCGCATGGGCTGGCAGCTCAACTTGCCTTATGTACCGCACTCTGACTTCCTGAAAAATGTCAGACCGGAGGGGTGAATGAGGATGAAGGATAGTAATTAGATGAACAACGACGACTATAAAGAAGCCCTTTTCTATGCCGCTTCCATCTTTAACGAACGCTTGGGGGCAGAGTTCAGTGAGGACAACCTTGTACTGCGCTGCTTTCAGACGGAAAACCAGCAGGAAGTCTTTGAGCAGTTCTGCAAGCAGTATTTCCCTGACCGGCTGGAAGACCGCTATACAGAGGACGGCTATTTTGACTTTCACGCCTCTGCCTTCATCGGCAAAGAAGACGGCGTTGACGGAATCCTGCTGCGGACAGACATAGCGCGTCATCCGGCAGTGTTAAAACACATTCTTCTGCATGAGCTGGCGCATATCTTCTGCATCCGCAACGAGCTTGACGGAGATAACTTCTATGAGCAATACTGTATGGACGATACCATCAGCCGCGAAGAGGACGGAACCATTAACGCCGGTTATGCGGTCTGGCGGGAACTGATTGCGGAGCTGATTGCATTTGAACTGGATGACAACTGTGATATGGTTCCGCTCCGACGCAAGAAAGACCTACTCAGCTATTACGAAGGAGAACTCCTGACCGGCAACGGGAAAATGGGCATCAGCATGATTCTCTGCGAGGCGATGACCAGTGCTGAGGGCGAAGCGTCCATGACATGGGACGCTGCCAAAAGCAAGTTTGCACGGTTCAAGCCCTTTGATGATCCACTGTACAGGGACTTGCTGGAACTGGTCTTCACACACATTAGAGAATGCTTTATCGAGATTGACCGCGACTTTATTTATGAAATTGGAGTTTTGTATCTAAGCATTGCCGCACAAGCGATGATTGCGTCCCTAAAGAACAGATTTCAGGAAGAATAGACAGACCGATAGAGAGAAAGGACGGGCAATGATATGAAATATAAGCTGTTTCGCTCCCCCGGTGATCTGGACAAGGCGGTCCGGAAGCACGAACTGGTTGCCGTGGAGACCGGCAAAAGCATTGATGATGTGGCAGACGCGCTTATCCGTGCCGTTCAGGATGATCTTGCGGAAATGCCGGAGTATGCGCACTGCGAGACTGCCGCCTATGCACCGGAGCCGATCAAGTCGTTTCGCCGGGTGAGGCGCAGGGAGAAGTCGTAACACATTCGTGTACTGGTCTTTTTTAATCTCCGCAGCGGGATTTGAAAGAGCACGGGCCCTGCCGCAGGCAGGGCAATCAAAAGCCCAGTGGGCTTTTAATTAGTGCGAGGGTCCCACCCGGTAGGAATGTCTATCCGGGGAGAAGCTGTTGCACATTCGTGTACTGGTCTTTTTTCTTCGCAGCGGGATTTGAAAAATCACTTTTCTTTTGGCCGAATGCGTGCTATACTTTACGCAGGAGCGATTGCCCCATACCCTGCAAGGGGACGGACCTTCAGCTTTCCAGTCGCAAAGTACACCTGAAACTGATTTTATCCAACACCTCCGCAAGGGAACGCACTATCTCTCGAAACGCATACTTCAATCGAGTCACTGAGATGATTCCCCGCAAGGGGACAAACGAAAATGCCCTTTTCTGTTTCGCGCAATGGCGGCAGAAAAGGGCGTTTTTCATAGGGAAAAATCGTTGTCTGATGTTCGGGAAAAAGCAACGCCGCCCGATGCAGGTCTGCATTCCTGCACGGGCGGCGTTTTTGCTGTCCCCTTGCGGGGAGGACCGTTCCAGGACGGTCAAAGATGGGTAAAAGCAAAAGGAACGATTTAAACACTTCGTCCCCTTGCGGGAAGAACATGAAAAAGGTGTGAGCGCCTGCGCTCACAGAGACCTCTGCGGCGGGGCCAGCGGCTCCACCGATACGCCGCCCATGCCAAGGGTGGTTTTGATCCCGATGCCGCCGTAGGGCGCAAAGGAGAGCAGGGCATTCCAGAGCTCCAGCAGCGGCAGGGCCAGCCGGGCCTCCACGACAGCGCTGCCCACAAAGCCCGGGATGCGGGTGTTCTTGATGGGATAGGAGACGGTGTGCAGGTTGTAATCCAGGATGTGCAGACCGCGCAGGATGGCGTCCAGCGCGTCCGGGTCGTTCAGCTGGCAATCCGGAAATGCGGTGTTCCAGTGCAGCACAAGGCTCTGCAGCAGCAGGAATTCCTGCGGATAAATGGCGTAGCGTCCCGCCTGCTTGAAGGCGCAGGGGGTGCGGAACCACAGCCTTGTCCGGCTGGCAGGCTCCTCCCGTGCAGCCAGCAGAAGCTGCAGGCCGTTTTCCACCGAGTGGCTGCCCAGCGGTTCCATCTGCAGGGGCGCGCCGTGCAGTTCCAGCGTGGTGCAGCGCTCCAGCGCCTGCAGCATCCAGCGCAAGGATGCGTCCTCGGCGGTGTTCAGGCAGATGGGCTCGCTGTCCAGATGGAACCGACCGTAACCGGCGCTGGTGCGGCCGCCGATCCCGCCAAGGTAGTCCAGTTGGAGCAGCTTCATGGCCTTGGACAGAAGCGAAAGGTCCTCTTCCGTCTCTTTGGGGTCGGACAGGTTGTAAACGATGTTGACCCCGAACCGGCAACCGGCAACAACGCGCTCGATCTGGCGCGGGGTGGCCTTGGAGGTAAGGCGGTTGATCGTGTTCTCCGACTTGACTTCGGTCACGCCCACGCCTTTCAGCTGATCGGAGTTGAGCAGAAAGGCGTCCGCAAACTGCAGCCGCGCAAAGCGGACCGGTTCAGAGCCGCCGAACATCCGCAGGATCACCTCGCCGTCTGCGGAAAAATCCGGCAGCGTTTCGCCGTTGATACAGCTGCGGCGGGCAAGCAGGTAGACGCACCGTGCAAAATTGACCTGGTCCTCCCGGGTATTGCGCAGCAGGTCGGTCAGGTTGTACAGCATGGAATTGCCGCGGTGGTCGTCGTCCTTTTTCTGGAACTGCGCAAAGAACTGCTCCAGACAGGGTATCTTCTCGCCCAGCACCTTGTCCCGCAAAACATCCCAAGAGTAAGTGTGGTCGGGCGCGGCGTCGAACAGTGCGGCACCGTTCTTGTCGGGCAGCTTTTTGGCTTCGTCCTCCAGCGCGGCGGTCTGCTCGGCTGCGGCGCGGAACAGGTTGACGTACTTCATCCGCTGCACGGGGTCGGTCTGATCCGGCTGTTCAAAGCCGGCAAGAAAGGCCTGCCCCAGATTGTCCACGTCCATGCGGCAGATGGCGACGCGGCGGATGCCCTCCGACTGGTCGGCAAGATCCTCGATGCGGTTGCTGGCGGCATAGTCGCCGACGAACAGGTTGATGGACGGGCTGAGCGTCCGCACCAGCCGGTTCTTGGTGTAGGAACGCACAGCGTCGGCGCAGAGGACGGAGTCGTTCGAGAACGAAAGGAACCGAACTGGCAAAGCAGCTGGCCGCCTATGAGCTTGCCATGCTGGGGGTGCCGGACGGGACAGATGTTACGGTCCAGCCGCTCGACGAGGACTGGCTGGGCTACTACAGCGTCTCCTCCCGGCAGATCGTGCTCTCCCGGTCTGTGCTGGAAAGCGGGACCGCGCAGGAGACCATGGACACCATCGCCCACGAGGCGTTTCATGTACAGCAGGCTTATGTGGTGGAAAACATCGACTGGGACGATGCCGCGACCCAGGCGGCCTACTACAACCAGGCCAGACGATGGCTGCGGAACTATCAGAATGGGTACGTCTCGGGCGAGGAGGACATCCTGAGCTATTACTTCCAGCCGGTGGAGGTCGATGCCAGAGCCTATGCAGCAGAAGAGACCGAGCGCCTGCAGGGGCTGATCGACAAAGAGCTGCAGAAAGAGACATGACAAGAAAAGCAGAGCATCCCGCAGAAGGGGAGCGCTCTGCTTTTTCAATATTCCCGAAACGCCGGTTCTGCGGTATAATGGAGCCGGATGGACCGGCCTGCCGTGTCGGACGCGGACCGGAAACGAAAGGAGCTCTTGTTTATGGAAAAAACGCTGCGCGTAAGTCGGTTCAAAGGATTTTTGATTGCTTCCCGCAGAACCTTTGACACCTGCGTTGGCAGCGATAACGCTACTCAAGGTTCCGACAATAGCATTTGTCTGATTCGCGTTTTTGTCGTTCAGAATGCCTTCATCACGAGCGAAATTGGCAATCGTATCGAAATTATCGGATCCGTCGGCCTTAACCGAGGCTCCGATTTGGTTCGCCGTTGAGCGAACCAAACCATGATTCGACCCCGATTCGATAGATTGAGTCAACGCTTTTCCAAACTGCTCGGTCTGAGTGTTAACCAACTGTTTGCCACGTGCTTCTCGATTTGCCAACGCATCGCCAACGGCAACCTCCGGCACAGGCGCGCCAGTCATCGTAGTGCCGCGACTAGGATCCGATTGGACAAGGCTGGATCTCTCAAGAAATCCGCCCGGCTTCAACATATCCGGCGACCCAATGCGTTCGTTCACATGGTCGGCACCGCCCATACGCCCTGCCAAGGCCGTAAATGCGTAAGTTGACCCTGTGACAAGGAAAAGGGCGATCATGGGAGTGGCCGCCGTCAACATGCCGCCGACGCCAAGCCACGTCTGAAGCGCCTGGCTACCCGAATTGAGGGTATAGAACGAAATGGGAGACGTGACCAGCGCCGAGAACTCGTTGCGGGCGGCCATGGAGATGTACAGATTGATGATCGACAAGACCGGCATCCAGAGCTGAATCCAGATGACAACTTGGAAATACTTGCCAAGCATGTTCAAGCCGAAAGCGCCCACCACCAGAAGGAAGCCCATCAACGGCGTGATGGCGTAGATGAAGCCTTCAAAGAAGGCCATCAAGGGACGCATGGTGGAGACAAACATGGTGCCTTCCGCCGCCCATTGCTGATTGCGCTGCTCAATGGCTTGGTTGACCATGACGGCAGAAGCCGTGTCGCCCATGTCCTTGTAAAAGCCCGCTGCGGCCTTATCGTAGAGAGGCTGTAGCACGGCAAGCTGGAGATACTGCGTACCGTTATTGCCGGCAGCATCGAGCATTTGAAGAGCAGAGTCGACCTTATCGAGATGCTGTGCGGTTTGACCAGCTTCCTTGATGTTGAGCAGTCGGTTGAGCGCTGCGGCTGCATCAGGCTCTCCAAGTGCACCAAGCGACTGACGAATGAAAGCGGTTGCTTCGGCACAAGTGACATCGCCAGCGGTACTCAGATGCGTGCCGTAAACAGAAGAATCATAGAACAACTCATTGGTGCCGCCACGATAGATGGCGTCCGGCGTAGCTTGTCCGAGGGTGATCTTCACCATCGTGCACTCGCGCAGGTAGTTGTCGATGTCTTGAGCAAGGTCTGCATTGCCAATGGCTTTGCCGGCAGCTTCGATGATGCTGACATCGCGGGCAGCGGATCGCACGCCGGTGAGCACCTTCAGAGGTTCCAGGAAGGCATGTTCGGTCATGCGGTCAGCAGTGCCATAGCCCTGCTCGAAAAGAGCCGTAACGCCATAGCCAATATTCGAGATAATCGTGCCTGCGGCGGCTGCACCGAGCGGCACATTGTCGACGACGCGAACTTCATCGGTATAGGCATCTTCGACCTGCACCGTGACGCCGGGGCCGAAGAAGCACATGTAGCAAATCATGCCGATGAGCACCTGATGCAGATTGAACTGTCGAGTGCCGGACGTCAAGCACTGAAAGCCCATGACCAACAAGCCGAGGAGAGCGCCGACGCCGACGAGCGTCTTGAAGTCCCCCGTGCCGCAGATCATGGCCAGCGCATTGAGGATTTGAGCCAGGAATGCGGAATCCCCAATCGAATAAATCGTGAACATGGGAGCTCCTTACTTCGGCGTCGACTGCGATTGACCTGCGGTCAGTGCGGGATTGTGCATGATCGCGTTCAGGTCATGGTAGTACCGAGTCACACTCGCCATATTGGGATGATTCTTGCAATAAGCTTCGTATTCTTGAGTGAGAATCATGATGTTTTGGTCGATCATGTCCGTCACTTCCTTTGTTTGCGGCTTATCCGAGGTCGACACAGCGGCTCGAACCGAATACATCATGTCTTTGGCCATGTCATAGGCCATGGAGGCGGCAATTGCATATGAGAGTTCAGCCAGGGATTATTCAGTGGATGAGTATCAATGACAATTGGTTGTAAGAATGCTACAGCCTGATCTTCTGTAGCTCC
>ENA-UPWU01000951-UPWU01000951.1-human-gut-metagenome-genome-assembly--contig:-NODE-951-length-12447-cov-6.351172_pt1 | contig 12447 bp, 9 predicted proteins | sample MGYA00250058_ERZ773392 | MGnify/ENA primary metagenome ERZ773392 (study PRJEB29103, sample SAMN06112084) | human gut metagenome | biome: human gut; feature: ankylosing spondylitis patient; material... | reverse complement strand
TTTTCTTGCCTTCGGCCATGTCCTTGAGCTCCTGTTCTCCTGCTTACTTAAAAGTCAGGAGGTATTCCTCATCTTCTATTTATCCAGTTTTTTCGCAGTTTCTCTCACGACCAGTTTACCCGGTACAATGTGCAGATTCTCTGTATAAGTGGTATTCTCTATCTTCCGGATAAGACATTGCAATGCGATCTTGGACATCTCACCCATATCTACGGCATATGTCGTAATTCTGGAATCACCAAATTCCGGATACAGATAATCATCATATCCCACTACCGACACATCCTCCGGCACACGGTATCCATTCTCTTCCAAAGCCTTAATCAGGGCATAGGCACTGACATCATTATTGCACACAAATGCTGTGGGCATTTCCTTAGGCAGGACAAATTTATGTTCCAGACCTATGATACCGTTCTCTTCGTCTCGATCCTTCACAATCCAGTCTTCACGAACAGGAACATGATGTTCCATAAGAGCCTTACAATATCCAAAATATCTGTCCGTGATACTTTCCGTATACATAAGCGTACCGACATATGCTATCCTGGTATGACCAAGACCAAACAGATAATTTGTCATTGTGTAAGCACCGTTAAAGCTTGCAGATATGACCGAATCTATGACTTCTTCATTGTCATCGTAAAAATCCATAAACACCATTGGGAATTTCTTATAACGATACAGCATCTTCAAATATTCCTGTCTGGGTCTGCCTATAATGATAACACCATCTACTCTTTCTTCCTCCAGAAGCTTAGGTGGCTCCAGAGTCTGCTCTGCATGCGTGTTAATGACTTCAAGCATTGTAAAGCAGTTCTTCTTTACCGCTCTCGTTGCAAGCTCCTGATACATTTTCCAGTAAAATGATGCAAATTTAGCAAAATAACTCTCCAGACTGATAACTCCTATTGTATAGGAGTTATTCTTATTCTTCTGGTTAGAATGAATTGGCAAATATCCCATCTCATCTACCAGATCTTTGATTTTTTCACGTAGTTCTTCGCTGACGCCTTTCTGTCCGGACAAAGCTTTTGACACTGTTACAACACTGACATTCAGCTTTTCTGCAATATCTGCCAGCTTTACTGCTTTGACCATTTCTTTCCCTCCCATCTGGGTTTATTCTTTTTTAGCTTATTTTTAATATAATTTAATCTAACAGATTTGTCAACCTTATTTAACGTCACTTTCTACAGCTGTAAAATGCAGCAGTTTTGCCTGGAAATCTCCCCATGGATTAGGAATCTGTATACCGGCATACATCAAAGCTTCTCCCGAATAGCAGATGTCTTCTTCTTCCAGCTTGTAGACTACATCCTTTTTAAGTCCTTTTAACTTAATGTTTCTGGACTTGAAATTAGCACGATTCAGAACCTGCACAAATGTAACCAATGCCTCCTTCTGATCCTGGCTTACAACTTCCCAGCAGTCATACTTGTGATTCTGGGAGTAAGAAGCGATACGGTAATATTCCCCTTCTCTTACCAGATCATTGTATTTATGGTACATGGCAACCTGTCCGGGGATCATGTCTCTCTCTTCCTGTGCAATCTTCGTAACATCCAGCTCATAACCAAATGTTCCTGCCAGCGCTACAATCCCTCTCGTCTCAAAGGGTGTCACTCTGCCAACTGTGTGGTTTGGACAGTCAGATACATGTGCACCCATGGTAGATAACGGATAAATCAGCGAAGTTCCTTCCTGAATCTCCAGTCTCTCTATGGCATCTGTATCGTCTGAGCACCAGATCTGCGGGCCAAAATACAGCATACCCGGGTCAAAACGTGCTCCGCCTCCGGAACAGTTCTCCAGTAAAAGGTGTGGAAACTCCTTCGTCAATCTCTCCTGTAATGCATACACAGCCAATACATATCTGTGATACAGTTCACCCTGTCTGTCAGCCGGAAGCTCTATACTTCCCAGATCTGTCAGCTGGCGGTTCATATCCCATTTTACATACTCAATATTGGCACTGCGCAGTATCTTAGCCACACATTCATATACGTAATCTACCACTTCCTGTCTGGTCAGATCCAGTACATACTGCTGTCTGGATTCTGTTGCAACTCTGCCCGGGATTGCAATTGCCCAGTCAGGATGGGCGCGATACAGGTCAGAATCAGGAGATATCATCTCCGGCTCAAACCAGATACCAAACTTCATGCCAAGCTTATTTACTTCATCTACCAGATATTTTAATCCACCCGGTAATTTCTCTTCATTGACCTGCCAGTCTCCCAGTGCACAGTTATCACTGCTTCTTGCCCCAAACCAGCCATCATCCATGACCAGCATTTCGATACCAAGCCTGGAAGCCTCTTTTGCAATACTAAGAAGCTTCTCTGTTGTAAAATTAAAGTAAGTAGCTTCCCAGTTATTGATCAGAATCGGACGTTTCTTATCCTTGTATTCACCACGAATCAGATGTCTCTTATACAGATGATGGAATGCAGTCGTCATGCCATCCAGTCCCTGTGAGGAATATACCATAACAACCTCCGGTGCCTGGAAAGACTCTCCCTGCTCCAGCTTCCAGCAGAAATTCTCCGGGTGGATTCCCATGGACATACGGATACTGTCAAACTGTGACACCTCAGCCTGCGCCTGGAAATTACCAGAATATACGAAATTCATCGCATATACTTCCCCCATCTCCTGTGTCGTGCTTGGACTTACCAGTGCCAGGAATGGATGATCCTGATGACTGGATTCTCCTCTGAATGAGCTGACCTTCTGAATACCATATCCTACTTTCTTTCTCTGAATGTGGCGTTCTCTCGCCCAGCTTCCGTGAAGGCTGATCATCTCATAATCCTGATTATCCATATCCAGACATGCAGATAATACCTTGGTGAGATAAAAGGCTTGCGTACCTTCATTTATGATCTTAACGCTTCTGGTAATGACATCTGTGTCACAAAATGCCGTATAATATAACAGAACTTTCATACCAATGTGATTGTCTACGCAAGTAAGTTCCAGTGTTGTAGCTGTTTCTTTGTCTGCAAAGGTAGCAGGAAGTCCTTCCGGCTGTGGTTTGCCCTCCAGGATTCTATGAGAAACATAGGACAGGTTACATCCCGAATAGCCCCCAATAGTACGGATGGACAGGCAGCTTTCTCGGTAATCCCCCAGTCCTGCTGTGGGATATTCAAATGGGAAGCAGTCATAGAAGGAGCAGCGCTCTCTGTTATTGCGGCTTGGCACAAATGGGGCTTCCTGGGTACGCATACGGTAAGCAATGTCATGTCCTTGCAGTCTTTTGCCGTAGTAGATGTGTCCGATGAAGTTCTCTTCATCTACGATGCCGAGTAAATAGCTGGTGTTTGGGGTGTCTAACTTAAAAATTCTTTCTTTCTCAAAATATGTAACGTTCATGCTTTGCCTTTCTTTTTAATAGGTCGAGTGATAGGTTAAGGTTCGAGTGACGAATTGTGCCGCTTTTACAATGCAACACAGGCACGCTCTCGCTGCGTTTTTCAAGTGCCTGTTTATGCATTTGTAAAAGCGGTACAATTCTGTATAGTTACTTAAGTATGTTATTTAATAGGTATCACGCAGGGAACGGATGCGCAGGCGGTTTTTGACGTCTGTGGCATCGGTAAAGTTACCATTTATAATGTCCTCAGTTGTAAAGGATATTACACGTGGTTTATCATCGGTTAGGTTGATGATATTGTCGGACAGGATTACATCGGCATCGGTGAAATCTACTTCGACAAATGGGGTATACACGTTGCTTTGCAAAGTGATGGTATAAGTGTCTGCGCTGCCTGCTACTTCTGCATGTATGCTGGATTGTGGCAGTTCTACGTGTTTGTATGGCACAAGGGTATCGCTTTCGATCTGTACTCTGCCATCTTCATAGGTGAAGACTACTTCCACGAAAACGTCTTTCTTATCGTAATAGTGATGTGTATCATCTTCTACGCGTTTAGCTGATGGCGTGGTCAGGATTCGTGGCTGTCTCTGTACATAGCTGCTATAGTCTTCTTCCAGAGCTTTACTTACGCCAAAGGCTGGCACAACTACATGCTGTGTAGCAGTCGTTATGACTTTGAAATCGAAGGTCTTCAGAGTCATAGTCACAGTTACACCTGCTGGCTGTGCAGTCTCATTCTGCACATGGGCTGCTACTGCACTGAAATGTTCTCCACCGTTGCGCTCGGCAGTATCTGTATCCGCAATTCTGACAATACTCCCGGCTACCGGTTCATAGAATCTGCATGCCATGTAATGAAGCGCTTTCCATCTGCCGTAATAATCAATACTGGACCAGGATGCCACGGGCCAGTTATCATTGATCTGCCAGTACAAGGTTCCCATGCATCTGCCTCGGTTACGTCTCCAGTGCTCCACACCTGATTTAATTGCTACCGCCTGAAGTACCTGTGTTACGTATAACAGGCTTTCAAAGTCGTTAGGATAGCGGAAGTTCTCTGCCAGATAGTACAGCATTTTGCCATTGGCAGCATCATTCTTCTGATGGCTCTCCATAACCGGTGAGAAGATATTCCTATCCTGTGGTTCTGTATAAGAATATACTGTCTTTTCTGATGGAAAAGACTGGAACCCAAACTCCGAGCAGAATCGGAAGAAATACTTCTGATAATCAGAAAATGGCTTCTGCCCATGCCATACTTCCCAGTAATGGGTATCTCCACGGTTCTCAGCCCCCGGTTCATCAAAGCATCCACCTGATGAAGGAGAAGAAGGCCAGAAAAAGGTCTGGTCGTCTGCCTTTTTCAGTGCCTTGGGCAGGATATATTCGAATTGTTTAATATAATCAGCACGTAAATACTGGCTCTGGGTCTGATAATTGCCCCAGTATGCCCATGCAGATTCGATTTCATTGTTGCCGCACCATAATCCCAGACTTGCATGATGGCGCAGCCGCTTTACATTATCTACTGTCTCTGCCGCAATGCTGTCCTCAAATTCCTGTGTTACATCATATACATTGCAGGCATACATCAGATCCTGCCATACAATAATACCGTACTCATCACACAGATCATAGAATTCGTCTGACGGATAATAACCGCCACCCCACACTCTCAGACAATTATAATGGGCTTTTACTGAGCTGCGTACCAGATATTCCATCCTTTCTCTGGTAATTCTGTTGTATACACAATCCTCTGGAATATAATCCGCTCCCATGGCAAAGAATTTTACTCCATTGATCATGAATGCGAACTCCTCGCCCCATTGATCCTTAGCTCTGCTCACGGTAAAAGTCCGAAGTCCAATACGATCTGTGCTTGTCTGTGCTTCTTCTCCCTGGGTAAGCAGTCTGGACTCTACTGTATACAGCGGATGTTCACCCAGTCCATTTATCCACCACAACTGCGGATTCTGTATGATAAATTCTGACACATATGTCACATTGTCTTTTGTTGTCATAATATGTTTGTCCAGAAGATGTCCCTGCGGATCATACACGCACACTTCCATGGAGGTCTTTTCGTAGATAGTTTCTTCATAAGAAGCTTCTTCTCTTGAATCTTTTCCTATAGAACGCTTTCCCATGGAGTCTGCACATTCAAGCACTGCTTCTACCTGTAATGTGACCTGGCCTTGCGCATGTTCCTGCTGATATTTCACTTCATCAATTCTGGCTGTACAATAAGCCTGTATCTCAATATCACGGAAGATGCCAGCATCCGGTAACTGAGCGCCCCAGTCCCATCCAAACATGGAATGTGCCTTTCTGATATACTGATTACCTGCAATCGCTCCACTTGCCTCTATCGTAATCTTCTTATCTGCCGGTGCTGACGCTTCTCTCTCTTCTATATAGCGAAGTGTGGATTTAAAATAAAAGCGTATGGAATTGCTGCCCTCATGCAGATATTCCTTTACAGGGATTCTCCAGGTTCTGTGCATATTATCCATATAAATGACATGTGTGTCATTTATATATAAGTCAGCCAGTGTATCTATCCCATAGCAGACCAGTTGTATCACATCCTGATTCAACAGTTCCTGTGTCACTTCAAAGCTGCGTTCAAATATATAATCCTGCCAGAATAGGTCTCTGGCTGTGTATTCATTCTGTCTGTAATAGGGGTCTTCTATCGCCCCTGCATCCAATAACGTGGACAATACGGAGCCGGGAATCCGAGCCTGATAAGAGTCCTCCAATCCATAGGCTTTCATATAGGTATCTTCTTCTTTGCACACCGGATGCATCGTCCACATTCCGTTCAATGTCTGTTTCTGCATGTACTTCACCACACCTTTCTCACTCTAAGCTAATAATGGGTAAGTCGCCAAAGTTACGAATGTATTATCCAAATCAGGATTCTTGATCCTGTCTACTACAGATTTCACCAGTCTTCTACCCAGTGCTTCTATTCTTACATCTACGGTCAGAATATCTTTTTTGAAAAAGTCTTCTTCTATCGTATGATCAAATCCTGTAATGATTGTTCTCTCAGCAAGTGCCGGATTCTTCCTCAACAATACAGTTGCCGTATACTTGGCAATATCATCATTCTCACAGATAATTGCATCCGGCATATATGGCATCTGGTCAATTGCCTCTTCCACCATGCTGTACCCATAATACACATCATTGGAAGGATGCGTGAACAGCATCTTCTGATCCGGCTCGATTCCCTTCTTTCTACAGGCACTCATAAATCCAAGCAATCTTGCCTGTACAACTCTGGAACCTTCTGCAAATCCAATAAATGCAAAGCTTGTGCATTTCTTTACATCAATGCAGTATCCTGTCAGTCTGTTCATGGAATAGAAGCCTTCCAGATTGTATACATCACCAAGTGCAATGTATTCCTGTGCATCCACCGGCGTATTAAAGAAGGTCATGGGAAGTCCCGCCCTGGCAATGCCTTTTACAAATCGGATTGGAAAAATACACAGGAAAATAATACCCTGTACATCATCCTCTAACTGCTCCAGCACTTCTTCTCCATCCAGATCATCCTCGTTCACAATATAGAGCTGCATACGATAGCCTTCCTGCTTGGCTCCATCGCTGATGCCTGCCAGTGTGGTATTCCAGAACAGGGACTGCCAACGGTTGAACAATACAAGTATTGTCCCTCCTCCGTTTTTTCTTTTCTGATGCATGACTTCTTCTACCAGTGCATCATCCAGCTTGGCATATCCCATCTGACAGGCTTTCTGTACAACTGCCTGTCTGGTTTCTGGAGATACATTGCCATTGCTTAATGCTTTGGCTACTGTATTTCTGCTCAATCCCATTTCTTTGGCTATGTCCTGAATCGTAACTCTCTTCACTGATCATCCTCCTCTTTAGAATGTGTATAGTGTACAGCAAGGGACGAATTGTGCTGCTTATGCATTTGGGGAAGCTGTACAATTCTGTATCTTGCGATAATGTGATTTATGGTTACTTCATAAATTATCTACTTCTGTAATTTTGAGTATAATAAATGCACACCGGTGTGTCAATATGGTGTGCATTTATTTTGCATTTTATTTTTCATTTTCAACATGTAATGCACTGTTTATGCATTATGACTGTGTGTGCAGGAAGGAGAAGGGATGGGATTTCTCGCTTCGTAGGAAGTTCATGAGAAGGTAGGCTGCACGCAGGGATACTTTTTCTTCTCTCAGGATGCGTGCGGCTTCCTTTTTGTCAACAAGGAGGACTTGTATTGTTTCGGTATCTTCCATATGAGCCTGGTTGATCTGACCTGTAGCATAACCAAATACGGCATTGCAGCTTTCATCCGTGAAGCCTGCTCCCATGAAGAAGGGGCGTCTGTAGGCTGCTTCTCCATCTTCGTATACGGTGAAGGTAAGTCCTGTCTCTTCCATCATCTCACGGATTGCTGCTTCTTCTGGCGTCTCTCCTTCATCAATCAATCCTGCAGGAAGTTCATAGAGATAATCATCCAGCGGGTAGCGGTATTGCCGGATCATCACGATCTTATCCTGGTCTTCCTTGAGAATCGGATAGATTACCACGCCTTCTGCCAGGCTGTCTTTGGTATAGATCTTCAGTTCTTTTTCTTTACGCCTTGATACAAAATAGTAATCAAACTTTCTTCCTGCATCTGTAAGTGCATCCAATTTGAAAAGGTTCAAAAATTTATTGTCTGACATTTTATGTATACCAGTATACTTTTTCACTAAATTATCCTCCATATATTTGACTTTTTTTACCAAAAGAATTAAGATATAATTATAAAATTGTAAAGAAAGGTGACAAAAACATGAAGCAGATACCCGTTACCGACTTACGTCCCGGTATGGTAACCGCTGAAGACATCCTCACCTATGACTTGAAAATGATTGTCCCAAAGGGTGTCGTACTGACAGAAAATATCATATCAAGACTGGAGTCCTATTCCGTCTATTATGTACATATTGAAGATACTTTTGTCAACGAGCTTAATACTCCTATGACCTTATCCAAAGTCCTGGATGCCGACGCCGTTCAGACCAACAAGGAAAAGATACGCAGCAGCCTTCAGTTCCAGCATTTTCAGCAGGATTTCAACAGATGTGCAGAACATTTCCGCGATAATCTGATGAAATCACTTTACCGCAATGAACCCTTCTACGTCAATGGTCTTTTGGAAGAGACTATTCAGATGATGCATCAGGAGGATTCTTATATCAATGTATTTGATATGCTTCTCAATATGCGAAACGTAGATGATTCTGTATACAATCACAGCCTGGATGTTGCATTAATCTGCAACATTTTATCAAAGTGGCTTCATTTCTCCGAGGCAGATCAGACTATGGCAACCGCCTGTGGTCTTTTCCACGATGTAGGTAAATTTCTTCTGCCAACCGGGGTCTTACGCAAGCCCGGTAAATTGACCAGGGATGAATTTGAAATTATTAAGACTCATACCATAGAGGGTTTTCATTTACTGAATAAATACGATAATATTCCACAGCATGTAAAGAATGCCGCGCTGATGCATCATGAGAAATGTGATGGCAGTGGTTATCCCTATGGATTAAAAGGTCCTGAAATTGACAAGTTTGCCAAAATCGTCACCATTGCAGATATATTTGATGCCATGACCAGTGAACGTGTTTACCGCCGCGCCATGTGTCCATTCTCAGTTATCAAAGCCTTTGAAGACGAAGGCATTCAGAAATATGAGATGAAATACATCCTGACTTTCCTTGAAAATGTTGCCAATTCTTATCTGAATCACCGTGTCACATTGACGAACGGTATGGAAGGCAATGTAATCTTTATTAATCAGGATAATTTTTCAAGACCTGTTATCCAGACCTCTGATAATCAGATCATTGATCTGCAGAAGCAATATTATCAGGACATTATGAACCTGTCTGCCCAGAAAAATGTAGCAATTGAAACAATCATATAAAGAATGCCCACAGAAAGTCGAAGCTTTCTGCATCTGACATTAGAAATACTTTTGTATAAGAAAAAGACGTGATACTCTACAAATATCACGTCTTTTCTATGTATTATTCAACTAAGGGAAAAAGAATCAGCACTAATTTATTTATTATAGTTAGCAGACTGGAAGTCAGGATAAGCAGATTCCAATGCATGTTCTGTAGGATCAAGACCTTCGATCTCTTCCTTTTCAGATACTCTAAGTCCTACTGTCTTCTTGATAACGAAGAATACAATTGTCATCATGACTGCGGTCCATGCAAGGATTACAATAACAGCCAGAGCCTGAATACCAAGCTGACGGAAACCACCGCCATAGAAAAGACCCTTTGTAGTATTACCATCTTCTACTACACCGAAAAGACCTACTGCTAAAGTACCCCACAAGCCGTTGCAGAAATGAACTGCTACAGCACCAACAGGATCATCAATCTTTAATGTATTTTCAATGAAGTATACGCCTACACATACCAGAATACCTGCTACAATACCAATAATAGCTGCACCCGGGATATCTACGTTGTTACATCCGGCTGTAATGGCAACCAGACCTGCCAGAGAACCGTTTAAAGACATAGACACATCAGGGGCACCATTCTTGATCCAGGTAAAGATCATTGCTGTACATGTTGCAAAAGCAGGTGCGATTGTTGTTGTTGCAAAAATCTTACCAAGTGCATCACCATCTGCTGCTGCGGCACCGTTGAAACCATACCAGCCAAACCACAGAATAAATACACCAAGGGCTGCCACTACGATGTTATGTCCAAGAATAGGAACGGACTTGCCATTCTTGTCGTATTTACCAATACGGGGTCCTAACATAGCGGCACCAATCAGACCAGTGAAACCACCTACCATATGGATGACACAGGAACCTGCGAAATCAACGAATCCCATGTTAGTCAGCCATGCCTGACCGCCCCATACCCAGTGAGCCTCGATGGGGTATACGAATAAGCTGATTACAAAAGAATAAATACAGTAGGAAATGAATTTTGTACGCTCTGCCATGGCACCGGATACGATTGTAGCTGCTGTCGCACAGAATACCAGGTTGAACACGAAACCATACCAGTCAGTATTGTCGAAATCAAATACATTCAAGCCCCAGCCAACGAAGTTATTACCTACACCACATAACAGGTTATAACCAACCAGAATAAAAGCAACAGTACCAAGACAAAAGTCCATCAGGTTCTTCATAATAATGTTACCGGCATTCTTGGCTCTGGTAAAACCAGCCTCGCACATTGCAAAACCTGCCTGCATAAAGAATACCAATGCCGCACCGATCAGGAACCATACACCGTGAGAACCAAAGATAATGCTGTTCACCGCATTAAGGGCATCTTCAGATGCTTCTGTTAATAAAAACATAACTTTCTCCTCCTTTATCTGTGTATTGCCATGATAAACATTCTTATCAATAGAAAAAGGAGATAATAACCGGCTGTCTGCAGCTGCTGCTACGCCTGTTGATTATCTCCTTTGATAATACACATAAATAAATTTTTTCATTTTTCAATTGTTTATGTAGAATCTGCGGATTGCTGCGCATTTATGAAATACAGCAATCGGGAAGAAACTACAGAGCCTCCTGTCCACGCTCGCCTGTACGGATTCTGACAGCGTCCTGAACATCATAAACGAAAATCTTACCATCACCATAGTTACCGGTATTAATCTCTTTTACAATCTTATCGATCAAAGACTCTGCTACTTCATCTGTTACAACAGTCTCAACCTTGATCTTCGGCAAAAGATTCACACGATATTCTGCACCACGGTATCTCTTCACAACACCCTTCTGATTACCGTAACCCATAATGTTTGCAATATTCAGACCATTTACGTTAGATTCTTCCAATATAGCCTTCAAATCTTCCAGCTTCTCAGGTCTGATGATAATCTCCAACTTCTTCATCCTGCTAACCTCCTCATATTTCTTATATCTGCCTACGAATAATTTTTCCGTTTATTCGTACAAAAAAAGCATTCGCGAATACATTGTATTCTCGAACGCCCTTGTTCTGTCTTTTATTATACACAGAATAGGGATGGTGTCAAATGTTTTTTTAGAATTTTTTCATGTTATTTTCATCCAAGTCTATATTCTACAAAATCTTTCTCCACCTCTGCAAATGATTCACTAAGTTGAAATCCCAGTCTCTCACATAAATGCCTTGATGGCAAATTCTCCTTATGTACGATTGCTCTGAAAGCATCCTGTCCAAGCCACTCTCTGCCATACTCAAGAATGGTACTGCATGCCTCGTATGCATACCCATGATGTTGATACTCTGCTCCCAGCATAAATCCAAGCTCCAGCCCGTCATAGCCTTCCTTATATTCCAAGCCGGCCCTGCCAATCACCACGCCTGTGTCTTTTAACGTAATGATCCACATCCCATAGCCATAGAAACCATAAATGTTCTGGATATAATCTCTGGTATAGCTAAGCTCCTGCTCCGGGTCTGAATACAGATTATCCATATATTTCGTAATAGAGTCATCCGAATACAATTCATACAGCCTTGGAACATCCTCCGGTATAATCTCCCTGATCAGCAGATGCTCCGTCTCCACAATATTCCAAGGTATCCCCTTAGTCCGCCTATAAATACGCTCCAGATATTCACCATCTATATCCTCCAGAGACTCTACGCAATATACGCCACTGGGCAGACTGGCATCCCGGCTTCCAGAATCCAGTACAATACAACAAGGAATCTGCTGCGATACACAGTAAAAGGCTAATTGCGGGTCATCCGTGAGAACAACTGGGGCTCCACCTATCTCAGATATAGAAAGCATCTGAGAAACCAAAATGTGAAACTGCGCCATTGTATGCTGTAAATAATCTAGTTTCCCCTGATAATCGTCCTGTCCCAGCTCCTGCTGTAAATAGGGCAGATATATAAATAATCGGTTTAGCATTATATCCATAATCAAGCGCTCTCTTTCACACTCTAACAAAATAGTTACTGTTCACTCGTACCTCGTTCCAGCAACAATTTATGCACACAAAATCAATTGCATTGATTTTGGCGCATGCA
>ENA-UPWU01000950-UPWU01000950.1-human-gut-metagenome-genome-assembly--contig:-NODE-950-length-12453-cov-4.085730_pt1 | contig 12453 bp, 5 predicted proteins | sample MGYA00250058_ERZ773392 | MGnify/ENA primary metagenome ERZ773392 (study PRJEB29103, sample SAMN06112084) | human gut metagenome | biome: human gut; feature: ankylosing spondylitis patient; material... | reverse complement strand
TGCAGCAATAATCCTATCACCTCACTCGACCTTTCGGCCAATACCCAACTGACCTCGCTCGACGGAACCAACATGTCGCTTACGGAAATCGACGTGACAAAGAACACGGCTCTCAAAAAACTGATGCTGAACGACAACCAGATTGAATCCATCGACCTTTCGGCCAACCCGGAACTGAACACGCTCAACATCAACAACAACCTGCTGAGCGAGATAGACCTGAGCCAAAACACGGCTTTGGCCACAGTCAATATACAATCTAACAAATTAAGCACGTTGGATTTGTCTATGTGCGATAAGTTAAGCGTAGTTTTCTGTAACGGCAACGAAATTACCTCGCTCAAAGTGGGAAGCGTCAAAACCAGATTGAATTGCTCCGACAACCGCCTCTCGCTCGCCAACCTGCCATTGCCGGGAAGCAAATATTTCATTTATGCCCCGCAAAAAGGCATGCCCGTCGCCCAGCGTATCTGGCCCGGTGAGACGATACACCTTTCCGCACAGGACAACCTCACCGGACTGGCTGCCGAAGCACAAAAGACCACATTCGTATGGAAGACAGGCGACACCGAACTGCAAGAAGGCACGGACTACACTGTGGAAAACAATGTATTCACATTCCTGAAAGCTTTCGACGAACCTGTTTATTGTGAAATGGCCACAGCAGCTTTCCCGGACTTCGCCGATGCCAATATATTCAAGACGGAAAACGTGACCGTGGAAACCGAACCGGAACTCTACTTGACACTCACAGCACAGGTAGACGGAAACGAACGTAACCTGACTTTCGCTTCTACGACCGAAGCCAACCGTATCATCGTGGACTGGGGCGACGGCAAACGGGTGGCCAGTGAGGTTATCGCAATGGCAGACGAATACGGTACGACTACCACCGTAACCGGTACACCCGCAGGAGAGGGCCACATCAAAATCTACGCCCGTGAAATCTCAGTCTTCGGCTGCGACTCACGTGTGGACGGCGCACAAGTGACTGCCATCAACACATCAGCGGCCACCGACCTCCGTGAACTGAACGTGTATACCAACGCACTGACGATACTCGACGTGAGCAAAAACACGGCGTTGGAAGTGCTGAACTGCTACAACAACCCCATCACGGCACTGGATCTCTCTGCAAACACCATGCTCAAAACCTTGGACGCAAAGAACATGGAACTCACGGAAATCGACCTCGCGGCAAACACCGCGCTCAACAAGCTGACACTGAGCGACAACAAACTCACGGGAATCGACCTGGGCAAGAACACAGAACTCACAAGCCTGTACATACTGAACAATCAGATTGCGGACATAGACCTGAGCAACAACACCAAACTGACCTACGTCAGCCTCAACGGAAACAAACTGACTTCGCTCGACGTGACGGCGTGCAAGGAGTTAGGTTCGCTGTTCTGCATGAACAACCAACTGACGGAACTCAAGGCTGACAACGTGACCAAAAGCGTGAATTGCAGCAAGAACAACTTCACACTCGCCACTCTTCCTGCATTGGGTTGCAACACTTACACCTATGCCCCACAAAATGCCATGCAGATTGCAGCGGAAGTAAAAGCGGGCGAGACCGTAGACCTCTCGGCACAGGACAATATCTCCGGACTGCTTGATTGCAAAGTAAAAACCACTTATACTTGGTTGACCGAAGACGGCGAGGCTCTCGTGGCCGGAACAGACTATACCGAAGAGGAGGGCGTGTTCACGTTCTTGGTGAAACAAGACGTGCCCGTGTACTGCGAAATGACCACCGCCGCATTCCCGAAATTCAGCGGTTCAAATACGTTCAAGACCACAACCACACTCGTAGAAGGCGGAAGCAGCATAGAAGGCACACGCCACAATGCTCCTGTCATTACGGCCACGCGTGGCAACGTCCTGATAACGGGACTGGCAAACGGTTGCGATGTGAAGGTTTACAACCTGTCCGGACAGGCCATTGCCGTACAGACTTCAACCGGAAATGCCGTAAACTTCAGTCTCGAACCGGGCTTGTATATTGTAAAAGCGAATCACATTTCATGTAAAGTAAACGCTCAATAATACAACACATATACCGGAGAGGAGGGTAAGACAAGTTCTCATCCTCCTCTCTTATCTTCTACTGTCTACAAATCAATCATTCAAAAATAAGACGATCATGAGAAAAGGTACAGGAATAGCTTTCGTCTTGTTGGCCACCCTGGCTGTTTGCCAGCCGACTGAGGCCAAAAGAAAGAGCAAAAAGAACAAGAATGCAATAGCAGCACTGGTAAAAGACTCCGTCAATGCCGATTATAAAAAAGTGACTAAGAACGCCGCTGTACAGAAAGGCTTGTTCACCACCTTATACAATGCCAAAGAAGGAAAACTTTACTTCGAAATCCCGGACTCCGCTTTCGGGCGCACCTATATCCTGGCCAACCGTGTAGCGGCTACGAGCAACACGCGAGATTTCGTAGCCGGACAGATTGCCACACAGCCTTTATTGATTCGCTTCAGCAAGGACGAACGAAACGTGTACATACACCAAATACAAAGCAGCGACATCGTAGCGGGGACAGACCCTATAGAGTCGGCTTTCGACAAGAACTTTTATGACCCCGTGTTGAAAGGGTTTAAAATCGCGGCTCAAAACGGAAAGAACGTGGTGATCGACGTCACGGCCTTCTTCGGTGCCAACGAAAAAGCCATCAGTCCTATCAAGACTGATAATCCGTTAAGCAAATTGCTCGGAGGGGCCAACTCGCTCAAAGGAACTTTCGTGCCGGATGCCTCCGGTATCGTCAGCTCGAAATGTTTCCCGGAAAACATCGAAATCAAGAGCCGTCTTTCATTCACCCTCACCCCGCTCGGCCAACCTTACTCGGTCATCATGCACCGTTCACTCTTCGCATTGCCTGACGACCCGATGCCGATGCGCCTGCAAGACAATCGCGTAGGCTTCTTCTACTCCGACAAGAGCATATACACTTCGGAACAAGACCGCCTCATCCGGCGCACATTCATCCATCGTTGGCGTTTGGAACCGAAGAAAGAGGATTTGGACAAATACTTCCAAGGCGAACTGGTGGAACCGCAGAAACCCATCGTGTTCTACGTAGATTCCGCTTTCCCCGAAAAGTGGCGCACGGCCATCCATCAGGGAATAGAAGACTGGAACACAGCTTTCGAGACCGCCGGTTTCAAAAACGCCATCAAAGCTGTGGATTATCCTAAAAACGACCCGGACTTCGACCCGGACGACATGCGTTACAGTTGCTTCAAATACGCTGCAACAGCCACAGCCAACGCCATGGGACCCAGCCATGTGGACCCGCGTACGGGCGAAATCCTTACCGGTGACGTCATTTGGTACCACAACATCATTTCTCTGCTCCACAACTGGCGTTTCGTACAGACAGGAGCGGTAGACCCAAGAGTACGTTGCCAGGTATTCGACGACGACGTGATGCGCGAATCCATCCGTTATGCAGCCGCTCACGAAATCGGTCACACGCTCGGCCTCATGCACAATATGGGGGCAAGCTACTCCTTCCCCGTAGATTCGTTACGTAGTCCCTCTTTCACGCAGAAGTACGGTACGACACCGAGTATCATGGACTACGCCCGCAACAACTTCGTCGCCCAGCCGGGCGATGTAGAACGGGGGGTGAAACTGACACCGCCCGTATTGGGTGTGTACGACATCCACGCCATCAACTGGGGCTACCGTCTGATTCCCGGTGCCTCGACTCCCGAATCCGAAAAACCGACATTGGACCAGTGGATAGCCGAAAAGGCCGGAAACCCCATGTATGAATTCGGAGCACAACAGCTTTTCGGCACCGTGGACCCGACCGACCAAACGGAGGACTTGGGCAACGACCATATCAAAGCCGGTGACTACGGCATCAGCAACCTCAAGATTCTGATGCAAAACCTCGAAACATGGAACATGGAACGCGGCGAACGTTACGACGAGATGGAAAACATGTACCGTGAAATCGTCAACCAATACACCCGCTACCTGCGCCACGTCATGCCTTATATCGGAGGTATCCGTTACGAAGAGATACGGCAAGGCGACGGCAAGGAAACCTCCAAACACTATATCGACCGCGACCGGCAGCGTGAAGCCATGCTTTGGTTGTTGGAACAAGCCCGTACCTACAACGAGTGGTTGACAGTGAAAGAGCTGATCGGTAAATTTGAAATCAACATGAACGTAAACGACAAATTGCAGACCATGATTGTCAGCTCACTCATCAACTCGGCCACACTTTACCGTATTCAAGGAGGCGGTCTCGTGGATCCGGTACACAATTTCCGGCTCGACGAATATCTGAACGAGGTCACCACAGCCCTCTTCAAGGCCCCGACCGGAGGCCGTTTGTCTGATGCCGAACAGAGCTTGCAAGCCGCGGCCATCGCCCTCATGTTGAAAAATACGGGACTGGCTCCTACGGCAAAGGCCTCGACAAGCCTCACGGGAGATGCGGCCGCACTCCACACAGGCGCCATCGGCCAACCAGCGACACCGAAAGATGCTTTCGACGAAATGACTTCAAGCTTCCCTTGCTCTTGCGGCATGAGTCACGGCAACGAGTTTGCCCGTATCAACTTCGGACTGCCCACGCTGACAAAGGAACAAATCGGTGCTCTCATGACCGGACGCTTGCGCAAGGTGCTCAGCCTTTATAAGTCGCGCCGCGCCGCTGCAACCGGTTCCACTAAAGATTTCTACGATTATCAGATTCTGCTCATCGAGCGGACATTTGCCAATTAAAAGCATTACACCATGGGAAAAAGAATAACTGCGCTGTTTATCGGCGCCTTATGTCTGGCCGGGGGACTGGCGGCACAAACTCCACAACCCATATTGAAAGGCAAGGTGATAGACCGCGGAGGCGAGACTGTCATCGGAGCCCACGTCAAATGGAAGAATGCACAGGGAGGAGCCGTAACCGATCTGGACGGTAACTTTTCGATTCCGGAAACAGGAACGGAACTGGTCATCTCATTCCTCGGATACAAAACCCAGACCATCAAAATCAAACCCGGACAGAAAAACCTGGTAATCACGTTGGAAGACGACGCACAGGATCTGGACGAACTCGTCGTAGTAGGATACGGTACACAAAAGAAAGCTTCGCTCACCGGCTCCATCGAGACCATCAAGAGCGAAGACTTGCTGAGCCTGCCGACGGCCAACCTCGACGAAGCTCTTTACGGTCAGGTGGCCGGTCTGCAGGTCATGCAAACCACCGGTGACCCGAGTAGTGCCAAGGAAGCCAACCTGCATATCCGGGGTATCAATAATTCTCCTTTACTTGTCATCGACGGCGTACCGCGTTTCGGTACGACCACCAGCGACGGGGAAATGCGTCTGTCCGACCTGAATCCTGACGACATAGAAAGCATCTCCATCCTGAAAGATGCCGCTGCCGCAGCGGTCTACGGCGCCCGCGCCGCCAACGGGGTGATTTTAGTACAGACCAAACGGGCGTCCGGCAACCAGAAAGTGTCGGTCAACTACCGAGGCCAGATGAATATCCAGCAAGCCACGCAATTGCCGGACTTCCTCGATGCCTACGAATACGCCAAGCTCTACAACCGTGCAGTGGAGAACACGCCGGGTACGGCCAACGCGGCCTACACTCCCGAACAGTTGGAAATGATACGCACACACTCCAATCCGAACGTGTACGGCGATGAAAACCTGCTGGATTATCTGGACAACGTGGGCTATACCACTACGCACAGCGTATCGGCCAACGGAGGTAACCAATACGTAAAATACTACATCTCGGGCGGATATACCCATTCCAAAGGTTTGTACAGCGGAGTCAACCGCGACCGTTTCAACTATTCAGCCAAACTGGATGCTACACTGACCAAAGGGCTTGTGCTCTCGCTCGACATTACCGGTTCGCGCTCCAACAGCAAGAATTCTAGTTATACGACCATCGACAACGCCTACAACTCCTCTCCCCTCCAGGTATTGCGGTTCGACAATGGCTATCTGGCCAGCGTGGACGGCAGCAACCCGCTCATCAACGTGGAAGGCCTTGGAGGCTACATCAAAGACACGGGAAAGATGAACACCATTACGGCCAATTTGCGTTGGGAGCTGCCTTGGGTGAAAGGCCTCTCTGTCTATGCCCGGGCTACGTTCGACAACAATACCCGCATAGAGAAGACCTTCGACAAACCCGTTACGCTTTACACCTACGACCAGCAGACGGGACAGTTCGATACCGACCCGAACACGGTCTACCCGACCGCCAAAGTCTCCATCGAACAAATCGACCGTTTCGTAGACAACCAGCTTTATGAAGCCGGAATAAATTATAACCGTACGTTTGCCGCCAAACACGACGTAGGCGCCATGCTCGTAGCCAACTACCAACAGACGCACAACCAATACATGACGGGCGAAAACCAGAACGCCAGCATCTATCCGGAAACGATCGGGACAGCCGTGACCGCACGCCTGTTGGGCAGCGAGACTTACAACCAGCGTGCGTCCCTCATCGGACGACTGAACTACGGTTATGACTACCGTTACTTTGTGGAAGCCAGTTTCCGTGTAGACGGTTCCACTTATTTCCACCCCGATCATCGGTGGGGCTTCTTCCCTTCGGTATCGGCCTCGTGGGTGCTGTCTAACGAAACGTTCTTCCAAAACTGGAAACAAAAAGTGCTCTCCAATGTCAAATTCCGGGCTTCCACAGGTCTGCTCGGCGACGACGGACTGGTCGGAGAGTACTCTTACCTACTCACTTATATAGAGTCTACAAGAGAGGGTTATAACATAGGAGGTAATTACCGTCCGGGCATCATCATGTCTACAGGCAATTATCCCAATCCCGAACTGACGTGGGGAAAGTCGCACGACTATAACATCGCTGCCGACCTGGGGTTCTGGGACAACCGCTTCGGCCTGACCTTCGAACACTATTGGCGTTACGAAACGGACAAAATCACAGCCGCCCCGTCCTATCTCTACCCGCCCTCGACCGGCGTGTACGGCAACGTGCCCAACATGAACTTCAGCAAACTGAAAGCCTGGGGTTGGGACTTGACATTGACCCACCGCAACACCATCGGCAAAGTGAAGTACAACGTAGATCTGACACTGGCCAAGAGTCAGGACAAATATCTGGATTTCGGCGATGAGTCGAGCGTTACTCCTAACCTGCGCCGTGTGGGACGCAGCAGCATGGTATGGTCGATGTATGAAGCCGAAGGCCTGTTCCAGTCGCAAGAAGAGATTGACAACTGGCCGCTCGATCAGGACGGACAAGGCAACGCCACATTGGCTCCCGGCGACATCAAGTACAAAGACCAGGACGGCAACCACGTACTCGACACCAAAGACTTGGTTTACGTGAAAAATTCTTCCAACCCGGACTTTAATTTCAGTCTGCGCCTCGGTGCAAGTTACAAAGGATTTTTCGTCAACGTCATGTTCCAAGGCGCCACAGGTTACCAACAGAACATCAAGGAACTTTACACCACGAACAGCGGAAGCTTACAGCGGTTCCAGAAATACCATCTGACGGATACCTGGACACCGGACAATCCCGGTGCCTCACTGCCGCGCATCAAATTTGCCACGGCTAATGACCACAACCGTAAAGAGTCAACTTTCTGGGTAAGAGACTGCGACTTCCTGCGCCTGAAATCCCTGTCATTGGGCTACGCCCTGCAACCGGCTGTGCTGAAGAAACTCAAGTTGACGTCGGCCAGCATTGCCTTGCAAGGCAGTAACCTGGTCACTTGGTCTTCACTCAGCGACTTGGGGATGGACCCGGAATCGTTGCGCGGCTATCCTATCCAACGTTCTTACGGAATCACCTTGAATTTAGGTTTCTAAGTCTAACTTCTTAAAACGAATCGTTATGGATTTGCATAAATCGCTTACACTCGGCATAGCCAAGCAAGCTTGCCTCTGTTCTCGCTTAATCGCGATTTTCAAAAAATATATCCTCTGCGGATTGTTTGCCGCCGGACTCACCGCTTTCACGGGCTGCGACGACCTGTTCCGCGACACACCCGTAGACAAGATGTCGGAAAAAGACATCTGGAAGAACCCCATGCTTTTGGACGAGTATGTCTTGCCATGGTATCGGAACATGAACTCCGGCTTCTCTACTTACGTTCCCACGACCATCGCTTTGGTCAAAAGCGCTTCGCGTTACTACATGCCCTGGTTCGGCGATCAGATAGTGCCCTCCAAGAACGACTATTACAATGCCGGTTACGGTGATTTACTGAAAAGCAACACCAAAGAAATCACCAACTGGGCACAAGTACAATGGTCGAACTACTATACACAGATACAGTCCGTAAACCGCTTGTTTGTCAACCAAGGCGAGATTGCCGAAGGTAGCCAAAAACAGCGTATATTGGGCGAGGCACATTTCTTCCGCGCCTACTATTATTATATGCTCTGGAGGCAGTTCGGTGGAGTAATGCTCATCCAAGAGCCTCTCGACCCGTTGAATGACAGTCGGAAATATCCGCGGGCCTCATACGAAGAAATGGTACGGGCCATCGTGGACGACGCCCGGGCTGCCGCCACCGTCCTCCCTTTGGAATATGATGCTACGGACGAGGGGCGCATCACCCAAGGAGCAGCTCTCATGCTGGTGGCTAAAACATTCCAATGGGCTTCGAGCGACGTATTTCAGAATCAGGAAAAAACGTATCTGGGCTTCAGCGACGACCGTTCTCACGACATGCTCGACTCGGCACGGGTAGCCTACGAAACCCTCATGGGCTTGCAGTACTATGACTTGATACAGATAGCCGGAACGGATGAGGAAAGTATCAAACAAGAATACCGAAACATATTCCTCACCAAGAACAGCAAGGAATCCATTCTTGAAGTACAGCACTCTGACGACGGCAATTACGACACGGGCTTCGGCCATAAACTGGATCGTGACGCCGCCGCTCCCCACTTTACGGGCACGACGGCCGCTTATACGCCCACGCAGAACCATGTGGATGAATATGGCATGCGCGCCGGCCTCACTTACGATGCACAGCACCCTTATGTGGGACGCGACTACCGCTTCTACGCCAATATCCTGTATGACGGCTCCACCTATAACGGGCATGTCATGGACATACACTACACACGCGAAGGCAACAACGAAATCCCGGGAGAGGACCTGACGGCCTACGGCACGTCCACCACAGCAGCCGTGACCCGCACGGGCTACTATATGGGCAAGTTCGTCAACGAAAAACAACAGATCAACAACGACGAAGCCTATGCCAGCAGCCAGAATTACATCATCTGGCGTTATGCGGAAGTATTGCTGGATTATGCAGAAGTAATGTTCCGGTTGGGCAACACAGAAGCGGCACGTACCCAAGTGAACGCCATCCGCCGCCGTGCGCACATGGACGAGTTGCCCTCGCTCACATGGGAGCAACTGGTGAATGAACGCCGCGTGGAACTGGCTTTTGAAGAAACATCTTATTGGGACATTTTCCGTTGGGGCATAGCTGAGGAAAAGCTGAACGGTTCCAGTAACCCCATCAAGGCTATGAAAATCGTACACCAAATGAACGGCGACATTACCCATACCGTCAGCAATATGGACCGTTTCCCTACCCGTGTAAGGGTCTTCCAAAAAATGCAGTATTACCTTCCCATACCTTGGGATGAAATACGTTACAACGAAATAGAGCAGAACCAAGAATGGGTGGAAGTTTAATGAGTTATTGTTTAATTTAAAAGAAAGAAAATGAAAAAGTTCAGTACATTGTTTTTAGGTTTGGCCTGCGCCATAGGCATGCAGGCCCAAGAGTACAACTTGTTTGCCGATGTGGATGCCGATGGATGGCTCTGGTTCGACTCACAAGAGAAAATCGACAAATATGTGGGAATCTGTGACGAAAACAACTACAAAGTAGACCCGAACGGGAAAGTCATACAATTAGTCTATGCCGACATCAACCCCACTTACCCGTCTGCCACGGCAGACCCTTACTACATAGGAGTGGGAGCAGACGGTGAAGATTATGGCACAGAAGGCTATAAAACAGGAGCACTCGTCATTCCGGGAAGCAGTGGCATCATGACCACAAACGGTGGAGGTTTCGTGGTTTGCATGCCCTCTTGTTCATCTTACAGCATCTGCCTTTCCAGTTTGTACTCCGTCAGGTGCCGTATGTTGGGGAGCAGGGACGTGAACGCAAGTTTCACAGACATCAATACTAGTAGTTCTAATTTCATGGACGGGTATTACACGAACTTTGCTGCCTACAGTTTATTCAATGATCTGTGCGACCCGGGTATTTACACCTGGACTGGCATAGAAAACTTGAACAGCGGTTACGACAACCCGGATGTATTCAAAGGAAATGCCCCTGTCTACGCCTATTTCCAAAACAACCGCAACCAGGAAGTTTACATCCACGGCATTCGCGTGACCACTCCGACCAACAGCACGGTGAACATCAAGGAAACCGTAGCCCCGAAGTCCCGCATCTTCTTCGAGGGCAACCGCGTGGTGCTGAACGAAGCTACCGACATCAAGGTATATAATGCCAACGGACTGCTGATGAACGCCGCCCATACCGACCGTATGGACCTGTCGAACATGCCTAAAGGCATCTATATCGTGAAAGCCGGCGACGCCATTCGCAAATTAGCCATACAATAAGCCGTAAACTTTCCGGATTATTAACACAAAACAATCTCAGCCAAACGAAAAATCATTTGGCTGAGATTGTTTTTTTATTCTGCTGCAAACGATTTTTCGTTTGGCGCAGAATGATTTCAGCTTTTCAGTAAAGCGTCTCCTTTTGCCTTACTAATCTGAAAAACAATCATTTGCAGACCATTTCCCAAACAAAGGACTTCCAGCTTCTTTTCTTACAAGATTGCATCCGCAAGAGAAATCAATCTCTCACCACATGGATAGAGACTTTGATATAAGGAGTATCTTTCTGTCCGCCCAAACCGGCATAGACATTCTTCCTTACGCTATAACCTTCGGGTGCGGTAACCGTACACTTCTCGGTAATGTCCGTTCCGTCACCGTCTCCGCTAACCCATGCTTTCCGCTCTGCGTCGGTAAAGGCGTTCCAAGATTCCTCTTCTACCCAAATCCACAACTCGTAAGTGTACTCGTCGCCGGAAGGCAGGTTTTCTATTCCGGAAAGGGTAACCTTCAGGTTGCTCTCCTACACTTTCACGCAGTGCACTGTCGTTGCATGCTTCCTCATTCTGTGTATAATCGACAGCTCTCGCTTCCCTTTCGATGTCGGTCGGAATCTGAAGCTCGATGTCGGCAGAAGTGCCCGGTTCCGGATCAGGTTCTGGCTCGGGTTCCGGTTCTGGCTCCGGATCGGGTTCCGGATCAACCGGAGCCTCACCTCCGTCGGTAGTGAAGCCTGGGTTGCAACCACCCTCAACATAGTCGTTCGGCGTAGCCACGTTCACCAATGTGGTTCCAATCTTTATTTCCGCCTCTTCTTTGCCAAAGCCATTCCATACATAGAACTTTTCATAATTGAAATAGAAATTAGGTCCTACGACGTTTTTCAGGCTATAAGTACCCTTCAACTCGCATTCGTTACATGCAATCATGGCCTTCCCCCAACCCATTACCTTGAAGCGTAAGGCAGATTTCAGAGAATACTCATAACACAAATCGCCTAAATCGGCCAATCCGCCTTCACGTAAAATGACGGTAGCACCAGAGATTTCCGTTTTGGACGACTTGATGTACTCTGCCGTAAGCTCGCAAAAGTCCTCCAACTCCAATTTCTCAGTAACTTGCAACTTACAGCCGACATGAACATTCGTTTTCTCCTCCAAATCCAGGTTGCGGGCATACAATGTACCTTCAACACAAACCGTGGACATATCTCCGAACTCTGATTCCTCCTTGCCACTCGTCACATTCAAGTCACCCACTACATGAAGTTTAGAAGATCCGTCTGTATCAAGTTCGTCGCACACGAAATCGCCTCCCACATACACATCTCCATTCAACTCCACTTTGCCCTTTACGCTAAGGTCTGAGACGGTTTTCAAAGTAGCTCCTTTCTTAACGGCAAATTCATCTCCTTTGTTTTTGACGCTGAACTCACCGTAATTGAGTACGGTTATCTCCTCAAGAACATTACTTTCAAAAATGACTGTTCCACCGTCCTTAACGATGATACGTCCACCCTTTCCTGTGTATTTCTTCACATACAACGTTCCGTCTACGAAGATATCTTTTCTTATCATCCCGCCGTCAATGGTATACACCCCTTCCTTTGGAACATACGCAGCGGAACGTCTGATAGAATTGGCGGAATCGCTGAAAGCAACTATGAGCGGAACTGCCGGACAACCAGCCGCCAAACAAGATGCGTGGAGAGAAGAATCCGTTCAGGAACGCTTGAAATATGCCTTGATGAAAGGAATTGGAGATTTCCTTGAACAGGATTTGGCGGAAGCATTGC
>ENA-UPWU01000931-UPWU01000931.1-human-gut-metagenome-genome-assembly--contig:-NODE-931-length-12640-cov-6.187216_pt1 | contig 12640 bp, 9 predicted proteins | sample MGYA00250058_ERZ773392 | MGnify/ENA primary metagenome ERZ773392 (study PRJEB29103, sample SAMN06112084) | human gut metagenome | biome: human gut; feature: ankylosing spondylitis patient; material... | reverse complement strand
ACGGATATGATGCTTTACAAGAAAAAAGCCGCCTGATGTCGTTTACTTTGCCTGTATTGAACAAAAAAGCCGCAGACCCCTTTAATGCGCTCCGAGAACAGATTTCGTCACGGAGCTGGTTTTGAACAGACTGAAACAGAGCAGGACGGTGTAGCCGACAATGCCCCAGATCGAATTGATGGCATCGCCGGAAATCGCCACATTCTGAATCAACACGGCATAGATGGCCACGCAGATGAGGATGAGAAAGCCCTGAAATCCCAGCGCAAACAAGCATTTCAGATAGTTCTGTCCCATATGGCTCTGTTCATGGTTGCCCCATGTTGCCATGGGAATCGGCGCAAGGCTCACCATACAGTAGATCTCAATCATGCGTCCGTACACAATGACGAAAATCACGATTGAGAGGATTCTCATGGTGATGCCGATGAAGAAGCTCTGAAAAAAAAGCCCGAAGAGTGGACCGACATCCATTTGCATCAGACTGGCTTCCAGCATCGACAGGCCGATTTCATTGACGCGAGTATTGCCCGCAATAATGCCGCTGGAATCGGACACGACTTTCTGCGTCAGGTCAAAGACTGCCATCACAATATCGAACGTGTTGGAGATGAACCATACTGAAACAGCGGTCTTGAAAATCCAGCGCATAATAAGTGCTGGCTCAAACTGCGCCATGTTGTTATGCTGGGTTATCATTTCAATCAGTTCGTAACAGGCGATAAATGTGAGGATAATGCCCGCAATCGGCAAGATCGCGTTGTTTTCCTACCGTATCAGCCACCTTACGGAACACCTCAAAAGCAACAAGCACGACTTCGGAACCCAGCGCGCACTGCTGCGCCTGGTCGGCAAGCGCCGCGCGTTGCTGGAATACCTGAAGGAGGTCGACATCGAGCGCTACCGCGCAATCGTGAAGACGCTGAATCTCCGCAAGTAGTCCCGAGGAAGAAATGGAGGCAATTCCCGAGAGGGGTTGCCTTCATTTTCGTTGCGAAAAACAATTCGAAAACATTATAGGTTTAAAATTTTTATGGAAGAAAAGAAGCTGTACAACGCAGTCCGCAAGATCATCACGCTGGCCGACGGTCGCCAGATCGAGATCGAGACGGGCAAACTGGCCAAGCAGGCCGACGGCTCGGTCGTCGTCAAGATGGGCGACACGATGCTGCTCGGAACCGTCGTGGCCGCAAAGGATGCAAAACCCGACACCGATTTCATGCCCCTCCAGGTCGAATACAAGGAGAAGTACGCCGCCGTAGGACGCTACCCCGGAGGCTTCATGAAGCGCGAAGGCAAGGCCAACGACAGCGAAGTGCTCGTCGCGCGCCTGATCGACCGAGCCCTCCGCCCCCTGTTCCCCGCAGATTACCACGCCGAGGTTTACGTAACGGTGAACCTCATCTCGGCGGATAAGGATATCCAGCCCGACGCCCTGGCGGGCCTGGCGGCTTCGGCCGCCCTCGCCGTTTCGGACATCCCCTTCGGCGGCCCGATTTCGGAGGTGCGCGTGGCGCGCATCAACGGCGAGTACTGCATCAACCCGACCTTCTCGCAGATGCCCGACGTCGACCTGGACATCATGGTCGGCGGTACGATCGACAACATCCTGATGGTCGAGGGCGAGATGAAGGAGGTTTCGGAAGAAGTGATGCTCGGCGCCATCAAGTTCGCGCACGAGGAGATCAAGAAGCACTGCGCCGTACAGATCGAGCTGTCGAAGGAGCTGGGCAAGGACGTGAAACGCACCTACTGCCACGAGGTCAACGACGAAGAACTGCGCCAGACGATCATCAGAGAGCTTTACGACAAGGCCTACGCCATCGCCACGAGCGGCACGATGAAGCACGAGCGCGAAGACAAGTTCAACGCGCTCGAAGCCGAGTTCGCAGCCCGCTATTCGGAAGAGGAGCTGATCGAGAAGGCGCCGCTGATCCACAAATATTTCCACGACGACGTGCAGAAGAAGGCCATGCGCAACATGATCCTCGACGAGGGCAAGCGCCTGGACGGCCGCCGCACGGACGAAATCCGCCCCATCTGGTGCGAGGTGGGCTACCTGCCCGCCGCTCACGGTTCGGCGATCTTCACGCGCGGTGAAACGCAGTCGCTGACTACGGTGACCCTCGGTACGAAGATGGATGAGAAGGTCAAGGACGAAGTGCTGGTACAGGGTACCGAGCAATTCGTGCTGCACTATAATTTCCCGCCTTTCTCGACAGGCGAGGCCAAAGCCGCCCGCGGCCTGAGCCGCCGCGAGATCGGCCACGGTCACCTGGCTTGGCGCGCGCTGAAGCCGATGGTTCCCGTCGGAGAGGAGAATCCCTATGCCGTGCGTGTGGTGTCGGATATTCTCGAGTCGAACGGCTCGTCGTCGATGGCGACGGTTTGTGCCGGTACGCTGGCGTTGATGGATGCCGGCGTGAAACTCAAGAAACCCGTTTCGGGTATTGCCATGGGTCTGATTTCGGATTCCGCGACCGGTCGTTGGGCGGTGCTTTCCGACATCCTGGGCGATGAGGACCACTTGGGTGACATGGACTTCAAGGTGACGGGTACCAAGGACGGTATCACGGCTACCCAGATGGATATCAAGGTCGATGGCCTTTCGTACGAGGTGCTGGCCAAGGCGCTGGAACAGGCTCGTGTGGGCCGTATGCACATTCTGGGTAAGCTGACGGAGTGTATCGCCGAGCCGCGTGCGGACTACCGTCCGTTCGTGCCGCGTATCGTACAGATCACCATCCCGCAGGATATGATCGGTGCCGTGATCGGTCCAGGCGGCAAGGTGATCCAGGATATTCAGAAGACGACGGGTACGACCATCACCATCACCGAAACCGACAACAAGGGCGTCGTGGATATCTTCGGTCTGGACAAGGAGGCGATGGACGCGGCCCTGTCCCGCATCAAGAGCATCGTGGCGCAGCCCGAGGTCGGCGATGTATATAACGGCAAAGTCCGTTCGATCATGCCGTTCGGTGCGTTCGTCGAGATCATGCCGGGCAAGGACGCCCTGCTGCACATCTCGGAGATCGACTACAAGCGGTTCGAAACGATGGAGGAAACCGGCCTGAAAGAGGGGGATACGATCGAGGTGAAAGTCATCGGCATCGATCCCAAGACCAACAAGCTCAAGTTGTCTCACCGCGTACTGATTCCGCAGCCCGAAGGCTGGACGGAGCCGGAGCGCCGTCCCCGCGAGCGCGGCGATCGTCCGCGCCGCCGTTCGGAGCACAAGGAGTAGAACTCTGCGGATCCCGGTCGCTGCTACGGAGATGGTTTCGGTTCTGTTCGAAAATTTTGGCCGGAATATTGTATGATGTTTTGTAGATAATTTTTATATTTGCATTACTCCGTAGTTGTTGCGGAGCGGACGAAACAGGCAATAAATAGAAAAAGAAAGGATTCAAACATTTAATTTTTAAAAGATTAGTTTATGAAAAAGCTGATGAAATTGAGCTTGCTGCTCGTGGTCGTTGCTTTGACGTTTTCGAGCTGTAATTGCTTCAAGAAGATGGCAAAGAACAGCGATGATGTATCGCTGACGTGTGCACCTGAAGTGCTGGTACTGAATAACGGTGTGGTTGCCGCCGACATTACGGCACAGTTCCCCGTGAAGTACTTCAACCCCAAAGCTATCGTGAAGGTTACTCCGGTGATGGTATTCGAGGGCGGAGAAGTTGCCGGTACTCCGAAATTCTTCCAGGGTTCGAAAGTGAAAGAGAACTATACGGTCGTTGATAAGAAGACGGGCGGTGTGTTCACCATGCATGTCGAGTTCCCTTACGATGAGCGTATGCAGATTTCCGAACTCCAGTTGCGTGTCGAGGCTAAATGTCCGGGTAGCGACGAGTTTACGCTGGTTAATGCCAATACGGGCAAGGTCGTGAAGGCCAAGGAGCTCGAGGCTAACCCCGCAATCGTACGCGAGTGCGGTCTGGTCGTTGCCGAGGGTGTGAATACCCTGCAGCAGGATCTGGCTTACGCCGATGCGATGGCAGCTCTGCCGAGCGACTACAAACGCGTGACTACCAGCGTGGACAAGACCGAGATCCTCTATGCGATCAACAAGGCTAACGTAACCAAGAAAGCGCTGAAAGACGCCGATCTGGAGGCATTCCAGGCGAATGTGGATGAGAACCTGAAAAACGACCGTGCTACCCAGCATGTTGCCGTGAAGGGTTATGCTTCTCCCGACGGTCCCGTGAAGTTCAACGACACGCTGTCGAAGGAGCGTAGCGAATCGGGCGACAAAGTTCTTGCGAAACTGCTGAAAAATTCGGGTCTGGATATCGACGTTGCCGCTTACGGTGAGGACTGGGAAGGTTTCAAGGAGCTGGTTTCGAAGTCGAACATCAAAGACAAGGATCTGATTCTCCAAGTTTTGAGCATGTACTCCTCTTCGACGCAGCGCGAGGATGAGATCAAGAACATGTCTTCCGTATTCAACGAGCTGAAGAAAGACATTCTGCCGCAGCTCCGTCGTTCGGTGATCGTGAACACCATCGATCTGGAGGGCAAGACCGACGCCGAGATGATGGCGCTTGTCGAGGCTGGCAAGCTGGATCAGCTCAACCTGAATGAGCTGCTCTTCGTTGCGGAGTCGATCGCACAGGACAACGCTACCAAGAACATCGTATTGGCTTATGCTGCCGAGAAGTATAACGACGCCCGCGCTTACAACAACCTGGGTATCGTTCTTACGGAGGAAGGCCGCACGGCTGATGCTTTGAAATGCTTCCAGAAGGCCGCTCAGTTGGGCGAGGCTTCCGAGGCGCTGAACACCAACCTGGCTCTTGCCAACTTGGCGAACGGCAATATGGCAGAGGCTCAGAAGTATGCCAAGGGCGCTGATGCAAAGGCGAAGAGCCTGGTCAATGCAGCACAGGGTAACTACAACGACGCTGCCAAGCAGCTCGACGGTATGAATGCCGCTATCGCTAACACGATGAACAAGGACTATGCGGCTGCAAAGCGTGCTATCGCTAAGGATATGAGCGCAGAGGCCGATTACCTGCGTGCCGTGATCGCTTCGGAAGAGGGCGATATGAGAACGGCAGAGGCACAGTTGAAGAGCGCCGTGAAGAAGGATGAGAAGATGGCGAAGAAAGCCATGAAGGATATCCACTTCAAGAAACTCTTCGAAGAGGGTCTGAAGTTCTAATCCGTTCGGATTCGATGAAAAATATCCGCACCGGAAACGGTGCGGATATTTTTTGTCTTTCCATGTACCCCTTGTCCGACGGTTGAAGCATCGAACCCGGGGACGCTTGTTCGCAGTCCGTGGCTGCGTCTGTAATGCTGACCATCCCTGAATCCTTTTACCGGGAAGGGGATTTGGAAAACTACGCTCCCAAAAAGTATATAATTGCATTTTTTTGGAGTTTATACTTTCGTGTATCAAGATCGTTTTTCTTGTCGATTTCGGCGGCTGCTCACAGCTTTGTTGGCCGTTATTCAATGCTTGCCCCTACCTTGCGCCTTTCCCTTTGGGTGGTTTTGAGGAAGGTCGGTCGGCATCGGATCGGTAATTGTGATACATAATCGGATTTTGCGATGATAGATCGCTCGATCTTACATGAGCGATGGTCGTCTTTTCCGGGTTGGTAAAGTTCGATTGCCTCCTCTCGAACAGGATTCTGGGAAGGGGCGGTTCGTAAATACGGCTTGCGACTTAAAGCGATGGTCGTCGGATTTCGGAGCCCGAAACGGGGAGTTCCTGAAGATGGGATGGACATTTTCAGACGCGGATCGTCCGGGTAGGATCGGATGCGCACGAAATTTGCGGTATATTGGAAGAAATATGAAAAAGATCTAAATTTTTTATATTTTTGTCGAAAGCGAATTGGTGTCGGCTCTATTTGTTTGTCTTTGCAGCACTTTTGATCGTTTGGGAAACGGGCCTTTCTGGGTTGAAATGATATTTTACAACGGGTAACGGTCGTGTTTTTTCCGATGGAAGGTTGCGTTTTGCACGAGGCTTGTTATGGATTTTATGTATGTGGGGACGGTTCGATATTGACTTTTTGTTTTGCGCTTTGAAGGCGAACCGTCTGTGTAAATAATAGGAAAGTTATGGAATACGCGAATCATTTGAAAGAATATGCGCCGGCAATGAGCGAGGCTCAGGTGGCCGAGGAAATGGATCGTATCCGTAAAGCTGCGGTACGAAACCATACTCCGGAAGTTTACAAGCTCTGTTATTCGGCGGTGGATTTAACCACGCTGTCGTGTACGGACTCCGTGGAGTCGGTTACGGAATTTGCCGGCAAAGCCGTCAAGTTTTACCGACAGTTTCCTCATCTTCCCAACGTGGCGTCGATCTGCATCTATCCGCCGTTCGTCGAAACGGTCGGTGTGGTGGTCGATGGTACGGATATGCGTATCACGAGCGTTGCGGGCGGATTTCCTTCTTCGCAGACGTTTCTCGAGGTGAAGGTTCTCGAAGTAGCTATGGCCGTCGAGAACGGAGCCGACGAGATCGATATCGTCCTGAACGTGGGTAAGATGTTGGAAGGGCATTACGACGAAGTCGCTAACGAGGTCGAGGTGATTCGTGCCGAGATGAGTCCCGAGGTCGTGCTAAAGGTCATTATCGAGTCCGGAGCTTTGAAAACCCCCGATCTGATCCGCAAGGCTTCGTTGCTTTCGATGTTCGCCGGGGCCGATTTCGTCAAGACTTCGACCGGCAAGATCGACGTGTCTGCCACGCCCGAAGCGGCTGTGGTGATGTGCCAGGCGATCCGGGATTACTATCGGAAAACGGGACGTAAGGTGGGCTTCAAGCCGGCCGGCGGTGTCCGGAGTGCCGAAGATGCTGCATTGTATTATACGATCGTCGAGGAGATTCTGGGTAAGGAGTGGCTTACGCCCGAATTGTTCCGTATCGGAGCTTCGTCGGCGGCCAATAATCTGCTTACGGCTATCGAAGGCCGGGAAGTCAAGTTTTTCTGATCCGAATGGGCGGATGAATTAAAAAATAGCGGCACCAAGAAGTGCCGCTATTTTTCTTGGGAAAGGTTGGGGTAATTACCGCATCGGTACCTCGATCAGAAGCAGGCTGGCTTTCCCGTCCGTATGGAGGGTGATGTCGTTCTGCTCCCAAATGCCCATGCCGTCCCGGGAGGCCAGCTTTTCGTTCTCGACCGTTACGTCGCCTTCGAGGACGAAGACGTAAAGACCGTTTCCTTCCCGGCGCATGGCGTATTCATAGGTATCTTTCTCCAGGTTCAGGGTGTGGAACCAGGCCGACTGATGAATCCAAGCCGTATGCTCGGAACCATTGCCTTCGGGAGCCACGATCGTGCGCAGCTCATTGGTGCGTGCCGGAGCGAGCGTGATCTCCTCGTAACGGGTCGGAAGTCCGCGTCGATCCGGGAATACCCATATCTGGAGGAATTTGACGGGACGGTCGGGGCTGTTGTTGAATTCGCTGTGGATGATTCCCGTTCCGGCCGTCATTACCTGGATTTCCCCGGTGCGCAGCACCGAAGTATGTCCCATGCTGTCCTGATGTCGTAGTTCGCCCTCGAGCGGGATGGAAACGATCTCCATGTTGTCGTGGGGATGTGCGCCGAAACCCTCTCCTCCGGCTACGGTATCGTCGTTGAGTACGCGCAATGCGCCGAAATGGATGCGCTCGGGATCGTGGTAGTCAGCAAAACTGAACGTATGGTAGCTGTCGAGCCAACCGTGGTCGGAATGACCTCGTGTGCCGGCTCTGTGGATTACTTTTTTCATAATATAATGGATTGATTATAAGAAGGTGTTGCAAATAGTGTTCCACGATACCGCTTGTAGGGCAGGGCTGTCCGAATATAGGTTGCCGAAGGAGTGATCGTGCGGTCGAGCGACAAAGAGAACGGTCCGGGCGTTAGCCCCGGACCGTTCTCTTTGTGAAAATAGCTTGTCGGCTCGTCGTCTTATTTGAGGTGCGGACCTGCAGCTACGAGTTTCTTGCCTTCGGCGTTGCCGGTGAACTTCTCGAAGTTCTTGATGAAACGACCGGCCAGATCTGCCGCCTTCTCGTCCCACTCCTTCGCGTTCTTGTACGTGTCGCGCGGATCGAGAATCTTGGGATCCACGCCCGGAAGTGCAGTCGGGATCTTGAAATCGAATACCGGCAGCGTCTTGGTCGGGGCCTTGTCGATCGAACCGTCCAGGATGGCGTCGATGATGCCGCGCGTATCTTTGATCGAGATTCGTTTGCCCGTACCGTTCCAGCCCGTATTGACGAGGTAAGCCGTAGCGCCCGATTGCTTCATGCGTTTTACCAATTCCTCACCGTACTTGGTCGGATGCAGCGAGAGGAACGCCGCACCGAAGCAAGCCGAGAAGGTCGGCGTCGGCTCGGTGATACCGCGCTCGGTACCGGCCAACTTGGCGGTGAAGCCCGAGAGGAAGTAGTATTTGGTCTGTTCCGGCGTCAGGATCGAAACCGGGGGCAGTACGCCGAAGGCGTCGGCCGAAAGGAAGATCACCTTCTTGGCAGCCGGGGCCTTCGATACGGGCTTCACGATATTGTCGATGTGGAAGATCGGGTACGATACGCGGGTGTTCTCCGTCACGGACTTGTCCGCGAAGTCGATCTTACCTTTCTTGTCCACCGTAACGTTCTCCAGCAGGGCGTTGGGGCGGATCGCGTTCCAGATATCGGGCTCGTTCTCTTTCGAGAGGTTGATGACTTTGGCATAGCATCCGCCCTCGAAGTTGAAGACGCCGTCGTCGTCCCAACCGTGCTCGTCGTCGCCGATCAGCTCGCGCTTCGGGTCGGTCGAAAGGGTGGTTTTGCCCGTTCCCGACAGACCGAAGAAGATGGCGGTGTTCTTGCCCTCCTTGTCGGTGTTGGCCGAGCAGTGCATCGACGCGATGCCCTTCAGCGGCAGCAGGTAGTTCATGTAGGAGAACATACCCTTCTTCATTTCGCCGCCGTACCAGGTGTTGATGATTACCTGCATTTTTTCGGTGAGGTTGAACACGACCGCCGTTTCCGAGTTGAGTCCGAGTTCCTTGTAGTTCTTGACTTTGGCTTTCGAGGCGTTCAGCACCACGAAATCGGGTTCGCCGTACTTCTCCAGCTCCTCGTCCGTCGGGCGGATGAACATGTTTTTCACGAAATGCGCCTGCCAGGCGACCTCCATGATGAAGCGGATCTTCAGACGGGTGTTCTCGTTGGCTCCGCAGAACGTGTCCACGACGAAGAGCTTCTTGTTCGACAACTCTTCGACAGCGATCTTTTTCAGCTCCTTCCAGGTCTTCTTCGTCACCGGTTTGTTGTCGTTCTTGTATTCGGGCGAGGTCCACCAAATAGTATCTTTGGTGGTTTCGTCCATGACGAAGAACTTGTCTTTCGGGGAACGACCCGTGTAAACGCCGGTCATCACGTTCACGGCACCCATTTCGGTTACCTGACCCTTTTCATAACCGCGCAGGCCCTTGCGGGTCTCCTCGCGGTAGAGTTCGTCGTACGACGGGTTGTAGATTACTTCCGTAGTACCCGTGATGCCGTACTGTTTCAAATTGATTTTAGCCATAATTATTGATTTAATTAATCCTCTTATTTCACTTGATAGCGGTTGTTCGTTTATGAACGATGCTCGCAAAGTTAAAGATTTTTTTCGAATGTGAAAATATTAACAGTAGGTTTATCGTTTTTCCCCGCGAACCATTCGGCTGTCGATGGCGTTTACGATCACCGCGATCGCACCGTCGCCCGTTACGTTGGTCGCCGTTCCGAAACTGTCCATGGCAATGTAGGTGGCGATCATCAGTCCGATCATATTTTCGTCGAACCCGAGCATCGACTCCAGCAATCCGATCGCAGCCATGATGGCTCCGCCCGGTACGCCCGGTGCGGCGATCATCGTGATACCCAGCAGCAGGATGAAACCCGAGTAGGTGCCCATCGAAACGTCCAGCCCGGAGAGCATCATCACCGCGAGCGAGCAGGCGACGATCTTCATCATCGAGCCCGAGAGGTGGATCGTGGCGCAGAGCGGGACGACGAATCCCGCCACTTCGGGGCGGACGCCGATTTTGACCGTCTGAGCCAGCGTCACGGGGATCGTGGCTGCCGACGATTGCGTACCGAGGGCCGTCATGTAGGCGGTCATCATCGTGCGGAGCATCTTCAACGGATTCTGCCTTGCCACGAGGCCTGCGATCGAGAACTGGATCAGCAGCAGGACGACCGTCATCACGAAGATAATCACGATCAACTTGAGGAAGATGCCCAGGATACCCGATACCTGCCCCGATTGAGTCATCGAGAGGAAGATGCCGAAGATGTAGAAGGGCAGCAGCGGGATGATGACCTTCGAGATGACGCGCTCGATGATGAGTTTGAAATCATCCATCATGCCCTTGAGCTTGTCGCTGTGGATGTAAGCCATGCCCAGCCCCAGTACGAAGGCGAGAATGAGGGCGGTCATCACGCCCATCAACGGGGGCATTTCGACCGTGAAGAACGGTTGCAGGGGTGTTGCGGCGGTTTCTCCCGGGGCGCTCATCTCCGTGCCGCCTAGCAGCCGGGGTAAGACCCCGAGGCTTGTGAAGAAAGTTCCGAATCCCGAAAACAGGGTAAAGGCATAGGCCAGGGCTGCGGTGATTACCAGCAGCCGTCCTGCCTTGCTACCCAGGTCGGCGATGCCCGGAGCCACGAGGCCCAGGATCAGCAGCGGGATGACGAAGTTCAGAAAATTGCCGAAAATGTTGTTGAAGGTCAATGCGATTCGGGTGAACCACTCGGGAACGAAGAGGCCGAATACGATGCCCAGCGCGATAGCCAGGAGCACTTTGGGAAGTAAGCCGAATTTATGCTTCATAAGGTGTCGTTTCATTGGTTTTCGGTTGGACGATTCATGCGTCGGGGCCTTGGGCCGATCGTGTTCCCGATTCGGACCGAATTCGTTTTTCGGAGGTCCCGTTGCATGCCGTTTTTCTATTAACGTATAAAAAGGGAGCAATATTTGTGCAAAGAAGAGAATATTTTCTAATTTTGTCAATATGACTGCACTGTATAGCGATATTATTTTCGGCCCGATCCATTCCCGCAGATTGGGTCTGTCTTTGGGTGTCAATCTGTTACCCACTCAATCGAAGTTGTGTAGCTTCGATTGCATTTATTGTGAATGCGGCTGGAATGCCGAACATCCGGGCGCCCGCCGGTTCAATTCGCGCGAGGACGTGCGTACCATGCTCGGAGCGACCCTGCGTCAGATGGTTTCCGAAGGTACGCCGCCCGACGTGATTACTTTCGCCGGTAACGGCGAGCCGACGATGCACCCCGATTTCGAGGCGATCATCGACGATACGATCGTCTTGCGGGACGAAATTTGCCCTTCGGCGCGGATTTCGGTGTTGAGCAATGCGACGCAGATCGGCCGCGAGAGCGTGCGCCGGGCCTTGCGTCGGGTCGATAACAACATCCTGAAACTCGATTCCGCTTTCGACGATACGGTTCGGCTCATCAATAACCCGTGCGGGACCTATTCGGTGGCTGAGGTGGTGAAGAACATGAAACTGTTCGACGGGCAGATGATCCTGCAGACGATGTTCCTGCGGGGCGAGTGCGAGGGCCGCACGGTGGATAACACGACCGAGCGGGAGGTCGCGGCCTGGTTGAAGCTGGTCGAAGAGATCCGGCCCCGTCAGGTGATGGTCTATTCGCTCGACCGCGACACTCCGTGCAAAACCTTGCAGAAAGTCCCCCGCGAAGATTTGCAGGCGATCGCTGCCCGGGTCGAGGCGCTGGGAATCCCCTGCTCGGTGGCGTAACGCAAAAAAGAACGACGGGGGAATTTTAGACTCCTTTGGAGAATTTGTCGATCGGACGTTATTTATTGTCTGTATTATATAGAGGGGGCGAAGATTTTATCTGTGTCTTGTTACATTGTTTGCTTTGCTCTCGTTGGCACTTTTCGCATGTGACAAGGGCATCCGGGAGGAAGCGATCGATGCCGAAAATATCTTGGGTAGGTGGCGTGCGGTCGAGGAGCCGGATTACGATTGGGATGATTCGGACGACGATGGAGCCTGTGATGTGCCCATGTATTTGGGGATTATGACTTTCGAACACGATGGACGGGGTGTGGCCGATAACGGGGAGCATTTTGCCTGGAGTCTGACAGGAAGACGGATAACTGTGGATTACGGATTTATTCCGGCACGGCTTACGGTGTCGGAAATTTGCGAGCGGCGAATGGTGTGGAAGGTTCTCGCAACAGAAGCAGGCTCGGTAAAGTATTACGGACGGATCGTTTTCGAGCGGTTGTGATTATTCCGTCGGGAAGAAAAATAAAGCGAGAGGAATCGATTCCTCTCGCTTTATTCGTTGTCGCAGTGTGGTTTATTTCTCCAGCACGACGCTCACTTTTTCGAGCTTCCCGCCCAGCGGGGGCGCCAGCTTCGAAACCGTACAGCGGATATGGCGGATTTGCGGAAACCGGGCATAGAGGGCATCCATGATGTTCATCGACACGCGTTCGATCGTGCGCTGGGTGACGCGCATCTGTTCGCGTACGGTTTCGTAAACCAACAGGTAATTGACCGCTTTTTCCACGCAGTCCTCGCTCGCCACTTCCCCCAGCTCGGCCGTGATCTCCAGATCGACCGTGAAGCGGTTGCCCACTTGCTGTTC
>ENA-UPWU01000921-UPWU01000921.1-human-gut-metagenome-genome-assembly--contig:-NODE-921-length-12719-cov-6.398908_pt1 | contig 12719 bp, 8 predicted proteins | sample MGYA00250058_ERZ773392 | MGnify/ENA primary metagenome ERZ773392 (study PRJEB29103, sample SAMN06112084) | human gut metagenome | biome: human gut; feature: ankylosing spondylitis patient; material... | reverse complement strand
GCAAGCCGCCTTCGCCACTGGTGTTCCTCCTAATATCTACGCATTTCACCGCTACACTAGGAATTCCGCTTGCCTCTGCCTCACTCAAGAAAAACAGTTTCAAAAGCAGGTTATGGGTTAAGCCCATAATTTTCACTTCTGACTTGCCTTCCCGCCTACACTCCCTTTACACCCAGTAATTCCGGACAACGCTCGCCACCTACGTATTACCGCGGCTGCTGGCACGTAGTTAGCCGTGGCTTTCTAAACAGGTACCGTCATTATCGTCCCTGTCCACAGAGGTTTACAATCCGAAAACCTTCTTCCCTCACGCGGCATCGCTGGATCAGGGTTTCCCCCATTGTCCAATATCCCCCACTGCTGCCTCCCGTAGGAGTCTGGGCCGTGTCTCAGTCCCAATGTGGCCGATCAACCTCTCAGTCCGGCTACTGATCGTCGACTTGGTGAGCCGTTACCTCACCAACTATCTAATCAGACGCGAGCCCATCTTTCAGCGGATTGCTCCTTTGATTGCCAAACGATGCCGTTCGACAATATTATGCGGTATTAGCAGTCGTTTCCAACTGTTGTCCCCCTCTGAAAGGCAGGTTGCTCACGTGTTACTCACCCGTCCGCCGCTGATCATGAGAGCAAGCTCTCAATCTCCGCTCGACTTGCATGTGTTAGGCGTGCCGCCAGCGTTCGTCCTGAGCCAGGATCAAACTCTTTAAAGTTTGTATCAAAACACTCTTTCGAGCATTCTAATCTTGGTTCAGATAAACGCTAACGTTAATTTAATTAACGCAATCTGTGTTTATCCAGAATTTACTCATTCTCTCAACCTCGACATTTCTGTCAAGGAATCGACAAGGTAATGTTAATTCGTTCTGTATTGTTCAATTTTCAAGGAGCTTTTCTTAACTCTGTCTTTCTGATCTCTCAGACGACTTCGTTATTATATCACATCTTTTCAAGTTTGTCAAGAGGTTTTTCAAACTTTTTCAAAGTTTTTTCAAACCATCTTGGTTCTTTCAAAAGAAGTGACTTCCTTTTCGAGAGCTTTTATATTATATCACATTGCCTCTCGTTTGTCAAGAGGTTTTCAAAACTTTTTTCAAAGTTTTTTGTGACCTTTTCGCTTTCGCTGTGCCCTCATCTCGAGTGCTTGTCTATTATATCACCTTCACCGGCAAAAGTCAACACTTTTTTGAAAAGTTTTTTTCATTCGTTACTTATGTCCTATATATTTAACTCTTTTTCAACAATACACAGCAACATGCACTGTTGCACGCACTTTTTTACACTCTTTTACTTACTTTACTCGCGCTTTTTCACAAACAACTAATTCTTTTTTATATATTTTTACACAAATTCTCGTAAACCTATAGCCTTTTTCCCCGCTTTATGTTATAGTAATATTGTATTTCTTTATATATTGAGGTATTATCATGAAACATAAGATTATAATGTCCGCAGCGCTTATTATTTCAATGACCGGTATGACCGGCTGCTTTTTTTTCCCTGCCGAGGAGGAACTCCTCGAACCGCCGACCGTTGCGATCGAGGACATAGCCTACTCCACCTACACAGCCAAGCAAAAAACAATAGAGGACAAGACCGTTGCGACCGGCTACGTATTCTGCAAATCTCAGTATAACGCCAGCTTCCCTGAAAGCGGTGGAACTCTGAAGACGATTTATGTAACCGCCGGGCAGCATGTTGAAGAGGGTGACCTTCTTGCCGAGCTTGACGTCGGCGACCTTGACTATTTGTATAAGCAGCAGCTGCTGATCGTCCAGAAGGCTCAGATTGCCTACAACTCGTCCGGAACGGCAGAAGCACGCCTGACCCTCGAAATGGAGCAGAACACCCTGACCGAGTACGAGCGCCAGCTCAACAACTCCCGCATATATGCGGGAATGACCGGTGAAGTCTGCTTCGTGCAGGATATGGACCCCGGAACGACAGTGACCGCATATAAGACTATAATAAAGATAGTTGACCCTTCGCAGCTCTGTATACAGTATAGTTCTTCCAATATGAAAAGCTTCCCGCTGGGCGAAGAGGTCACCATTACGGTAGACGGCGAAGATTACTCCGGCTGCGTTTCCAAAACTCCCACCGATGTAAAGGAAGGACTTTACGACGACTTCCCCGCCGTGATGAAGGATACTTCGTCGATATACTGTGAATTCACAGACGGAACGCCCTCATTCCTGACCGTAGGACAGACCGCGGATATAACCGCAGTGTTCGCGCGTCACGAGAACGCTGTAGTAATATCCAAGACCCTGGTAAAAACCGACGGCGACCGCACCTATGTAACCATACTCGACGAAAACGACACCAAGAAAGAAGTCGACGTAACTGTAGGAATAACCAACGCCACCGAAGCCGAGATACTCACCGGGCTGAATGCAGGCGACCGAGTTGTAGTACGCTGACGGAGGTACGCTGTGTTAACACTATTATTCAGAAAAATGCGAAGCACCCGCTGGATGGTGCTGTGCCTGTTCATCGGATTTCTGCTTGCGGCAGGAATGATGAGCACCGTGCCCATTTACATGGACTCATCTCTCCAGCGCATACTTATAAAGGACATGCAGGCGTACCAGCAGGAGACCGGCGAGTATCCCGGCGAATATGTCGTAACGAAATCGGTGCCGATAAAGGCGGATAACGCCCAGCGCCGCTCTGCGGTCCAGGAAATGACGAAACTTGTAGACGACCGCACTTCCAGGATAGACATGCCCCAGGCAAATAAAAAGACCATCATCTACGATGATTACATGTACCTCACCACAGGCAAGACCGCCCGCGTCAAGGTCATAGGAATGACCGGGCTTGAGGATCACGTAACCTTCATAGAGGGCGGAATGTACGCTCCCGGTCAGCAGCCCGACGGAACATTCCAGGTCATATGCAACGAGGAGTGCCTCAAGACCCTGGGAATATCCTGCGGCGGAACATACGAGATACAGAATAGTTTCTACACCTCCGCCGAGCCGCTGTACGTAACGGTATCCGGAGTATTCCGGCAGTCGAGCGAAAACGACAGCTACTGGTCAGAAACGATGGAGCCGTATCTCAACGCATTTCTCATCGACTATGACACTTTCCTAGGCGATTACCTCGACACCGGCGTAACAACGCTGGGCTCTGCGGATATCCGATACTCCTTCGATTATCAGAAGATGGACCTGAATGACCTCAGTTCCATAACCAAGACCATAGACGAGGATTTCACCATATACCCCGCGAACGACCTCCGCTTTTCAATGGGAATAAACGATATCCTGTCGGAATACGCGGTGCGCGCCGCAAACCTGAAATCCATGCTCTGGATACTCCAGATACCGACGATAGTAATGCTTGCATTCTACCTGTTCATGGTATCCCAGCTAAACGTTGAGCAGGAGAAGAACGAAATAGCGGTATTCAAGAGCCGCGGAGCCTCCTCCGGGCAGATATTCGCAATATACGCGATGGAAGCAGGCGTGCTCGGACTTGTGACGTTCATCGCCGCTCCGTTCATAGGAATGCTCCTGTGCAGCTTCCTGGGCGTATCAAACGGATTCCTGGAATTCGTGAACCGCACCGGGCTTTCCGTGAAGCTCAGCCTTGACGCGTTCATCTATGCGCTGCTTGCCGTGGTGATATTCTTCATCACCACCATGCTCCCGATAATCCCCGCCTCCAAGCTCTCTATAGTAAAGTACAAGCAGAGCAAGGCGCGGGTAGTAAAAATGTCCCTGTGGGAAAAGCTCTGTATCGACGTGATACTGCTCGTCGGCTCACTGGTGTGGTACTTCTTCACGGCGCGGAGCATAAAGCGCCTTTTCGCAGACGGCACCTATGTCTCCGACGGCACGATAAACCCGCTGTATTTTGTTTTCTCGACAATGTTCATCATGGGCGCGGGGCTTCTCTTTATAAGAGTTTACCCCTACGTTCTCCGGCTTGTCTATTATATAGGAAAACGTTTCTGGACAGTACCGCAGTACATCGCGATAACCTCCGTAGCACGCTCACAGGGCGGCAGGGAGCGCTTCCTCATGCTGTTCCTGTCCGTGACCTTCGCGCTTGGAATATTCTCAGCGAATACAGCCCGGGCGATAAACAACAGCAAGTCCGACCGCATCTACTACTCCAACGGAGCCGACGTAGTGATAGACGCCTACTGGCGGCTTGAAAACGTCGAGGACGAGACCAGCTATGTTGAAATAGACATGGACGACTTCCAGAATCTCTCCGGCGTTGAGACCGCCACAAGAGTGCTCCGCACCGACGTTCGCGCGACATACAACGGTCAGCGCTCCGACGTAGACCCCACCCTTATGGCGATAGAGCCGGGCAAATTTTCACAGACCGCATGGTTCAGAAGCGACCTGCTTCCTGTTCACTGGTGGAACTACTGCTCCGCCCTTGTGGACTACAAGGCGGGCGTGCTTGCGTCCAGGGGCTGGGAGGAAAAGGGCGTGCAGCTCGGCGACACGATATCGGTAAAACTGAGCGGAAACGACTCAATAGACCTGACAGTGCTTGCATTCGTAGATTACTGGCCGGGGCTTGACCCCACCGAGCAGGTGGAAGTAAACTCGAGCACCAGCGAAACCGCGGCCAAGGATTTCCTGGTATGCAATTACAACTATATCCGTAAGCTGACCGAGCTTCAGCCCTACCAGATATGGCTAAAACTCCAGGACGGCGCGACAAGCGAGCAGCTCTACGCCGACATATCGGCAAAGAACCTGAAGATACAGCGTATCCAGGACAGCAGCCAGATGCTCATTGAAGAAAAGACCGACCCGGCGCTCCAGGGAATGAACGGCGCGCTGACCCTCGGCTTTGTCGTAATAATGCTGATGACGGTCATAGGCTTCCTGATATACTGGATAATCTCCATACGCTCCAGAACATTGCAGTTCGGCGTATTGCGTGCGATGGGCGTTACGTTCCGCGAAGTCATCTCAACGCTGGGCTGGGAGCAGCTTCTTGTGAGCCTGGTGTCGATCGCGATGGGATTTGTAATAGGCGGCATTGCAAGCGACATGTTTGTACCGATGTTCCGCACGATGTACGACGCAGCCGACCAGGTACCGCCGTTCCGCGTGCAGGGAGATCCCGGCGACTATATAAAGATGTACGTGATAATAGCGATAATGCTGATAGGCGGCTTTGCAGTCCTTGGCGGCATAATACGCAAAATAAACATCAACAAGGCGCTGAAACTAGGCGAGGATTGACAATACAAGCGGCATCGTTCAGGTTCAGCTTAAGACCGTCGAGAAACCATAATTCAGCGACCAGGGTTCTCCATTTTATCGGGCGACAAGGGCGGAGCCCCTGTCTCCGTTGCAGACGGCGAAACCTCCGTGCGAAGCACGGCAACTCTGCACGTAGGCGCGAAGTCAAAACAACTAAATGGGTGTGGGGGAAAGTAAGAGTTTTCCCCCACTAGTCATATATAAAGTTTTCAACCAATCAGACTTTTTTGCGCATGTTTTTATATATTTTCCGAAAAACTCCTTGATTTCAGGAAGAATTTTTGGTATAATTGTACATGAAGCAATGTAAACGCATGGCCTTTACCGGAGAAATCAGAAAGGAACAGTACCAATGTTATCAAAAATCGGAATCAGACCCGTCATTGACGGAAGACAGTTCGGAATACGCGAAAGCCTTGAAGTCCAGACCATGAACATGGCAAAGGCGGCGGCGGAGCTCATCAGCAGTAAAGTACGCCACGCAAGCGGCGAACCCATGGAGTGCGTCATCGCGGACACCACCATCGGCGGAATCGCAGAAAGCGCAGCCTGCGCCGACAAATTCGCCACTGAAAACATCGTAGCGACCCTCACGGTAACACCCTGCTGGTGCTACGTCACCCAGGTAATCGACGAGAATCCGAACACCATCAAGGCAGTGTGGGGCTTCAATGGGACCGAGCGCCCCGGCGCGGTGTTCCTCGCAGCGGCGAACTCCGCATACGCGCAGATCGGCATGCCCTGCTTCTCCATCTACGGGCACGACGTAAAGGACGCCGACGATACTGTTATACCCTCCGACGTTGAAGAAAAGATACTGCGGTTTGCACGCTGTGCAGCGGCTGTCGGCGACATGAAGAACAAGAGCTGTGTTAATATCGGTTCGCAGGCTATGGGTATTGCCGGAGCCTACTGCAACGAGGAATTCTTCCGCGATTACCTCGGTATACACCCCGAGTGGGTCGACATGACCGAGATAATCCGCCGCGAAAAGCTGGGGATATACGATGAAGCCGAGTACAAGAAGGCGCTCGCCTGGATAAAGGAGAAATGCCCCGAGGGCGTAGACATCAACCCCACCCCGGGCATGACCTACATGCGCCCGGTACTCTCCGCAAAGGAAAAGGAGGAGAACTGGGAGTTCATCGCGAAGATGACCTGCATAATCCGCGATATCCTCAAGGGCAACCCGAGGCTCGCAGAAATGGGCTGGCTTGAGGAATCCAAGGGCAGGAACGCCGTACTGGGCGGATTCCAGGGTCAGAGAATGTGGACGGACTTCATGCCCAATGCTGATTTCACAGAAGCTATACTTAACACCACCTTCGACTGGAACGGCGCACGCGAGCCTATCCCCTTTGCAACGGAAAACGACACGCTCAACGGAACTACCCTGATGTTCCTGCACCTGCTGACCGGACGCGCAGCGGTATTCGCAGACGTGCGCACATACTGGTCTCCTGATTCCGTGAAGCGCGTGACCGGCTGGACTCCCAACGGCAAGGCGGCAAACGGATTTATCCACCTGATAAACTCTGGCGCGGCAGCGCTAGACGGAACCGGCGCAGTAAAGGACGAGAACGGCGAGAGCGTAATGAAGCCATGGTGGGACATGACCGAAAAGGACATCGACGCATGCCTGAATGCAACGACCTGGCCCTGCGCAAACCTCGGATACTTCCGCGGCGGCGGATTCTCCTCCAGCTACTCCACACAGGGAGTTATGCCCTGCACCTTCGCCCGCGTGAATTACGTAAAGCACCTCGGTCCGACAATACAGATAATCGAAGGCTACACAGTGGAGCTCCCCGAGGACGTAAACAAGACCCTCCTCGGCAGAACGGACCCGACATGGCCTTCCACATGGTTCGCCCCCATCACGGTTCCCGATAAGGTAGCCGTTTCCGACGTTTACAACGTCATGGCAAACTGGGGCGCAAATCACGGCTGCTTCGTATACGGCCACATCGGCGAGGATCTCGTCACCCTGGCAAGCATGCTGAGGATACCGGTATCCCTGCATAACCTCTCTGACGACCGCCTGTTCCGCCCGCACGCATGGAGCGCATTCGGCACCACCGACCTTGAAGGCGCCGATTACAGAGCCTGCGCAGCTTACGGCAACCTCTACAAATAAAACACAGTCCGGGAGGCTCGCTGCTTCCCGGGCTTATAATGTCTATAATTTAAAAAGGCTGCGGATCCGCAGCCTTTTTTATCAGCCGTTCCCTTCCTCGAGAACGTAAATATCAACCTGAACAGCGCCCCATGCGCAGCTATCGTAATAATGATCCGCCATGCTGCCGAAATAAAGGTCGACCAGCACGGTGCCGTCCATCAGGCCAAGACCGGTATCAGCAGCAACGGCGTAGCCGTATACCTTTCTGCCGTCGTGGGATACGATGTAAAGCTTGCTCCCGTAAGGGATAACGTTCGGATTTACGGCGCAGGTGCCTATCTCGGCGGCTCTGCCGCTTGCAGTGCGCGCTCCGTAGCCCGCGGTGTACGCGGTGGACTTACCCGAAAGAACGCGTGTGTAGTTCTCCGGAATGCCGTTTACCAGCTTCACAGCTTCGGGGTCGGAAGTCTTGGAATACGGAACAGCGGAAGCCGTGCCGCGCTCGACGACCTGGGTAACAGGCTCTGCGGTGGTCTTTTCGCTGATAAGTTCCTGGCTTGTCAGCTTGCCGTCTACGTACTTTTCCTTGACGGTGTATACGCACTTGCCGTTAACTCCGGCGGTGACAACATTCTCTGTGCCTATGGCGAGGTTGCAGTTGTCGGTGTATTCCGTGTCGTAAGCGATATCAGAAGTGCTTTCGCGGGTGACGTACTCAACGCGGGTCACGGTGATGTCCATGTCCTTGTAAGCACGGTCGGTAAGTTCGCAGGATAGCTCGTCGTATTCGCCGAGTGTGATACCTGCCTTCTCAAGGACGTCTGCAACGGTTCCTTCTATCATCGGAACTGCCTTTGTTTCGCCGTCAGCGGTGACGTTCACGTCGAACGCGCGATAAATGGTGATGTAGGCGGTGTTGCTGCTGACTTCCTCGTAGGATACCTTGTCATTGCTGCTGAGCTGGTAGTTGCCGAGCTTCAGTATAGCGTAAACATCGGATTCAGACGTCATGAGTTCTCTTGTAACGCCGTTATCCGTAATGTAGACCCGATCCTTGAAGTAGATCGAACCTGTCATAACTGCCACCATAAATATCGTGGCTGCGAACATAGCCGCCTTGACGAGCCTGCTTCTGAGATCCAGCTTGTTCATCTTGGCGTTTATCATCTGTGGTTTCATATTTGCCTCCTGAGTAGTTACTCATGCCCTCCCGGCAATCTCCCCGTATCCGGCAGGTGCCGGAATGCGGGTGTAACTTCCGTACAGCGTCAGGCTTTGGGGAAAGCCCTAAGCTGAAGCAAAACGCACTGTCCCCAACAGAGCTTTGCATTTCGAAGCCTGTTATCTATCTACCCTCCGCTAAGGCGGAAGTCGGCTTCTGATCGTTCTCTTTTTTGAAAGCAGCACAAAAGGCCGCACGGAGCTTTTCGCTTCGATGGTTTGTATTATAGCCCTTTTCCTTGTCAATGTCAAACGAACGGAAGTTCATAATTTTGTTGAAGTTTCACAAATCTCATTTGTAACCGATTTGTAATCATTCAATTAAAAGCTGAGTTTCTGTAAAAATCTGTATTTTAAACGTTTTCTTTTTGTAAAAATCACTAAAAATCAAGCCTGTGAGCTTGTCGTCATTCTTAACAAAAATCAACAATGTTGCGTTTTATAAGTTTGTTGATTTGAAACAATGAAACCTCTGTGATTTTTCACGTCGTAAACTCCATCTGCATAAGAATGCGGGTTTACAAAAATATATGGTGACAAACGTCCGGATATGTGTTATAATAGTATAGAAATAGTAAAAGCGCCCGGAGAATCCGGGACAAGAGATATCGTTATATTATATATAGTATAAGAAGAAAGGACAAACGGGACATGAATCACGAGAAATCCTGCGGTGCAATAGTATACAGAAAGCGCCACGGGAACACAGAGATCCTGCTGATAAAGCATGTAAGATCCGGCTGCTGGTCGTTCCCGAAGGGTCACATGGAGCCCGGCGAGAACGAAATGCAGACAGCGATCCGCGAGATAAAGGAAGAAACGAACATCGACGTATCAATAGACGACCCGTCGTTCCGCCAGGTAGTGGTATTCAACCCACGCCGGGACATAACCAAGGAAGTAGTGTACTTCCTTGCCCGGGCGGTAACGTTCGAATGCGAACGCCAGGAAGAAGAAATAGCCGATGTGCGCTGGGTCGAGATAGGTCAGGCAGGGGCGGTGCTGAACTACGACAACGACCGGCTGCTTGTAAACCGGGCTAAAGCATTCCTGGCAAAAACCAAAATATAAAAAAACTTGCAACCTTTTTATGGGGAACTTTGTTTTATAGACAGAACGGGTCGAACACCCGGGAGATCCAAAGCAAAAACGCGCCGGATACAGACAGTCCGGAGTATTAATCAAACACCCAAGGGAGGTTTCACCATGAAAAGAAGAATACTTGCAATGAGCATGGCGGCAGTTACCGCGCTCACATCGACCAGTATCTGCGCACTCGCAGACGGACAGAACAGCGAAGCCCTCGCTTCCGCAATAACGATCGCAAAGACCCGCCTTGACATTCCGGAGGAGCTGACCGAATTCAGCTACAACACCTCTGAAAATTACAAGACCACCACCTACAACCTCACATGGAGCACACCTGCCGACGCAGACGAACACAGGGAAGTATCAGTAACCGTATGTGGAAGTCTGATACTGTCCTATTTCGACAGCTCCATGTATTCGTCCAAGAATGCCGACAGCCACTTTTCAAAGCTCACCGGCGACGCGCTCTACAAGAAGGCTCAGGCAGCGGTCAAGAAGCTGAATCCGACGGTTGCCGACGTTATCTCCATCGACCGTGACAGCCTTAACATCACCATGTACGGCAGCAAAGCGCAGTTCTCTTTCGTAAGAACCAAGAACGGCGTACCGGTCAGCAACGACCGCGGCTCCATAGTGCTAGACAAGGACACCGGCGATATCATAGGCTTCCACATGAGCTGGCATGTCAATGCGTCTTTCAGGGACAGCAAATCCGCTATCTCACTTGACAAGGCAAAGCAGAAGTACGCTGAGATGATACAGCTCACCCCGCAGTATGAGTTTGATTACGACTGGCAGACCAAAAAAGTGACCGCAAGACTGGTATACCGCCAGGGTCAGTACGGCGAGATAAACGCGTTCACCGGCAAAAAGAGTGATTTCAGCGCCGACGGCTACTATGACGGCAGCAACGAAACCAATGGTGCAGTCGCCGACATGGACACCGGAAAGGGCAGCGGCGAAGAAGGCGGCTATCAGTTCACCGAGCAGGAGCAGGCAGAGCTTGATAAGAAGCTCCCCTACGCAAGCAGCGAAGCTGTAATAAAGCTCATGCAGGCGGATAAGTGGCTGACCTATTCCACTGATATGGAGCTTGTTTCATCTGACCTTTACAAGGTAAGCTTTACCGGTAAGGACAAGTATTACTACACCGCGAACTTCTCCAGCTATGTTCCCGACGAAAACGACTACGTTTACGAGGAGATAATCGAGGAGGACGGTTCTGTAAGCGTTCCGGCAGTAGAACCAAGCCAGAACTGGCAGGAGGTCAACATCACCGTTGACGCGGAAAGCGGTCAGATAATGAGCTATTATTTCTGGGATACCCGTGACAGCAGATCCAGTTCATATGACCTCGATAAGGCTGACAAACTCGCCGAGGAGATCGCAAAGACCTACGCCGGCGACCGCTTTGTGGAATACAAGGGCAATCCTTCCACTGATTACTCCTGGACAGACCAGAACAACAAAACATTCTATAACGGAAGCAGCCATTCCTGGGACAGATACTCCAGCGACATACTGGTCAGCGGAGATTCCATCAGCGTAGGCCTTAATGCAGATATGAAGCTGACTAACTACAGCTACAGCTATACTGACGTTAAGCTTCCCGATTCCTCCAGAATGCTCAGCACCGACATGGTAATGCAGAAGTTCTGGGAAAACAACGACCTGAACCTCTACTATCTCGCAAGATTCACCGATAAGAAAACCAAGACCGTGCTCGTATACGGCACCGATTCCGACGTTTACGTTGACGCGACTACCGGCGAGCCGGTGTACGACTGGCAGTATTCCTCCGATGCTGCGAACGACCTCTCCGGCATAAAGGACAAGAAGATACTGAAGATGGCGAAGGCACTGGACGATCACGGATACCTCATCTCCACTGAAAAGTTCAGCGAGAACGACACCGCCGATTCCGCAGTATTCGAGCAGCTCATGGGCGTAAATACCGACGAGGAAAGCAAGAAGCTGACCCGCGGCGACGCACTGGTGATCTTCACAAAGTCTGTAGCAGGCGACGCCATTCCGGAGCTGAAGGGCATCTACAAGTCTCCGTTCAGCGACGTTAAGGACACCGATAAGAATGTTGGCTATTACGCTATAGCATACGCAATGGGCGCTGTAAGCGGAAACAAGCTCAACGCAAAGGCTGACTTCACCTACGGGGATATGATAAAGATGGTTTATACGTTCTACGCAGCGGAATAAATCACATCAGGGCTTAGATATATGCGCTCCCGCCGGACAGCGGGAGCGCTGTTTTTCGGTGTATTGTAAGAAAAACCGACCAGAGTTTTGGCGATAATGCCCAAAATTCCCGCAGAGTGTGAAAATGTAGTGAAATCATATTAACAAATCACACGTTGTGTGGTAAAATAAACTTGTAGTATGGAAATTATCGTGCTCCCTGAAACCCGGGAGCTGGTTTGTGGAGGTATATATGGACGAAAATTCGAGAGTAAGCCTTACTAAGCCCACTGGTCAGGCAAGTCAGGCAGGTCAGACTGTTCAGGGCGGCAACCAGGGATGGAGAGATCCCGCCACTGGAGAAATATACGCACAGCAGCCGGTACAGTACCAACAGGCTCCGCAGCAGGCGCAGCCCTATCAGCAGTATGCTCAGCCAGTTCAGCCAGCGCAGACATACCCCCAGGGAGTTCCGAATAATATCCCGCAGCAGGTAAATTGGCAGGGTCAGTCCCAGAACAATGCATATCAGCCCTATCGTCAGGACGCTGTACCCCAGGGAGGATATCAGCAGCCAGTACAGCCTGTGAATGGATCGACAAAATTCTGCAAGCACTGCGGACAAGTCATTCCTGCTGACGCGGTAATATGCACCCACTGCGGCAGGCAGGTCGAGGAGCTGCGCACTGCGCCGTCAGCGGCACAGCCTATAATCATTAACAACAGCAACAACAATACGAATAATAACGTGAACACAGCCGCGATGATTCCGATGGACCGGACCGGTGTAGCGGACACGCTGGACCGGATACGGACGGACGGTTATATGGTCGTGTCGTACGAAGTCGTGC
>ENA-UPWU01000914-UPWU01000914.1-human-gut-metagenome-genome-assembly--contig:-NODE-914-length-12779-cov-5.611242_pt1 | contig 12779 bp, 10 predicted proteins | sample MGYA00250058_ERZ773392 | MGnify/ENA primary metagenome ERZ773392 (study PRJEB29103, sample SAMN06112084) | human gut metagenome | biome: human gut; feature: ankylosing spondylitis patient; material... | reverse complement strand
TGCCAGGTAACAATGATAAGAGCACCCTGCGCGGAAGCCCGTGCGCTGATCTGAAAATTTCCGGCACGGTTATCCCCGCCGTTTTAAAGCTGAATTTCAGAAAACAATTTGCGGGTTATTTCGCAAATCTTTACAGACAGGTCAACGGGAAACCGCAGTTCCTGAAATGTTCAGGAGTTGGCGAAGACGGCTCTGCTATACTGTCCGGCACAGATTCGAAGGGCGAATATATCGTTATGGTGTGCGCCTACAGCGACCTTCCCGGCGACATGAACAATGATGGCGTGCTGAATGCGTTGGACGCGTCTGCTGTGCTGAAATACATCGTTGGAATGGGGACTGCCGCAAATCCGGAGGTTTCCGACCTTAACGGAGATAATACCGTCAACGCGCTTGACGCTTCTGTTATTTTGAAAAAAGCAGTAGGTTTTTAAATAAAATGAACACTCCCGGAGCTGGCTTCAGCTTCGGGAGTGTTTTATTGTATATCGAACCACCCGGCAAAGGCGGCTCAGTATTAATATGGTGCCGGTAGCGGGGGTCGAACCCGCACGGTATCGCTACCAAAGGATTTTGAGTCCTCCTCGTCTGCCAATTCCAACATACCGGCTCAGACTCCGGATCCACCGGAGAATACAGTTATTGTACCACAAAATGACGGCTTTGTCAACAGTTTTTTTCACATTCAGCGGAGTGCAGCGAACTCAACTGACCGCACGCCGCCGCGATGTCACCGCCCAACTCCCGCCGCATCGTGACAGAGACCCCGCGCTTCTTTAGAACATCGTAGAACGCCATGATACGCTCCCGGCTGCTTCTTGTGAATCCGCTGTCGTTGCCGTTGTAGGGGATTATGTTGACGTAGAATTCCCTGCCCTGCGCGCCGTAACCGACCAGCCCGGCGAGCTCTTCCGCCTGCTCCGGCGAATCGTTTACGCCGGAAAGCATGACGTACTCCAGCGTTACCCTGCGGTTGTGGAGCCGTGCGAACTCCCGAGCCGCCGCGATGACCTCCCGCACCGGATAACGTCGGTTCACGGGCATTATCTCCGAGCGGAGCGCGTCGTCAGCCGCATGGAGGCTCACAGCAAGGCTGCACGGGTGCGGAAGCTCCGTCCACGCCCTGATCCCCGGGATTATCCCGCATGTCGAAACCGTAACGTGCTTCTCCCCGAGCGCCAGCGCCTTGTAATCCACGCAGTTGGCGCAGAAATCCCGCACCGCGTCAAAATTATCGAATGGCTCGCCTATCCCCATGACCGTCACGCTGTGGATATCCGCGGAGCACTCCCAGCGGATTTTCATCACCTGAGCCATTATCTCCCCGGCGGTGAGGCTGCGGCGCTTCTTGAGCCGTCCGCTCTGGCAGAACGCGCAGCCCATCGCGCACCCTACCTGCGTGGAAACGCACACGCTCCCGCCGTACGCCTGCCGCATGAGAACGCTCTCGACAAGGCTTCCGTCCGGATATTCCAGCAGCAGCTTCTCCGTGCTGTCGTCGCCGCTGCGGGCGACCGTTTCAGGTAGCTCCATCGTGAATTCCTCCGACAGCGCGGATATCACCCTCTGCGCGAACGGAAGCTCCGAAAAATCTCTCAGACCGCGCTGATAGAGCCGCTCGAGCAGTATCGCGGCCTTCGCCGGATTCTCTCCCCGGCTGCTGAACCAATTCTCAAGCGCCGGGCGCGTCATTGACCAGATGTCCATTTAACCCTCCTGAAAACGCAGCCCCTGAATGCTGTCGAGCTGCTTCTGCCGCTTCATTATGCCGCCCAGTACCGCACGCTTGTCGAGACTCCACAGCGGAGCAAGCAGGGAATCCCAGCCGCCATCGCCGGTGAGCCGCTCTATCACGGTCTCAGGCGGTAAATACTCAAGCTGCCTCACCACCGTTTCGACGTAGCTTTCGCGCTCCATCGGCGTGTATTCTCCGGAGCTCCACAGGTCTGCAAGCGGCGTATTTTTTATTACATGCAGAAGATGTATCTTAACTCCGTCAGGGCGCATTTTCCCGAGAATCTCAGCGGTTTGCAGCATCATCTCCGTTGACTCGCCGGGCAGTCCGTTTATTATGTGTACGCAAATCCGCAGTCCGGCCTTCCGGGCGGTGTTGAAGCCCTCTGTGAACCTCGCGAGATCGTGCCCGCGGTTGATGAGCCGCGCGGTGGAGTCATGCGCGGTCTGGAGCCCAAGCTCCACCGTGACCGGAATGCCAAGTGAAGCGAGGAACTCTGCGCGCTCACGGTCGAGACAGTCGGCTCGGGTCGCGATTGAGATGCCGCAAATTTCGCATTCCAGAGCCTCGGAGTAGACCTCCCGCAGCCGGCCGAGCGTACCGTAGGTGTTCGTGTGCGCCTGAAAATACGCGATTATCCCCGCTTCCGGGTGAACCGCATGGATACGCTCCGTCTCGCGAAGGATCTGCTCCCGCACGGAAAGCTCCGGCGCCGTGAAGTAGCCGCTGCCGCCGGAGCAGTAAACGCACCCTCCAACGCCGCATGAGCCGTCGATGTTCGGGCAGGTGAAGCCTGCGTCCACGACGGCCTTGTAAACAGGTCTGCCCCAGAACCGCCGGTTGTGGTATTTCAGCGTGTGGTAACGGCTTCCATCATCGGAAAATGCAAACTTTTTCGGCATGGGAACACCCCTTTTCTGAATAACTCTATGTAATTATAGCATACCCTGCGGATTTCGTCAACCTTATGTAAATTCTCAGATGTGTACCAGTCAAGAAAAGCGCATAGGTCAGCGGAATTTCCAGAACGTTTACATTTAATGGGTTTACATTGCGTACATAAATTTGTGATTTATCACGAAAATACCTGCCCTGATTTGTGCAAAACTTAATTTTATTATACCTTGACAAATGTTTCAGAAAACTATATAATAGATTTATCGTCTTTTTTGATACAAGATATTGTGTTATTTTATTTCATTTTATAAAAAGGAGCAATCAAAATAATGGCAATGATAACAATGATAAAGAAGCGCGACGGACGCCAGGTACCCTTCAACATAGAGAAGATCGCCAACGCAATCTTTAAGGCAGCCCAGACAGTCGGCGGCAAGGACTACAGCGAAGCTATGGAGCTTGCGGACAAGGTGTGCCAGCAGCTCTCAGAAGAGGTTATAGGCAGGGATCCCTCCGTTGAGGAAGTACAGGATATGGTAGAAAGGGTGCTCGTCGAGCAGGGTCACGCAAAGACCGCCAAGGCTTACATACTGTACCGCGCAGACCGCACCAGGGCGCGCGAGATGAACTCCACCCTGATGAAGATATACGAGGATCTGACCTTCATGTCCGCGTCTGACTGCGACATCAAGCGCGAAAACGCCAACATCGACGGCGACACCGCAATGGGTACCATGCTGAAATACGGCAGCGAAGGCGCCAAGCAGTTCAACGAGATGTACGTGCTCGACCCGAAGCACTCCCAGGCGCACATCAACGGCGATATCCACATACACGACCTCGACTTCCTGACGCTCACCACCACCTGCTGCCAGATAGACCTGCTCAAGCTGTTCCACGGCGGATTCTCCACCGGCCACGGATACCTCCGCGAGCCGAACGATATTTCCAGCTACGCGGCGCTTGCGTGCATTGCCATTCAGTCTAACCAGAACGACCAGCACGGCGGACAGTCCGTGCCGATATTCGACTACGCCATGGCGGAGGGCGTTAAAAAGACCTTCCGCAGGCTGTACACCACCAACCTTGCGAAGGCGGTAAGCTTTACCCTCGGCATTGAGGATTACACCGAGGTGCTCGAGGAATTCAAGCTTATCGCAGGCGATATCGCCAAGGAATACGGACTGTACCCCAGCCTCCAGAACAACGACGAATACAAGGCGAAGGAATGGGAGATCGCGTCCGCGAAGTACGGCGACGAGTTCTCGCACCTCCAGGACAGAGCGGAAAAGCTCGCCGAATCCGAGACCGACCGCGCGACCTACCAGGCAATGGAAGCGCTCATTCACAACCTGAACACGATGAATTCCCGCGCCGGCGCGCAGAATCCGTTCTCCTCGATAAACTACGGCACCGACACCTCCCCGGAGGGCAGAATGGTTATCAAGAACGTAATGCTCGCCGAGGAACACGGTCTGGGCAACGGTGAAACTCCGATTTTCCCGATACATATTTTCAAGGTCAAGGAGGGCGTCAACTACAACCCCGGCGACCCCAACTACGATCTTTTCAAGCTTGCTATCCGCGTTTCCGCAAAGCGCATGTTCCCGAACTTCTCGTTCATCGACGCTCCGTTCAACCTCCAGTACTACAAGCCCGGCGACTACCACACCGAAGCCGCTTACATGGGATGCCGCACCAGAGTTATCGGCAACATTTACGACCCGAGCCGCGAGATAGTCACTGGCAGAGGCAATCTCAGCTTCACCACCATCAACCTCCCGCGCCTTGCCATCGAGGCTCACGGCGACATCGACAAGTTCTACGCTTCCCTTGACGAAATGATGGATCTTGTCGTTGACCAGCTCCTGGCGCGGTTCAGGATACAGTGCAGCAAGCACGTGAAGAACTACCCGTTCCTGATGGGTCAGGGCGTCTGGATAGATTCCGAGAAGCTCTCCGAGAACGACAGCGTTGCCGAGATACTCAAGCACGGTACCCTCTCCATGGGTTTCATCGGACTTGCAGAGTGCCTTAAGGCGCTCATCGGCGTACATCACGGCGAATCCCCCGAGGCGCAGAAGCTGGGTCTTGACATCATCACCCGCATGAGAAAGCGCATGGACGACGAGAGCGAAAAGACCCGCCTCAATTTCAGTCTGCTCGCAACTCCCGCAGAAGGACTTTCCGGCAGATTCGTCCGCATGGATAAGAAGATATACGGCGAGATCCCCGGCGTTACCGACCGCGAGTATTACACCAATTCGTTCCATATACCGGTTTACTACAACATCAGCGCTTTCCGCAAGATCAAGCTTGAAGCTCCCTACCATGCGCTGACCAACGGCGGCCACATCAGCTATATCGAGCTTGACGGCGACCCGCTGAAGAACCTCGACGCATTCGAGCAGATAGTCCGCTGCATGAAGGAGCAGGGCATCGGCTACGGCGCGATAAATCACCCGATAGACCGCGACCCGAAGTGCGGCTACACCGGCATCATCGACGACGAGTGCCCCTGCTGCCACCGTAAGGAAGAGGAGATCGCGTTCGAGCGTATCCGCCGCATAACCGGCTACCTGGTAGGCACGCTTGACAGATTCAACAACGCAAAGCGCGCCGAGGAATCTGACCGCGTAAAGCACGGAACTTCCGAGGAATAATTCAAAATCGAACCATCTGCTGTGCGGGGTGACAAGCTCCGCACATCTTTTTGTGAAAGGAAAACTAATGGACATTAGAATAGCAGGAACCGTAGAGGATTCCATCGTAGACGGGCCCGGGCTGCGCTTCGTGGTTTTCGTGCAGGGCTGCCCCCATCACTGCGAAGGCTGCCACAATCCCAGGGTGTCACGCAGGTAGCTCATGGTCACGGAGTCCCACTTGACGTCGGTGGTATTGGTGATGCCCGTGCCGCCGCAGTTGGTCATAACCCATTCATTGCCGCCAGCCAGCGCAGCCTTCCAGCCAACCATCCAGTTGTCGAAGTTCTGCGCCACAGAGCGGGCTTTGCCGAAGTTGGAGTCGCCGCCGCGGCCGATCCAGTGCTTAACGCAGGACGCGAATCCGGCGTCTTCCATGCCCTTAACTTCCTGATAAACGATGTTCGCAATGTGTTCGGGATTCTCGCCGTACTGCGCGCCGATTTCGTTCGCGTAGGGCTCGAAAGTGACGTGGATGCCGACCGCAACCATCGCCTTGCCGTAGATGTTGGAGAGCTTGTACGCCAGTTCGGGGTCATTGGCGGTGCCGTAAGCGATGTGCGCCTTGTCGATGTAGCCGCCCCAAGCGTTGAACTCACGGTCAGAGGTGAAAATCATCGGGACGCCCAGGCGTTCCTTTTCCGCCGCAGCCTGCAGGTTGTTCAGCGTGCTGACGACGTTGTCCGGCGTGCCGTTCAGGTTGAACAGCATACAGGTCAGGTTGAAATCCGGAATCAGGGAGCGCGCCGTTTCGAGATTCGCGCTGACGCAGAACAGCAGACCCGCTTCTTCTTCGGGGGTCATCTGGCTGATCAGGTCATTCACACGGGTTTCGGTGTCCAGACGCCAGTCCTCGTAGGGATCAAGCTTTCCGTTCTTGTTCATGTCCTTGAACTTGTAGCCGTCCACTTCCAGAATCGGGGTGACACCCTCGATGTAAGTCAAGCGGGGCTGTTCGCCATTGGCTTCAATCAGGGAGAACTCGCACGGCTTCGCCAGCAGTTCCGCTTCTGTCGGGCCTTGCTGTGCTTCTTCTGCCAAGCCAGCCATTGAACCCAGCATCATCGTCAATGCGACCAACAGGGATAACTTTTTCTTCATGAAAATACTCCTTTCCTTTCCAAGAAACCTTTTACGCTTTGTCGGCAAGATCCCTGCTTCCTGATTGCTACCCTCCCTCTCTTTGTCAGGGTTCCTTGCGCCGACCTCTTGATTATTATTATAATCAGAACCGAAAAAAGGGTAAAGGGAAAATCCAGTCCGTTCATTTGGAATATTCAGCACAGACACGTTTCTCCCTATTTTCTACGGATTTGGCAGGTTTTCTTCCATATTATCAATGCAAAGAAAAAGTAATTGTCCTATTTGGTTATTCGCAGGATCGTCGTCCGTTTTCCCAGCAAGCGGGGCGGATGCAAGTCAAGCAGGAAATCCAGTCTTTTTCCTGCCATATTCAGCATACGTCAGCCTTGTTCGCTCATCCGCTTCCGCAGCGTCTGTCGATCAATTTTCATGTTCGCCGTATGCGGCAGCTCCGGCAGCAGGACAATTTTGTCCGGCAGCATATAGCGCGCCAGCTTCGTTTTCAGCGCATCCATGAGCGCCTTTTCCGTCAAATTGCCCACAGCAAACGCCCACAGTACATCCTGTTCCTTGTCAAGCAGGCAGCACGCTTCCAGACAGCCGGGGATGCTCCGCAGCGCCGCTTCAACTTCTCCCAGCTCCATGCGGTAGCCATGATGCTTGACCATGCTGTCCTTGCGTCCCAGCACGTTCAGCTGTCCCTCCGCGTCGAGGAAGCCGTAGTCGCCCGAACGGAACCAGACACCCGGCTCCTGCCCCAGCGGGTCAGCAACATAGACCGCGCGGCTCCGCTCTTCGTCGCGGTAATACGCCTGCGACACCATCGGCGACGAGACGTACATCTCCCCTGCTTCGCCCGGCGCGGCAGCTTGCCCATCATCGGTCATGAAGCGGATTTTCACCGTCGGGAATGGCTTTCCGACCGGAATCAGCTGTCCCGCCTCGTAATTGCCCTCGACTTTCCCGACAGACACGCTGAACATCTCCGTGCTGCCGTAGAAATTCCACGCATGACCCTTCGGCGCGGCGTTCATCCAGACGGCCAACTGCGCCCACGGCATCACTTCGCCGGACATAATCATGTATTCAAGCTCCGGCAGGCAATTTCCCGTCAGCACGCCGCTGTTTGCCACCTGCACGAAGCTCGATGGTGTCATCGTCAACTCCGTGATGCCCTTCTGCCGCAGGTAATTCACCAGCGTTTTCGGGAACGACAGCGCCGTCGCGGGAATCATACACGCCTTGGCGCCAAGCAGCGCGGGCGGGAAAATGTCAATAATCGAATTGGCGTAGAAAAACGGCGACTGATTGCCGAAAACAGTGTTCTCTGTGAATTGATAGCGTTCAATCGTCTCTTCGGTGTACGCCATAAGCGACCCCTGCGTATGCGCGACGCCCTTCGGAATGCCCGTCGAGCCGCTGGTGTAGAGAATCGCGGCAAGGTGGTCCGGCGTTACGGTCTGCCGGATTTGTACCAGCTTATCCGCGTCCACTGGCGACTGCGCCGCGTCCGACCACAGCACGCATTCGCACCCGTCCGGGCAGACAGCTTCCGCTTTCGCACGGCTTTCTTCATCATAGACAATCGCCGTCGGCTGCAAATTCTGCATGATGAGCTTCAGTCGCTCCGGCGGCAGCATCGGGTCAAGCGGCGCATAGAAGCACCCCGCTGCCCACACGCCGAAGAATACCTTCACACATTCGGCGCTGCGCGGGTTCATCAGCACCGCAACCGGCGTATTCCGCGCGCACCGGCTGCTCAGCGAAGATGCAATCCGCTGCGCCGCGTCCCACCACTGCCCGAACGTGAACGATGCCGAGGCATCCCATGCCAAACGCTCCGGGCAGCGCTTTGCGGTGTTCTCCAAATAGTCAAGAACGCTTCGTTTCATCGTTATTTTTCCTCCGTTTCATTGCGAATCATGTTTGCCATCTCCGGATACGCCGCTTGCCATTCCTCCAGACAGCGCTGCCAGGAATCGTACTGCGGATCGCCGCGATGGTCTGTCAAGTCGTAATTTTCTTCCAGATATTCGCCGATTCGCAGCGACAGCTTGATGCTGCCCTTCACATTGAGGTGCTGCCAATCCGCGAAATCGCTGCTGTACCGAATGCCGAACCGCCCCTTCGGATTGTTGAAATTCAGCAGCGGAATGCCGCGTTCCTCCGCCATCTTCCGCAGCGTGCAGATATACATATGCTCATTTTCGTAATCCGGGCTTGGATACGAAATCAGGATGATTTGAATGCCCTGCGCTTCGCAGAGATCGCAGATGCGCTCGAAATATTCCGCCTCGCGCTCGTTAATTTTCTTGCCTGTCTCCGTCCAGAAGAACGTTGGCTTTGTGTGATGCTCCATCTTGTCGCATTCGATGAAGCCTTTCCAGTCGACACTGCGTCCGCCCGTCCAGCCGGGAAACGCGAAATTCTCCGCCGTCAGTGACTTCCAATTCTCATGCACCTGCGGATAGCCCAGCAGGAAGTCCAGCGGCTGCTGACCGCCTGCGGCAATCGCGTTTGCGCGGCGAATCGGGTTCAAAATGCCGGATGTGGAGAGAATCGTGCGCCCGCGCCGGGTCGTATCGTCGGGGTACGCTGCGGCTTTTGCATCCAGCAGAAGGATTTTCGGGTGCTGTGTTGTCAGCGCCTGCTCCAAGTAGTAGTAGGTATGCCAATACTGCTGTTCCGCGCTCGCAAGATCATACACGCTGAAGCCCCAGTTCGCCCACAGTACGTTCGTATTCACTGCAGCATACGTCATGCTTGTGCCGACCGCCAACACGTCAATGGTGTTGCGCGGCTGAAGGGGCAGATTCATCATGCTGCCCGGCCCGTAGTCGTATTTCGGCGTCAGCACATACAGCACAGCGCACGAAATCAGCGTGAAAATCAGCCCAAACGCCAGTATTCGGAGGAAAAATGCTGCATTCTCGCGTCGGCGGCTGACCGCTTCATCTGTCATTGTCTTTCCCTCCTTTTCAGAATCCCGCGTACAGGAATGCCGCGCGGTCGAATCCAGCGCCGTAACAGCCGAAGATAAGCGTCAGGAGCATCAGCCCCATCAGCAGCGTCCAGCGCACATACAGCGGCAAAACCGCCAGCCTCTTGCGCAAATCCGGCTGTTTTTCACAGAGGATGTCCACCAGGAGCATCAGCAGCACCGCGATAATTGCCACAGCGCCGTCCTGCATTCCAAGCGGGAAATTACGCGTCATACCCGCGCCGAAATCGGTGAAGATGCGCCCCATCATGCCAAACGCCATGCCCGGCGACGTCGTGCAGGCAAAAAACTGCGCCAGCAGCACCGCTGCCATCGTCCGCAGCCAGCCGAACGCCTTCATAAGCGCCACACCGCCCCGATGTGCCGTCACGCGCTTGCGAATCTTCCGAAACTGCGGGTCAAGCAGCATTCCCGCCGCCGTCAGCAGTCCGAACCACAAGCCGTACAGCACCGCGTTCCAATAGAATCCGTGCCAGACGCCGATGAGCAGAAAAACCACCACCGACGCCGCCGCGCCCGGCATCGCGCGCCCTGCTTTTGCGCCGAACAGCCGCTTGCCGACTTTCGCCAGCCCGATTCCAGCGCGGCTCGCCACCAACGGGTACAGCAAATAGGTGCGGAACCACACGCCGAGGCTGATGTGCCAGCGCCGCCAGTAATCCGCAATGCTTGCGGCAAAGAATGGTCGGCGGAAGTTCTCCGGCAGGTCGATGCCCAGCAGCTCCGCCGCGCCGCGAATGATGTCGATGCCGCCGGAGAAGTCCGCATACAGCACGATGGCGTACATCGCCGCTGTCGCCAGCACAAGCCAGCCGGGCAGTTCCTGCGCCGTTGCCACAAGCATGCTGACCGCCGGCATCAGCCGGTCAGCAATGACCAGCTTCTTGAAAAAGCCCCATGCCATCAGGAACACGCCGCTCACGAAGCCATCCGGTGAAAGGCGGTGCGGGCTGTCCAGCTGCGGCATCAGTTGCTTCCACGTCGTAATCGGCCCCTGCGTCATCTGCGGGAAAAAGCCCGCGAACAGCAGGACTTTCGCATAGTTCTTTTCCGGCGTAACCTTCCCGCGATAAACGTCGATGAGGTAGCCTACGCTCTGGAACGTGAAGTACGACAAGCCGATGGGGACAAGCAGCCCGTCCGGCAGGGCTTGCAGCTGCGCGAGCGCCTTCATCAGCACCATTGCGCCGAAAACCGTGACCATTCCGCCGACAAGCAGTGCGCGGCAAACGCCCCTACGCTCCGAAAACCGCCCTATCAGGCGTGCGCAGCCCCAAATCAGCAGCGTTTCCGCCGTGAGGTATACAGCGCCCTGCCAGCCGCAGAGCAGCCAGAACGCCGCACTGCCCGCCAGCAGCGCCCACTTGCGCACGCGCATCGGCAGGACGTAGTACACCACGGCCAGCGCAGCAAGAAACCCCAGAAATTCAAAGGATACGATGCTCACAATCCCAGCTCCTGTCTGAGCCGCACGCGGTCGATTTTTCCGTTCATCGTCTGCGGAAACTGCGGCAGATGATAATACACATCCGGCAGCATGTATTTCGGCAGCCGCCGCCTGAGTTCGCCCCGAAGCGCCTTTTCGTCGTCCTCGCCGGAATAGCAGCAGACGATTTGCTGTGTCGCAGCCTGATAGAAGCAGCAGCCCTGCGTCACCGCCTGACACGCCTTGATTGCGCACTCGATTTCGCCCAGCTCAATTCGATAACCTTGCTTCTTGATTTGGCTGTCCTTGCGCCCCAGAAACATCAGTTCGCCGCGCTCGTTGTATGCGCCGAGGTCGCCTGTTTTGTACATCCGCTCCGGAATCCCCCGCGCGTCCGGATGCTGGACAAACGCTGCCGCCGTTTTTTCCGGCGCATTGTAGTATCCGGCGGACAAACAAGTCCCGGAGACGCAGATTTCGCCGTCCACCAGCGTAATGCGCGTGTTTTCGCACGGAAAGCCAATCGGCAGCGGCTCGCCGTCCTCGAAGGTGCGGTCAACACGATACCACGAGCAGACATCCGTGATTTCCGTCGGGCCATACATATTCACAAAATCCGCATCCGGCAGGGAGCACCGCCAGATATTCAGCTGACGGTTCGGCATCACCTCGCCGCAGAAGAACACCCGCTTGACCCCGCGCGGACGCCCGTCCTTCACCACGCCGAGATTCGCCGGGTGCATCAGCGCCGATGGAACCCAGAACAGCGTGTTAATCTGCCGCTGCTCCAATTCGTCCATCATCCGTGCCGGGAACAGGAAGTCCCTCTGGGGCAGGAAGTAGACGTATGCGCCGCTTTTGAGCGTGCAGAAAATATCCAGCACCGAGTTGTCGAAATACAGCGGCGCCTGATTGCCGAAACGTGCGGTTTCATCGAGCCGCAGCGCAGGGACTGCCCATTCCACGAAATCCAGCACCGAGCGATGGCGAATCGCAACGCCCTTGGGATGCCCGGTCGAACCGCTGGTGAACAGCACATACTGCAAATCGGTATCAATGATGTCCCGCTGACGCGCCGCCAGCAGCGATTCGTCAATATCGCAGGACACCGCTGTTTCCGCGGAGACGCATGGCAGTTTTCCCGCCGTATCCGCCCATATCGGCGCTTTGCCCGCATCAGTCAGCAGAAGCGCCGGATGCAGCACATCCAGAATCAGCTGGACACGCTGCTGCGGCATCTGCACATCAATGATGGTATAGAAGCACCCCGCTTCCAGCACACCGAGCATCGCCGCGACAGTCATCGGGCTTTTGTCCATGCACAGCGCAACGGGAACGCGAGGCGGGAGCTGCCGCGCCAGATAAGTGCCGATGCGCTTCGCCGCATCGTGCAGCTGCCGCCACGTCAGGCACGTTTTTTCGCCCTCAAACGCCGCCGCATCCGGTTTTTTTGCCGCCCATCTATCCAGCCATGGCAGCACACAGCGCATCATGCCTGCTTCCGGCAGCTGTTCACCAGCGCCAGAATCGCCTCCGCGCTGTTGAAGTTCTCCGGCTCCACCTCTCCTGCGTCAATGCGCACGTCATAGGCTTCTTCCAGCGCTACGATGATTTTCATCAGCTCCAGCGAGTCAATCAGCCCGTCATCGACCATATGCCGCTCATGTGCAAAGTCGATTTCGTCGTTCACATTCTGCAAAATCGTCAGCAGACGCTCCATTTTCTCGTTCATCCTCCATCGTCCTCCTATCTTTCCGCGAAATTGTATATTTGTCTTATTTTTAAGCTAATAGCGCCAGAATATACATGTGCGTTTATTATTCGACAAGCACCAGACGAATTCCTTCTCCGTCCTCTGCGCTTGCAAAGAATTTCGCTTTTCCCGCAAATCTGAAAATAGTAGAAAAAAACTGCCGCGCAAAATCATACTAATTC
>ENA-UPWU01000911-UPWU01000911.1-human-gut-metagenome-genome-assembly--contig:-NODE-911-length-12816-cov-10.120025_pt1 | contig 12816 bp, 8 predicted proteins | sample MGYA00250058_ERZ773392 | MGnify/ENA primary metagenome ERZ773392 (study PRJEB29103, sample SAMN06112084) | human gut metagenome | biome: human gut; feature: ankylosing spondylitis patient; material... | reverse complement strand
CCCTACCTGAGAGGGAACAAAAAGGACAATAACCGTTGGTATGTCCGCCAAAACATCCGAGTAACCGACCCTAAAGAGGCGAACGAAAAGGCACTCGACCTTCTGAACAAGGGAGTCACATCATTAGGATTTAAAGTTCCGGCCAAAGAACTGAATGCCACGTTCATCTCCACTTTGCTGGAAGGCATTAAAGCTGATGCAGTGGAACTGAATTTCAGTACGTGTCAAGGTCATACCGTGGAATTAGCCCGTCTCCTGACGGCATACTACGATGGAAAAGGATATGACCGCACCGCATTGGTAGGTAGCATCGACTTCGACCCGATGCAGAAGATTTTGACCAAAGGTAAGGATACGACCGCCCTGCTGAACAAACTGGCGGAACTGGTCAATATTCTCGCACCCTTCCCCAAAATGCGTTGCATTTGTATCAATGCCGACACGCTTTGCAACGCCGGCGCCTATATCTATCAGGAACTGGGCTACGCCCTGGCATGGGGGAACGAATACCTCAACCTGATGGTGGAGGCCGGTATCCCGGCAGCCCTCGCCGCCAAGAAAATCAAATTCAACTTCGGCATCAGCGGTGTCTATTTCATGGAAATCGCGAAGTTCCGCGCCGCACGCATGATGTGGGCCCAGATCGTGAAGCAGTACAATCCGGTTTGTCCGCGCGAAGACTGCACCAACACGGGTGAGGATAAGTCCTGCAACTGTGCTTGTAAAATGTATGTCAATGCGACCACTTCCACTTACAACATGACGGTGTTCGACAGCTACGTGAACATGCTGCGCACGCAGACTGAAGCGATGAGTGCCGCACTGGCCAACGTGGACGCTATCGTGGTGACTCCGTTCGACGCTCCTTACGAGGTTCCGACCGATTTTGCCGAACGTATCGCCCGCAACCAGCAGTTGTTGTTGCAGGAAGAAAGCCATTTCGACAAAATAGTAGACGTGGCCGGTGGTTCATATTTCATCGAAACGCTCACCCGTTCGCTGGCAGAAGGAGCTTGGAAACTGTTCCTTGCCGTGGAAGAAGAGGGTGGATTCCTCGCAGCCGCCAAGGCTGGCAGCATCCAAAAGGCCGTGAACGACACCAACGCCAAGCGCCATGCCAACGCAGGCAAGCGTAAGGAGTTCCTACTCGGTACGAACCAATTCCCCAACTTCAACGAAAAGAGCGAAGGGAAAGCCCCGTTGGCAGCCACATGCTGTTGCCACAGCCACGGCGACAGTTGCGAAAAGCCGTTCGCCAAACTGGAAACAAGCCGTCTGGCTGCCGATTTCGAGGCATTGCGCCTACAGACGGAACAAGCCGAAAAACAGCCGGTGGCCTTCATGCTCACCATAGGCAACTTGGCCATGCGGCAGGCACGCGCCCAGTTCAGTTGTAACTTCTTGGCTTGCGCAGGCTACAAGGTGATAGACAATTTAGGTTTCCCAACCGTGGAAGAAGGCGTGGAAGCCGCCATGAAGGCAGGTGCCGACATCGTGGTGCTTTGCTCCAGCGATGACGAATACGCCGAATATGCCATCCCGGCCTTCAAAGCCGTAGACGGCCGTGCCATGTTCGTCGTGGCCGGTGCTCCGGCCTGCATGGAGGACTTGAAAGCCGCAGGCATCGAAAACTTCATCCACGTTCGTGTAGACCAACTCCAAACACTGAAAGAGTATAACGCAAAATTGGGAATCAAATGAGACAGAATTTTAAACATATAAACATATTCTCCCGTTTCGGCCGACAGAACGGTCAAGACTGGCAAAAAGAAAACGGTATCACCGCCAACTGGAAAACGCCCGAACAGATCGACATCCAGCCGGTGTACACCCAAGAAGATTTGGAAGGAATGGAGCATTTGGACTTTGGACACTTGATCAGCCGGAAAATGACCGTTACATAGTGATTCGTTTCCGTTTGTTTAATGATGGCTTGGGATTCCGCTATGAGTTCCCTCAGCAACCTAATTTGAATTATTTCGTCATTAAGGAAGAACATACTCAGTTTGCCATGACGGGTGACCATACGGCATTCTGGATTCCGGGAGACTATGATACACAGGAATATGACTACACAACTTCACGACTCTCTGAGATTCGTGAGAAAATGAAAACGGCGGTGACGGAAAATTCTTCACAGTTCGTGTTTTCACCTACGGGAGTGCAGACGGCCTTGATGATGAAGACGGATGATGGGCTTTATATCAATTTGCATGAAGCGGCTTTGGTGGATTATGCTTGTATGAGCCTGAATCTGGATGATAAGAATATGGTATTTGAATCATGGCTGACTCCGGATGCCAAAGGAGACAAAGGCTATATGCAAACTCCTTGTAGTTCACCTTGGCGTACGATTATTGTCAGTGATGATGCACGTAATATTCTGGCTTCTCGTATTACGCTGAACCTGAATGAGCCGTGTAAGATTGAGGATACTTCCTGGATTCATCCGGTAAAATATGTGGGTGTATGGTGGGATATGATTACCAACAAAGGAACTTGGGCTTATACTGATGAGTTGCCCAGTGTGAAGCTTGGGGTGACTGATTATTCACAGACAAAGCCGAATGGTAAGCACTCAGCCAATACAGCCAATGTGAAACGTTACATCGATTTTGCGGCAAAACATGGTTTTAATGCGGTACTCGTAGAAGGATGGAACCAGGGTTGGGAAGACTGGTTTGGCAAGAGCAAAGACTATGTGTTTGATTTTGTGACTCCTTATCCAGACTTTGATGTGCAGGAAATTCATCGTTATGCGGCAAGTAAAGGTATTGAAATGATGATGCATCATGAAACTTCAGCTTCTGTCCGTAATTACGAACGTCATTTGGATAAAGCATACCAGTTCATGATAGACAATGGGTATAAATCAGTGAAGAGTGGTTATGTGGGTGACATCATTCCTCGTGGCGAACACCACTACGGACAGTGGATGGTAAACCACTACCTGTATGCCGTGAAGAAAGCTGCTGATTATAAGATTATGGTAAATGCGCATGAGGCTGTTCGCCCGACCGGATTGTGTCGTACTTATCCGAACCTGATTGGTAATGAGTCAGCACGTGGCACGGAATATGAGTCATTTGGCGGAAATAATGTGAACCATACGACTATTTTACCGTTTACACGTTTGATAGGTGGTCCGATGGATTATACACCGGGTATTTTTGAACCGGACTGCAGTAAAATGAATCCGAATAATAAATCGCATGCACGTACTACCCTGGCACGTCAGCTGGCACTTTATGTCACTATGTACAGTCCGTTACAGATGGCTGCCGATGTACCAGAAAACTACGAACGCTTTATGGATGCTTTCCAGTTTATTAAGGATGTGGCTGTCGACTGGGATGAAACGAAGTATCTGGAAGCAGAACCGGGTGAATATGTGACTATTGCCCGTCGTGCAAAAGGTACTACTGACTGGTATGTAGGATGTACAGCAGGATATAACGGCCATGAATCGAAGCTGACACTTGATTTTCTGGAACCGGGAAAGAAATATGAAGCCGTGATTTATGCAGATGCCAAAGATGCAAGCTGGGATAAGAATCCGCAGGCTTATACTATCACTAAGAAGAAAGTAACGAACAAGACAAAGTTGAATTTGAAAGCAGCTGTGGGAGGTGGATATGCTATCTCAATTAAAGAAATTAAGTAACTAAACGGGATAATAATCGGGATAATAATAGGGTAACGATTGTAGTGGTTTTCAATAGGTATTTTTTAGGCTATTATTAACATTCTAATAATTTATCAAATGGAAAAAATCTTAAATCGGAAGGTCAGGGTTCTGCTATTGTGTTTAGTAGGAATGCTGATGGCTGTGAAAGGTGTAGCACAGGCTATAACAGTCAAAGGTAGTGTGAAAGATAAAACAGGGGAGGCTATTATTGGCGCCAATGTTTTAGTGAAAGGTACTACCAACGGTACCATTACGGATTTTAATGGTAATTTTGCGCTGGATGCAAAAAAAGGCGATATTTTGGTTATTTCATATATCGGTTTTCGTAACCAGGAATTGCCAGCGGCACCTGATATGAAAATAACTTTAGTTGAGGATACTGAAATTCTGGATGATGTAATTGTTATTGGTTATGCTACAGGTAGTCAGCGTACGGTTTCTGGAGCTATTCAACGGGTTGGACGTGAAGACATGAACGTTGGCGTCGTAACTAATCCGTTACAAGCTATCAAAGGTAAGGTGGCCGGGGTAAATATCCAGAAAACAGGTGGTGACCCAACAGCTTCTGCTTCAATCCGTGTGCGTGGTACTACTTCTTTGTCTGGGGGTAATGACCCGCTGGTTATTGTTGACGGTGTATTTGGCGACCTGAATATGCTGAATGCTATCTCACCAGCTGATATTGAAAGCTTTACAATATTAAAGGATGCATCTGAAACGGCACAGTATGGCTCACGTGGTGCAAGTGGTGTGATTGTGGTAACTACAATCAAAGGTAAGAACGGAACAAAATCGTTGAGTTACGATGGAAGTTTTGGTGTAGAAACAGTGTATAAAAACTTGAGCATGTTAGATGCTTCAGCATATCGTCAGGTAGTAGCCGACCGCGGCTATGCTAATGCCATGGATATGGGATATAATACCAATTTCATTGAAGCCATGCAGCAAACAGGGTATACTCAGAATCATCGTATCTCTTTCGGAGGTGGAACGGAATCTTCAAACTACCGTGCTTCTATCGGTGTGATTGATCAGAAGGGTATTATTAAGGATAACTATATGCGCAATTACACTGCCAAACTGGATGCTTCTCAAACTATGTTCAATAATAAACTGAAGATTGATTTTGGTATGTTTGCTTCAAAAGTAGACAAACGTTATCTTAACGATTACCAGAAAACATTCTATTCGGCAGCGTCATTCAATCCTACTTTTCCTGATTTCCCTAATGAGGATGGCACATGGCCTGAAGATCCAAGTGCTAATGAAACACAGAATCCATTGGGAAGATTGACTATCAAGGATGTAGAATCTAATAGTTACATTAATGCAAATGCCCGTTTGACATGGACTGTAATTGATGGTTTGAAACTGAGCGCATTTGGTTCATATACGTATAATGTAAAAGAAAATTCAGTATATATTCCGACTAATATCAAGGCTGGTATCGGAACGAATGGGTTAGGTAGTAAAAATGATAACAAGAGTGGTGTCTTGTTAGGAAATTTTACCGCAAACTATAAGAAAGCATTTGGAAGCCATTTCATTGATGTTTTAGGGTTGGCCGAACTTCAGGATTATAGATATACAGGTTTCGGTGCACAAGCTAAGCAGTTTGGTACGAACTTCTTTGGGTTCAATAACCTGGGTGCAGGAGCGGAAGTGAAATATGGAGATGTAAGTTCTTATTCTAACGATTATTCTATCGCCTCATTCATGGGACGTTTCAATTACAGTTATGCAGACAAGTATATTGCCACTGTCAATATGCGTGCAGACGGTTCTTCTAAACTGGGTGCAAACAATAAATGGGGATTCTTTCCTTCTGCCTCTCTTGCATGGGTGCTGAAAGAAGAAGCTTTCTTGAAGAACGTGGATTTCCTGACCAATTTGAAACTGCGTGCAGGATATGGTTTGACTGGTAATCAGGACGCTATTAGTGCCTATAATTCGTTGAAACTGATGAGCCCGACTGGTGTGACGACTATCAACGGAAAACCTGTAGTGACATACGGTATTAACCGTAATGAAAATCCGGATCTTAAATGGGAGGTAAAACGAATGTTCGATGTCGGACTTGACTGGGGATTCTTTGATGACCGTTTAAGTGGTACAGTGGATTATTACTACTCAAAGACCAGTGATTTGCTTTACAATTATGCTGTTCCTGTGCCTCCATTTGCATTCAGTACGTTATTGGCTAATTTGGGTGAAATGGAAAACAGTGGTGTGGAAGTAGCCATAACTGGAGTACCTTTGAGAACAAAAGATATGGAACTGACCATTTCTGCTAATTTCTCCTGGCAGAAGAACAAACTGCTTTCACTGGATGGAACTTACATGGGGCAATCATTGAGTGCTAAAGAATATATGAATCTGGGTGGAATGAATGGTGCAGGATTTATCGGTGGTAACAATCAGATTATCTACCAGATGGTTGGACAACCGGTAGGAGTGTTCTATCTTCCTAAATGTGACGGTTTGATAGATATGAAAGGAAACGGTGAGTACACATATCATATTCTTGATATTGATGGAGAAGAAGGTGTAGATCTCTCTGACGGAAAAGACCGTTACATTGCTGGTCAGGCTATGCCGAAGTTCTATCTGGGAGGTAACATTAATTTCCGCTATAAACAGTTTGACATTCAGACACAGTTCAGCGGTGCTTTTGGACATAAAATTTACAATGGTACTTCATTGTCATACATGAATATGAGTCTGTTCCCGACTTACAATGTTATGGAAGGAGCTCCGGAAAAGAATATTCATGACCAGACTGTAACTGATTACTGGCTGGAGAGAGGTGATTATGTGCACATTGATTATATCACTTTGGGATGGAACTTGAATACCAAAAACCTGAAGAACATCAATGCATTACGAATTACTTTCTCTGTAAATAACGTGGCAACCATTACCAATTACTCAGGTTTGTCGCCGATGATCAATAGTGCTACTGTGGGTAGTGATCTGGGTATAGATGACAAACGGTTCTATCCGCTTACACGTACTTATTCATTGGGTCTTAGTCTTAACTTTTAACTCGAAAATATTATGAAACGTAACATATTATATACTTTTATTATTGCTACGGCAATGAGTATGAGCGGATGCTCGTCATTTTTGGAAGAGAATCCTGTAGATCAAATGCCGGAAGAAGAGGCATACAAGAATCCGCAAATGATTTATTTGAATACAGTAGCTAATCTTTATACCAAGATTGGAGCAGATGGAGGAGGTGCTGGATTAGCTGGAACTGACCGCGGATTGTATGATTTGAATACTTTTACAGCTGATGAGGCTATCTTGCCAACTCGTGGCGGTGACTGGGATGACGGCGGATTGTGGAGAAACCTTTTTACGCATAACTGGGGTACGAATAATGACCTGATTATCGGAACATGGGATTATTTATATGGTGTAATCGTGCAGTGTAATCAGTCTATCGATAAGCTGGTTAGCTTAAAAGAACAAGACCCGGAGAACGAATATTACGAAATTTACCGTTCAGAAGTGCGTGCCATTCGTGCCATGTATTATTATTACTTGCTGGATATGTTTGCACGTGTACCTATAGTGGAATCTTCACTTACTCAGATGGCAGATGTAAAACAGTCAGAAAGAACTGATGTGTTCAACTTTGTAAAAAAGGAACTGGAAGAATCTATTCCACTGCTGGAAGATGCCAAGAGTGCGGAAAATGGAGAGTTTTACGGACGTATGACGAAAGCTGCTGCTTATTTTCTTATGGCTAAGTTGGCTTTGAATGCGGAGGTTTACACCGACAATGACTGGACAGACAATATTCGTCCGGATGGAAAGAATATTAAGTTTATGGTGGATGGTCAAGAAATGAATTGCTGGGAGGCTACTGTAGCTTATTGCGATAAAGTGAAAGCTTGTGGCTATGCGTTGAATTTAGGTACGAACGGATTCTTGTCAAATTTTGTGGTCAATAATGAAGGATCAAAAGAAAATATTTTTGTAATCCCAATGGACCCCTCATTGTATAAGGCCCGCAATATGTATCTGGTACGTTCACGGCATTATGACGTGGGTAAGGCATTAGGATTTGGTAATGGAGGATGGAACGGATCGTCTGCCACTATTGAAGCGATGAATGCGTTTGGATATGGAACTGCTAATCCTGATCCACGCCTGGAACTGACTTATTATACTGGCAAGGTGATTGTGAATGGTGAAGAAGTAATCAACAGCGATACGGGAGAACCTTTGGAGTATAAGCCTATGGCGGTTAAGCTTCAGTTTGACAAAGGAGATACAAACATGAAGACAGCTGGAGCACGTATGTATAAATATGCTGATGATGCCACAGCTACCGAAGACGGTCAATGTCCGCATAATGACTGGGTTTTATTCCGTTACTCCGATGTAGTATTGATGCGTGCAGAAGCTCTGGTACGCAACGGACAGAGCGGGCAAGCTGATCTGGATGAAGTACGTAACCGCGTCGGTGCATCTTTTGCAGAAGCTACTCTTGATAATTTGTTGAAAGAGCGTTTACTCGAGCTGGCATGGGAAGGATGGAGACGTCAGGATCTGGTTCGTTTCGGACGCTTCAATGATGCCATTACCGATCGCCCGAAAACTGAAAAGTACCTGCAGGTATTCCCGATTCATGCCAACACACTGGCTGTGAACAAGAATCTGACTCAGAATCCGGGCTATGCTAAATAAAAATATTGTCTAACTTTTAGTTTTAAGAATCATGAAGAAAAATTTTAATTATATATTGACGGCACTTCTTTTTTGCTTGTTGACCGTAAGTTGTCAGGACAATGATAACTGGCGCATTATTCCTTATGAACCAGAGCCAGAGGCACCTTTGGAAGGACCTGCAGAACTTAGAATTGCCGGTGACCAGCAGGGATGGAATCCCGCTGCTGAGGTGATAGGGAAACTGTATCCTGTTAAGAATGATGAGGGAGAAATGGCGGGTGACTATGCCGGATATGTGTACCTGAACAGTCAATTCAAGATTTGTCCTAATGCCAGTTGGGACGGAGCTTATGGAGTGGGAGATGACACTCCGGCTGGTTCAATGACTGTAGGTGACGGATTGGCAAACTTAACTGTAAGTGAACCGGGGTATTATTATGTAAAGTGTAATATCGATGATTTAACCTGGAGTGCAGACGTCGTGAACTTTGGTATCATAGGCAGTGCAACTCCCGGACAGTGGGATGAAGATACCGATTTGGTATACGATGAGACTGATTTGAAACTGAAAGTTACTATCACATTGACGGATGGCGAGATTAAATTTCGTGCCAATGATGCATGGAATGTGCCCAATGGTGATTTCGGAGCTGGTGAAGAAGAGGGTAAATTGGCTGCCGGAGCTGGCAATATTGCAGTTTCTGCCGGAACCTATCAGATTGTAGTGGATCTTTCAACTCCTGATTACAGTTATGAAATGATTGCTCAATAAACAGAATTAGTGAACTTTAAGGGGTGTGCCAGGAGAATTTTTCAGGTATACCCCTTTTTGTTCCATATTGTTAATACTGGTACTTATGAAAATTCAAGTTATATATTTATTGCTTTTTTCTTGTGTCTTTTGGGGGCTGTCCTGTTCGGATACAGAAAGTGTAGCGCAAACTGCTCCGGTAGATGTGCCCGAAAGATTAAGTTTTTCTTCTGAGCAGCCTGATGCAGATCAGCCTCTGACTATTACCTTTAAAGCCGCGAAGTCGTCTGACCTTTACGGATATAAAGGGGATGTATACCTGCATATTGGAATTGTGAACGAGGAGGCATGGTTGTTCGTGCCTGCCGAATGGAATGAAAATATTGATAAATGCAAAATGACATCGGAAGGCAACAATTGCTGGTCAATTTCGTTGTCTCCTTCCATACGTGAATGGTTTGCTTCGGGTGAAACTCCTGTCAATGAGCTTGGAATTGTGATACGCAATGAAGACGGAACCAAGAAGGGAACGGATACGGACTTTTATATAAAGGTAACGGACAACAAGTATCAGATGTTTCAGCCTGCGCCCATAAAGGAGAAGGCCATGCCGGCAGGAACCAGAGAGGGCATCAATGTTAATGCAGATTACAGCGTTACTTTTGCGTTTTATGACAAAGACAAGAACGGTAAGCATAAGGATTTTGCACACATTGTGGGAGATTTCAATGATTGGACACCAGCCAATGATGAAACTTCCCAAATGTATAGGGATAATGCGAATGGGTGCTGGTGGATTACACTGACAGGTCTTGATCCTGATAAGGAATATCGCTTTCAGTATTATACGGGCATGTGGGACGGAGAGATTATCCGTATGGCAGACGCTTATTCAGAGAAAATTCTCGACCCCGATAATGACAAGTATATTCCCGAATCAGTATATCCGTCTTCTGAAAGAGTCTATCCGGAGGGGGGAAGAGGTATTGTTTCTGCCTTCAAGATTAATCAAGAACCTTATTCGTGGAGGAATGAATTTAGTCTGAAAGATAAGGATAATCTGATTATCTATGAGTTGCTTTTAAGGGACTTTACGGAGACATCTGATATTAGTGGCGCTTTAGATAAACTTGATTATCTCAAGTCGTTAGGGGTGAATGCCATTGAACTTATGCCTGTACAGGAATTTGATGGGAATGACAGTTGGGGATACAATCCTTGTTTCTATTTTGCTTTGGATAAAGCGTATGGGACAAAAAATATGTATAAGAGGTTTATTGATGAATGTCATGCCAGAGGATTGGCTGTGATCTTTGATGTTGTATATAATCATGCCACGGGAAGCATGCCATTTGCTAAACTCTACTGGAACCGGACAGATAATAAGACAGCGGAAAACAACCCATGGTTTAATGTGGATGCTCCTCATCCTTATAGCGTGTTCCATGATTTTAATCATGAATCGGAGCTGGTAAGGTCGTTTGTCAAGCGGAATCTGGAGTTCCTTTTGGATGAATACCATATTGACGGTTTTCGTTTTGACCTTACTAAAGGATTGACACAAAGGGAATGTACTGAGGCTACGGTGGCTGATTATGATGCCGGACGTATCAGAATCCTGAAAGAGTATTATGATGTTGTGGCTTCCGTTAAACCAGAGGCTGTAGTGATTCTGGAACATTTTTGTTGTGATGAAGAAGAAAAGGAGCTGGCCGGATATGGAATGAAGTTGTGGCGGGATGCCAATAATGCTTATTGTCAGTCGGGAATGGGATGGAAGGAATACAGTGATTTCAGCTGTCTTTACCCCGGAACTAATTCAATGAAGTACGGAGGTTATGTGGGTTTCATGGAAAGTCATGATGTAGAACGGGTGGCCTATAAGGCGTTAACCTATGGAAATGGAGCAATTGCGAAGAATTTGTCTGTCCGGATGAGTCAGTTGGCTGTCAATGCAGCTTTTTGCTTTACTGTGCCGGGGCCGAAAATGATCTGGCAGTTTGGAGAACTGGGCTATGATGTGACGCTGGGAACAGAAGACAATAAAATGGAAAAGAAACCTTTGCATTGGGAATATTATACAGAACCGGAAAGAAAAGGTTTATATGATGTGTATGCAAGGTTACTGAACTTACGGGTAACGCATAAGGACTTGTTTCAGAATGATGCGATATTTTCATGGAATGTAACGGAGAACTACTGGAGTACTACTCCTCGTAGCCTGACATTGAAGAATGGGGCTGAGGTAATGTATGTGGTTGGTAACTTTGGAGATAAGGAAACCGGACCGCTTCTCTTGCCAGACGGGGTAAAATATGATTATATGATATGCCATACCTATAGAAGCTGATATTTGTATACCATCATACCGATTCTCATTTTTCTTATCAGCAATGCTGTTATATCTGGCTATAATATCATCAACAACGGTATCATCGTTACCTTCAAGAATAGCAACGAATTCATCACCACCTATCCTATATATCATGCCCGCATTATCAACAGCCTTGATTATTGATGATGCTATTCCCTTTATGAGGACATCTCCACTTTCATGTCCCAGATTATCATTAGTATACTTAAGTCCATTGACATCCCAGAATATAACTGAAATCTCAGGTATATGTGGATAATAAACTCTTACCATATCAAGATACTTGTTCCTGTTGTATACATCTGTCATATCGTCTATCTCTGACATATATTTAAGATGTTCTTCATTGGCAGCCTTGTTTGCAATAGTATCTGATATAATACGTACCCCAACAAGGATAAGGGACAGTACCACTTTCAGAGCCTCCCCAACGAATGTCAGCCCTCTGGCTGTTGTGATAGAAGATTATATTTTTTTGATATTTCTCAACTATTGGAAGAATATCAGCGCCACCCAGTTCCGGGCCATGTCCTCCACCATCATACCACACTATTGCAAGATCACCATAACGCGACATTAGTTCCTCAGTCATACCTTCACACATTTTATTATAGAAATCCTGGCGGTTCTGTTGAAACTTACTACCATCTTTAGGCATCATAAAATCATATACGCCAAGGAATGAGTTCCATCTTATACCGATATATATACCAGGCTTTACACCATATTTACGACAAGAGTTCACAAAATCACGAACTATATCACCTTTGCCGTCTTTCCATTTTAAGGCTTTCATGCAATAAGGATTCACTTCAGACTGATAAAGAGCAAATCCGGTCTCGTGAGTAGCTGTAATAATGGCCATTTGGGCTCCCATACCTTTTGCGCTACGTATCCACTGGTCGGTATCATACTGTTCTGGATTGAATATGTTTATATCCGGAATAGGTGTTGTTCTGTTATATACTTGATTATATTTCTTTCCGTCAAAAACATGAAGGTCATAATGGAATACAGCTGTAAGTTCGGCATCCTGCCATACTAACTGTGCCGGTGTTGGGACAGGCATTTCCTTTTTTTGTGCAAACACCGATACCATACTGCCACCTAATAGCAATGATGAAATCAATAACCTCTTTGTACATTTTTTATTCTCAGTTTTTTTGTTTATAATAATTGTAAATATCTCCATAAGTATTAATGGTTGTTTCAATATTAGCATGTCCCATCAACTTCTGTAATACTAGTAATACTTATTATCTTAAAGAAGTTGTACGACAAGGAGATAATAACCCTATTAGTAAACTTCTTAAACTTCTT
>ENA-UPWU01000881-UPWU01000881.1-human-gut-metagenome-genome-assembly--contig:-NODE-881-length-13176-cov-10.714253_pt1 | contig 13176 bp, 9 predicted proteins | sample MGYA00250058_ERZ773392 | MGnify/ENA primary metagenome ERZ773392 (study PRJEB29103, sample SAMN06112084) | human gut metagenome | biome: human gut; feature: ankylosing spondylitis patient; material... | reverse complement strand
TTTTGAGTCTTCTCTGTCTTTTCTAACTATAGCGATACAAATTGTGGTTTACCTCCGTGTGATAATCCGATCACTCTATATCCTATATCATCAATTTGAATCTTTTTTCGTTATTTATTTTATTCCAAAAACATCTTCTGGGATTCCATCTGGATATATCGGATGACCCGCTGTGTATATCTCTACATTTGGCGCCATGAAACAATTGTCACCTATGGCCACCTTTGCAACATCAAGGATTGTACAGTTATAATTTGCAAAGAAGTTCTTGCCCACTTCTATATGTGAACCGTAATCGCAGTAAAATGGTGGGTTAACACAAGCTCAATCAGACTTGCCAAACAACTCCTTTACAACCTCTGATATGCCGTTGAAATCCGAGCGTTCCATGAAGTTTAGCTTCTGCAATTTCCAGCCTACATAATGATGGAACAGCTATCCCTCTATCCCGACTACAGAGGTGTCAGCCACTGGCATGAGTGGCATACGCCTGTGGATTTTCGGTACGAGCTATTTCTGTGAGTTGTTTCACAGGCACTATGGGATTACGCCGAATAAATATAGGAAAGAGAATTTATAGTTTTATGATTCTCTTTGCTCTCCCAACAGTAAACTGAATTATCGGCCCCGATACAATCACAGTAACAACCGTACACACACCAAACTTTCCCCCAAGGATCACACCTATCACAACCATGGCAGCATCAAGTATCATCCTGACTACCTTCACCTGCCAGTGATTCTTCTCTGCAAGCGCAAATGTCACAGCCTCGTATGAACCACGCCCAAGGTCCGCCGCCGCATAAAGTCCTGTTCCCACCGCAAACAGCACGATTCCGACGAGCATGATCAACATATTGAGCCATATGTATTTGCTGTAGACATGCATTTGTGCAAACAGATCAACACACAGACTGTAAACAATCTGGTAAAGTATAGTTCCTATATGTATCTGTGACCTGTCATATACGAGAACAAAAAGTATCATTACCACCGCAACTATGAACGACGCTGCCCCGATACTCACATGAAACGTTCCAGATATTCCCTGCCATAATACCGCCAAAGTCGCACCGCCAAATCCGGCATACAATGCCAGGGTTATACCATATGCGGCAATGACTGAACCAATTATTATAACAGCTATCTTCTTTATCCACTCTCTTTTACTCATACAACCTCCTGTTGCCAAATAAAAAGACTATAGATAAAACTGTTATGTTCAGAAACAGCAAAATCTATAGTCTTCTTACATGCCGAGACAAGCTCTTTTTAATTGTTGCTATACTATATCATTTATAACTTTTTGTCAATAACTGGTATTTCATCCCCTACCACCTGGATACAAATTCAAGAGTCTTGTCAATTAAATTCTCTCCTATGCCTGAAAAGCATTTATTTCTTCTATCATCTTACTGACCGCCAGGGAATATGGAATGTTTCGTCTCCAGGCAATCACGGTACTTGTCGTAATTTCAGGAAAAATTTTTCGTTGTACAAGAATGTCATCTCTCCAATACTTTGCAGCACCTTCGATCGATATCGGATACCCCAATCCATTTGCTGCCATGACTCCGGCATTGGTTCCAAGATTACTCGTAAAAGCAATCTGCAGTTTCGAAAAGTCTTTTCCAAACCAATTGGCAAGTTCACTTTGAACATTTACTGTTTCCGGCAGGATCAATGGTTTTCCTATGAGATCTTCCTTTTTTATAAACTCTTTTTTGGCCAGCGGATCATCTGGCCGCATTCCAACACACCAGTGATCACAATCCGTAATCCGGATATAATCCAAACCTTCGGTGTCCACTGGCTCCAAGAACAATGCAATGTCTACAAGTCCTTTGCTCATCATCTCATACACTGCATCTGCTGTTGCAGTATGCAATGCAATCTGAACCAGCGGATATTTTTCTTTGTACGTTTTACATATCTTCGCCAATGTCTCCATTGCCGCAAATTCACCGCATCCAATGGTTATAGTGCCCTCTACTACCGTTTCTTTCCCTTTAAGTTCCTCTAGTGTTATTTCCTCAAGATTAAGAATCTCCAAGGCACGCCTTTTTAATAAAATTCCTTCATCAGTGAGCGATATTTTCTTCCCGTTTCGAATAAATAATGTTATTCCCAGGTCCTCTTCAAATGCCGCCATCTGTCTGGATAGCGTTGGCTGGGTAATATGCAATTGTTCTGCTGCTTTTGTAAAGCTCTGTTCTTTTGCTACTGTCAGAAAATAGCGTAATAGTCTTAATTCCATATCTTTAAAGTTCTAGTATTTCCTTGTTTTTTTCAAACCTTTTAATCAGTTCTTTTCCCATTACTATAATTTCATTTCGCCAGGGATGACCGAAGATTCCACAATTCCATGTGCTATCAATGAAAAAATAATAATCTCCATCTGGATAATATGTTGGAAAATACACTTGACATTGTCTATCAGGATCATAATAGTTATAATTCATAGAAATATCTTCCATTGGTGAGAATTCAAAACAATCATGATTCCAGTCTAAGGCATACATTTTTTCCAGTCCTAGTTCCTTCAAAATAGAATTGATTATTCTCTCTTGTTTTTCACTCCAGGGAGTCGCTTTATGATACTTTTTTGTATTGCCTGGTATTATAATCCATTCACCAGTGATGTCTATTCCCGGCTTAAACTTAAATTCACTATTTAATTTATCCCATAAAATGATTGCTTCATCTTTAGATATAACTCTCAATATATATTCTCCTTCGCACAGAAAATAAGAATTTACCGCGGAGCAATACTACACCCACTTTGTTATTTATCATAGCATAACGCTATGACAAACTGATCATCCATTTGCGCTTTTTAAAAATAGCCAGCGATACGGCTAATCTGAATATCTCTTCCGTAGTGAGCAATGTGTACACACCTATAATTCCCCATTCGAATACATATGCCGCGAACAGACATTCAGTGATGCCATCACGAATCCATCTTCTAAAACCCTCCCTTCATACTTCACATGGTCATTCACCACCACTCCAATGATTCTTGAGTTGTTTCTCGCAAGCAGAATGCCTGCCATATTCGGGATATATCCTGTCCTTTCAAGCTCCTGCTGAACACGTTTTACTGTTTCATCTGAAATCTTTTCTGTATTTCCATAAATCACTTTTGAGACAGTTGCGGTACTAAGTCCTAGTGCATCTGCGACATCCACAATCCTAACCCTGTTATGTATCATATCCATACCCTCTTTACCTGAATTTGTAATTACATGGTACAATCAAAATCTGATTTTTACAAAGGTTAAACGCATAACCCATAACAAAATCCTTATTATGTTTTTGTCGTATTTTTCTAAAACGTTCTGTCCCTTCTTGTATATTCCAAGCATTAATATATACTGATAGAATTCTTCTGGATATATATCCCTGTACTTCGCACAATACTTAGAAATACGCCCCCAGTCAAATGCCTTTCCATCATAGATACTGTCCATTTTCATATCTATCAACCCCTTAAATTAGACATCGACCTTATATTTCTCATGAAATAAACTCTCTCCTCTTGTCCCTAATTCTCTCATAAATATCAATCGCCTTGTTAAATCCCTTGCCCAGTAATTCATCACATGCTTTATTCAGCGCATCCGGAAAAGCATTTGCCAAATAATCAAACCGCTTCATAGCCATTTGCTCTCCTAGTCCAATGTTAGCCGCTTCTCTTCTAAATGAATCTCTGGTGATCTTTTTAATATCATACTCATTCCCAATACTAAATGCCATATCTCTGGTACTGCTTGTATATATTACCGTACTCAATATGTCATATGCCGGTGCCAAGCATACTGTTTTCAACTCTTCATCATAAAGCAATGAAACATTTTTGATATGATTATCTGTATTGCCTATTAGGTAATTGAATATACATATATCCCACATTTTCAATTGATCTGCTATCGGGTTGAACGATTTCTGTCTTATGATCTCAAACATCATTTTTAAATATCCGGCATTATCACTCTCATATTTGTTATGCGCCGAAATTCCCATCGCTTGAGAGAAATCTTCCTGATGTAACCTGTACGGAACACTTAACCCATTGATTTTTTTTAATCCGTCCTTTATTGCACGATCATATCTTTTAGTTGCTAGCAAAACTTCCTCATCTCTGCCATCTCCGACATTGACTATAAAACTTTCAGGAATCTCTATTCCCATATTTCCTGCCGTCATCATACACAACTGCTCATTTGTAACTATTCCGTCAAGCCTTACATGACTCTGCTTTACTATATATGTACTTGGCGCTGACCCTTTGGGTAAATACCAATCTTTATTATTTTCATCATAATATAACCCAACCTTTCCAGATGCTCCTGTAAGTGACAAATGTGACTTTGTGACTAACTCCGCAGTCTCCATTGCTCCTTCTCTTGCCAACTGACTAACCTCATCAATTGTCAATTTCTGATAATCTGCATTTACTACTTCGTTATTCTCATCTGTAATTTTTATTGCTCCCAGACACTCATTACCTAACCCGGCTAATAATGACAGATAATTATTTGCGTCTGTATGCAATAACCCAGCCACACATCTTCTGGTAAATCCTTCAGGTAACAAACCTTCAAAAAAATTCCTTGTATCATCAACGGAAAATGCGTTTTCAGATAATGGCAAATGTATTGATATCGGTCTGGCTATGTTACCAGATAAATACTCTTCTGCATATGAGAATCTAGCATCTTCTTCTTTTTCTCCAATTATACGACCTACATATGTCTGCAAGCCACCAATCTCTATCCAAACCCCCAAATTTCTCATATTCTAACCTCTCTTTTCTACGAGAATATCCATTCCCAGTAAATTGATAATTGTAATTGCCTTTCCGATTTCTGCTGTAGCCTTACCTCTTTCCAAATCCGAAATAAAACTTACACTAAATCCTGTAAATTCTGCTATATAAGCCTGAGTATATTTCAGTTCTTTTCTTCTTATTCTGATTGCCTCACCCAAAGATTTTGAATCTATTATTTTCATACATATTCCTCGTCTTTCTATATCAAATTATCAACACATAACTTCATACGCATCATATGGTCGTACGGCTAAATTATATATATACGCTTTGCAAATAAGCCGTACGGCTAATTTTGTATAGTTCTGATTATACAATAAGCCGTACGGCTAAGTCAACTTTTCTTATATAAATAAAAACGCCAGAAGCCTTGTAAATCCAAGGTTTCTGACGCTTAACAAACAGGGGATGAGAGAATCGAACTCCCACCAAAGGTTTTGGAGACCCCTATCATACCATTTGACCAATCCCCTATATACAGAAAAAATTTAACACCTGTTGCAGCGTTAAATTTTCCTGGTACTCTTTACTTTTGTACCTTCAGAATTTCACACAGAAAGTTATTAAGACTTGTCTATCTATTTGTCCATTTCTAAGTAAACTTTTTTCTTCCGCTTTTTTGCGTATCTCCAAAGCTTATCTCTTAGAAACCTCTAAGGATAAGTCCTCGACCTATTAGTACTTCTCAGCTTAGTGCGTTACCACACTTACACTCAAAGCCTATCAACCTTGTAGTCTTCAAGGGGTCTTACTCCGAAGATGGGATATCTTATCTTGAGGGGGGCTTCACGCTTAGATGCCTTCAGCGTTTATCCCTGCCAAACTTGGCTACTCTGCCATGCCTTTGGTAAAACAACAGATACACCAGAGGTTTGTCCATCCCGGTCCTCTCGTACTAAGGACAGCTCCTCTCAAATATCCTACGCCCACGCCGGATAGGGACCGAACTGTCTCACGACGTTCTGAACCCAGCTCGCGTACCGCTTTAATGGGCGAACAGCCCAACCCTTGGGACCTGCTACAGCCCCAGGATGCGATGAGCCGACATCGAGGTGCCAAACCACTCCGTCGATGTGAACTCTTGGGAGTGATAAGCCTGTTATCCCCAGGGTAGCTTTTATCCGTTGAGCGATGGCAATCCCACTTTATACCACCGGATCACTAAGTCCTACTTTCGTATCTGCTCCACCCGTCGGTGTCGCAGTCAAGCTCCCTTCTGCCTTTGCACTCTTCGAACGGTTTCCAACCGTTCTGAGGGAACCTTTGAGCGCCTCCGATACTCTTTCGGAGGCGACCGCCCCAGTCAAACTCCCCGTCAGACATTGTCCCCCAGCCGGGTCACGGCTGCAGGTTAGAAACCCAGTACTGTAAGGGTGGTATCCCAAGGTTGGCTCCATGGCAACTGGCGTCACCATTTCCTAGCCTCCCACCTATCCTGTACAGACAGTACCGAATCCCAGTATCAAACTGGAGTAAAGCTCCATGGGGTCTTTCCGTCCTGGCGCAGGTAACCAGCATCTTCACTGGTATTTCAATTTCACCGGGTGTGTTGTTGAGACAGTGCCCAAATCATTACGCCTTTCGTGCGGGTCGGAACTTACCCGACAAGGAATTTCGCTACCTTAGGACCGTTATAGTTACGGCCGCCGTTTACTGGGGCTTAAATTCAAAGCTTCGATTGCTCTAACCTCTCCTCTTAACCTTCCAGCACCGGGCAGGCGTCAGCCCATATACCTCACCTTTCGGTTTTGCATAGACCTGTGTTTTTGCTAAACAGTTGCTTGGGCCATTTCTCTGCGGCCATATTTCTATGGCACTCCTTCTCCCGAAGTTACGGAGTCATTTTGCCGAGTTCCTTAACAACACTTCTCCCGCCGGCCTTAGGATTCTCTCCTCATCCACCTGTGTCGGTTTACGGTACGGGTACTCATGAAACAATAGCGGCTTTTCTTGGCAGCTGGCTCACACGCTTCTCTACTAATGTTCGATCCACATCACGCTTTACATTTCTCACACGGATTTTCCTATGTGACTGCTATACGCTTGTACCGGCTTTTCCATTTCCGGCTCGTGCTCTCCTTCTGCGTCCCCGCAGTTCTGTTCATAAGCAGTACAGGAATTTCAACCTGTTATCCATCGACTACGACTTTCGTCCTCGCCTTAGGCCCCGACTTACCCAGGGAAGATCAGCTTTACCCTGGAAACCTTAGATATTCGGCCTTTAAGATTCTCACTTAAATCTCGCTACTCATTCCGGCATTCTCTCTTCTTAACTCTCCACTGCTCCTTACAGTACAGCTTCGTCGACTTAAGAATGCTCCTCTACCATCCTTTCGGATCCACAGCTTCGGTGTCGTGTTTTAGCCCCGGACATTTTCGGCGCAGGACCTCTCGACTAGTGAGCTATTACGCACTCTTTGAATGTATGGCTGCTTCTGAGCCAACATCCTAGTTGTCTTCGAAATCCCACATCCTTTACCACTTAACACGCACTTTGGGACCTTAGCTGGTGGTCTGGGCTCTTTCCCTTTTGACTACCCAACTTATCTCGTGCAGTCTGACTCCCGTACATCATCTACGCGGCATTCGGAGTTTGATAATCTTCGGTAAGCTTTGACGCCCCCTAGGATATTCAGTGCTCTACCTCCGCAAGACTAATACGAGGCTAGCCCTAAAGCTATTTCGAGGAGAACCAGCTATCTCCGGGTTCGATTGGAATTTCTCCCCTACCCACACCTCATCGCCACCCTTTTCAACGGATGTGCGTTCGGTCCTCCATCGCCTTTTACGGCGACTTCAACCTGGACATGGGTAGATCACCCGGTTTCGGGTCTTCTTGTACTGACTTTACGTGCTCTTAACACTTGCTTTCACTTCGGCTCCGCACCTTAAGTGCTTAACCTTGCCGGTACAAGAAACTCGCCGGACCGTTCTACAAAAAGTACGCGGTCCTACCTTAACGTAGTTCCACAGCTTGTAAACACAGGGTTTCAGGTTCTCTTTCACTCCCCTCCCGGGGTCCTTTTCACCTTTCCTTCACAGTACTATGCGCTATCGGTCACTGAGTAGTATTTAGCCTTGGAGGGTGGTCCCTCCGCCTTCCCACAAGGTTTCTCGTGTCTCGTGGTACTCCGGATCCTGCTAGGCGTGTTCTTGATTTCGCATACGAGGCTTTCACTCTCTTTGGCGGGACTTCCCAGACCCTTCTGCTATCAATTGCACTGCCATGTCGCAGTCCATACCCCGGAGTGCACGCACTCCGGTTTGGGCTCTTCCGCTTTCGCTCGCCGCTACTAACAGAATCGATGTTTCTTTCTCTTCCTCTCCCTACTTAGATGTTTCAGTTCAGGAGGTTCCCGACCTATACCTATGTATTCAGTATAGGACGACTGAGGTTTGCTCAGCCAGGTTTCCCCATTCAGAAATCTGCGGTTCATTGAATATTTGCTTCTTGCCGCAGCTTATCGCAGCTTATCACGTCTTTCTTCGGCTCTCAGTGCCAAGGCATCCACCCTGCGCTCTTTCTAACTTAACCTTACAACACACGTAGCTTGATGTGTTGTGGTCTCTTCTTTAAAAGCTTTAGATAATCTCACAATCCACTTCGTGAATTGTGGGTAAGCAAGCAACTTGTGCTCACTTATTTCGTCATCTCTGACTTTACCATTTCTGGTTTTGTTTACCTATCTTGGTTTTAGATGTCTTGTTAATTATTAATGGCTTATTATAAACTTATAATAATTATCTCTTTCTGTATGAAATTCTCAAGGTACATATTGATAAACATAAGTTTGACGAAAAGCGTCTACTTAGTGTCGTAAATTCTATTTTCGCATCAGGCTACTTAACAGAGGACGGACAAGGAATAAAAGATACAATAAAGGCTATTACAGATGCCGGCTTTACATATGAAATAGAGTCAGCATAAACAATACACCCCCATTGACGTACAATAATGTATATCAATGGGGAATACTATAACTATAGTTTGTAATTAAAAATATTTATTATTAATTATTTTATACTGTTAATTATTTTTTCCCACAGCATTTTTCTACTATTAAGATTAACGTTAGAATTAATAGAAATTATTCCATACACCTTTTTTGCATTATTTCTTTTTGAATTTTTCGCGGGTCAGACGTCCGATACCTCCATTGTACCTGTTGATTCTGACGGCATTGGCATTGATGGCATAAGGGTCTAACGTTCCGGTCAGGTTAATGTTGACTTTTTCATTGAATACTTTGGTCCGGGCCGATAACTGAATCACCGACCAGCGCATAGAATCGGCAAAGAAATTATAAATGGAATGTAAAAGAATTATAGCAGGTCTCTTCATATATGCAGGTTTTGCATCATCTGTATTCAGTCAGACAACAGGAAAGGTCGTAGATACCAATCAGCAGCCGGTTGAAGGTGCTACCATCGTCATGCAGCTACCGGATTCAACCTATTTAGGTGCAACCATATCTGCAGCCGACGGTACATTTACGCTTGAACCGGAACCGGAGAATTATCAGCTTATCATTCAGCATTTGCTTTATAAGACCAGGCAGGTGAAGGGTCAGGCACGTGATGCCGGTGTCATTACTTTGGAATCGAAGGACTACAATCTGGAGGAAGTGGTAATTGAGGGAGAACACCCGTTTGTAACCGTGGAACAGGGAAAGCTGAATTATGACATTTCGGCCATTTCAGAAAAGCATATTGTAAACAATGCCTACGAGGCTATCTGTAAGCTGCCGGGTGTGCAAGACAGGAACGGTAAACTCTCGCTGGTGGGAGCAAAGGACGTAACGGTTATCCTGAACGGAAAAGCAAGTACACTGACACAGGAACAGCTGATTGAGATGCTGAAGAATACTTCCGCTTCGCAGGTACAGACAGCCGAAGTGATGTATAATACACCGCCCGAATATCATGTGCGCGGGGCTGCCATCAATATTGTGACTGCTAAGGCAGACGACAATACCATTCAGAGTGAACTGTCGACCAGCTACAGCAACCAGTATTTCAGCAGTTACAGCGGTAATGTAAACTTCCTGCTGACGAAGGGAAAGTCATCGCTGAATATCTCTTACAATCCGGGTTATTCGCATATAATGACGGTGATGGACCTGGCATCCCAACATACCTATGACGGAAAAGTATATGACATCACGCAGACACAGAAAATCAATACAAAGGGCTGGAAGCATAATATCTATGCTGAATATGGCTATCAGATAAACGAGGATAACGAATTGAGTGTGGGTTACAACGGTGCCCTTTCTGACAATGGTAAAGGTACGATTGATGTAAACGGAAACTTCCAGAACAGCCACAATGACAAGTTGCAGGACAGCCGTCTGCACAATGTCTTTGCCCGCTATTCTTCCGGATTCGGACTTGACCTTGGGGTGGATTATACGGACTATACCATGAATGACAAGAATCGTCTGGAAAGTAAACTGACAGACAATACCCGTCAGTTGCTTGATTATACTTCGGACCAGAAAATCCGCAAGTTCTCTGTATATGCCGACCAGAGCCACGCTCTCGCCAATGACTGGACTTTGAAATACGGTGTCCGTTATGATTATACGGACAATAAGAACGTTCAGTTCTTCAATCAGACTGAAGGTAAGGATAATGTGGGCAATTCTTCCTCACGACTTTATGAGCAGATTACCAATTTTTATGGTGGCTTCGACAAGGAGTTTGAAAACGGTCTGTCCCTTTCTCTCTCGGCAACCGGTGAGTATTATTCCATCGGAAATTATCATAAATGGGCGGTCTATCCGCAGGCCAGTCTGACCTATTCGCCGTCGGAGAAACATACGTTTATGTTGGGGGTATCATCGGAAAAAGATTACCCTACCTATTGGGATATGCAGACCAGTACCACTTATATGAACGCTTATGAAGAGCTCCAGACTATTGAGGGACTGCGGCCTGCCAATGTGTATAGTGTAAATGCCAATTATCTCTTCCTGCAGAAGTACATGTTGTCGTTGTTCTACGAGCGTACCAATGATTATTTCACGATGGATATGTATCAGGCAAAAGACCGTCTGGCGCTTGTGTATCGCACGCAGAACTGGGACTATTACCAGTCCTTCGGTATGAGCGCCAACGTTCCGTTCAATATCGGTGAGTGGTTGTCTTCTCAGGTGAATGCGACGGTGGTCAATGACCGTAACCGTTGCGATAACTTTTGGGATATTCCTTTCGACCGTAAGAAATGGGCCTGTATGCTTGCTATGCAGAATCATTTTTCGGTAGGTTCCAACCTCGGATTTGATCTGGATGCGATGTACCGTTCAAGCATGATTTCCGGTATCAGCGATACGAAACCGGTCTTTACGGTCAATGTAGGAGCGCAGTGGAACTTCCTGAAGGATAAGGCCAGTCTGAGCCCGAACTGTGCTGACTTGTTCGATACCATGCGTATGAAGGTGAGAAACCGCTATGCAGGACAGCACATCGACTTGAATATGGGGCAGTACAGCCGTACCGTTTCAGTGAAATTTGTCTACCGTTTTGGTGGCAGCATCAGTAAGGAGAAGAAAGAGGTGGATTCTTCACGTTTCGGAAGATAATACACAAACATGATGGAATATTTAGCATTGACTTAACTCTATGAAAAAGCTATTTTTATATGTTATAGGCAGCTTAATCATACTGCCTGTTTACAGTCAGCATTTGATTAAAGGAACAATCATCGATTCGGAAAATGCGGTGATGCCGATGGTGAATGTCGCCTTTTTGAATCAGGCAGACAGTACACTCGTCACCGGAGCAGTATCCGACTCTTGCGGGGTATATGGCATATCGCTTGCTGGAGGTAACTATATCATCCGCTATTCTTATCTGGGTTATGAGACATTGTGTCGGAATATACAAGTCAATGCGAATCTCACATTGCCGGTAGTTAAAATGGAACTGGCACAGACCGAGCTTGAAGGAGTGGAGGTTACTGCCTACCGAAAACCTTTCAAATTGGATAGGGAAGGTATTACGGCTGATGTGCCTAATACGATTCTTGCCAGACAGACTACATTGGATGATTTGCTTTGCAAGATACCCGGTATTCAGAAACGTGGTGAAGACATTGAAGTGATTGGTAGAGGTCTCCCTGCCTATTATATCAATGGCCGTGAAGTGACAGACCAGACTGAACTGGATAATCTGGCTATCGACCAGATTCAGTCTGTCAGACTGGTGACGAATACGGGGGTACGTTATCACTCTGAGCAGCGTGCGGTGATTGAAATCAAGACCAAACGCCTGGGCGAAGGACTTGCCTTTAATGTCAGCGGTAATCTGCTGCAGGGGAATTATCTTAGTCAGAATTACAAGATGAACGGAAGTTACAATTACAAGAACTGGGACTTCTTTCTCTCTTATAATTATGACCGTGGAAAGAAGGATTCGAATCTTGACGTTTACCAGCAGACTCAAAGTGACACAATCTGGAATCTGACCGATTTGAACCGGAAACAAATCTTCAATGAAAGCCATGCCTATACGGGAGGGGTTTCTTATCATTTCTCTCCGGAGTCGGAAATCGGCCTGAAATATGAAGGTAAATACAGTGAAAGTAGTACGTTCTCTAAGGATACGCTTTCCATGATACCGGACAAAGGGACTTCAACCTTTATCAGGAATCTCAGCGATGTGGCCGATAAGTCTGTCAGCAACCATCTGAATCTGTATTATACAAACGACTGGAAGAATGGCTGGAAGATGAACGCATTCGGTGATTATCTTCATAAGACCGACCGAAGCCGTGGCAATATACGTGAATTGGAAAGCGACGGTGTGGAAACGTCTATGGATTATTATCGTAAATCGTACTGGGATTTGGTTGCTGCCAAATTAAATTTGTCGTATGAAACCGGGAAAGCCGGAACTTTCAGCTTCGGTTATGATTTCAGCCACACAACCGGAACGGACTATATAGAGTATGTCCGTGCGTTGAATAATGGTAGTACAAGTAATACGGAAATGAAAAATTCGCTCTACCTGTCGTACGATTACACATGGAACAATCTGTCGCTGGGAGCTGGATTGCGTTACGAACATATACGGAGCGATTTGAGGGAAAACAATAGCAACAAGAATCAGAACCAGACTTATCATAACTTCCTGCCATCGGTTTCGTTAAGCTATAATACCGAGAGCCTGCAACAGTCACTTACATATTCCGTTCATACGGAGCGTCCGCCTTTTGGTGTCATGAACGACAATGCGGTGTACACAGATCGGTTTACTTATCAAAAAGGAAATCTTTACCTGAAACAGGCTCTGACTCATGACTTGAACTATATGCTGTTTTATAAGTTCCTGTTCTTTAA
>ENA-UPWU01000867-UPWU01000867.1-human-gut-metagenome-genome-assembly--contig:-NODE-867-length-13318-cov-10.578355_pt1 | contig 13318 bp, 9 predicted proteins | sample MGYA00250058_ERZ773392 | MGnify/ENA primary metagenome ERZ773392 (study PRJEB29103, sample SAMN06112084) | human gut metagenome | biome: human gut; feature: ankylosing spondylitis patient; material... | reverse complement strand
ATATAAGTATAAAGAAATAACATTTAGTACACAACATGAAAAGATTTAAACTCTTAATGCTCGCATTAATGTGCGTGGCATTCTTGCCATCAAAGGCAGACGAAGGTATGTGGTTGTTGCAACTCATGCAGGAACAGCACTTGGCAGACCGCATGAAAGCACAGGGTCTGAAGCTGGATGCCGACGACATCTACCACCCCAACAAAGTTTCGCTGAAAGATGCAGTAGGTATCTTTGGCGGAGGATGTACCGGAGAAATTATTTCTCCCGACGGACTTATCCTGACCAATCATCATTGCGGATATGCTTCTATCCAACAACACAGTTCAGTAGAACATGACTACCTGACAGATGGTTTTTGGGCAAAAAGCCGAGAGAATGAATCAGGAGTTGGCGGATAGAACAGATTATGATTCAGAAAACTATCGTAAACTGATTGAGAAATTCACCCATGACAATGAACGCTTTTTGATGATGGGAGGTACCAATTATACAGCTGAGATAGAACGTACATTGATGGGGTTGGGATTTAGCCGGGAGGATTTTAACCGTCCTACATCTGAGTTCAGTGGTGGATGGCGTATGCGTATAGAGTTGGCCAAGTTGCTGTTGCGACGGCCCGATGTGTTGCTGTTGGACGAGCCTACCAATCATCTGGATATAGAAAGCATTCAATGGTTGGAAAACTTTTTGAAGACAAGTGCGGGAGCCGTTGTATTGGTGAGCCACGACCGTGCATTTATTAATAATGTGACCAATCGTACGATTGAAATATCTTGCGGGCATATCTATGATTATAAAGTGGCTTACGATGAGTTTGTGGTATTGCGCAAAGAACGTCGTGAGCAGCAATTGCGTGCATACGAGAACCAGCAGAAGCAAATTCAGGATACAGAAGATTTCATAGAGCGTTTCCGTTATAAGGCTACCAAGGCTGTACAGGTGCAGAGCCGTATCAAGCAATTGGAAAAAATAGTTCCTATTGAAATTGATGATGAAGATAATTCAGCCTTGCGGTTGAAGTTTCCGCCTGCCATGCGTTCCGGCAATTATCCGGTCATTTGTGACGGGGTGAAGAAAGCATATGGCAGTCATATCGTTTTTCACGATGTGACTTTGACTATTAATCGAGGTGAGAAGGTAGCTTTTGTCGGAAAGAATGGGGAAGGTAAGTCCACTTTGGTGAAATGTATAATGGACGAAATCCCATACGAAGGTAAACTGACCATCGGGCACAACGTACAGATTGGTTATTTTGCTCAGAATCAGGCTCAGATGTTGGATGAAAATCTGAGTGTCTTTGATACGATTGATTATGTGGCAAAAGGGGATATTCGTTTGAAGATTCGTGATATTCTGGGAGCATTCATGTTTGGAGGTGAGGCTTCTGATAAAAAAGTAAAGGTACTGTCGGGTGGGGAGCGGAGTCGTCTTGCCATGATAAAACTTTTGTTAGAACCGGTGAATTTCCTTATTTTGGACGAACCTACCAATCATCTGGATATGCGTTCAAAGGATGTATTGAAAGAAGCTATCAAGGAATTTGATGGAACGGTGATTGTTGTTTCTCATGACCGTGAGTTCTTGGATGGACTGGTGACCAAAGTTTATGAATTCGGAGGTGGAGTAGTAAAAGAACACATTGGTGGCATTTATGATTTTTTACAGAAAAAGAAAATAGAGAGTCTGAATGAGTTGCAGCTTTCGGCTTCTCCTACTATGTCTGCCACTAAAAAGGAAGAACTCGAAACGGTTAGTGAGAACAAATTATCTTATGAGGCGCAAAAGGAATTGAATAAGAAAATTCGCAAATTGGAGAAACGAATTGCGGATTGTGAACAGAAAATAGAAAAGCTGGAAACTGAGATTGGCGAGGTGGAAGCTGATATGGCTACTCCCGAAGGTGCATCGGATATGGCTTTGTATGAAAAGCATCAGAAACTGAAAAAGGACTTGGATCAGACGGTAGAAGAATGGGAAACCGTTTCTATGGAATTAGAAGAGATGCAGGGAAGTTAAAGTATGTATCATATATATAGAACAAATGAAAGCAAAACATTATTTACCAATGGCTGTATTGGCTCTGGCAGTAGCTGCCGGATGTGACAGTAAAAAGGAAGCCGTCATGACTTCGGGTATAGACTTGACAAATTTGGACACTACGGCTGTTCAAGGAGCTGATTTTTATCAGTATGCTTGTGGCGGATGGATGAAGAAACACCCTCTGACCAATGAATATTCCCGTTTTGGCTCATTCGATATGCTTGCTGAAAATAATCGGGAACAACTGAAAGGATTGATTGTGGAAATTGCTGCCGGGCAGAATGCGCAAGGTACAATAGGTCAGAAAATAGGGGATATCTATAAATTGGCTATGGATAGTGTGAAACTGAATGCGGATGGAGTAACTCCTATTCAAGCTGATTTGGAAAAGATTGCTTCAGTGAAGGATAAATCGGAAATAGTTCCTTTGATGGCGGAACTGGCTCATAGCGGTGTATTCCCTTATTTCAGTTTCTATGTGGGTGCCGATATCATGGACAGCAAGAGCAATTTGTTTCAATTGTATCAAGGGGGTATCAGTCTGGGTGAAAAAGAATATTATCTGGACAATGATGATGTGACTGTCAATATCCGTAATAAGTATAAGGAACATATTGTAAAGATGTTCCAATTGGCTGGTTTTGATGAGGCTGCCGCTAAAAAGAAAATGGAGGCTGTAATGGATATCGAAACCCGTATTGCAAAAGCTTCTTTCAGTGCGGTGGAACAGCGTAACCCTGCGGCCAATTATCATAAAATGTCTTTGGATGAATTAAAGAAAGAGATTCCGGGCATTGACTGGGATGCTTTCTTGAATGGTATAGGCGTGAAAGGGGTGACTGAACTGAGTGTTTCTCAAGTGGATCCGATTAAAGAGGTTGAGAAAATTATCAATAGCTTGCCGGTTGAAAATCAGATCGCTTATATGCAATGGAGTCTGATAGACAGGGCTGCCGGTTACTTGAGTGATGATTTGGTGGCACAAAATTTTGATTTTTATGGAAAAACACTATCCGGAAAACAGACTAACCAACCTCGTTGGAAGCGTGCTGTAAGTACTGTAAATGGAGTACTGGGTGAAGCGGTAGGTCAGATGTATGTGGAGAAATATTTTCCGGCAGCCGCAAAAGAACGTATGGTGCAGTTGGTAAAGAATCTGCAGACCGCATTGGGAGAACGTATTCGGAATTTGGAATGGATGGGTGACAGCACAAAGATTAAAGCTATTGAGAAGTTGAATTCTTTTTATGTAAAGGTTGGCTATCCTGATAAGTGGAGGGATTATACCGGTTTGAATATTGAAAAAGATTCTTATTGGGCCAATGTGAAGCGTGCTACAGAATTCGAACTGGATTATATGTTATCCAAGGCAGGAAAGCCGGTTGACAGAGATGAATGGGGAATGACTCCGCAGACTGTCAATGCATATTATAATCCGACCACGAATGAGATTTGTTTTCCGGCGGGTATTCTTCAATATCCGTTTTTTGATATGAATGCTGATGATGCATTTAATTATGGAGCTATTGGCGTGGTTATCGGTCATGAAATGACTCATGGATTCGATGATCAGGGACGTCAGTTTGATAAGGATGGTAATTTGAAAGATTGGTGGACAGCCGAAGATGCCAAACGTTTTGAAGAACGTGCTCAGGTAATGGTGAATTTCTTTGATAGCATCCAGGTTTTGCCGGGACTCAATGCCAACGGTTCTTTGACTTTAGGTGAGAATATAGCCGATCATGGTGGTTTGCAGGTTTCTTTCCAGGCGTTCAAGAATGCGACAAAAGATGCTCCCCTGCTGGTAAAAGACGGATTTACTCCGGAACAGCGCTTCTTCTTGTCATACGCCGGAGTGTGGGCTGGCAATATCCGCGACGAGCAGATTCGTTTGCAAACCAAGTCTGATCCACATTCATTGGGCAGATGGCGTGTGAACGGAGCACTCCCTCAAATAGGTGCATGGTATGATGCTTTTGGCATTAAAGAGGGGGATCCTATGTATTTGGCTCCTGAAAAACGTGTTTCTATTTGGTAAGCTTTGTATGTAAAAGATAATAAGAAAGCATGGTAATTGCTGAGAATTCGGCATTTACCATGCTTTCTTTTTGGAATTTACATGATAAACACCTATTTTTGTGCCCGATGAAACGGAGACGATACATAGCATGGGTATTGATGTTGGTCAGCATTATCATGTTGACAGCATCTGTTCTGCCTCATCATCATCACCGGGAAATTCTTTGTTTGCAGCATGATATGACTTTGTGCGGCTGTCAATGTTCCGTGCAGCATCAGCAGCATAATAATAGTTCTGATGAGAATCATACATGTAATGCCGGATGTGTGACCAAGTTTAAAAGTGTAACTCCGGATCGGGCCCAAGACAGTGTTTCTCCTGATTATTCGTTTTGTTTGCTGTTATATACGGTGACGGATGTATTGGCGCTTTCATTGCGGTTGACAGAACACAACACATTACCTTATAATTACTATTTAGAAAAACTGCATTCTACGTGTCTTCCCCACGTAAAGGGGTTGCGTGCTCCTCCTTGCGATGTTCTTGCTTAACAGATAGAAAGTTTATCTTTTTATCCGCAACTTTGTTGCATTTTCTTTACACTAATTTTGCATTTAGTAAAAAGTAAGAACAAATAATATCATCATGAAGAAACTTATCTTTATGGGAGTCTTAGGCTTGTTCCTCTTAGGCTCTTGCAACAGTAAATCGGGTCATGATCACGAAGGACACGATCATGGAACGGAGGAAGCACATAATCACGACCACGAAGGGCATGACCATAATCACGAAGGGCATGACCATGAAAAAGAAAACCACGACCATGAGAATGAAGGTCACGAAGGGCATAATCATGAAGCGGAAGCTTCTGCAGCCGGACATTCCGATGAGATAATTCTGGCTCCAGAAAAAGCAAAAGCAGCCGGGGTAGAATCGGAAATAATCCGGCCTGAATCATTCCGTCAGGTGATAACGACCAGCGGTCAGGTGCAGGCAGCACAAGGCGATGAAAGCGTAGTAGTCGCCAATGTAGCCGGTGTGGTTTCTTTCCGCCATCCGGTAACGGACGGTATGAGTGTGAGCAAGGGGGCTCCCATTCTGAATATCTCTGCTGAGAATATGCCGGACGGAGACCCTGTAAAACGTACCCGTATCGCATATGAAACCGCCAAAAAAGAATATGAACGTGCCGCCAAGTTGGTAAAAAGTCAGATAATATCGCAGAAAGATTTCAATGCCATTAAGGAGAGTTATGAAAATGCATTATTGGCATACGAGGCTATTTCAAAGAACCAGACCAAGACAGGTGTGTCCGTCACAGCTCCTTTAGGTGGTTATATCAAGAATTGTCTGGTGCAGGAAGGTGACTATGTGTCGGTAGGCCAGCCTTTGGTGAGTATCACTCAGAACCGTCGTCTGTTCCTTCGTGCAGATGTTTCCGAGAAATATTATGGTTATCTGCATAGCATCCAGTCGGCAAACTTCAAGACTCCATACGATAATAAGGTATATGAGCTGGGTGAGTTGAAAGGGCGTCTGCTTTCTTATGGTAAAGCATCCGGTGGTACTTCTTTTTATGTGCCTGTAACTTTCGAATTTGATAATCGGGGAGATGTGATTCCCGGTTCGTATGTGGAGGTGTATCTGCTCTCGTCGGAAATGCCCGATGTGCTGGCCTTGCCTGTTACGGCACTGACCGAAGAACAAGGTTTGTACTTTGTTTATCTGCAACTGGATGAGGAAGGATATAAGAAACAGGAGGTAACTTTGGGAGCGAGCAACGGAAAGAAAGTGCAGATTCTGACCGGTTTGAAAGCCGGTGACCGTGTGGTAACAAAGGGAGCTTATCAGGTGAAATTAGCGTCGGCCAGCAATGCGATTCCGGCTCATAGTCATGAACATTAATCAGCCGTCCTATGCTAAATAAGATTATACATTTTTCCCTTCAGAACCGTATATTGGTTCTGGTGGCGTCGGTTTTGCTGCTTATCGGCGGTACTTACACGGCTTTTCATACGGAAGTCGATGTGTTCCCCGATTTGAATGCGCCGACTGTAGTGATTATGACCGAAGCGAATGGTATGGCCGCCGAAGAGGTGGAACAATTGGTAACCTTTCCTGTAGAAACTGCCGTGAACGGTGCGACCCATGTGCGCCGGGTGCGTTCATCTTCCACCAATGGCTTTTCCGTTGTGTGGGTGGAATTTGAATGGGATACCGATATCTATCTGGCCCGTCAGATTGTCAGTGAGAAATTGTCCTTGGTCAGCGAGGAGTTGCCCGAGAATGTAGGTAAACCTACCATGGGACCTCAGTCTTCTATTTTAGGTGAGTTGCTGATTATCGGTCTGACTTCGGATACTACTTCCATGCTCGATCTCCGTACACTGGCAGACTGGACTATCCGTCCGCGCCTGCTCTCTACGGGAGGTGTGGCACAGGTTGCCGTGCTGGGAGGTGATATCAAGGAATATCAGGTGTTGCTTGACCCTGCCCGCATGAAACATTACAATGTTACGTTGGCAGAGGTGATGAACGTTACCCGTAACATGAATCAGAATGCCAATGGCGGAGTGATTTATGAATATGGAAACGAATATATTGTTCGCGGGGTGCTTTCCAGTCATGATGTGGATCAGTTGTCACGTTCCGTCATCAAGACGGTGGAAGGGGTGCCCGTTACATTGGAGGATATTGCCGATGTGAAGATTGGTTCGCAGGAACCCAAACTGGGTACTGCTTCGGAGAGAGGAAAACCTGCCGTACTGCTGACCGTTACCAAACAACCCAAGACCGGGACTATTGAACTGACAGAGCAGTTGGAAGCCGCATTGAAGGATTTGCAGAAGAATCTTCCGGCTGATGTACACGTTTCTACAGATATTTTCCGTCAGAGCCGTTTTATTGAAAGCTCTATCGGCAATGTGAAGGATTCGTTGTATGAAGGTGCTGTTTTTGTGGTGATTGTTCTCTTCCTGTTCCTTGCCAATGTACGTACCACGGTTATTTCATTGGTAACCCTTCCGTTGTCATTGATTGTTTCTATATTGACTCTTCACTATATGGGACTCACCATCAATACCATGAGTTTGGGTGGTATGGCCATTGCCATTGGTTCGTTGGTGGATGATGCCATTGTGGATGTGGAAAATGTATGGAAGCACTTGCGTGAGAATCGCTTGTTGCCCGAAGGGGAACGTAAGAGCGTGATTGAAGTCGTGTTCAATGCTTCGAAGGAAGTGCGTATGCCTATCTTGAACTCTACCTTGATTATTGTAGTCAGCTTTGTTCCTTTGTTTTTCCTGACAGGAATGGAAGGGCGTATGCTGGTTCCGTTGGGCATTGCCTTTATTGTGGCGTTGTTTGCTTCTACGGTAGTGGCTTTGACACTGACTCCGGTACTGTGCAGCTATCTGTTAGGTAATAATAAAAGCAAAGGATTGCCCAAAGAGGCATTTGTGGCCGTATGGATGAAAAAGCATTACCGCAATGCCTTGTTATGGTCCTTGAATCATAAATCCGCAGTATTGGGTTTTACGGGTGGACTGTTTGCGGTGGCATTGGTTATGTTTTTTACATTAGGACGCAGTTTCCTGCCATCTTTCAATGAAGGTTCGTTCACCATTAATATCAGTTCATTGCCGGGAATCTCTTTGGCAGAATCGGATAAAATGGGACACCGTGCAGAAGAGTTGCTGATGTCTATTCCCGAAATACAGACCGTAGCCCGTAAAACGGGACGTGCCGAACTGGATGAGCATGCATTAGGGGTTAACGTGAGTGAAATTGAGGCCCCGTTTGAATTGAAAGACCGTTCCCGCCAGGAACTGGTAGCCGATGTGCGTGCCAAGTTATCTACCATTACCGGTGCGAATATCGAAATAGGCCAACCTATCAGCCACCGTATCGATGCCATGCTTTCGGGTACCAAGGCCAACATTGCCATCAAACTGTTTGGTAATGATTTGAACAAGATGTTTGCCATCGGTAATCAGATAAAGGATGCCATCAGCAGTGTGGAGGGTATTGCCGACTTGAATGTGGAACAACAAATCGAACGTCCGCAGCTCAAGATTGTTCCCAAACGCGAGATGCTTGCCAAATTCGGTATTTCTTTACCGGAGTTTGCCGAGTTTGTATCAGTGAACATGGCGGGTGAAGTTGTTTCACAGGTATATGAAGAAGGCAAAGCGTTTAATCTTATTGTCCGTACCAAGGATGAGGTGCGTGATGAGATGGAGAAGGTGCGCAACCTGATGATTGATACCGGTGACGGTCAGAAAATCCCTGTCAACTATGTAGCCGATGTGGTTTCTGCCATGGGACCGAATACCATCAGCCGTGAGAACGTGAAGCGTAAGATTGTGATTTCGGCCAATACCAGCGGTCGTGATTTGCGCAGCGTGGTGAATGATATACAGGAACGGATTGATGCGCAAATCAAGCTTCCCGAAGGATATCATGTGGAATATGGCGGTCAGTTTGAAAGCGAGCAGGCGGCCAGCCGTACGCTGATGCTCACTTCGTTTATGAGTATCGTGGTTATCTTCCTGTTGCTTTATACCCAGTTTAAGAATGCAGCCCAAAGTGGAGTCATTTTGTTGAATTTGCCTTTGGCGTTGATTGGTGGGGTATTTGCATTGATGATAACAACGGGTGAGATAAGCATTCCGGCTATTATCGGCTTTATCTCGTTGTTTGGCATTGCTACCCGTAATGGTATGTTGTTGATAAGTCATTACAATATGTTGCGCGAAGAAGGTATGGATTTGAAAGAAAGCATTCTTCACGGTTCGTTAGACCGTTTGAACCCTATCCTGATGACTGCGTTGTCTTCCGCGCTGGCTTTGATACCTTTGGCATTCCGTGGCGATTTGCCGGGTAATGAAATACAAAGCCCGATGGCGAAAGTTATTCTTGGAGGTCTTTTGACATCGACTTTCCTGAACGCTTTCATTATTCCGATTGTTTATGAACTGATGAACCGAAAGAAGAAATAATAGAAATAATATGAAACGAATCTTAGTTATAATAGCCCTCTGCTCTCCCTTGCTGATGCAGGCCCAGAGTATTGAGCACATTTTGAAAAGCATCGAGCAGAACAATAAAGAGCTCAAGGCACAGAAACATGCCGCCGATGCGACCAAGATGGAAAACCGGACAAACAACAACTTGCCTGATCCTACGGTGAGCTACAGCTCTTTTTACAGTAATGGTGCCGAAGGTGGTCACGGTACGGAATTCGTTGCTTCGCAAGGTTTTGATTTTCCTACTCAGTATATTGCCCGCAACCGGCAGGCTACTTTGCAGAACGAAGCGGTGGACAAGCAACAACAGGCTGCCCGCCGGGATATTCTGCTGAATGCGAAGAATCTCTGTCTGGACCTTATTCTGTTGAATCAGGAAAAGACATTGATGGATATCCGTATGAAAAATGCGGATGAATTACAGGCACTTTACGAGAAACGTCTGACTGCCGGTGATGCGAATATACTGGAAGTCAACAAAATCAAGATGGAGCGTATGAACGTGCAGACGGAAGTTGCCCAAAACAGCGCAGCTCACCGCACTGCCTTGCAGTCTCTGCTTGCCATGAACGGTAACATGCCTTTGGAGTTTGCTGAAACCACGTATCCTGCCATACAGGAAATCAATGATTACAATGTTATGAGGGATGAAGTGATGGCGTCAGACCTTGACTTGCAGGCCGCCGCCGCCACTGCCCGTGCCGCCGAGAAGCAGGTTTCGGTAGACCGCCAAGGATGGTTACCGAAGCTGGAAGCCGGCTTTCGCCGTAACACGGATGATGCGGTTTCGATGAATGGTTTTGTGGTAGGGGGCTCCTTGCCTTTGTTTCAGAATCGTAAAAAGGTAAAGATAGCCAAGGCACAGGCTATCAGCGCACAATTGATGCAAGAAAATGCTAAAGATCAGGTTGAAGCTTCTCTGATGTCTCTCTTCAATGAGATGCAGCAGTTGAAGGATGCCATGAATGCGTATGATGTCCCTTTGATGTACCGTTCGCTGGATTTATTGAAGCAGGCATTGACCGAAGGACAAATTTCATTGATTGAATATTTTGTGGAAACGGAAAGTATTTATAAGAATCTTCAGGCGTATATGCAGATTGAGAATCAATACCAGAAGGTGATGGCGAATATCTATAAGAACAACCTGTAGGATGTTAATATCCGCTGAGATATAGTAGTGTAGGGGGGATGTTATAGTTGACATCGCCCCTAAAACTTATCTTGTCGGTTCAGTAAGTAAAATATAAAAAATGAATAGGAAATGAATTTAGAAGAGGTATTGAACTTCCGCCGGTCTGTGCGGAGGTATGATAAAAATAAACCGATAGACCCGGAAAAGGTGAAACATTGTCTTGAACTGGCTACGCTGGCTCCCAATAGTTCCAATATGCAATTGTGGGAATTTTATCAAATAACGAATCCCGGACTGATGGCGAAAGTTTCAGAAGCTTGTTTAGGGCAGTCGGCTGCTTCTACGGCTTCGGAAATTGTTGTTTTTGTTACTCGTCAGGATTTGTATAAAAAGCGTGCTAAATTTGTGCTTGACTTTGAAGAAGGAAATATCAGGCGCAATAGTCCGAAAGAGCGTCAGGAAAAACGTATTAGGGACAGGAAGCTGTATTATGGTAAACTGATGCCTTTCATTTATGCAAGGTTCTTCGGGCTTCTAGGGCTTTTCAGGGTGATATTGGCGAGAACCATCAGCCTGTTCCGCCCTATGATGCTGGAAGTTTCGGAATGCGATATGCGTGTGACGGTAAATAAATCCTGTGCCCTTGCTGCCCAAACCTTTATGATTGCCATGGCAAACGAAGGCTATGACACTTGTCCGCTGGAAGGTTTTGACAGCAGGCGGATGAAGAAACTATTGAAGCTGCCCCATGGGGCAGGCATCAATATGGTTATACCTTGCGGCATACGGGATGGGAACAAAGGCATTTGGGGAGAACGGGGCAGGGTTCCTTTCGATGAAATCTATCATAGGATATAAGAGACAGGGTATTCCTCCTTATTCAGTGCCCACGGCCATATAAATGACGTGTGGCACTCTGCCGCTTCTCTTGATTTTGTCTTCCATAAACCATTGGCGCAGCTCATGGGCAGCTTTGGTTTTCAGCACTCCCGTCAGATTGGAGTATTCCTGTCGGGTGATGAAGGTGTATTCCTTCAGGTATTCCATCAGCATGCCGAATCGCTCTTCCTGAGTGTGCTTGGGAGAAGATGTTTTGAAGCCGTATGCGGGGTCTGCGCGTTCCAGTTCCATTTCGCCCTTTCTGCATACCTCTTTGACAAAGTGGCGTGCCGGCTTGAACTTGACACTGTCGAAGTGCACCGAGCCGGAGCGTATCTCCTTCTTGTCCGTCACCTTTCGGCTGGTAAGTGTTGCCGAGAAGGTTCCTATCTCTCCCAGTTTCACATTGTATCCGTCTGCCAGATAATCCGTCAGCAGATTCTCCAAATCACTGAACAGTCCAATGACCGTGCCTGCCTTGAAGCCGGACCGTTTGGCGATATCATCGGCAATGTTTTCCAGGTTTTTAGTGCCTGCCACCACGATTTTGGGATATAACGTAGTCTTGTCTGCTGTCCCGTTTACGTCGGGACTTTTTTTGAAATCAAATTTTGTTGCCATGTCTAATGGGGTTTTAAGGGAACATTAAGCCGTTTCTTACCTACGGCTAAGGCTTTTTGTGCGGCAGGTTATTACGTTCTGCCACAGTGGGACGTATGTCCTGCCGTAGTGGGATGTACGTCCTGCTGCAATGGGACGTACGTTCTGCTGTAGTGGGACGTTCTGGTCTTCCGTACAAAAGTACTTAATCATACGGAGAAAAACGATTAATCCGACAGGAAAAATAAGTTAAAGGGGGTGCCTTCTTTCTTTTTGATTCTGTGCAGAGGCCGGCTGAGATGCTAGGCCAGACAAGGCAACCATACGTGGAAGACGGAACCTTTCCCGTATTCGGATTCCACCCATATTTTGCCTTCCATCTGCTCGGTAATGGATTTACAGATGGGCAATCCCAGACCCGTACCCTGGATAAAGGAATTCAGTTTCTTGAACCGCTTGAATATCTCGGTCAGATTCTTTTCTTCAATGCCCATGCCTGTATCCTTCACATAAATCTCCACTCCGCTGTCCTTGAGGGCATATCCCATTTTGATATATCCTTGCCGGGTAAACTTGGCGGCATTGGTGATTAGGTTGGTTACAATTTGGGTAAGACGTTCCCTGTCCGCCTTGACCTGCACTTCCTGAAGCGGGACTTCGTAGATGAACTCCCTGCCGGGCAGCTTGACTTTGTCTTTCATCTGAATGGCAAGGTCACCGAACATTTCGGATAAGTTGAACACGGTATTGTTGAATGTCATTTTGCCTGAGTCCAGAACGGAAAGATTCAGAACATCTTCAATCAGCGTCAGCAGTAAGTTATTGTTCAGCATAACAATGCGCTGGTATTCCTCCTGCTCCTCTTTGCTTGTGGCATCGGCTATGAGTTGTGAGAATCCCACAATGGCATTCAGCGGTGTCCTTATCTCGTGGCTCATGTTGGATATGAATTGTGCCTTCAGGCGGTCGGCTTGTTCGGCTTTGTCCAATGCATTCTTTAACTGCTCCATCATCTGGTGTTGCAAGGTAACATCATTTCCCACACATACCAGCAATTTCTTTCCCTTGAATGAGAATGAAAACTTGGCAGTCTGCAAGTGAGTGCTCACATCGCGGTCGGGGGAGGTTACTATTTCGTTGATAATCAGTGGAGCATCTTCGGAGTACCTGGAGGCTTCCGTGTCATCTCTCCGGTATTTGTCGGCTTCATCTTTAGGGAATACCTCATAGTCGGTTTTGCCTATCAACAGCTCTTTGGGCAGATTGCACATTTGCTCGAATTTCTTATTGATGATATAGAAGCGGTAATCGTCTTCTATGTCTTTGATGAGAATGGCCGAAGGCAGTTCGTGGAAGATGGCTCTCATCATCTGATGTGCCTCCTGTTCCACTTTAATGGCATTTTTCAACTTTATTTCTTTCTCAACGGCTTTTGTTATGTCGTATCCGATACATACCAGAAGCTTGTTGCCCTCGGAAGTGCTCACATAAGATTTGGTGGTTTGCAGAATGACTTTTTTCTGACCGGGAACACATATGCCTCGCACTCAATTCATAATGAATAGTATGATATAATCAGGGCAGACGCTTCGGCATCTGCCTATTGTTTTTGAA
>ENA-UPWU01000861-UPWU01000861.1-human-gut-metagenome-genome-assembly--contig:-NODE-861-length-13388-cov-4.636466_pt1 | contig 13388 bp, 17 predicted proteins | sample MGYA00250058_ERZ773392 | MGnify/ENA primary metagenome ERZ773392 (study PRJEB29103, sample SAMN06112084) | human gut metagenome | biome: human gut; feature: ankylosing spondylitis patient; material... | reverse complement strand
GCTTACACCTGCTAGGTTTTCAATATAAAGTTCTCTTAACAAGCGGCATTCTCCTTATCTCGTCATCATCTTTTTGAGCAGCTCTATAAGCTGCACGGCGTGGTTTTCAGTTCTGGTGAGCACGAATATCGTGTCGTCCCCGGCGATAGTCCCGACCACAAAGCCGAACGCCTCGTCGTCCAGGACTACGCAGGCGGCATTCGCAAGACCCGGGCGGCATTTTATCACCACGATGTTCATCGCGTAATCTATGGACAGCACCGCCTGAGCAAACACGCTGCTGTACTCAGGTGGATTCTCGCACTCCGGGGAATAGTAGCAGTTCACGCCGTTTTCCGCCATTCCCTTGCGTATTTTCAGCTCGCGCATATCCCTTGAGACCGTTGCCTGCGTGGTCGGGTAGCCCGCCTCGGCAAGAAGCTCGCCAAGCTGCTCCTGGGTTTCGACCTCCTGCGAGGATATTATCTTGAGTATAGCACGCTGCCGCTGCTTCTTATCCATAGTGTACCTCTCAGCCGTAAATGAACTTCCTTATTTTACGCTCCTGCGCGTCAGGGTTGAGTTCAAGCACCCTTGCGCGTATCCTCTCCACCGCTTCCTCCGGCGGGATATCTCCGGTATCTTCGGTGTGCCAGAATTCCTCCGGCGTGCAGAATACCGTGCTGCTCCAGCCGTAAAGTTCCCCGAACGCATTGCGCTTCTGCTGCCTGCCGCATATCGTCAGAAGCATGCTCATCTGGAGATCGGTCATAGCCTTTTCAATGTGCGCGGATGTCTCGCCGGACAGCCCCGCAAGCCGCTTTATATCATGCATTGCGACCCTGCCGTTATCCCTGACCGCCTCGTATATCCTGCGTGAAAGCTCCGTTACCCTGCCGGATTCCCACATTTCTTCAAAGGTCATGCCCTGGCGGCGGACTGACATGAAGAATGGGTACCACTCCCGGGTTATGTAGCCGCTTCCACGGAAAAACACCTTCGCGTAGGCGATGTCGCTCCGCTCCTCAAGGACGCGCATGCGCCACTCCCAGGGGTCGGTGTCAGGCTCGCCGGTGTGCCAGCGCACCTGAGTACCTGCTGGCTGCTCCGTCCAGTCGAAAGGCACCGCCGCGTATATTCCCTTGCTGCTCCCGCCGCCCAGGGAAAACCCAGCGCGGTGCAGCTCTGTTATGAATTCGTCGTAATTCTGTATCATGAGTACCTCGTCATCTCAGCGGCTGCATCAGCTTGCGGTTCACAGACCCGAAAAATCCCTCGCCGGTCTCGATCAACATAAGATCCGGGGAGCCTATGTGGAGCGTCAGCACATCGCCTTCATCGAAAGGATATCCGCTGTCGCCGTCGAAGTTTATCGTCACGCGGCTGTCCTGATAGGAATTCACCCGCAGCGTGACTTCGCGCTCCGCAGAGAAGATCATGGGTCTGGAAAACAGCGAGTGCGGGCAGAGCGCGGTGTATTCGATACAATGGAGCGCAGGGTCGATTATAGGCCCGCCCGCCGACAGCGAGTACGCCGTGGAGCCAGTCGGAGTGCTGAATATCACGCCGTCCGCGCGCAGCCTGGAAACCTCGGTCTCGCCGCAGTAAACGCAGAATTCCGGCAGCTTGGACTTGCTGTCCCGGGACACCACGACGTCGTTCAGGCAGTTCTGGTGGAGCTTCCCGCCGTTTGCGTAGCTGACGTCCACGGACATCATCATGCGGCGGCTCACTCTGAAATTTCCGGTAATTATTTCCGGAATGCGCTTTATATCGCCGGGTTCGAGGTTCGCCATGAATCCCAGCCGCCCGGTGTTGACGCCCATCAGGGGAATTCCCCAGACCGCCGCCAGCTTGCCGTGCGAAATTATCGAGCCGTCGCCGCCGACGGTTATCATGCATACGCAGCCCTCGCCGCTCTCGGAGGACTTCGCGCCCTTCAGACCGCCCGTCCCGCCGTCGTCGTATTTCAGCGACAGCGGAGCAAATCCCGACGCGGTCAGCTCTGCGCATATTTCCTCCGCGATACGTACCGACTTGGGGTCCCTGCGGTTATAGCCTATCATGACGCTTTTTCCGTTCATGCCTGCCTCCGTTCTGCCTGAAAGCTTAGCGCTTTTCAAGGCACATCAGGTATTCTGTGTTTCCGTCGCCGCCGGTTATCGGCGAGGTTTCCGTGCCGATAACCGAAAATCCGCAGCCCTGTGCAAACTCGGCTATCTCATCGCGTATCCTGAGCCGTACCTTCTCATCGCGCACTATCCCCTTCTTGCTGAGGTTCGACCTGCCGGCTTCAAACTGCGGCTTGATTAGCACCGCAGCCCTCCCTCCGCTTTTCAGCAGGCGGTATATGTGCGGAAGTATCAGCTTCAGCGAGATAAACGACACGTCAGTGCCGATAAAGTCCACCTGCGGCAGATCCGCAGTGCGGATATCCGTCTGCTCCATGGAAACTACCCGCGGATCGCGGCGCAGGCTCTCGTCAAGCTGGTCTCTGCCGACGTCCACCGCCCAAACCTTCGCCGCGCCATGCTGTAACATGCAGTCCGTGAAACCGCCCGTTGAGGAACCGATGTCTATGCACTTCGCGCCGGTAATATCCAGCGCGAACTTGTCCAGAGCGGCTTCCAGTTTCAGTCCGCCCCTGCCGACATACCGGAGCTGCTCCCCGATGATGTCGACCGTATCGCTCTCGCCGACTTCCTGAGACGGCTTCGTGCAGGGGATTCCGTTTAGTGAAACTCCCCCGCTTTTTATCAGGCTCTGCGCCGCTGTGCGGCTCTTGCAGAGCGAATTCTCGGTGAGATAGATGTCAAGTCGCATGGTTCCCTCCCGGGAGGTTAGTCAGCCTTGCCGACATGGAAGCCCTGTCAAGCCCGAACAGCTCAAGCTGCTGAGCGACAGTCCCCGCCGGAACGAACTGACCGTCCACCCCGACGACCTCGAAACCGCCGGAATATCCCATCTCCAGCAGAGCCGCCCCGAAACGCTCGCCTATGCCGCCCTGGAGTATTCCTTCCTCGAAGAACACCACCCGCTTGTAGGAAAGCGAAGTCCGGAGCGCTTCCTCCGGAATCGGGCTTATCCGAACCAGCCTGAGCCAGTCCACCGGCTCGCCGCGCTGGGAGGCCTCCCGGGCTGCTGCCGTCATATTTGCGGAGAGCCTTCCGTAGCTCACCGCCAGCGTACCGCCTCGCTTCCCCGACCAGTCCCAGCTTACCGACGGCTCCACCGAGCCGCTCTCGCCGCCCTTGGGGTAGCGAACCGCCGCGATTCCGTCCGTGTTGTAGAGTGCCTCGCTCAGGCACAGACGGAGTTCCTCGGCGCTTGCCGGGGAAAACACCGTGGTATTCGGAATTGAAGCCAGCATAGCCGCGTCGAAAATTCCCTGGTGGGTCTCGCCGTCCTCGCCGGTGAAGCCCGCGCGGTCGACAGCTAACGTGACATGCGTGTTTTCTATCGCACAGTCATGCACGATCTGGTCGAAACCGCGCTGCAAAAACGTGGAGTACACCGCGAACACCGGGAGCATTCCCTCCACGGCAAGGCCTGCGGCGAAAGTCACCGCGGGCTGCTCCGCTATGCCGACATCAAAGAAGCGCTCCGGGCAGGCGTTCTTGAAGTAGTTCATGCCGGTGGCATACTTCATCGCCGCAGTAATGCCGCATACGCGGCTGTCGGATTTGCCTATACGCTCAAGCTCCCTGCCGAAGGCTTCGGTGAACGTCTCGCCGGAGGGCGCAGAGCTTTTCTTTGTGACCGCATGGTACTCGCCGGGGTTCTCCTCCGCAGGCTTCCAGCCCTTTCCCTTCGTGGTGAACACATGCACAACGCAGGGTCGGCGCATTATCTTCGCGACCTGTAACGCTTCGATCAGGTCCTCAAGGTCGTGGCCGTTGACCGGACCGATGTACTGGAACCCGAAATTCTCGAACATGTTGCTGCTGTCGTATATCGCGTCCTTGATAAGCCCCTTTGCGGTGCGTATCGTGCGCTCCAGCTTATCTCCCACCACCGGGACCGCTGAAAGCAGGGATTTTACGTGCTCCTTCGCGCAGTAGTACTTCTTTGTGGAGCGGATATGCGCCAGATAGAGCGCCAGCGCGCCGGTGCTCTTGGATATCGACATCGCGTTGTCATTAAGTATCACCACCAGCGGAGCCTTGCTCTTTCCGGCGTTGTTCAGACCCTCGTACGCCATGCCGCCGGTGAGCGCTCCGTCGCCGATCACCGCAGCTACGCTTCCGCGGCGTCCCTGTAATCTCATCGCGGAGGCTATCCCGAACGCCGCCGATATTGAAGTGCTGCTGTGCCCTGAAATGAAAGCGTCCGCTGTGGACTCCTTCCGGCGTGTGAAGCCGGATATTCCGTTTAGGCTTCTCAGCGTGCTGAACTCAGAATAGCGCCCGGTGAGCAGCTTGTGAGCGTACGCCTGGTGGCCTACGTCCCACACGATCCTGTCCTCTTTTACGTCAAAAACAAAGTGCAGCGCCGCCGTCAGCTCCACCGTCCCGAGGTTGGAGGCAAGATGGCCTCCGTTTTCGGATACGGTGTTCAGAATGCAGCGCCGCAGTTCACGGCATAATTCTTTAAGCTCGGGCAGGGTCATGTTTGATATCTTTTCGTGATTTATTGAATCGTCTAGTATCATGATCTCCTCGCAAATTTACGCCGGCAGCGGGAACAGCATTGCAATAAGTATTCCCAGAAGCGCTCCTGCAAGCACCTCTATCGGCTTATGACCAAGGAACTCCTTGAAATCCTTGCGGTCGGAAAGTTCCTCCATTTTCTCGTCGCGCTCCTCGCCGCTGAGCCTGGAGATCTCGTCGTCCATCTCGTCTATCACCTTGCGCAGGCGGTTCAGCTCCTTGCCGTGGAGCCCGGCGTTATAGCGCACGCTGAGCGCGTCATAGATAACAATGCCCATTACGATTATCGAAAGCGCAAACGTGGAGCTTGAAAATCCCTCCAGCCGCAGCAGATACAGCGCAACGGATACCACCAGCGCTGAGTGCGACGACGGCATGCCGCCCGCGCCCGTGATGCGCTCGGGGTTGAAGGTCTTCTGCTTTATCGCGAACAGCGCAGTCTTGATTATCTGCGCTGAAATAAACGATATCAGCCCGACCGTCACAGTCGGGTTCGCCATAAAAATATTCATATAAATTACTTCCTCCGGACGATCAGTAGTTCCGCTCGAGCAGAAGGCGCGTCAGCCCCTCCAGAAACTCTCTGTCCCCGAACGCAGACAGCGCCCGGACTGCCTCTTCGGTGAGTTTTGCCGCTTCGCTGCGTGCCTTATCAAGCCCCACAACAGCGGCGTATGTGTACTTCCCGCTCTCCTTATCGCTGCCTACCGGCTTGCCGAGCAGCTTCTCGTCAGCGGTGACGTCCAGGATATCGTCGATTATCTGGAATGCCAGTCCCAGCTTCCTTGCGTATGTCCCCGCCGCAAGCTGAAGGTCGGCTCCGCCGCCCGCTGCGATAACTCCCGCGCGGCAGCAGAATTCCAGCAGAGCGCCGGTTTTCATGCGGTACATCTCAAGCAGCACGTTTTCCGGGAGCTGCTTCCCCTCGTTTTCAGTGTCGATCAGCTGACCGCCGATCATTCCGAAAATGCCCGCCTGCTCCCCGAGCAGCGAGATAATCTTCAGCGCGGCGCCCTGGGATATCGTGCCTTTCAGCCCCGCCTTCGCGATTATCTCCCCAGGGAGAATCGCAAGCGCGTCCCCGGCAAGAAGCGCGTTGGCTTCCCCGAATGCCTTGTGACAGCTCGGCCTGCCGCGGCGCATGTCGTCGTTATCCATGCACGGAAGGTCGTCGTGTATCAGCGAAAACGTGTGCATCATCTCAATGGCGCACGCCACCGGAAGCGCCGACGCCGCTTCCCCGCCGCTGACCCGGCAGAACTCCATCACGAGCGCGGGTCTGAGGCGCTTTCCGCCTGCGGTCAGGCTGTGCCTTGCCGCTAAAATCACGTTCTTCTGGAGACACTCGGTCTCGGGCAGGTAGGAATCTATCGCCCGCTCGGTCATTTCCGCGTAATCGCGGAGCTGTTCCCTGACTGTTTCCTTATCCAAATTCTGACCTCCGGATCAGTTGGAAGCTTCCAGGGTCTGAACCTGGAGCTCCGCATTTTTGATATATTCCTTGCACTTTTTAGTCAGCTCCACCGCTTCGGTGTAAAGCTTCATCGAGTCCTCAAGCTTGAGGTCGCTCTTGCCCATTAGTTCTGATATCTCTGTAAGGCGCTTCATTGCCTGTTCAAAATCCATTGTGTACCTCCGTTAGTTCAGTCCTCGCTGACTGAAGTCACTCTGGCGGTGACGGAGCCTTTCCCGAGCCTGATGCTGATATCGTCGCCCGGAGAAAGCTGTCCCGCTTCCGTGACTATCCTTTCGCCGCTGCTGGTGACGGAATATCCCCTCGACAGCACCGCAAGCGGATTCAGCGCGGATATAACTCCGGCGCTTGCCATAACAGCGCGGTCGAGCCTGTCAAGCCGGCTGTGTATGCTCTGGCGTATCTGCTGCTCGATAGAATCCAGCCGCTGCGAAGCAGTCCGGAGCCTGGACGCGGGCGAAAGCGCAGTGATAAGCGCCATTCGGGAATCCAGCATGCTGCCGCGTTCCGCAATGTAGTGCGACATTCGGCTGCTTATCTGGCTCAGTGCGCCGCTGAGGTCGTCGATCATCATATCGGCGGTCACTGACGCAGCAAGCTCCGCCGCCGCGGAAGGAGTCGGCGCGCGGAGATCTGCGGCATAGTCGCAGATACTGTAGTCGCGCTCGTGGCCTACTGCGGATATCGTTGGGATACGGCTGGCGTAGACCGCCCGGGCTATCACCTCGGAATTGAAGCAGGAAAGATCCTCCACGGAGCCTCCGCCTCTGCCGAATATGATAACGTCAGCGTCGGTGTCCTGTGCGCGGCGTATTCCCGCAGCCACCGACTCGGGAGCCTCCGCGCCCTGCACCAGGGCAGGAATAAGCAGCAGCTTCACCATCGGACAGCGCCTTGCAAGTACGTTCTTGATGTCGGTCAGCGCGGCTCCGCCTGCGGAAGTGACCACCGCGATGATCCTGGGCATGGCAGGTATCGGACGGTGCTGGCTGAACAGCCCCTCCTGCTCCAGCCTGCGCCGGAGCGCCTCCAGCTCTGCCGCCTGGGTTCCTGCGCCCTGGAGCGTGATGTCAGTGCAGTAGAGCTGATATCTGCCCTGACCGCCGTAAACGTCCACAGAGCCGTAGCAGACTACCTGCTCGTTCACCTGCGGCTGGTGAGTGAGAGTCCGTGCAGAGCCTGCAAAGACCACCGCGCTCACAACGCTTGCACCGTCCTTTAGGGTTATGTAAATATGCCCCTTCGCCGAGCGCGTGCAGGACGATATCTCGCCCGCGACCGCAACGTGCGACAGCTCCGGCATGGAGGTTATCGCAGACTTTACCGCGGCGGTGAGTTGAGTTACAGTCATCAGCGGGTCTGGGTCGCGCCTTCCGAACCTGTCAAGGCCGAAATCAATCCCTGGCATTCTCGAATTCCTCAAGATATGAGTTCAGAACGCCGTTTATAAAGTTGCAGTCCTGCTTGTACGCGTACTTCTTGCCAAGCTCGACCGCCTCGTTGATGGCGGCGGCTCCGGGCACCTTGTCGTCGTACTTGATCTCATAAATCGCGATCTTCATGATAATGAGGTTCACCTTTGAAATACGCGCTACCGACCTGGTGGTGCTGTACTTCGCGATGATTCCGGTGATCTCCTCGTCGTGGGAGAGAACTCCGTTTACGATGAGGTCGGTTTCGTGGCTGCGCGCAAGACCGAACGCCTCCTCGTCAGCCTCTGTTATCTCCTGGGGGGTCTGACCGAAAAGGGTCTGATAAAGTATTATGAATGCGCCCTCGCGCACTTCTCTTCTGCTAAGTTTTTCTTCCATTTTCGTTGTTGCGCTTATTCCGCGCTCTCCTTGAATTTTATTCCGGCAACGTTAACGTCTACCTTTGTAACCGTGAAGTTCGTCATGCTCTGTATAGCTGACTTTATGCTCTTCTGGACTGCTTCCGCGACATTCACAGCGTTGAAGCCTTCCATCACGACGATATCAACGCGTATCTCCGCAGTATCCTCGCCCAGCCTTGCACGAACAGGGCCCAGCACCTTTGACTTGGTATTCGATGGAGCTGGAGCCTGACCACGGCAGTAAACTCCGTCGATCTCGGCAGCCGCAAGCTCTGCCATCTTGACTATAACGCTCTCGGACACCTTGATGGTGCCGACCGGCTTGTTTGATTTCTTATCCATACTTACCTCCTGAGTTTCAGGCGAACATATTTAATCTATTTTAGTATACCACACTTTTAAGATTTGTTCAAGTATTTTTTGAATAATTATACAGACTATTTGCAGCAACAGTCAAAAAATAAACAAAAAGGAGCAGACGTATACCATCTGCTCCCCTGTGATCATTCCTTGACAACGTGCACGTCTAGCTGGTCGAACGGGATCGAGATTCCCGCCGCTGTAAACGCTGCGCGGATATCCTCCATAGTCTGGAAGTACACGCTCCAGTAATCGGCGCAATTGCACCACGGACGTACCGCGATGTTTATCGAGCTTGCCGCATGCTCCAGCATTCTGACGATAGGAGCGGGATCCTTCAGTATCTTTTCGTTGCGGTTCAGCACCTCGAAAATAACCTGCTGTGCCTTCTCGAAATCGTCGTCGTAGCTTATTGAGAACACCATATCCACGCGGCGGATACCGTTGCTGTTGTTGTTCGTAACAGTCGCGCCGGAAACCTGCCCGTTCGGTATGAATATCGCCTGGTTGGAGTCGGAATCCAGCCTGGTGTACAGTATCGTGATCTGCCTTACGGTGCCGCTCACACCCGCAACTGAGATGTAATCGCCTATTTTGAACGGCTTGTTAATCATCAGCATAATGCCGCCCGCAACATTAGAAAGGCTGTTCTGCAATGCAAGGCCTATCGCAACGCCGGCGGTGCCGATAACGGTAACGATCGAGGTCGCGGGAATTCCCAGCGTGCTCAGAACCACAGTTATCAACAGAACATACAGCACGATCTTGCAGCACTGCTTTGTAAAGTTCGTGACGGTCAGGTCGAGACGCGTGCGGTCGAGTCCCTTGCTGATGAGCTTCAGCACCAGCTTGCAGACTATCAGACCCACTATCAGCACGATGATCGCGAGAATTATCGTCGGAACTGCGCGCACTATCGCGTCCCACATGTTATGGAAAAACTCGCTGAGCTTGCTCACCGTTTCCTCCGGGTGTTCAACGAGGTTGTGAACTGCGTCGTTTATCGTCGCTTCGTGCGTTGCAGCCTCGGCAGTCGCCGCGGCGGTCGAAATCAAATTCAGCACGCTCACTTGAACAGTTCCCTCAGACCTGCCTCAGCCGCCTCGCCGTCGCTCTCGCGGATAAGTACGGAAATCTCGTCAACACCGGTGGTTATCAGAAGAATCATCGCGTCTATCTTGTTCAGCAGGTTGAATACCTTAGCCGCAAAACCAGCCTGCGCTTCCATCTCTCCGGTCTTAATAACAATCTTGCGGTTGCTGCTGTTGATCATCGGAGTGATGTCGTGCTTCTCCTTCAGGCGCTTAACCACGGTCAGCAACTTCGGCATATCGTCGTCGTCCAGCGTGAAACCGAAGCCGAAACGTTCAGATGTCGGCGCGGTCATGGAGATCATGTCGATGTTGATGCCCGCCTCTGCGACAGCGGTCAGGGTGTCCTCCATAATGGTCTTGTACAGCGGTACATTATTAAAGGTTACTGCTGATACGTTTTCTGTTACTGTGATATTCATTGTCAGCCCTCCTTGATAAGATCAGACATTGCGTACATTCCAGCAGGCTTGCCCGCAAGGAATACTGCGGCGTTGACCGCTCCGTTTGCGAAAACCTCTCTCGACTGCGCCGAATGCGACAGCGTGATTACCTCGTCGTGTCCGGCGAAAATTATGTCGTGCTCGCCGACGATTGTGCCGCCGCGGATAGCGTGCATTCCTATCTCGTCCTTGTCGCGGGGCTTTCTAACGCTGTGGCGGTCGTATACGAAATGATCCTTGCCGCCCAGTTCCTCGTTGATCGCCTCGGCGATCATTATTGCAGTGCCGGAGGGCGCGTCCTTCTTCTGATTGTGGTGCTTTTCAACGATCTCGATATCGAACTGACCGCCGAGTATCTGAGCAGCCTTGCGCGCAAGCTCCACAAGCAGGTTTATGCCGAGCGACATATTGAATGTGAAAAACACCGGGACCTGAGCCGAAGCCGCGGTTATCTGTGCGCGCTCCTCATCGGTGTAGCCTGTCGTGGCGAGCACCAGCGGAACGTTGTTCATCTTGCCATAGCTGAGCAGGTCAGGAAGCGCGGAGGGGTGCGAGAAATCGATGATAACATCGGGCTTTTCGGGCATGTCGAACACCTTGGTGTACACCGGGAATTCGTCGTACCGCTCGCCGAGCTTGTCGATCCCGGCGATGATGGTGCAGTCCGCGCGCTCCTTAACAAGACCCGCGATCACTCTGCCCATTCTTCCACATGCGCCTGTTATTGCGATTCTAGTCATTTGTAATTCCTTTCAGATTTTTGCAGAAATGCCAGTTAGCATATCGGGCGGAAGCATTTGATTCCGCCCGCATTATTTACTTTATTGCGCCTACTAATCCGAGCGGCTCCATCGTGCTTCTGAGCTTAGCGATCTGCTCGTCGGACATTGAACACAGCGGAAGTCTGCACTCGCCCGCCTTGAAGCCCATGATGTTCAGAGCCTCCTTGACAGGTATAGGGTTGACGTCCATGAACAGAGCCTTCTCGAACGTCAGGATCTTAGCCTGGATCGCGAGCGCCTCTGCCTGCTTGCCTGCGTTGAACAGAGCGACTTCGTCGTGCTTCTCCTTCGGCATGAGGTTGGAGGTCACGGAGATAACGCCCTTTCCACCGAGGGAAAGAATCGGCATCACCTGGTCGTCGTTGCCGGAATAGATGTCGAGATCAGTATAAGCAGCGATCTCGGCAGCGAGGGACATATTGCCGCTTGCTTCCTTAGTTGCAACGATGTTCGGAACCTTCGCAAGCTCCTTGTAGGTGTCAATGTAGATGTTGCAGCCGGTGCGGCTGGGAACGTTGTAAAGGATTATCGGTATCTTCACGCTGTTTGCGATAGCAGTGAAGTGCTTTACCAGTCCGCGCTGGGAAGCCTTGTTGTAGTATGGCGTTACCTGAAGCAGGGCGTCCGCGCCGAGCTTTTCAGCGGCAGCGGAAAGTCTGATGCCGTGGGCGGTATCGTTCGCGCCGGTTCCTGCAATTACAGGAACTCGGTGAGCGACCTTCTTAACGGCGTAGCCGACGCACTCAAGGTGCTCCTCGTCGGGCATGGTGGAAGCCTCGCCGGTGGTGCCGCATACTACGAGAGCGTCAGCGCCGTTGGCTATCTGGAACTCGATGAGCTTGCCGAACTCATCGTAATTGATGGAGCCGTCGGCGTTCATCGGGGTGACGATGGCGGTGCCTACGCCGGTAAATATAGTCTTTTTCATAGGGTATCCTTTCACGGAGATATCAGTCCAGGTAGCCCTTTGCAGCAAGCAGCTCAGCCATTTCAACAGCTCCGCCTGCGGCGCCTCTCAGTGTGTTGTGAGAAAGGCACACGAACTTGTAATCGAACATTGTATCGGGGCGCAGTCTGCCGACAGATACAGCCATACCGCCCTCAAGGTTGCGGTGCAGCTTAGCCTGCGGCATGTTGTCCTCCTCGAAGTAGTGGATGAACTGCTTCGGAGCGGACGGCAGCTTCAGAGCCTGCGGCTCGCCTGAGTACTCAGCCCAGATCTTCTTGATCTCGTCCATAGAAGGCTTGTTCTCGAAGTTTACGAATACTGCTGCAAAGTGGCCGTTGGAAACCGGAACTCTCAGGCACTGTGTGGTGATCAGCGGGGACTGAGCCTTTACGATCTCGCTGCCCTCGATGTGACCCCATACCTTCAGCGGCTCCTGCTCGGACTTCTCTTCCTCGCCGCCGATGTACGGGATAAGGTTATCCACCATCTCAGGCCAGGTCTCGAATGTCTTGCCTGCGCCGGAGATCGCCTGGTATGTGCAAGCGAGGATATTCTTGATGCCGAACTTTCTCAGCGGGGAGAGAGCCGGAACATAGCTCTGAATGGAGCAGTTGGACTTTACGGAGATAAAGCCGCGCTTTGTGCCGAGGCGCTTCTTCTGAGCGTCGATGATGGCAGCGTGGTCTGCGTTGACCTCCGGAATGATCATCGGAACGTCGGGAGTGAAGCGGTTAGCGGAGTTATTGGACATTACCGGGCACTCCGCCTTTGCGTATCTCTCCTCGAGAGCCTTGATCTCGTCCTTCTTCATATCAACAGCGCAGAAAACGAAATCTACCATGGAAGCGATCTTGTCAACATCTGCGGCAGCGTCCATGATAACGATGTCCTCCATGCTCTTGGGCATGGGAGTATCCATCAGCCAGCGGGAGCCTACGGCCTCTTTGTAGGTCTTGCCAGCGGAGCGGGGAGAAGCTGCGAGTGCAACTACATGGAACCAGGGGTGGTTTTCAAGCAGGGTAGCAAAACGCTGACCTACCATACCTGTTGCGCCGATTATACCGACATTATACTTTTCTTTCATGGGAATGTTTCCTTTCTCTTTTTGCAATAAATAAAGCCGATGGAGTATAGTTCATCGGCTGGTTTGATATCGTATATATGCGATAGCTCTCCATCAGACCGATGACAGCCGGACGCCTGTTCAACGTGCAGCCAGATATGCACACCACGGATCGTGCATTCTTCGGCGGTAAGCCTTTCGCGCAGCCGGTCTCCGCAAACCGTTATGGACGCGCTACTGATCTGTTCCGCACCTCTATCAGCGGGACGATAAGTCCCCATGAGTTAATTACTCATTACCATATTATTTTAGCACATAACCGCATTGTTGTCAACCCCCATTCGTATAAATATTCTTCAATTACGGCGAGGATTTTGTTTAATTTCAACAACGATTAAAAATTGATTTATCCGTCGGTTTATGGTACAATAGAGTATACGCTAATCTATGAAAAAGGAATGTAAATTATGACGATGCTAAAATCTGATTTTAACTATGAACTTCCCGAGGAACTCATCGCGCAGACTCCGGTCGAGCCGCGGGACAGCTCCCGGCTGATGGCAATTGACCGCTCCACCGGTGAGATAAGCCACAGGCACTTCTACGACATCGCTGACTACCTGAACCCCGGCGATCTGCTTGTAATGAACGACAGCAAGGTTTTCCCGGCGCGTATATACGGCGTCAAGCGCGGCACCGGCGCCCACGTTGAGTTCCTGCTGCTCAAGCGTCTGAGCCTCACCGAATGGGAGACCCTGGTGCAC
>ENA-UPWU01000860-UPWU01000860.1-human-gut-metagenome-genome-assembly--contig:-NODE-860-length-13390-cov-5.860888_pt1 | contig 13390 bp, 10 predicted proteins | sample MGYA00250058_ERZ773392 | MGnify/ENA primary metagenome ERZ773392 (study PRJEB29103, sample SAMN06112084) | human gut metagenome | biome: human gut; feature: ankylosing spondylitis patient; material... | reverse complement strand
GGTGCGAAGCAGTTGGCAGAAGATATGAATGTTCCTTTGCTGGGGCAGATTCCTATCGTACAGAGTATTTGTGAGAATGGTGATAAGGGTACTCCTGCTGCTTTGGACGAAACGACTATCACGGGACGTGCTTTCTTGGAATTGGCGGAAAATGTAGTGAAACAGACAGAGAAGCGTAATGCCGAGCAAGCACCGACACATATTGTAGAGTTGAAAAAGTAACGATGCATTGAACTTTTACAGGAGAATATGCTGGAGGTAAGCTTATTGCTATGGGCACATTCTCCTGTTTATTTTCATTTTTTATATTCTTTAATTTTAAATGGAAGTCTGTTTTGTACTTTCTTTTGAAATGAATAACCATTTAATCTAGTACTATGTATAAAATATTTCATGGCTTCGCTTTGGTGGAAGCCTATCAAAATTTGAAGAAAGCTAAACGTTTAGCTGAAAATAAAAGTGTATCACGGTTTGTGAAGCTGGCAATAGCCATTGTTGTATCTCTTGTATTATGGTGTTTGCCTATCGAAATCTTCGGGGTGGAGGGGCTGACTGTTATTGAACAAAGATTAATTTCCATATTTATTTTTGCAACGTTTATGTGGGTGTTCGAGGCAGTTCCGGCATGGACTACTTCTGTGCTGATTGTAGTTTTATTGTTACTCACTGTTTCGGACAGCAGCCTATGGTTCTTCGTGCAAGGTATTCCTGCTGAGGAATTGGGAAAAGCAGTGAAGTATAAATCCATTATGCACTGTTTTGCCGACCCTATTATTATGCTTTTCATTGGTGGATTTATTTTGGCGATTGCCGCTACTAAGAGTGGATTGGATGTGTTGTTGGCACGTGTTATGCTACGGCCTTTCGGTACTCAGTCGCGCTACGTGTTATTAGGTTTTATTTTGGTGACTGCAGTGTTTTCTATGTTTCTCAGTAACACTGCCACGGCTGCCATGATGTTGACCTTTTTGACTCCTGTGCTGAAAGCACTTCCGGCTGATGGAAAAGGAAAAATTGGTTTGGCTATGGCTATTCCGGTTGCTGCTAATGTGGGCGGTATGGCTACTCCTATTGGTACTCCGCCCAATGCTATTGCATTGAAGTATTTGAATGACCCTGAAGGTTTGAATCTGAACATAGGTTTCGGTGAGTGGATGGGATTCATGCTGCCTTATACTATTGTGGTATTATTCATTGCTTGGTTTATTTTGTTGCGATTATTCCCTTTCAAGCAGAAGACTATTGAGTTGCATATAGAAGGTGAAGCAAAAAAAGATTGGCGTTCTATCTTGGTTTATATTACTTTTGCCGTAACGGTACTTTTGTGGATGTCGGACAAGTTTACGGGAGTCAATTCAAATGTAGTAGCCATGATACCTGTGGCAGTGTTCTGTGTAACAGGAATCATAACAAAGAGAGATTTGGAAGAAATCAGTTGGAGTGTGCTTTGGATGGTGGCAGGAGGTTTTGCATTAGGTGTTGCTTTGCAAGAAACAGGTTTGGCTCAACACATGATTGAGGCTATTCCGTTTAACACTTGGCCTCCTATATTGATGATTGTCGGTTCCGGTCTTATTTGCTATGCAATGGCCAATTTTATTTCTCATACGGCTACTGCTGCTTTGTTAGTCCCCATTTTGGCAATTGCAGGTGTCAGTATGCGTGAAAATTTGTTGCCTTTAGGTGGTGTGGAAACGTTGCTTATCGGTATTGCCATAGGTTCTTCCTTAGCCATGGTACTTCCTATATCTACTCCTCCCAATGCTTTGGCACATGCCACCGGCATGATTCAGCAAAAGGATATGGAGAAAGTGGGTATTATAATGGGAATCATAGGACTGATATTAGGATATTCCATGTTGACCGTGTTGGGATCAAATAACCTGTTGTAAGAGACGTTATTCTACATATTGAGATGTCAGATATCAAAGAGGATGTACTTCACATTTTGAAGTACACCCTCTTATGAATGATAGATTTCTTTATTGTAACTTGAAAATAATCGGAACAGTATATCCTACGCGTACAACTTTACCTCTTTGTTTTCCGGGTTTCCACTTGGGCATGGAATTGACCACTCGTAATGCTTCATCGTTGAGCAATGGGTTACCACCTTTTATAATTTGGGGATTACTGATTGAACCGTCTTTTTCTACAACAAACTTAACAGATACCTTTCCTTCCACTTTCTGAGCTTTTGCCTTTTCCGGATATTCGGTATTAGCCATGAGGAATTTTAAACAAGCCCCCATACCACCGGGAAATTCAGGCATTTCTTCTACAATCTGAAATAGTTGGTTTTCATCGAAATCGGAGCCGGATTGAGCTTGCGTTGCATTGCTTTTGGTATTACCCTTAGCTGTACTCATTGCTTTCTGATAACCTTTGCCGTCTAATGAAAATATAACAGGGACAGTGTAGGATACTCTTACTTCCTTACCTCTTTGTTTACCCGGTTTCCACTTGGGCATGGAGTTAACCACTCTCAATGCTTCTTCATTGAATACCGGGTTGTCAGTTCTTACGACTTTGGCATCCGTAATGCTTCCGTCTTTTTCGATAACGAACTTAACCGATACTTTGCCTGATATTTTATCTCTCTTGGCTTGTTCGGGATACTTGGTGTTATCCATAAGGAACTTTAGACATCCTTGCATTCCGCCATCAACGAATTCAGGCATTACCTCAACAATGGTAAATATCTGATCGTTGTCTTGGTAAACTGCTGGTGTGTCTACAGCTCCGGGTTTGGGTGTTTGGATGGCTGCTACCGTTTCGACCACCTCATTGGTGATACGTTCGGTAGTCCGTGCCACCGTTTCAATGTTGCTGACCAAGAGTAGAGCAGCGGTCAGCGGTGCAAACAGGGCATACTTGATACGACCTGCTGTGCGGGTTCTTCTTTTGTTCATCATAATAATGCGTTTTTTTAAATGTAATAAGTTGAAGTTATTATATAAACCGGTTTGTTTGTGTTGGTTGGCAAGTCCCAGCAAATGATACTGGTACTGTTGCCTGTTGGTTCCCGACTCCATGACCGTGTGGTCGGCAAGGTATTCCAAATTCAGCCTGATTTCACCTTTCAACAGCCACATGAAAGGATTCATCCAACAGATGATATTCACTACCTCACTGGCAATGACATCAATGGAATGGAGCTGACGTGTATGAGTCAGTTCATGTGTCAGGATTTCCTGTCTCTCATTTTCTTTCAGCTCCGGAAGATAGATAAAAACCCAATGCCAGAATGAGAAAGGATTGTTCGGATAAGGAAGGTTTTTTATCCGAATTCCATTTACTGTTTCTTCCTTACTTATCAAAGAGAGCCGGAAGATGCTGAGCAATTGGATGATGAACCGGGCGGAGAGCAGCGCTACTCCGATAAAATATACCCATGTAAACAAGGTCATTAGCGTGGGAGTAGGAGCAGTAACCGCGGTGGTTACTATTTCATTATTTGTGTTTGTGTTGCCGGTGATTAAAAGTGTATAATAGTCTGTCAGTTCATATATGGCAGGCTGTTCTTTTATCCATGTCTGTATGTTGAGCAATGGGTAAAGGAAAGAAAGCGTAAGAAAGCTGAGCAGAGCAATCCGACGCCACTTAAAGAATGTGTCGCTGCCGCAAAACAGTTTGTAGAAAGCATAGAATAAGGCAATGCCTACATTCACTTTCAGCATGTAGATAAGTTCGGGAGTCATAGTATTGACTTGTTGATGAGGTTATTTTTCTTTTCCTTTTTCTATCAGGTTGATAATGTCTTTCAAGTCATCTGCCGAAATCTTTTGTTCTTTGGCAAAGAAAGACACCATCTCCTTGTAAGAGTTGGCAAAGTAGTTCTGTACTACTCCTCCCATGAATGTACGCTTGTATTCGCTTTGTTTTATCAATGGAGTATATTGGTAGGTGTTTCCAAAGCGTTGAGCAGCCACATAACCTTTACGCTTCAGGTTGTTGACAATGGAAGCGACTGTGGTGTATGGCGGTTTGGGATCAGGAAATTTTGAAACAATTTCTTTAACAAAGCAATCTCCTATGCTCCAAATGTAGAGCATCACTTCTTCTTCTTGTATTGTTAGTTTTTCCATAAGTATATGAATTAATTACGATGTTTTCGCAAACTTACGAAATTATCGTAATCAATCAATGCAAGGAGGGTTAATTAATGCAAAGAGGGTGCATTAAATTAGTGATTGTCTATTTCCGTACCGGTGAGACAGTCCGGCGGGATGCCTGGACAGCTCTACTTATGGTTTGTTGTGCTGAGGATTAGCTCATTTGTTGCATATCGCACAGTTTTTTGTAGTATCCGTCCATGGCTAATAAGTCTTCGTGCTTGCCGCGTTCCACAATGCGTCCTTCGTGTAAAACGCAGATTTCATCTGCATTGCGGATGGTGGACAACCGGTGTGCAATGGCAATGGTTGTTCTGTTTTTCATTAATTTCTCCAAAGCGTCCTGCACCATTCGTTCGCTTTCGGTGTCAAGGGCCGAAGTAGCTTCATCCAAAATGAGGATAGGCGGATTTTTCAGGATTGCCCGGGCAATGCTGATACGTTGCCGCTGACCGCCCGAAAGTTTGCCGCCCCGATCGCCAATCATGGTGTCGTAACCATTTTCGCTTGCCATGATGAAATCGTGTGCATTGGCTATCTTGGCAGCTTCAATCACTTGTTCCATGGTGGCATTCTCCACACCGAAGGAGATATTGTTGTAGAAAGTGTCATTAAACAGAATAGCTTCCTGATTTACATTTCCCATAATGCTGCGCAAGTCGTGCAGTGTAGTATCCTTTACATTGATACCGTCTATCAGGACTGCACCCTGTTGTACATCGTAATAACGGGGAATAAGGTCTACCATGGTTGATTTTCCTGAGCCCGACTGTCCGACGAGTGCTACCGTTTTCCCTTTTTCTATGGTGAGGTTGATGTCTTGCAGCACCCATTGGTTTTCGTATTTGAAGCAGACATCGCGGAATTCTATTTTCTCCTTCAGCGGACCGACGGGAACAGGGTTCGGACTTATCTTCATCTTATTTTCCGCCATCAGGATTTTGTCTACACGTTCCATGCTGGCAAGCCCTTTGGGAATATTGTAGCCTGCCTTTGAGAAATCCTTCAGCGGGTTGATAACACTGTAGAGGATGGTCAGGTAAAAGATAAAAGAAGGCGCGGTGATGGTGCTGTTATTGTGTAATATCAGCGTACCTCCGAACCACAATACGATGACAATGAGTATCGTTCCCAGAAACTCACTCATCGGGTGTGCCATTTGCTGGCGGATGTTGACGTGGTTGATGGTGTTGCGGTATAGGTTGTTGGATTCGGTGAAGCGGGTGTTCATTTTCTTTTCTGCGTTGAAAGCCTTGATGATGCGCAGACCACCGAGTGTTTCTTCAAGTTGTGACATTAAGTCGCTCCATTGTCCTTGGGCGATGAGCGAGCCGCGTTTCAGCTTCTTTCCTACTGTTCCCATTACCCAGCCCATGATGGGCACGATGGCAATGGTAAATAAGGTGAGTTGCCAGCTGATAATAATAAGTGTAGTGAAATAAGAGATAATAAGAATAGGATTCTTGAGCAACATGTCCAATGAGGACATGATGGAGTTTTCTATCTCGTTCACATCGCCGCTCATGCGGGCAATGATGTCGCCTTTCCTTTCTTCCGAAAAGAAGCCGAGAGGAAGGCTGAGCAGCTTCTTATAGAGCTGAACCCGGATATCGCGGACAATGCCGGTACGAATGGGAATCATGGTAGCGGAAGAGAGGAAATAACATCCTGTCTTCAGGAAGGTCATGCACGCCATGAACAGTCCCAACAGCAACAGGGTGGTGCTGGGACCGTATTGATTGATGAGCTCGGTGATGTAATATTGGAAGTTGTTGATGACGATGTCCTTGATGGAAGCATCCGAACTCCACGGCATAAAAGTATAAGTGGCTTTCTCCATCTGAAACAGGATGCTCAGTATGGGCACGATGAGTGAGAAGGAGAAGATGTTTAAAACGGCTGATAATATATTGAATAGAGTACTTAAAGCTAGGTACTTCTTATAGGGAGTTACGAACCGACGGAGTATCTGTATAAATTCTTTCATGTTTAATCTGTTGATTGATGGGCGCAAAGGTAGTAAAAAGCCATGAATAAAACGGAGGAAAGTGATAAAAGATGGGAGGGAGGGGGAAAAATCTGTCTGAAGGCGTACCAAAAATCCGGAGTAACTGTTATCTTATTTACTGTAAGAGGGTGTTCAAAACTAAAACGGCCTATCGAATCGTCAACTGTAGGGGCAGGGTTTGCCTGCCCGAACCAACGGTCACAACTTTGGGAGTAATATGCAAAGCAAACTGTTTTCGGACGAGCGAACCTCGCCTCTACCGGCAAAATAACAGTATTATCAATGCTTTGCCCCCTGAAAAGTTACAGATTGTAGCTGATAAATATAAGAATTGATATAGGGTGTCAGGTTTCAGATTAAAACTTCTTTTCTCTGAAGTTGACTTTGACACCCTCATTATTGGGAGAATTTTTCAATTATTGTTGTTTATGTAATATGTAGTGTTCTGCCAACTCACCGGTTATTTCTTGCTTGTCCCGATCAAGGGCAGTCAGCGTATTCTCGCCTACTTTATAGTAATTCTTTTCTGTTCCATTCTGCAGAGTTATCAGGTTACCTTCGATGGTATAGTTTCCCTTATCGGTGAAGGTGGCATCTTTTCTGTCGATGTATTCTGAGACAAGAGTAAATGTCTTATCCTTGTTCAGCGTAAGGGTGATGTTGATACCCGGGCAATCTGCAGCAGGGAATGTTCCGGTGTAAGTCCCATCGTAGTCCAATGCGTTTTCTGCATTATGCATATCGGCGACTTCGGTGTCGGCAGCAATAGTAGTATTGTCTGTACTCTTTTTGTTACTGTTGCATGCAGCAATCAATAGGCAGGCGCAGGCCAGCATGAAAATTTTCTTCATAAGTCTTTCTTTTTAGGTTTATAAAACAAATTCAGACCTCTTTGGGTTTATGTCTGTTTTTTATCTCTTTCAGTCTTGCATATACATGTGTACGGCTGAGGGTTATCTGTCGGCGATAGACAATGCAAGTAGTGAGGAAATAAATACCGGCTTGTAGCCATAGGGCGTGATACTCTGTGGCAACATCGGGCAGTGTAGCCCCCATATTATTGATTCGTACAAAGCCGTTGATGCCGAAAGTGGAGGGAAATATCCATGAAACAACTTTCCAAAACTCAGGAATGGCGGAACCGGGCCATGAAATGCCCGAAATGAATAGCAACGGCACGGAAGTGAATACATATATCATCATGCAGGCTTCGCGGTGGTGGATAAAGATAGAGCAAGTCATCGCAAAGAAAATGCATGCCAATATATAAGGTAGTACAAAAGCGAAAAGTGTGCCTGCCTGTGCTATCTGCACCAGACTGAACATCTTGGGTACCAGACAAAGCATATAGACCGACATGATGACGTAAATCATGAAATAGGTAAGTGACTTGCCCAATACAATGCGGAGTGTGCCGTGATAATGGCGGCTTAAAGGAACTAAGTCGCGGAAACGGTTGGTTTCACGGGCTGTTCCGGCAGATAAACCGATACCCAGCAGCAGGGTTTGCTGAATGATGAGCATCAATACGGCAGGAATCAGAAAACCGGCAAATCCGTTTTGCGGGTTGAAGATAGAGATGTCTTCATACTCGATGGGTGAGGAGCTGACTTCGTCCTGACGCTCGGTGGTGTTGCCGGAGCGTTCTATCTTTATCTGCTTGTTCATGGTCAGCGATGCATTGGTATTGGCAGTCAGCATGGCTTTGTAGTATAACATTCCGCTCATGTCGCAGTAAAGTGTGACGCGGGTCTGGATGCCTTTGGCAATATCTCGGCTGAAGCTTTCGGGAATATAAATGATGCCATATGCTTTTCCCTCCTTCAGCAATGCCTTGGCCTCTTCCATATCCGCACAATGAGAAACAATGTGGAGGTCGGGACCGGCATCCACCAATCGCAGATACTCCCGGCTGAGCGTGGAACGGTTATTGTCTACTACCACTGCTGGTACTTCGCGGACGGTTTCGTTCGTATATATAAAGGTATAAAGTAGTGGATATCCCAATGGAACCAAGATAAAGAAAATCAATACACCTTGGTCTTTTACCACAGCCTTCAGCTCTTGCCACCAGATATAGAACAGGTCTGCAATGCCTTCCGAAACTATCTCTTTGAATCTCTTTTCTTTCATAACCGGTTAGTTTTTTAAGGGATATATACATAGTGCAATAGCACGGTGCGAAGCCTTTTCAGTATGAAGAAAGGCAATAGCATGAAAAGCATCAATGCTACTACCGAATGCCATGCATAAATCAAGGGATAGCCGTTGAGTGCCAGGTTGACGTAGATGAGGAAGTAATGCCGTAGCGGAAACAGACAGGCTAATCCCTGCAACACAGGATTCATAGCCATGACGGGAAAGCTCATTCCTGAAATGGAGAAGGAAATGACTCCCCATAGCGAAGCTGTGCTTAAAGCAAGCCGCATGGTGGTGAACAGTCCGAACAAGAAAATGCCAAAGGCTTGTGATGCCAATACCAGCAACAGTCCTGTCAAGAGCATGGGGAGGATACCGCTGTTGCACGGATAATGCAGGAATCCATACAGGTATACATTATAAAAGGTGGCCATGATAAAGAATATGAGGGTCTGTGGCAACAGTTTGCCGGATAGAGCCAAAGTGACGGAATTATCGGCCATTTGCATCCATTCTTTCTGGGTGTTGCCTTTTATTTCACTTCCGATGGTATAGATGGTGGTCATGAATATCAGTAACATCAAGATACCCGGTATAATGGTATTGCTCAGGTAAACGGAATAGTTCAACCATGGGTTGTTCAGTATGTGAGAATCAATGACAATAGGTTGCAGGAAAGCCACGGCTTGGTCGTCGGTAGCACCCTTGGCACGCAAAGTGGCGCGACCGATGGCACCGCTTGCCAGTTCGGACATGGTGCGTTGGTCTTTATAAAGCAGTGAGCCGGCTACCAGATAAGAATAATTGGTATAAAAAGAAACCTTGGGCTGACGACTGGCAAGTGCCTTTGCCGTTGTACCTTCGGGAATAAAGTAAAAAGCATAAATCTTTCCTTCCTGCATGGCTTTGCGCGCATCGGCAAAGCCGGCATAATGTGCCACAATTTTGGTTTGCTGAAAGGCATCCAGGTTGCGGATAATGTTGCGGGTGGTTGCTGTATTGTCCAAGTCGACAACCCCTGCCGGCATATCCGTGGGAAGTCCGTTCCACATCAGCGTTGTGAAGAAGATGTAGCAGAACAAAGGAGCTATGACCATGCAAAACAGGTATAGCGGCCTTGTGGCGATGCGGAACACTTCGCGCTTGGCTATCTGGAAGATGATATGCGTTGTTCTCATTTATTTCTCTATAATGGCGCTCATTCCGGGGCGTAAGCCTTCTACTTTCTCCACAGGAACGGCTTTCACTTCAAATGTCTTCAAGTCAAACTGTCCGGTTGTTTTCGTTGCCTTCCAAGCGGCGTATGTGCCAAGGTCTTTCATGTAAGTCACTTTGAATTTCACTTCTTTATCGAATGCCGGAATAAAGGCGTTGATTTCTTCTCCCACAGTGAAGTCTTTCAAGAAATCTTCGCGCACATTGAAAGTCACCCACATATCATCCAGTCGGGCGATATTCATAATCGGAGCACCGGTTCCGACCAGCTCGCCCACTTTGGGGAATATTTCGGTCACTTCACCGTCGGCAGCAGCTGTGAGGATGGTCTCATCCATGTAGGAAGACACCTCGGCAACTGCTCCTTTGGCACGTTCCACTTGTGCGGCGGCAGCTGCTTTGTCTTCCTGCCGGGCGCCATTCTTAGCCATTTCGTACTGTGAACGGGCAGCTTTTTCGGTGGCTGCCATTGCGTCAAATTGTGCTTTGGCTTCATCGCGCTTTTGTGCGGACATCACGCCTTGCTCAAAGAGTCGGTTCACACGGTTGTATGACTTCTCGGCAATTTCTACTCCGGCTTTGGCTTTCTGCCACATTTCGAAAGCAGCTTGCAACTGTTCCCGGCGAGTCCCTCGCTGTGCCTTCTCGCTGATTGCCCGGGCTGCTTGTTCGGCAGCTTGTGCCTGCGACAGCTTTGCCATCACATCGGGAGCTTCGAGGATAACCAGGGTATCGCCGGCTTTTACCTTATTTCCTTCTTTTACACGGAGTTCAAGAATGCGTGCCGGGACTTTTCCGGACACACGGTATTCGTCTGCTTCAGCTTGTCCCTGAATAATTTCGGGACCTTTGCCCAATGTGAAGAAACCTATCAGAGACACGACTGCAATGACTGCCGTCAGTGAAATGAATGCCAGCAAAATGTTGCTGCGTTGTGTTCTTTCTGCCATATCTTGTTCTTATTTTAATGTTCCCATTGATTTGCGTAGATATACTTGAGTCAGTTTCACGTCTATCTGTGCATCTATTTTGTCCGATTGAGCCGACAGCCATGCTGTTTGTGCTTCCAGTACGTTGCTGGTGGGGATAACTCCTTCACTGAATCCCAACTTGGCATAACGGAGGTTTTCTTCCGCCTTTTCCATGTTCTTGGTAGCCATTGCCAGTTTCTTTCCGGCTTCATTTACTTTGAAGGTGGCCTGATTGACTTGCAGCTCCACCTTTTCTTTTACGTCCGACAACTGATAGCGGGCAATATTGGCTTCGGCTTTGGCGGCTTTTACCTTATACATTCCTTCGCCCCAATTCCAAATGGGTATTTTCACCATTGCTCCTACGGCCCACATACCGCGGAATTTGTTCTCAAATCCGTTGACCAATGAAGGATTAGTCACCATATAATTGGCTGTCAGGGCTACAGTGGGCAAGAACTCGGCACGGGTGACATTGACTTTCTGTGCATATATTTTGGCAGCCAGGTCGAGGCTTCGCAGTTCTTCGCGATTGGCAAGGGCAGTGGCAACATTGTCGGAGGCCTGTGCTTCATCGGCAACCAGGAGGTTCTCTACCTCTTCGTCCGCCAATCGGATGTCCTCATTCAAGGGAATGCCGCAAAGCTGGCACAATACCATTTTAGAAAGGCTCAGTCCGTCTTCCACTTGCGTCAGTTTCATTTCGGCTTCATTTACTTTCACCTTTACGCTGAGACCATCGGCTTTGGTAGCCACTCCTTCGGCTATCATTTTGTCTATATCGCTGTCCAATTGCTGTACCAGTCGGAGATAACTTTCCGCCAGCTTTTTCTTGTTTACCAATGAGATGACCTGCCAATAGGCTTGGTCGGTACCGAGAATGATGTCCTGCATGCCGGTGGCATGTTGTGATTGGGCCAGTTGTTCGGCATATCGGGTTATCTTGTTGTAGGCTGCAATTTTGCCTCCCATAAAGATGGGTTGGGTGAGAGTGACGGCACCTGCATACATATTGCGGGTATCGGTGTGCAACGCATCGACCAGCCCTTGCCCTATGCCATTCAGTTTGTTCCCTATGCCGGGGATGAGCGGAGCCAGCGGCTGGAGCAGGGCGCCCAGTTCGGGGCTGGAAGCGGCCAGTTGTTGGAAAGTTTCTTGGATAGACCCTTGTGCGGCGGTTCCTATGTTGCCGATAGCTCCTTTCTGGTCATTGCTTAATAAGGAGATTTCTTTTTGGGTGCGCATATACGTTCCCATAGCGGCAATCTTGGGCAGGTAGTTCGTAAAAGCAGCTTTCTTTTCATAATGCGCCACATTTATTTTCTCGGCGGATATGCGTAGTTCTTTGTTGCTCTTTAGTGCCATAGCACGACAACTATCCAATGTCAGTGTGTGTTGGGCTGAAACCCCTACTGATACCCATATAGACAGGACAAAACCGAAAATTCTCTTCATCTTAGTGTTGTTGCTAATGTGTTTAAAGTTGCTTATGCAACGATGCAAAGATACGACTAAAATGTGAATAGGCAATATCAGCCGAATAAAAAGATATAAAAAAAGGAGTGTGTCAAAACTAAACCGGTCTATCCCATCGTCAGCTGTAGGGGCAGGGTTTGCCTGCCCGAAGACACAAAGCAAACTGTTTTCGGGCGAGCAAACCTCGCCCCTACAAACTAAACAATACCTCATTACCCTTCTATTTCACTCAGTTCCAACCAACGCATTGATTTTTCATCAATCAAATCATTCAGTTCCGGTAATCGCTTCGATTTCTCGGTCAGCTCTTCTACACTCAAGGTTCCACTACAAAGGGCAGATTCTATATCTGCTTTCTCCTGTTCCAGTTCTCCTATTTCCTTTTCCAACCGCTCGTACTCCTTCCTTTCCTTGAAAGTCATACGGCGTTTATCATTCAACCGTACACGTGCCGTTTTCTCCTCTTTCGGCTTCTCGGCTTCCTTCTCACGTTGCTCTTTCACTTCGCGCCAATCTCTATAATCAGAATAGTTGCCGGGGAAATCACGAATATCACCTTGTCCTTTGAATACCAATAAGTGGTCTACCACCTTATCCATAAAGTAACGGTCATGACTCACCACAATCACACAACCCTTAAAGTTCTGAAGATATTCTTCCAACACCTGTAAAGTAATAATATCCAAATCATTGGTTGGTTCGTCCAGTACCAAAAAGTTTGGATTACGCATTAACACCGTACAGAGATAAAGCCGGCGCCGCTCTCCCCCACTCAACTTATACACATAACTGTGCTGCGTTTCAGGAGTAAAAAGAAAATGCTGAAGAAACTGCGAAGCTGTAAGGCGCTTACCATTGCCCAGTTCAATTACTTCGGCAATATCCTGCACCACATCTATCACTTTCATCTGTTCATCAAACCGTAAGCCATCCTGCGAATAATATCCGAAACGCACCGTCTCGCCAATATCTATCGCACCGCTGTCTGGCTTCTGCTCGCCCATCAGAATCTTGATAAAGGTGGATTTTCCCGTACCGTTGTTTCCCACAATTCCCATCTTCTCGTATCGGGCAAAGATATAAGAGAAATCGTCCAAAATCTTCAAGTCACCGAAACTCTTGTAAAGATGGTCTGCTTCAAAAATTTTCGAGCCGATATATGACGCCTTCATTTCCAGCTTCACATTACCGTCATTGAAACGTTGTTTTGCCACCTTTTCCAGCTCATAAAAAGCCTCCTCACGATAACGCGCTTTATGTCCGCGTGCCTGTGGCATACGGCGCATCCATTCCAATTCCGTACGATATAAATTATTGGCACGGGCTATTTCGGCATTTGTCGCCTCTATGCGTTCTTGGCGTTTTTCTAAATAATAACTGTAATTACCTTTATAAGAGTAAACCTGCTTATTGTCTATTTCGATAATTTCAGAGCAGACACGATCAAGGAAATAGCGGTCGTGAGT
>ENA-UPWU01000856-UPWU01000856.1-human-gut-metagenome-genome-assembly--contig:-NODE-856-length-13446-cov-5.465181_pt1 | contig 13446 bp, 11 predicted proteins | sample MGYA00250058_ERZ773392 | MGnify/ENA primary metagenome ERZ773392 (study PRJEB29103, sample SAMN06112084) | human gut metagenome | biome: human gut; feature: ankylosing spondylitis patient; material... | reverse complement strand
ATTCCAATATGGACGTAGATTCTGACCAAAATACTGAATAGAATATATATCATCGTAAGCCAACATAACATAACCTGTGCGGAAAGAGTATCAAAGAGTAGAACTGCTGTAACGAATAGTATGAGACTGCTGAAGCTGTGCGATGGTGTACAGCAGATGATTATAGACGATATGTTGTCAACAGGACATGCAAGAGCGTTGATTCCTATAGAAGATCCTGAACTTCAGCTTCAGTTGGCACAGAGAATATTTGATGAAAAATTAAGTGTTCGTGAAGTGGAAAAGCTGGTAAAAAGTATATTAAAACCTGCTGAGGAAAAGCCTAAAAAGGAAGAAATACCGCAGAGTCTCATGTATATATATCAGAACATTGAAAATAAATTGAAAGATAAATTAAGCCGAAAGGTGGCAATATCACCGAAAGGGAAAAACGGTTCCGGAAAGATCGAAATAGAATTCTATTCTAATGATGATCTGGAGAAACTGATAGAAATACTTTCAAAATAAATAAAGGGAGAAACGAATGAATAGCAATTTTTTAAGCAAAATAGGGTTGTCTAATTTTGATATAGGATATTTATTTCTGATATTATTTATTGTAGCGATTGTTTTACTGGTTTTATTAATAGTTGCTCTGGTACAGATTCATTCTTTCAAAAATAAGTATCAAAAATTCATGCAGGGAAAGAATGCAAGCAGCTTGGAAAAAGATATTATGTCCTTATATGAGGATAATGTCTTTATCAAATCCAGTACGCGGCTGCGCAGGTTCTTTACAACTCTGCGGAGCTTATCCGTGCCGATGTGCGGCTTCGCCTGGGTCAGTATGTCCTCCGGCGCGCCGAATTCCACGAGGCGTTCCAGCACCCGGGAGCAGAGCGGGTCGCCGATTCGGGTGGTGAGCTTTCCGTCGGAAAACGTTCCCGCGCCGCCCTCGCCGAACTGCACGTTGGTGGCCGGGTCGAGCGCTCCGCCTGCCCAGAAGCCCTCCACCGCCCGGATACGGCTGTCCATATCCGCGCCGCGCTCCAGCACGACCGGCCTGTAGCCGAATTCGCACAGGGTCAGCGCACAGAACATTCCCGCGGGGCCGAAGCCCGCAACATAGACGTCCCCACGAAGCCGCTCCTTTCCCCGGGTGAACGACAGCGCCCCTGGCTCGTACAGCCGGACGTTCTGGTGCTTTTCTGCGAGTCTGCGTTCCTTTGCGGGGTCTTTCATCGCGATGTAAACCGAGTTCACGAAGCAGATATCCCGCCGTGCGTCCACGGAGGATTTGTAGAGCTTCGCGGAGGCGGTCTCGGCGCGGCTCAGGCGCAGCAGGGACAATGCCTTTGCGACGGCATTGTCCTTCGGCTCGTCAAGGGTGGTCTTTATCTGTGAGATGATTATTGCCATTTATTCCTCGTTAACTGATGTGGTGACTGCGCTGACGGTTATCTTGTAGCTTCCGACAGCCCAGCAGGTCTTTCCGCTGGAACCGCTGATTATGATGGATACCGGAACGTCCTGCGAACCGTCGTGCAGCGACGTTGACAGCAGGTTTGCGGTAACGTAGAAGTCGGTGGAGGACAGCGCGCTGATATCCTCGGAGGGACCGATAACCGTAAGGGTCAGCTCTCTTGTTATTACGCTTACGTCCATGTTGTCCGGTTCGTTCACGATGGTGATGTTGCTTACAGGGAAGTCCAGCTTGCTGTAATCAGCGATATCCCATGTAATGCGGACGCTGTTTATTCCTGAGAGGTTCTTGTAGCCCTCGGGGAGCTTTATCGGAACGGTGGAAACGGTCTGATTGATCCTGATGTCCGTGAGGTTTATCGGATCCTCAAGCTCAAGCTCGCTGAGGTTGTTTATGCTTCCGTCCGGAGCCGCTACCATGATGGACTGAGGCTGCATGGTGTATTTCAGAGTATCAATGTCGAAGTTCTGCGGAACGCCGGTGAACCGGAATTTCAGCGGAAGCTCCTTCTGTATCAGTATCGGAATGTTCACAAGAACATTGTCGGTGCTGAGTTTAACGGTGGAGTTGTCAAGGCGCGAACCGTTGTTCTTGTAGATGGTGAGATCGGTCTTGACCTCGTGGCTTTCAAGCGTGGAGCCGTCATAGGAAGCGTTCGCCTCAACGCGGTTTATCTCATCGAGCACGGAAACCGAGCCGGTTATTGTGACTGTCGGCGGGTTGGAGGTTATCTCGTCCACGTAGTAGCCCTCCGGCAGGCTGATGTCAGGCGCGCTTGCGGTTATCGGGAACTCCCGTGCAGCTATCTCGTCGACGGTTATCGTTACCGCCATCTGTGTGTTTTCGACAAGGCTGTATTCCACCTTGTCATTCTTACAGGCTATCGTTACTGAAAGGTCGTAGGTGCCTGCGCGGCGGACGTTCGTGAGGTCGAGCGCGGCTGTGAAGTCCTCGGCTTTCAGGTCGGATATATCGTAGCGCTTGCCGCTTATGCGGATATCCGTGGTGCCGGTGTAGTCGCCGATTATCTGGAGATTGTTCGACTTCATGAAGTCGGTGGGTTCGGCTTCTATCGGTATCCCGATGAGGCTCTTGTCTATCTCGGGGAACTCGTTTACGGAGATAGCGAACCATGCGACAAATGCCAGAATAACGCTTATAAGCACTATCCAGACGTTTCCGAAGAAGAATTTCGCAAGCCCCTTCAGAAGCCCTACCAGATGGAATTTTTTCTTTTTCTCAGCAGAAAGCTCATCCTGAGTATCGTTGCTGTCGTTTAAGCTGCTCATTCTTCCACCTCGCTTTCATTGCTGTCGGACTGCTTTTTCTTCCTGCCCTTTGACTTTGACGGCGCGGGGAGCGGCATTTCGTCGCGCAGGATCTTCAGCAGCCATTCCTTGGGGTTGTATTCGTTGATTGAACGGATTATCTGTCCCGATTTTGCCACGGAAACAACTCCGGTTTCCTCGGATACGATGATGACCACCGCGTCGGAGTTCTCTGACATGCCTATCGCCGCGCGGTGACGTGAGCCAAGCTCCGGGTCGATGTACTCGCGGCCCTGCTGCTCCGGCAGCGGCAGGAAGCACCCAGCCGCGTATATCCTGTTGTTCCGGATTATTATTGCTCCGTCGTGGAGCGGAGATTTGTTGAAGAACAGGTTGCAGAAAAGCTCCGGGGAGGGCTTTGCGTCAACGATCGTGGATTTTTCGATTATGTTCTGGAGCTTCGTCTGGCGCTCGATAACTATGAGCGCGCCTGTCTTGGTGCGGCTGAGCCTTTCGCATGCGTCGGAGATCGCGGTTATAGCCGTGTCGCGCTCAATGACCTTCTGCGCGTCAGCCTTCTCGAAGTACGCAAGGAACGGTATCCTGACCTTTGCGGTTGTTCCGACCTTCTCAAGCAGGCGGCGTATCTCCGGCTGGAATACCACGACTATCGCGACCAGACCCCATTGCAGGAAGAAGTTCTGAAACAGGTAGGTCATGACCTTGAGCTGACCCAGCCATACCAGCAGATAAAGCAGCGCTATCAGCCCGATACCTTTAAGCAGCTGAGTGGCGCGGGTCTCGCTCATGAACCTTATGACCGCGATGAGCAGCAGGGTCAGCAGGATTATATCTATAACGTCCGGTATGGTTATCGACATAAATACCCGCGGAGCGGCCGCTATCATGTCCAAAATATCCAAAGTCATTCCTCTTTTCTGAAAAGTACTATTATTCTTATTATAACAAGATATGCGCACAATTGCAAGTGATTTTCCCCAAAAAATCCTGCGGCGTTTCATTAATGCATACCTCTTGATATTTTGCCGAAGTTATGCTATACTGAAATCAACACCGCACAGCGGCAGTAATGACGAAAACGAGGTAATCGAAATGGATATCAAGGCAAAGATCGACGAAATAGTAAACAAGGTGAAGAGCGACCCGGACATCGCTTCAAAGTTCCAGAAGGACCCGATAAAGACCGTTGAGGGTATCCTCGGCGTAGACCTTCCCGACGACGTTATAAAGCAGATAGTCGACGGCGTTAAGGCTAAGGTGAACGTCGACGAGCTCAAGGGCAAGCTTGGTGCGCTTGGCGGGCTTTTCGGCGGCAGATGATATTTAAAGGAGCGGCAACATGAAAAGAACACTCGATTGGGATAAGTACCTTGAAGCGTCCGCCAGAGCGGTCTCCGGCGGCATTGTGATGCTGAAGAACGACGGAGCTCTGCCTCTGAAGCAGGGCGGGACTGCGGCGGTATTCGGCAGGATACAGCTCCATTACTACAAGAGCGGAACCGGCAGCGGCGGCATGGTGAACGTTTCAAAGGTTATCGGGATAACCGACGGACTGCTCGACGCGGGCTACAAGCTTGACGAGCAGCTTCTGAACGCCTACCGCGAATGGGACGAACAGAACCCCTTCGATCACGGCGAGGGCTGGGGCGGCGAGCCGTGGTCTCAGAAGGAGATGCCACTTACCGACGAGCTGGTGGGCGGCGCGGCTTCCCGTGCCGACACTGCAATAGTCATCATCGGGCGCACCGCCGGCGAGGAGATGGACAACAAGCTTGAAAAAGGCGCGTTCCTGCTCTCCGACCTGGAGGAGGACATGCTCCGGCGCGTGACCTCCGCGTTCGACAAGACAGTTGTCCTGCTGAACACGGGCGGGCTTATCGACATGAGCTTCATGGACAGGTATCCGGTTTCCGCGGTAATGTACGTATGGCAGGGCGGAATGGTCGGCGGTGCCGGAACCGCGGCGGTTCTTACCGGCGAGGTTTCCCCGAGCGGAAAGCTCCCGGACACCATCGCATACGAAATTTCCGACTACCCCTCGGATAAGTTCTTCGGAAGCGGCGATATGGACTGCTACGGCGAGGATATCTACGTAGGCTACCGCTATTTTGAGACATTCGCGAAGGACAGGGTGCGCTTCCCGTTCGGATTCGGAATGTCATACACAAGTTTTGACATTACTGCTTCCGATTTCAGGCTTGACGGCAATAAGGTCACCGGAAGCGTGAACGTAAAGAACACCGGAAGCACCCCCGGCAGGGAAGTCGTGCAGATATACTGCTCCGCGCCGCAGGGGAAGCTCGGAAAGCCCGCAAGGGTGCTCTGCGGCTTCGATAAGACGCGCACTCTCCAGCCCGGCGAGAGTCAGACTCTCAGCTTTGAGATACCGCTTGAGAGCGTCGCTTCCTACGATGATTCCGGAGTTACCGGGCACAAATCCGCGTGGATACTTGAACAGGGCGACTATGTTTTCTATGCGGGCGCCGACGTCCGCAGCGCTTCCGAGGCGTACAGCCTGACGCTTCCTGAAACCGTCGTAAGGCAGTGCAAGTCCGCGCTGGGGCCGCTTACTGCGTTTAAACGCATGGTGAACTCCAGCGGAAAGCCGGAATTTGAAGATGTTCCGCTCACTGGGGAAGCATTCCCGCACGACCACGCGAAGCTCCCCGCCGAGATTCCACAGACCGGCGACAGGGGAATACGCCTTGCCGATGTAGCGAACGGAAAGAACACGCTTGAGGAATTCACCGCTCAGCTCACTGACTACGACCTCTCCTGCATTATACGCGGTGAGGGCATGGGCTCCCCGAAGGTCACTGCGGGAACAGCGGCGGCATTCGGCGGCGTTTCAGATACGCTGACCGCGCTGGGTATCCCCTGCGCATGCTGCGACGACGGTCCTTCCGGAATGCGCCTCGACTGTGGCACGAAGGCGTTCAGCCTGCCTAACGGAACGCTGCTTGCCTCCACGTTTGACCGCCCGCTCATGACGGAGCTGTTTACATTCATGGGTCTTGAAATGCACACAAATCAGGTGGACTGCCTGCTTGGCCCGGGCATGAATATCCACCGCCACCCGCTCAATGGCAGGAACTTCGAGTATTTCTCCGAGGACCCGTACCTCACCGGCGAGATGGCTTCCGCAGAGCTTGCGGGTCTGCACTCCACCGGAGCTGAGGGCACGATCAAACACTTCTGCGGCAACAACCGCGAGACCCGCCGTCACTTCCTCGACAGCGTTATTTCCGAGCGTGCGCTCCGTGAGATATACCTGCGCGGATTCGAAAAGGCGGTAAAGAAGGGCGGCGCGAAGTCCGTCATGACGACCTACGGTCAGGTGAACGGCGTGTGGACCGCCGGAAACTACGGCCTCGTGACCGGAATACTGCGCGATGACTGGGGCTTCGACGGATTCACAATGACCGACTGGTGGGCTAACATCAACCGCCGCGGCAAGGCTCCTGACAAGTCGGATTTTGCGGCAATGGCTATGGCTCAGAACGACGTGTACATGGTAACTGCGGACGGAGCCGCATGCAATGACAACACCCTTGACAGCCTGAAATCCGGCGAACTCACCCGCGGGGAATTACAGCGCAATGCGATGAACATTCTGCGCTTCCTGACGACTACCCACGCGATGAAGCGCGTTATGGGCTGCGACGACGAGACCGAGATAATCAACCGTCCCGCTGACGCAGGCGACGTTGATTCCACGGATATCGAGTTCCACGATATCGACGAGGATCTCACCCTTGATCTCACTGGGATCACCACTGAAAAGGGCAGCAGCTACGCGTTCGGTCTGAATGTCTCTAAACCGGGCGTGTATAAGGTAACGCTGACAGCGTCCAGCACTCTTTCCGAGCTTGCGCAGACTTCCGTGTCCATATTCGCTCTGGGAAGCCCCTGCGGTATGTTCACGTTCAACGGAACCGGCGGAGCTCCGGTTTCCCAGACAAAGGACGTGAAGTACCCGTCAAACTTCATGTCGATACGCCTGTATTTCGGCGGAAGCGGGCTTAAAACCCAGAGCATAAGATTTGAACTCAAGGAAAGGTGGACATGATATGGTACGTCCGATAGTAAAGGATAAGTTCCTGCTCAGCCAGAGATCCGCGCCGGCTGACCGCAGCGACCTTCCAACGGCGCAGGATATGGTAGAGACCATAGCCGCCCACGCTGAAGAATGCGTAGGCATGGCGGCGAATATGATAGGAGTTCTCAAGCGTATTATCGTATTCCAGGACGGCAGCAAATACGTTGTTATGCTGAACCCGGAAGTTAAATGGGCAAGCCCCGAGACCTACACCATCAAGGAGGGCTGTCTGTGCCACGAGGGCGCTCAGGACGTCACGCGCCATGCGGCGATCGAGGTGGAGTTCCAGGATCTCCGCATGAATAAATGCCGCAGGAAGTACGACGGAATCACCGCAGAGATAATCCAGCACGAGCTTGACCACCTTGAAGGAATACTGGTATGAATTTCGACATTATCCGCATTACAGAGCGCCCGGAGCTGAAAACTGCCGCAGCGGAGTGGTTCCACGAAAAATGGGGAATTCCGTATGAGGCGTATCTCGGAAGCATGGAGGAAGCGCTGTCCGGAAAAGGCGCGGTTCCGCAGTGGTACCTCGCGCTTTACGGAGACCGTATCGCGGCGGGAATGGGCGTTATCGCCAACGATTTCCACGACCGCACCGACCTCACTCCGAACGTGTGCGCAGTATTCACAGAGCCTGATTTCCGCTGTCAGGGTCTGGCGGGGAGGCTGCTCGGGTTCGTTGCCGACGATATGAGATCCAGTGGGATAGACGCGCTGTACCTCCTGACAAGCCACGATTCGTTCTATGAGCGCTACGGCTGGGAGTACCTCTGCCCGGTGACTCAGGAAGGCAACTATGAGCCGTCGAGAATGTACGTCCACAGAGCATGACGGAATTCGTGATTGACGGCTTCTCCTGCCGCGCGGAGGGCAGCGGGGACGTACTGGTGATGCTGTTCAGCGGATTTGACGAGCAGCTTTTCCGCGAGGTTTGCGGGCTTGTTCCGGACTGCCGCTGCGTTCTCGCGGAGTTTGGCGAAATAGACTGGGACAGGGACTATTCCCCGTGGGAGGCAAGCTCCGGCGGGCGGCGCTTCAGCGGCGGTGCTGAACGCCTGCTGGCGTTCCTGCCGGATTTCACGGCGGAGCTTGAAAAGCGCTTCGGGAGGTTCGGCAGCGTGTACCTCTGCGGCTATTCACTGGGAGGTCTGTTCGCGCTTTACGCGGACGCGCTCTGGGACGAACCACGGCTCTGCGGCGCCGCAAGCTGCTCAGGATCGACATGGTTTCCGGGCTGGCTTGAGTTCCAGCGGCTGCACCCGCTCAGGGGCAGGATATTCCTCAGCCTGGGCGGAAAGGAGAAGAACTCCCCCGATCCGCTGATGGCTCAGGTCGAGCAGACTACTATGGAAGTCAAACGGCTGGCGGAGCGTTCCCCGGAGGTCACGCAGACGGTTTTTGTTCACGAATCCGGCGGGCATTTCAGTAAGGTCCCGCAGCGCATTGCCAGGGGGATCAACGAGATAATCAAATAAATACGGGATCGGGTTTGCTGGTGCAGACCCGATTTTTTTGCGCCCGATGACAGCATGACCATGCTTCGGAATTGATTCCGTGCGCCAGCCGCGTTGTTGGTGTCCTGAACCGCCATAGAGAAACAACAGCTCCTAAGGCGTATTGTGAGGGTTTCCGAAACACGCAGCGAAACTTTGTGCAATAAAGGGAATTTCGCAGAAGGGCTTGAAAAATCTGAAATTATATGTTAAAATCAGAATCAGCGGAAACGTTTTCGGCGAATCGTAGAACGGGGTGACAGCATGACGATAAAGGACATAGCAAGGCTTGCAGGCTGTGGAGTCAGCACAGTATCAAGGGCGCTCAATGGCAGCAGCGAGATAAGCGATGCGACCCGCGCGCGCATCAACGAGGTGATACAGAAATACAACTACACCCCGAACGGGAACGCGCGGAGAATGCGCCAGACCGCTCCGAATTCTGTGCTGCTCATAGTCAACGGAAGCAGCAACCTGTTTTTCTCGCCGCTTATCGAGCAGATACAGACCGCAGCGGAAAGTGCGGGACTACAGCTTGTAGTCAACTACATCGACGAGCAGGAGGACGAGGTTCAGACCGCCGTGCAGCTCTGCGTCGAGCAGAAGCCCGCCGGGATTATCTTCCTGGGCGGCGATATCAGGAACTTCCGCAGAAGTTTCGCCGGTATAAGCGTTCCCTGCGTGCTCAGCACCGCAAGCGCGAAGGAGCTTGGCTTTGCTAATCTCTCATCAGTGAGCGTTGATGACGTTGACGGCGGTAGGATGGCCGCTGAGGAACTTCTCCGTCTGGGACACCGAAGCATAGGGATCCTAGGCGGCGATCTGGATTCCGGTCCCTCAAGCCTGCGCTATTCCGGATTCGCCCGGACATGCGCGGAGCACGGAGCGGAGACTCCGGTGTGCGAACAGTGCAGTTATACGTTCTCCTCGGCTTACGAGGCGGCTATTGCGCTGTTTCATCGCTGCAAGGATATGTCTGCTGTGTTCGCGATGTCCGATATTATCGCTGTCGGAGCTGTCAGGGCGTTCCTTGATATGGGGAAGCGGGTGCCGCAGGATATTTCAGTCGTCGGCTTCGATGGCATTGATATCGCGGATTTCACTAACCCGAGAATTGCTACTTTTTCACAGCCGATACACCAGATATCGAGCCTTTCGGTGAGAATGCTGGTGAACATGATCGAAAACAGCGCCGAAGCAAGTCACGTGACGCTTCGCGCACAGTATAAGGCGGGGGATTCCGTCTGCATGAAACGAACGGAGGTAAACGAATGAGAAAAAGTGGGATACTCCTGCACATAGCGTCTCTGCCGAATGATTACGGCATAGGCTCCATGGGCAGGGAGGCGTACGATTTTGTAGATTACCTTAAAAAATCCGGGCAGAGCATATGGCAGATACTGCCGCTTTCCCAGACCAGCTACGGCGATTCCCCGTACCAGAGCTTCTCAATATACGCCGGGAACCCTTATTTCATCAGCCTTGACGTGCTTGCCGAGGAAGGTCTGCTAAAAAAGAGCGAGTACGAGAACATCAAGTGGTGCGAGAATCCGCGCTACATTGATTACGCCACGATGTACGAGCAGTTCTACAAGGTGATGAAGCACGCTTACAGGCGCTTTTCTTTGCAGAAGAATGGTAACGTTTCCGAAGAATACCGCGCGTTCCTGGATGATAACAAGTGGCTTCACGATTACGCGCTGTTCATGGCTCTCAAGGACGCCCACGGCGGTAAGGCGTGGAGCGAGTGGGAAAAGCCCCTTCGCCTTCGCGAGCCGTCTGCGGTGAAGTCCGCGGAGAAGAAATACACAGCCGAGATGGATTTTTACATCTTCCTGCAGTTCAAGTTCTTCCAGCAGTGGCATAAGCTCAAGAAATACGCCAACGACAACGGCATTGAGATAATCGGCGATATCCCGATATACTGCGCCCTTGACAGCGCGGACGTCTGGTGTCAGCCAGAGCTGTTCCAGCTTGACAGCAACAGAGTCCCGACTGTGGCAGCAGGCTTCCCGCCGGACGCTTTTTCCGCTGACGGTCAGCTCTGGGGCAATCCTATCTACGACTGGGACAGAATGAAGCAGGACAATTACCGCTGGTGGGTCGGCAGAATAGGCTTTGCAAAGAAGATATACGACATCGTGCGCATCGACCACTTCATCGGTTTCAACAGCTACTATGCGATACCGTTCGGAAGCAAGACCGCCCACGGCGGCAAGTGGTGCGAAGGTCCGAAGTACGACCTGTTCCGCGTGATAAAGCAGGAGACCGGAAACGGCGGCATTATCGCGGAGGATCTTGGTATCATCACTCCGTCGGTGCGCAAGCTGCTCAGACAGGCGGCATATCCGGGAATGAAGGTGCTCCAGTTTGCGTTCGACCCTTCCGGCGACAGCGAGTACCTCCCGCAGAACTACAAATCGCAGAACTGTGCAGTGTACACCTCCACCCACGACAGCGACACTGCGGCGGGCTGGTTCAACGACCTTGACCGCAATACAAAGCGCTTCGTAAAGGAGTACCTCGGGATCAGAAAGGCGGCGGAGCTTCCCCGTGCGTTCATCGACATCGCATGGAAGAGCACCGCAGACATCGCCATGACGACTATCCAGGAGCTTCAGGGATTCGGAACGGAAGCGCGCATCAACGTTCCCTCCACGGTGGGCAATAACTGGCGCTGGAGGACTCTCAAAGAGGACTTCACCGACGAAAACGCCGAGTACCTGAACCGCCTGACCGAAATAACCAACAGAAAACCGCCCGTAAAGCGTAAGAATAAGAAGTAACGAAAGGAGCTATCACATGAAAATCGAGAATTTCAAGGAAAAACTGACCGCCCGCTGCGAGAAGGAGTACAACGCACAGCCGAAGGAGCTTACTCCTGAGCAGCTCCACTGCGCGGTTTCCGGGCTTGTTATGGAGGAGCTGTCCCCGGCGTGGGAGAAGAGCCGCGCGGCTCATGACAAGGCACGCAAGGCAAGCTATCTTTCAATGGAGTTCCTGGTAGGTAGAGCGGTGTACAATAACCTGCTGTGCCTCGATCTGCTGGACAGCACAGCCGAGGGTCTGAAGGAGCTCGGCGCGGATATAAACGAGTTCGAGGAGATAGAGGACGCGGCGCTCGGCAACGGCGGTCTGGGCAGACTTGCAGCGTGCTTCCTGGACAGCGCTGCGGCGCTCGACCTTCCGCTTGACGGCTACGGAATACGCTACAAGTACGGCCTGTTCAAGCAAGGTATCAAGAATGGATTCCAGACGGAGACCGCCGACAACTGGCAGCGCCAGGGCGACCCGTGGAGCATTCGCCGCGAGCAGGAGAAAGTTGTCGTCCACTTTGCTGACGGCGATGTGAACGCAGTTCCGTATGACTATCCGGTCATCGGCTACGGCACTGAGAATGTCGGCACACTGCGCCTCTGGCAGGCTGAGACCGACGACGAGTTCGATTTCGACCTGTTCAATCAGAGCAGGTACACCGAAGCCGGCGAGAAGAAGCGCGCAGCCGAGGACATCTCCCGCGTGCTCTATCCGAACGACGAGACCGAGGCAGGAAAGCTGCTCCGCTTAAAGCAGGAGTATTTCTTTTCCGCAGCAGCAGTCGCCGACCTCGTCAGGAAGCACAAGAAGCAGTTCGGGACGATGGACAATTTCGCGGACTACAACTGCATTCAGATGAACGACACCCACCCCGTTATTGCGCTTCCGGAGTTTATCCGCATTGTAATGCGCGACGAGGGCTGGAGCTTCGACAAGGCTTTCAGCGCGGCGCAGCGCGTGTTCAATTACACCAACCACACCATCATGCAGGAGGCTCTTGAGAAGTGCGACAGCCGCCTCATCGAGAAGATACTCCCCGAGGTGTACAATGTAATTATCATGCTCAGCGAGGCGTTCGAATCCGAAATGCACCGCCGCGGAGTTCCCCAGGAAAAGCGCGCTGTTATGCGCCTGATAAAGAACGGCACCGTTCACATGGCGAATATCGCGGTGTTTGGTTCGTCTTATGTCAACGGCGTTGCGGCTATCCACACCGACCTTCTTCGCACGACTGTGCTCAAGGAGTGGTACGAGCTGTATCCGGAGCGTTTCCAGAACAAGACTAACGGTATCACACAGCGCCGCTGGCTGGCTCTCTGCAACCGCGAGCTTTCTGCGCTCATCACTGAACTGCTGGGTGACGAGGGCTGGGCGACCGACCTCGACAGGCTCAAGGAGCTGAAGAAGTACGCCGATGATGAGAGCGTGCTCCGCCGCTTCATGGAAATAAAGAAAACCAAGAAGCAGCAGCTTGCGGAGTTCATCGAGAAGTCGGACGGCGTGAAGACTGACCCCAGTCACATCTTTGATATCCAGATAAAGCGCCTGCACGAGTACAAGCGCCAGCTTCTCAACGCGTTCTCGATACTCTACCTCTACTATGAGATCAAGGACGGCAATTTAAAGGATTTCACACCGACTACGTTCATCTTCGGCGCAAAGTCCGCGCCGGGTTATTACCGCGCGAAGGGCATCATCAAGTACATTAACGAGGTCGCAAAGCTGGTCAATTCCGACCCTGCGACAAAGGATCTGCTGAACGTCGTATTCGTAAGCAACTACCGCGTATCCTATGCGGAGAAGCTGGTCGCTGCGGCTGATATTTCCGAGCAGATATCCACGGCGGGAACCGAGGCTTCCGGTACCGGCAACATGAAATTCATGCTCAACGGTGCAGTAACCCTCGGCACGCTTGACGGCGCAAACGTTGAGATAGCAGAGGAAGCCGGCGCAGAAAACGAGTATATCTTCGGCGCTACCGTCGAGGAGCTGGAACGCATTATGCCGAGCTACATTCCCCGTGATATCGCCGAATCTGATCCGAAGATCAAGCGCGTTGTAAGCTCTCTTATCGATGGTACCGTTTCCGACGGCGGCACCGGAGCGTTCCGCGAACTGTATTACGCGCTTATGGAGGGCGCAAGCTGGCATGTTCCGGATCACTACTACCTGCTCGGCGACCTCAGGAGCTACGTTGACGCGAAGCTCGCTGCCAACCGCGATTACCGCGACAGCCTTGCCTTCGCAAAGAAGTGCTGGCTGAACATATGCAGCGCAGGA